>ERZ773008.15-NODE-15-length-159935-cov-4.493451_pt1 | contig 159935 bp, 120 predicted proteins | sample MGYA00580664_ERZ773008 | MGnify/ENA primary metagenome ERZ773008 (study PRJEB29015, sample SAMEA2738016) | human oral metagenome | biome: human oral; feature: human-associated habitat; material: dental | place: China | collected 2048 ...
AGCACCTCATCAACGCGCTCGCCGTAGAAACCGGCATTGCGCCGCACCGCATCCGCGCAGCCGTGGCGCTACTCGACGCCGACAACTCCGTACCCTTCATCGCCCGCTACCGCAAAGAAGCAACGGGCGCACTCACCGACACCCAGCTGCGCACCATCCAGTCGCGCCTGGGTCAGCTCCGCGCCCTCGAAGAGCGCCGCAACCGCGTGCTCGAAGCGCTCACCGAACGCGCCGACGAAGGCCTCATCGACCCGCTCACTCTGTTGCAGCTGCGTTCCTCGCTCATGAACGCCGCCACTATCGCAGACGTGAACGCCATCTACGCCCCGTACCGCAGCGAGCGCGTGACCCGCGCCCAGATGGCGCGTGCCGCCGGGCTTGATTCCCTCGTCGAAGACCTGCTGGAGGTGCCCCTCGCCGAGGCGCACGCCATCGCCGCCGCGTACATTACCGACGGCACCGAAGAGGACGAGGAAGACGAGGGTGTTGAAGCCGCAGAGGCAGACGAAACCCTGCAGATTCACAGCGCCGAAGAGGCCCTCGACGGTGCCCGCGCGATCCTGATTGACCGTGCCCTCACCGACCCGGTGCTGAGCGAAAAGCTCCTCAAGCGCCTGCGTGAGAGTGGCGTGATTGAGTCCCGCGTGATTGCCGGTCAGGAAAGCACCGGCGCGAAGTTCTCCGACTATTTCGCCTTCTCGGACCGTATTCGTTCCATTCCGCCGCACCGCGTGCTGGCGCTGCACCGCGCCAAGGACGCCGGTGTGGTGCGCCTCAAGGTGGATGTGGCACCCGCCCCCGTGGCGCTCAGCCGCCTGCGCGGTGCTGCCCGCGCCGAAGCTGAGGCCGCCGCCGAAAATTACGAGAACGTCCGTTCTGCATACGAGCGTGAAGTCGCCGCCGCGCTACGCATCCCCGTGCAGGTGCTCAACACCGTCGACGACGAAGACCGCGTACTCGGCTGGCTCGCCGCCACCGTCCGCACCGCATGGCGCAGCCACCTGCGCCCGCGCCTTGCCGAACGCATCCGCCACCAGCTACTCGACGCCGCCGCACAGCACGCCACCGAGGTGTTCGCCTCCAACCTGCGCGATATTCTGCTCGCCGCACCCGCCGGCCACAAGACCACCCTCGGCCTGGATCCGGGCCTGCGCCACGGCGTGAAATACGCCGTAGTTGACGGCACAGGTGAGCCGCTGCGCGTGGGCACCGTCTACCCGCACGCCCCGCGCAACCAGTGGGCAGAAGCACTGCGCGAGCTCGCCGCCGCCTGCCGCGAGCACGGCGTGGAACTCATCGCCATTGGCAACGGCACCGCAAGCCGCGAAACCGACAAGCTCGCCAGTGAACTGATCCTCACCCTGCGTGAGGACGGCGTAGAAGCACCCCAGAAGGTGACCGTCTCCGAGGCAGGCGCCTCCGTCTACTCCGCCTCCGCCCTCGCTGCTGCCGAGCTGCCCGACTACGACGTGACCGTACGCGGCGCCGTCTCCATTGCCCGCCGCCTGCAGGACCCGCTCGCCGAGCTCGTCAAAATCGACCCGCAGTCCATCGGCGTGGGCCAGTACCAGCACGACGTGCCGCCCGCCGCCCTGCGCCGCGCCCTCAACGACACCGTCGAAGACTGCGTGAACGCCGTGGGTGTGAACCTCAACAGCGCCTCCGTGCAGCTGCTCGCGCACGTGGCGGGCGTGGGTACCGCAACCGCCGAACGCATCGTCGCCTACCGCACCGAACACGGTCCCTTCGCGAACCGTCAGCAGCTGCTGAACGTGCCGCGACTGGGCGCGAAAACCTTCCGCCAGGCGGCAGGATTTATTCGCATCCGCGGTGGTGAGGAGCCGCTGGACGCCTCCGCGGTGCACCCGGAAGCCTACCCGCTCGCACGCCGCATTATTGCCGACGCGCAGGCACGCAACGGCGCCCACTGGGTTGCCGGCGCCCTGGGCACCTCGGACGGAACCGACCCGCTCGCCGGGCTGAACCCCGCCGACTACGTGCAGGACAGCCATGAGCAGGATAAGCACGAGCAGGAGAGCGCGGAGGAAGGCGCCGCCGGCGTGTACACGGTCGAGGACATCTTCACCGAGCTACGCCGCCCCGGCCTGGACCCGCGCGGTAGCTTCCGCACCGCCCGCTTCTCCGAATCCGTCTCGCACTTCGAGGACGTACGCCCCGGCATGGTGCTCGAGGGCACCGTCTCGAACGTGGCGGCATTCGGCGCGTTCGTGGATATTGGTGTACACCAGGACGGCCTTGTACACATCTCGCAGATGAGCCGCGGCTACGTGGCGAACCCGCACGATATTGTGCGCAGCGGCGACATCGTGCAGGTGCGCGTGGTGGAGGTTGACCCGGCGCGCCGCCGCATCTCCCTCTCCCTGCTGGTAGAGGATGAGAACTAGCGGCGAAAGATAAGCTGCGGAGCGCTCGCTAAGGATAGCTGCAGAAAAGCTGTCCAATCCGAGAACTCCAATCCGAGAACGAGCGTTCGCTAAAAACTTGACCTTGAGAACGCAATAAAGCCCCGACAAGCACTATCTGTGCCTGTCGGGGCTTTATTTAGGTGTGTATCGAGCTATACGCCCGAGCTACACCTTAGAAGTCGATGTTCGCCGGGTCAGCGCCAATACGACCCTCGGGGCTGGACAGCGCATCCACAGCCGCGATGTCCTCGTCGGTCAGCTTCACGTTCACCGACGCCAGGTTCTCCTCAATGCGGGAGGGAGTCACGGACTTCGGGATAGCCACGGTGCCCTTAGCCAGGTGCCACGCCAGCACAACCTGTGCGGGGGTTGCGCCGTGGCGCTCCGCGATCTCAGCCAGCACGGGGTTCTGCAGCAGATCGCTACCGTTGCCCAGCGGGCTCCACGCCTCAGTCGCGATGCCGTACTCGGCGTGAACGGCGCGCAACGCCTCCTGCGAGAAGTAGGGGTGCAGCTCAATCTGGTGGATGACCGGAACCACGCCGGTCTCCTCGATAATCTCGCGCAGCTGCTCCTCGGGGAAATTCGAAACACCAATCGAACGGACCTTACCCTGCTTCTGCAACTCAATCAGCGCACGCCAGGAATCCAGGTACAGGCCCTGCTGCGGCTTAGCCCAGTGAATCAGGTACAGGTCAACGTAGTCGGTGCCCAGCTTCTCCAGGGAAGCCTCGAACGCCTCAAACGCGCTCTCGTAACCCTGATCGGAGTTCCACAGCTTAGTGGTGAGGAAGATGTCCTCGCGAGCCACGTCGGAGTTAGCGATAGCGCGGCCCACGCCCGCCTCGTTGCCGTAGATAGCGGCGGTATCGATGTGGCGGTAGCCAATCTCCAGGGCGGTGCCCACAACCTTCTCGGCGACCTCGTCCTCAACCTGCCACACGCCGTAGCCCAGCTGCGGAATGGATCGGCCGTCGTGGAACTTTACGTTGGGTACGTTGTAGCTCATGATGCTCCTTTGGAATCTATGGGGAGGCGGCGCCTCCGTAAGCAGTCCTTCAAGGCTACGCCTCAGAGCTCCCGTTGAGAAGAGCCACAGCGGAATCGGGCGTGAATCTAGCCCGAGGCGTAACCACGTGACGAAAGATGACGGGTGCCAGGCATATCGCTCAGGCTGGAGGGCGGCTATCGCTCGACAGCCGGCGCAAAGAGCTCACGCACATCCTCAGCCGTCACCGCCGCGGAGGCGAACTCGCCCTCACCGACCACCGCATCGAAGAGCGCGGCCTTCGACTCCTTGAGCTGCATGACCTTCTCCTCAATCGTGCCCTCGGCGACCAGACGGTAGACGTGCACCTCCTTGTCCTGGCCGATGCGGTGAATACGGTCCACCGCCTGCTGCTCGGCGGCGGGGTTCCACCACGGATCCATGATGAACACGTGGTCCGCCTCGGTCAGGTTCAGACCGAAACCGCCAGCCTTGAGCGAAATGAGGAACACCGGCTCCTGGCCGCTCGTGAACGCCTCGATGACCTCGGCACGGTTGCGGGTCGAACCGTCCAGGTACAGGTGGCCGATGCCCTCCTCTGCCAGGCGCGCCGAAATGCTCTTGAGGTAGCCGGTGAACTGGCTGAACACCAGCACGCGGTGGCCCTTCTCGAGCAGGCCGGGTAGCTGCTGAACCAGGTAGTCGCGCTTGACCGAGGACACCCCGGCGTATGCTTCCGGGTCAATCAGCGCGGCATCAAGCGCCAGACGGCGTAGCAGAGTCAGCGACTGGAAGATCGTGAACCTGTTCTTGTCCATATCCTCCAGCAGACCCAGCACCTTCTGGCGTTCACGCTGCAGATGCGTGTCATAGATGCGGCGGTGACCGGGAGCCAGCGGCAGGTTTACGCGCGTGTCGTTCTTCGCCGGAAGCTCCGCCGCGACCAGCTCCTTGGTGCGGCGCAGCATGAGCGGGCGGATGCGCCGGCGCAGACGAGCCGCCGTCGCCGCGGCGTGCGTCGGGTCCTCACCGGACTCCGCCGGGCGAGCGTACAGGTCACGGAACGCGCGGGCGGAGGGGAACAAGCCATCCGCCACAATCGCCAGCAGCGCCCACAGTTCCATGAGGTTGTTCTCAATGGGCGTGCCGGTCATCGCGATCTTGGTGCGGGCGGGCATCGCGCGGGCGATGGACCAGGCGCGGGTGCCGGTGTTTTTGACGAATTGCGCCTCGTCCAGCAGGAGTGCGCCCCAGCCTTCGGGGGCGGAGAGTTCGCCCGTGGATTCGTCAACGGTGCGGCCCAGCGTGCGGGCGTAGCCGGTGTATGCATCCTCGTCCATGCGCAGCAGCGTGTAGCTGGTCAGCACCAGGTGCGCCCCGGCCACGCGTTCGGCCAGCGGGGTCTTGCCCGCGGTGGTTTCGGTAATGGTCACGACCTTCGCCTCGGGCAGGAAACGGGCCGCCTCCGCCGCCCAGTTGGTGATGACGGAGGTCGGCGCAACCACGAGGAAGGGCGCGAACGGCTCGACGCTCTCGCCGCGCTCGGTGGTACGTTCGGAGGCAGCACGCTCGGAGGCGGCACGATGCTCCTCGATCGCGTGGGCGAGCAGGGCGAGAGCCTGCACGGTCTTACCCAGACCCATATCGTCGGCGAGAATACCGCCCAGACGCTGCTCGTACAGGAACGACAGCCACTGGAAACCCTCCACCTGGTAGGGGCGTAGGGTCGCCTGCAGACCGGTGGGTACCGGGCGCTGAGCAATCACCCGACGGGAAGCCTTCTGGGGCGCGGGGGAATCCTGAGTTCCCTTATCAGAAGCCTTTTCAGAGCCCTTTTCGGCACTCTCTTCGGTATCCTCCAGGCCCTCAACCAGCTCCAGCAGCGAACGTACCTGAGCGTCCCACCGCGCGGTCGTATGCACGCTCGCCGCCAGCGACTCCAGCTCAGAGAACAGCCCCGCCTGGTGACGGTTAATGCGCAGCTCGCCGCCCGCATCATCGAGTTCGCGAGCCTCCGCGATGAGGGTGCGCAGGGTCTTAAACTCGGGCCGACGCAGCGAGAAGTAGGTGCCGTTACCGAGCAGAATACGGTCTGCCCCGCGATCTAGCGCCTCAAAAATCTGTGCGAACGGCACGGTCCAATTATTGACCTTCACCGCAATGCCCAGGCCGAACCAGTCGCGAGAATTGCCCTCGCTCACGGTGATTTCAATAAGCGCGTCGGTCGCCTCCACGAACTGCGGCGGGGTGCCGTTAAAACGCACCTGAACAGCGGAAACACGGCGAAGCTTCGGCAGAATCGCGCTGAGCAACTCGCGGGTTTCCCAGCCTTCGATGCGGCGCTCCTCCAACCCGGAAAGCGCCGGGTGAGCGGCAAGAATAGCGCGCACCGAACGCAGTACGCGCGCCTCAAAACGCTCATCGCGAACCTCGCCGCCCTCTTCGCCGGGGTAGCCAAAAACGGGCAGGGAGTACACATCGGAGCCGGTCGCAGGATTCTGGGCGCTCGCCTCCTTAGCGCTTGCCTCATCAGTGCTGCCCTCTTCCACGCTGCCCTCCTCGAAGGGGTTCAGCGGGTACTCCCAATGCCAGCTCAGCTGCGCGTCGTGGCGTACCTGCTCGTCAAAGCTGATTTCAAGCACCAGATGCGGCGGCTTCACGCGCGGCAGCGCCAGCGCCGGATCGGGGGTCAGCGAGGGAATGGAGCGGCTGAGCGCGGGCAGGTATTCCTTCTGGAACGTGGCGCGTTCCGCGGCGGGAATGTGCACGGTTCCGGCGCTAATGAGCGATTCGGAGGCGGCATCGAGCGGCTCAACCAGGGGGATGAGCGCCAGCTCCACGCCCTCGGGCAGTTCGGGTACGGCGGGGGAGTAGCGCACCCGTTCGCCCTGCACGTGGTTATTCTGCGCCGGGTTGATGGTCGGGGTAGAGGGCTCAGCAGGTACCTCCCGCGCGTCCTTGTGTACGAAAGATTCGCGGCCCACTTCGTCCAGCGCGCCGGGGCGCGCGGTCTTCCAGTGCACCGCCTTCGCCGCCTGCTCGTACTCCTGCTGGGCGAGCCCGCCCAGGGCAAAGAAGCCGGTACGCGGGGTGCCGATGGGGTGGCAGTGCGCGGCGGGTAGCCAGAGTTGGCGCAGCAATTCGCCTTCGCGTTCTTCCCAGCTGAGCGCGGCTTGAAGCTGTAGACCCGCGCCTTCTCCGGGTGTATCTTCTGCGGCGGCGGCGTGCAGGCGCACCTGTGCGGGGCTCAGCACGGCGTAGTTCACCTCGCGACCGTTGACGAGCAGGGGCAGGCCAATATCCTCCGCGCGGGCGAGTACATCCCAGAGCAGAGTGGAGGCAGATGCGCTAATCGAAATCCAGTCGCGGTGCGAGGAATACATGTTCTGCCAGGGGCGGGCAATCGAGTAGAGCTCGGCGAAGAATCGTTCGTGTTCGGGGTAGATTTCGTGCCGCCCGACGGGTCCGCCCACGCTGGAGGCGAAGGTTTCCCAGCTGAGTCCGCCCTTGATCCAGCGCCCGGTTTTGGATGCCATGAGCGGGCGGGCGAGCAGGTTAATGCTGGGGGTTGCGCCGGGCATATTGCGGCCGCGTGCGTAGGAGCCGGAGACGCTCAGCGAGAAATCCAGGGCACCGCTCACGCGCATCGAGTCAATGCCCGCAAGGTCCTGACGTGCGGAAAGAACAGAGGAGAGGTCGCGCCGCCAGGCAGAAATTTTGGAGGCGGCACCATCGAGCGCTGTGGGGTCGAGCGCAGTGGGGGAGGAGCCTAGCTCGTTGAGCGCAAAGCTTCCCTGGGGGTTTTCGGGCTCGGCAGCCTCCGCATCGGGCGCGGGCAGTTTTGCCGCGGTGGTGAGTGCACCGGAGGCGCGCAGCGCCGCGAGCGGGTCGGCGGACTTCTTCGCCTCCGCAACATCCGCGCTCCTTAAACCTGCCGATCCCTTTGCCTCTGCCGCACCCTTCGCCGCGGCAGAGGGGGCAGAGGCGGCAGAGGGTACGCCGACCGGTCCAGGGTGTTCGCTGAGTGCCTTTTTCGCTACGGAGGCGCGGTCGAGCGCGGTGAGCATGAGCGCTACGGCGTGCTTGCAATCGGTGAGCACGGGGCAGGTGCAGCGGGCGGTGAAGGTTGCGGAGCCACTGACGGCGGGGAAGAAGCGAATGGTCACTTCGTAGGGGATGATAGTGCTTCCGTTGACAAGCCCGGTGAGGGTGCTGTTGTCTTCGTCGTAGCTGTAGCGGATGACTTCGCGGTTGCGCTGGTAGGCGACACCGCGCTGGTAGGTGCGGTGCCCGACCTGGCGAATGATCTGCGGTACGGTGACGGGAATTTCGGGGAAGGGGTTGTTGGCGCTCACCAGCTCATTATCGCGTATCGTGCGGGTTTGCGCCTTGTCGCCGGTCATGTGCTGGAGGCTGCCGGGCTGACTGCCGAGCTGGCTGCCGAGGCGACTATTGAGCGGTGGTTTGGAGCGTATTTCGTATTTTCGTCGGGGGAGTTTTTAACGCATAAAAACAGCGGTATTCACATAAGATATTCCGCGCAGTATCAAAAATTCCCGCCATTTAAAACGTTTCCACAAGCCAAAACGCCAATAATCTAAATCTCTTTCAGAAAACGCTTTACTTAACTTGAGAAAATGCTGTAAGCTAAACCCAGCTTCAAGAGTTTCGACTGATAAGCTCCGACTATGGTCGAACGCCAACCCCATGTTCACGGGTGGCTCGGATGACGAAGCGGTTTGTATTCACCACCGGAATAACCGGTGGTAACTGGTACAGACAAGAGCAACGCGAAAGGATCGCGCCACTCACGGCGCAGGTTGTCACATGTACAACGGCTCTGCAACCGAAGCAGCAATCTCTCTGAACCCCTCCCGCTCCTACCAGGAAAGCCTGCGTGCCGCAGCTGTCCCCGCGCGAGGCGGATACACCGCAGTCAGCATTGACGATTACTCCCGCATTTCTTCTAAGCGCGACGAGTTCCTAAACTTCCTCCTTCTGCCCAACCCCGAGGGCATCCCCGCTATTGAGTACGCCGGTCTGCGCGTAGCGTAGCATTAGGGGTATGAATTTCTCCGGTATGCTCCTGGACTCCGACGTTCTTGCGGAGATCCGTAAGGCGGATCCTGACCCCGCCGTGGTCGCTTTTCTGCGCCGCCGCTCGTTCCGACACATGTACATTTCTGTGCTGAGTATTGGTGAGCTGAAGGGTCTGTACCCCTACCCGGAAACTGATCGTTGGATTACCGAACTTCTTGAGCGCTTTGGCGACCACGTTATTAATGTGGATGCGCGTGTGAGCCTCGAGTGGGCTGGCCGTCAGGCGCCGCGCGGCGTGCATGCCGTGGGTCGTGATGATGCCGGTCCGCTGCCTACCGCCGCCCTGGAGGGTCTGATGGCGGCGAGCGCGAGTGCCTATGATTTGGAGCTGATTTCTTCTAAGGCGCAAGTGTACCGCGCCTGGGGTGTGCAGGCTTCCAACCCGTGGACTGAGGATTAAAACTTTGCCGGATGCGCGTCCTCGCGTGCGTCCCTGTGTGAATAGTTGTGAGAACCCGCTTTCGAGTGTTAATCGGAGGCGGGTTTCGTCGTTAATTCGTGGCATGATTGAAGGACGATGAAAAGCACCTCACCTATCTCTCGTTATTCCATGCCCATGCCTCTGTGGCTTCAGGGTGTTGTTGAGCTAATTGTTACTGCCCTGTTCTCTGCTGTTGCAGTGTTTGCGGCGATGTCTGCCGTGTGGGCGACCAAGGGTTTTGGCGACATGGAGTTCTCCTCCGTGGCCGCCATGTCGGCGCACCTGTGGCTTCTGATTCACGGTGTTCCCCTGGATCTTGCGGCTGCTTTTGGTGCTCCTGCCGGCACTATGACGCTGGTGCCGCTGGGTTTGAGTGTTCTGCCGCTGCTGCTCTGTTATCGTTCGGGTCGTCGCCTGGCGCGCGCCTCGTATGAGGGTGAGTTTTTGATTCCGGTGCTGTCCGGTTCGGTGACTTATGCGCTGATTAGTTCGGCGATATACGGTTGGGCGAGCCCGCATCCGCAGCCTCTTCAGGCGTTGAATGCTGCCCTGGTGCCTTTGGGTATTGTGGTGGCTGGTTTGATGTGGGGTGGCTACCGTGAGGCGCGTTCGCTCTCACGCATGGTGGGTGTTGATACTGCGGAGCAGATTTCGCAGATGAGTCAGTATTCGCGTTGGGCAGGTTCGTACGCCTGGGCTGTGGTGCGTGCTGCGGTGGTTGCTTTTGTGGCGCTGGTTGGTCTGGGTGCGGTGCTTTTGGGTATCGGTATTTTGGCGGGTTGGTCGCAGATTGTTGCCACCTATCAGGAGCTGCACGCGGGTGCTGTGGGTGATACTGCGGTGACTCTGCTGCAGCTGGGTTTCTTGCCGAACCTGGTGATTTATGCGATTGCGTGGTCGACCGGCGCCGGTTTCTCCTTTGGTGCGGGTACCTCTGTTGGTTTGACCAGTAGCGATGTTGGTACTTTGCCGATGCTTCCGATTCTGGGTGCTGTGCCCGAGTCGATGGGCACGTTCGGCCTGGTGGGTCTGCTGGTGCCGCTGGGTGCCGGTGCGATTGCTGGCTGGTGGTTCTTGCGTGAGGGCGAGGATCATCTGGATGAGTGGGTTGCTCTGAAGGTTCCGTTCCGCCCGCTGTCTGCGCTGATTTCTGCCGTGGTGCTGGGTGTGATGACCGGTATTCTGACGTCGTTTGGTGCCCTGTGGCTGGGTTGGATTTCGTATGGCTCTCTGGGTATTGGTCGTTTTACGGAGGTTGGTGCTGAGCCGCTGACTTTTGCGGCGCATACCGCGTTGACGGTGGGTGCCGGCGTGACGTTCGGTATGCTGCTGAGCCGCGCCCTGGTGCCGGATAGCAGCCGTGAGCTGCCTCGTTTTGCGGATGAGCGCCCGAACCTGGGTGAGCGTCTGATGAGTTTTACTACCTCGACCCGTGAGCGTTTTGCCCAGAGCCGCGAGCGTTTTGCACAGCGTCGTGAGCAGCGTGCGCAGGAGCGTGCAGAGCGTGCGCAGGAGCGTGCAGAGCGTGCGGAGCGTGAGGCTGAGGAAGCCGCAGCACGTGAAGCTCAGGAAGCGGCAGAGCGTGAGGCCGCTGAGCGTGAAGCTGAGGAAGCGGCAGAGCGTGCGGCCGCTGAGCGTGAAGCTGAGGCCGATCAGTCAGTAGCACCCGAGAAGCCTGTTGTACCTGAGGTGGCTACCGGTCACGTTCCGGTGCATCCGCAGGAGCCTGTGGTTGCTGTCCCGGTGGAGGCGACCGAGCAGCTGGCGCAGCGTGCGGCGGCAGACGCTTTCGCCGAGATTATTGCAGAGCGCGAAGTATCGGCTGAAGAGCCTGTAGTAGCGGAACCTGCTGTGGACGTTGCTCAGGAGCCGGCTTCCGAAGAGGCTACTGCTGAAGAGAGCCCTGTTGAAGAGAGCCTTGTTGAAAAGAGCTCTGCTGAGGAGTACGAGCCGATTGAGGCCATTCAGCAGGTCGATTACCTGCACTCTGCCCACGCTGACTCTGCGCAGGTTGAGGATGTTGCCGAGCCTACCTCCAGCGAGCACGCTACGTACGAACACCCTGCGTATGAGCCGGCCCTGTACGCTCACGACCCCTCCGATGAGGAGACCCGCGAGCTGGTTCAGGAGCCCGTCTACGAGGCTACTGAACCTGTGGAGCGTGAGCGCGCTGTCGATGAGTCTGCAGAGCAGGCACCGCGTTCGAAGGGCCGCGCGAGCCGCATCATGGCGTACTTCGGTTTTGGTCTTGAGCAGCCTGCCGCAGTACAGGGTGACTCAGTGCAGGACGGCTCAGCTGATGCCCCCTACGCTGAATCCGCCGCGCAGGATTCCGCTCAGAGCCGTGCCAGCGACCGTGCCAGCGACCGCGCGCATGAGCGTGAGCAGAAGCGCGAGGCGAAGAAGGCGGCTAAGGCGGCACGCAAGAAGCAGAAGAAGGATTCAGAGCGCGACTTTGTGGATCGCGAGCTGGATGTTCTCTCTGCTGATCAGGCGATGAAGCGCATCTTTGAGGTTCGTAGCCAGACCGGCGTGCTTCCGCTGGTGACCGATGAGGCCTCTACCGTGGAGCTGCCCCCGCTGGATGTCAGCTCCTCGAAGTCCCATGGTTCTAACGCGCGCACGAAGAACTAGCGCGCGGAAGAAGAGCTAGAGCTGGACGCGCCGGTGAGCTTGTCCATCGTGCCCTGGAACTTCTGGTCGCAGGTGTACATGTCGGTCTGAGTCAGCGCGGCGGCGCGGCACTCACGGTACTCCTGCGCGCCGGGCATGAAGGCAAGACCGATGCCGCCGAGCAGGGTCATGGCGCCGTAGATAATGCTGACGCCCGCGGCAATGTAGAAGAACCAGGGGCCGCGGTACACTGCGGTGCGCACGATCGCAATAATGCTCAGGGCGATGCCGGCGAGCGCGAAGAGGAAGAGCGCCAAGAAAAGCGGCATCGTGGAGAGCACGAAGGAAGACGCCGCAAAAATGACCAGTGCGGCAACGATCAGCATGAGCGAGGTGCGAATATTCGCTTTCTGTTGTTCGATGGGGTCGATGGGCTTGCGCGGCTTCTTGCCCTGAGGTCCTCGATGCTGCGGCATCATGTTCTGCGGTGCCTGCTGCGGCGCTCGCGGCGGAACCTGCTGGTTCTGCGGTGCACCGTTGTTCGGGGTGGGCTGCTGCGGCATGTTGTTCGGCGTGTTCTGCGGGGGAGTAGACATACCTATAAGGGTACCGCCCCGCCCGCCCGCGACCTATTGAGTATGCAGCCTATTGAGCTCGCGACCTGTTGAGTTTGCGCCCGGTGAACCCCGGCGAACCCCGGCTAACCCTGGCGAGGATTTCTCCCGCCGGGGTTTCTCTGCACTCGCCTTTGGGCTTGAGTTGTGTTGTGAGCCTCTGACCCCTTTGGATAAGGGTGTGAGACGGGTTATACTAGTCGGGTGCGAATTGTGGTTATGGTATCCGGCTCCGGAACGAATCTTCAGTCCATCCTCGACGCTGTAGCAGCGGGCGAGCTTCCCCTCGACATTGCGGCAGTGGGCGCCGACAAGCCCTGTCTGGGTATTGAACGTGCCCAGGCGGCTGGTGTACCCACCTTCCTGGTGCAGCCCGGCGACTACGCCGACCGCCCCTCCTGGAACCGCGCGCTGGAAGAAAAGATCGCTTCCTACGACCCCGATTACATTGTGTTCGCCGGTTTCATGCGCATTGTTGATGCGCAGCTGGTCGAGCGTTTCAGCAACCGCATTATTAACACCCACCCCGCCCTGCTGCCCTCTTTCCCGGGCGCGCACGGCGTGCGTGACGCCCTGGCGCACGGTGTGAAGATTACCGGCCTGACCGTCCACTTTGTGGATGCGGGCGTTGACACCGGCCCCATCCTCGCCCAGGCGGCAGTGCCCGTTCTGGATGACGACACCGAAGAGACCCTGCACGAACGCATTAAGGTGCAGGAGCGCCGCCTGCTCGTGCAGACCATCGCATCCCTGGCTGAATCTCACGGCGCTGTATCTGACAGCGCTGCATCTGACAGCTAGTTCCGCCCACTAGATTTTCGCGGCGGAATGAGCCGAGCTCACACCCCGCCGCCCACACACGTTCCGTTGTGGCACCCGAGTACCCCTGAGGGGAAGGTGCACAGCGGCGGGGAATACCCCCACACATATCCTGTCGATCCTGGCAGGTTACGTCCATCCACCAGCTGTGCCGCCGAGAGCCGGCGTGCACGTCTAAAGCATCGGAGTATTTGTGTCTCTCATTGAGCTCGATCGCGTGCCCCTGCGCCGCGCCCTCATTTCTGTCTACGACAAGACCGGTCTGGAGGAGTTCGCCCGCGGCCTGCACGAGGCTGGCGTCGCGCTGGTCTCCACCGGCTCCACCGCATCCACCATCGCGGCAGCAGGCGTACCCGTCACCGAGGTTACCGAAGTGACCGGTTTCCCCGAGTGCCTCGAAGGCCGCGTGAAGACCCTGCACCCGCGCATCCACGCCGGTATTCTGGCTGACCGCCGCAAGCAGGAGCACATCGACACCCTCAACGAGCTGGACGTTGAGGCGTTCGACCTGGTGGTTGTGAACCTGTACCCCTTCGTTGAGACCGTTGCTTCCGGCGCCGATCAGGACGCCATCATCGAGAAGATTGACATTGGCGGCCCCTCCATGGTTCGCGCTGCCGCGAAGAACCACGACGCCGTCGCTATTGTTGTGGACCCCGCCGACTACGCGCGCACCGTTGAGGCCGCTAAGAACGGTGGCTTCTCCCTGGATGAGCGCCGCCGCCTTGCCGCTGGCGCATTCGCCCACACCGCCGCATACGATACCGCTGTGGCTACCTGGACTGCAGCCCAGTTCCTGCAGGATGAGGGCGCTAACTTCTGGCCCCCGTACGCTGGCCTGGGATTCGAGCGCAGCGAGACCCTGCGTTACGGTGAGAACCCGCACCAGCGTGCCGCCCTGTACTCTGACCCCGCCGCTGCCCCCGGTATTGCTCAGGCGGAGCAGCTGCACGGTAAGGCGATGAGCTACAACAACTACGTTGATGCTGACGCCGCTCTGCGTGCCGCTTACGACTTTGACGAGCCGGCTGTTGCCGTTATCAAGCACAACAACCCCTGCGGTATTGCTGTGGCAACCCCCGGCGCGGCTGACCCGATTGCGGACGCTCACGCGAAGGCGCACGCTTGCGACCCGCTGTCCGCATACGGTGGCGTGATTGCTGCTAACCGCCCGGTGACCGCCGCTATGGCTCAGACGGTCAAGGGTATCTTCACCGAGGTGATTGTGGCTCCCGGCTTCGAGCCTGAGGCGCTGGAGATCCTGCGTGAGAAGAAGAACCTGCGCCTGCTGGTTCTGCCCGAGAACTTTGCCCGCGAGGCTATCGAGTACCGCCCCATTTCCGGTGGCGCACTCTTCCAGGAAGCTGACCGCCTGCAGGCTGAGGGTGACGACCCGAAGAACTGGACCCTGGTTGCCGGTGAGGCAGCGGACGAGGCAACCCTGCGTGACCTCGAGTTCGCGTGGCGTGCACTGCGTTCGCCCAAGTCCAACGCTATTCTGCTTGCCGATAACGGTGCCGCCGTGGGCATCGGTATGGGTCAGGTGAACCGCGTGGATTCCTGCAAGCTCTCGGTGGAGCGTGCGAACACTCTCGGCGGTGAAGGTAACGAGCGTGCCCGCGGTGCGGTTGCCGCATCCGATGCGTTCTTCCCCTTCGCTGACGGCCTGCAGGTTCTGCTGGATGCCGGTGTGCGTGCCGTCGTGCACCCGGGCGGTTCGATCCGTGACGAGGAAGTTATCGAGGCGGCTAAGGCTGCTGGCGTGACCATGTACCTGACCGGTACCCGCCACTTCTTCCACTAAAAATGTGTAGCGGGCTCAGCCTGCGCTGAGCTACCCGCTGTGAGCGGGGCATTCTTGGGCGAACCTTCTGGCGTGCCTAGGATGCCCCGCTTTTTCGTGCTCTCTACCTGAAACATCCGTGCTGAGACATCTGCATGAGGATACCCGCGCTGGGCATTCGTATTGTGGGCAGTCGTATTTATAGAATTTTTGCTCTATTTTGCGCCGGATTTGCGCACGAGGGCGCGTCAACGGCGACCGGGATGCGCACGGATGGGCTAAAAGTTCGCTAGGATTAGGATGTGCCTAAAGTCAGCGAAGAATACAAAAAGAACAGGCGTTCTCAGATTGTAGAGACCGCCCGCGAATGCTTCATCAAGCACGGTTATCAGAAGGCTTCGATGAGCGACATTATTGCGGCCACCGGCCTGTCTGCCGGAGCGATTTATAACCACTTCTCTTCCAAGGATGAGATTATCCTGGCGGCAGCCCGCATGGACATGGCGCCCTTCGACCGCATCCGCGCCGAACAGCCCTGGGACTACGTGTTCGGGTGCCTGAAGGTGCTGGACACCCCTAAGATTCGCCGTCACCTGCTCGTCACCTGGGGCGAGGCGGTGGCGATGCCGCAGCTGGCGACCGTGGTGTCTGAACAGCTGAGCTACCTGCGCGATCAGTCCCTGGAACGCTACCGCGCCTGGGGTGCCGCTGAGCTGGACTTCACCGAAGAGGAGCTTGAAGAGTGGCTGACCGTTATCGGTGCCGCGGTGCTGTCGGTGCTGACCGGTTATGTGGTGCAGACCCAGCTGGTGGCTGGCGGTAAGAAGGAGAGCGCTCGCGAGGCGTACCTAGAGTATGCTTCCGCTATCCTGCGTCAGGCGTAGGGTTTGTAGACCTGCTTGGATACCGCCGATAAGCCTAAAGGGCGGTTTATATGCCCTGCGGTGGCGGTGTAAAACTTCATTGTGATGCTTTGTAAAGCCCGTTTTCCTTCTCGAAGGAAAGCGGGCTTTACGGTATTATGAGGTGTAGCTCATATTTTTTCATTCAGGGTTTTCAGCTGGAGGCGCGCGCCGCCTCCTGAAGACCGCCCGGCGTACGCCGCGGCAGCCCCGATGATGAGCGACCGAAGATAACGCAAAAACACTCCCAGGAGCGTAATGTCCGAGCAGAAGATCCTCGAGATGCCCATCGCCGACCTCGATCCCGAGGTTGCAGAAGCCATTGAGCTGGAGCGCAAGCGCCAGCAGAACACCCTCGAGATGATTGCATCCGAGAACTTCGTCCCCCGTGCCGTCCTCGAAAGCCAGGGCTCGGTACTGACCAACAAGTACGCTGAGGGTTACCCCGGCCGCCGCTACTACGGCGGCTGCGAATTCGTTGACATCGTTGAGTCCCTCGCTATTTCCCGTGTGAAGGAACTCTTCGGCGCTGAGCATGCCAACGTTCAGCCCCACTCCGGTGCCCAGGCGAACAACGCCGTTATGCACGCGCTGCTGAACCCCGGCGACACCATCATGGGTCTGTCCCTGGCACACGGTGGCCACCTGACCCACGGCATGAAGCTGAACGTCTCCGGCAAGCTGTACAACGTTGTGGCGTACAGCGTGGACGAGTCCGGTCGCGTTGACATGGAGCAGGTGCGTGAACTGGCTCTTGCCGAGCGCCCCAAGCTGATTATTGCCGGCTGGTCCGCGTACCCCCGTCAGCTGGACTTCGCTGCGTTCCGTGCGATTGCTGACGAAATCGGCGCATACCTGTGGGTGGACATGGCTCACTTCGCGGGCCTGGTGGCTGCGGGTCTGCACCCGAACCCCGTTCCGCACGCACATGTGGTTTCCTCGACCGTGCACAAGACTCTGGGCGGTCCCCGTTCCGGCTTCATCCTCTGCACCGAGGAGCTGAAGAAGAAGATTGACTCCGCAGTGTTCCCCGGTCAGCAGGGCGGCCCGCTCATGCATGTAATCGCTGCGAAGGCTACCGCGTTCAAGGTTGCCGCATCTGAGGCGTTCAAGGACCGTCAGAAGCGCACCGTTGAGGGTGCGCAGATCCTGGCGAACCGTCTGCTGCAGCAGGACGTGAAGGACGCCGGCGTTGCGATTGCCTCCGGCGGTACCGACGTTCACCTGGTACTCGTTGACCTGCGCGACCACGCCCTCAACGGCAAGGAAGCAGAGGACCTGCTGCACGATGCCGGTATTACCGTCAACCGTAACGCCGTGCCGAACGACCCGCGTCCGCCGATGGTGACCTCCGGTCTGCGTATCGGTACCCCCGCGCTGGCGACCCGCGGCTTCGACGCTGAAGGCTTCACCGAAGTAGCCGACATTATCGCTTCCGTACTGTTGCCGAACCCGGACATCGCTGCGTTGCGTGCCCGCGTTGAGGCACTGTGCGCCAAGTACCCCCTCTACCAGGGTAGCGAGAACTGGTAGACCCATGAATGACCCCGTTCGCTCAACATCCCCCGCGGGTGCTGAGCGGGCGGGGTTATTTCGCCCTGATACTTGTACCGCCCTACCCGCTACACCCGTCGAGGGACGTAGTGGGGGAGCGGTACCTCCTGGGCACACACCCTAGAACTCAACACACAGACCGTCCGTTTCGGCGAACCCCGCCGCAACCTATGGAAGGAAAAACAATGCCCCAGATTCTAGACGGTAACGCAACCGCCGCAGCCATCAAGGAAGAGCTGAAGGAGCGCGTCGAGGCGCTCAAGGCTAAGGGTATTACCCCCGGCCTGGGTACCGTCCTGGTCGGTGACGACCCCGCATCCCGCTCGTACGTGGGCGCTAAGCACCGCGACTGCGCAGAGATCGGTATTAACTCCATTCGCGTGGACCTGCCCGGTGACATCACTCAGGAAGAGCTCGACGCAGAGATCGACAAGCTGAACAACGACCCGGCGTGCACCAGCTACATTGTGCAGCTGCCCCTGCCCAAGCACCTGGACACCAACCGCGTGCTGGAGCGCATCGCCCCCGAAAAGGACGCTGACGGCCTGCACCCGACCAACCTCGGCAAGCTCGTGCTGAACGTTTCTGAGCCGCTGGATTCCCCGCTGCCCTGCACCCCCAACGGTGTCATTGAGCTGGTCAAGCGCCACGGCATCGACTGGAACGGTAAGAACGTTGTGGTGCTCGGCCGCGGCATTACCGTGGGTCGCCCGCTGGGTCTGCTGCTGACTCGCCGCGAGGTGAACGCGACTGCAACCCTGGCGCACACCGGTACCGAGAACCTGGACGAGGTGCTGCGCGAGGCTGACGTCATTGTTGCCGCTGTGGGTGTTCCGCACGTGCTGAAGGCTCACCAGGTCAAGGACGGCGCAATCCTGCTGGACGTTGGTGTTTCCCGTGCTGAGGACCCGGAGACCGGCAAGAAGAAGCTCTTCGGCGACGTCTCCCCGGAGGCTGCGCAGAAGGCGTCCTGGGTCTCCCCGAACCCCGGCGGTGTGGGCCCGATGACCCGCGCGGAGCTGCTGGTGAACGTGGTTGAGACTGCGGAGCGTCAGGCGGCATAAGGCTCGCAGCGTTTCAGAGCTGAAATATTTCAGAGTCGATAACTCAAAAGGGCGGTGCCCCGGTAGAACAATCTACCGGGGCACCGCCCTTCACACTGTCATCACAAGAGAAAAGGCAGGTGCTAGAGAATCATCTCGTAGAAGTAGGCATCGGCAAGGTACAGGGTCTCTGAGTACTCGACGGGGCTACCTTCTTCGGTGTAACCGGTCGCGCAGACCTTGAACGCCGCCTCGCCCACGGGAACCTGGTGGTTGAACGCTTCGGCGTCGGCGTCGGTGAAGAGCGCTGCGCTGGTGCGTACGCGGGCGTGCTTAATGGCGTTGGTGGTGTCGGCAAGCTGGTCGAAGGAGCTCGAAGCGCCGGACATTTCCGCCATCATAGCGTCCAGGATGCTGCTTGCAGCGGCCTTCACAAAGTAGGAACGCTCAAAGCCAATGGCTTCGTGGTCGGCAAGACGCAGACGGCGCACGAACAGCACCTGCTCGCCCACCGGCACGGACAGGTGGGTGGAGATCTCTTCGGTGGCGTCCATCCAGCGGGTCGCAATCATGCGGGTGGAGCCCTCAAAGCCGCGGCGGCGCATATCGTCAACGAAGGTGCCCACGCGCGGAATGTAGGTGGCGTCGGTGCGCTCGGCAACGTAGGTGCCGGATCCCTGCACGTTGTAGAGCAGGCCGCGTTCAATCAGAACCTTCAGGGCGCTACGAACCGTCTGGCGGCTCACCCCAAAGTTCTGCTGAATCATGCGTTCGGTGGGTAGCTTATCGCCGGGCTTGCCGGGAATAATGTAGCGCTGCTCAATGTAGTGGATAACCTGCTCATACTTCGGGCCGGGAATCGGGGGTAGCTCGTAGCGGCTCTCAGCGTTGTGAGCGGTATTTTCGGATGCGGTGGTGCCCGCAGAAGGTGAGGGGGCACCGTGGTCGGTGGTCTGTGAGGAGTGTGAATTCATCACCCAATAGTTTACCGTTCAGCCAGAGAAAAAACGCGCACGAGTGAAAATTTCTCTTCCCTCAAACTGGCATAATTAAGACTATGCATTTTTCTAACACCCCTGCACCGCGCCCGAGCGGTCTGCTTCGCGTGGCGAGCGTGAATGTGAACGGTATCCGAGCCGCCTATAAGAAGGATATGGCGGCGTGGCTGGCGAGCCGTGACATCGACATTCTCTGCCTGCAGGAGGTGCGCGCCCCCGACGCTATCGTGCGTGAGTTGCTGGACGAATCCCAGTGGCATATTCTGCACGCGGAGGCTGCCGCGAAGGGCCGCGCCGGCGTGCTGGTGGCGACCCGCCGCACCCCGAACTCAGCCGGTGAAGTCCTGGAGAACCAGCCGGTAGCGACCCGCTCGAATATTGGCGAAGAGTACTTTGACGATTCGGGCCGCTGGGTTGAGGCGGACTACGTTCTGCCCAACGGCAAGACCCTGACCGTGGTCAGCGCCTACGTTCACTCCGGCGAGGTCGGCACCCAGAAGCAGGACGATAAGTACCGCTTCCTGGAGCGCATGCTGGTGCGCATGCCTGAACTAGCAAAGCACTCGGATCACGTGCTCATCGTGGGCGATTTGAATGTTGGCCACACCGAGCTGGACATTAAGAACTGGAAGGCTAACCAGAAGCGTGCCGGCTTCCTGCCGGAGGAACGCGCCTACTTTGACCGCTTCTTCGGCGATATCGGCTACCGCGATGTGGCTCGTGAGCTGGCGGGTCAGGTGCCCGGCCCCTACACCTGGTGGTCCTACCGCGGTAAGGCGTTCGATAATGACGCAGGCTGGCGTATCGACTACCACATGGCGACCCCGGCGCTCGCCGAAAGCGCCGTGGAGGCGGTCGTGGACCGCGCGGCAAGCTACGATGAGCGTTTCAGTGATCACGCACCGCTCGTGGTTGACTACCGCATCGGTGAGTAAGACGCGGACTGCGCGTACAGATAAGTTTTTGAAGATGTGCTGCACCGTTCGCAGCACCGCACAGGAAGAACTGCACAGGAAATAACTATGGCAGACGAAAAGAAGCAGGATAAGTCCCTCATCCCTAACGCCTCTCAGCAGAAGGCGCGTATCTACTCGGGTGCGCAGCCGTCGGCTGATTCGATGCACCTGGGTAACTACATTGGTGCTGTGAACAACTGGGTGGCGTTGCAGGACGACCCGAATAACGAATGCCTGTTCTTCATCCCGGATATGCACGCTATCACCGTTCCTCAGGACCCCGAGGAGCTGCGTGAGCGTACCCGCCTGACCGCGGCGCAGTACATCGCCTCCGGCATTGACCCGACCCGCACCCCGCTGTTCGTGCAGTCGCACGTGCCCGAGCACGCCCAGCTGGCGTGGGTTCTGAACTGCTTCACCGGCTTTGGTGAGGCGTCCCGTATGACCCAGTTCAAGGACAAGTCTCAGAAGCAGGGTGCTGAGAACGCCTCCGTGGGTCTGTTCACCTACCCGATTCTGATGGCTGCCGACATTCTGCTCTACCAGGTGGACGGCGTGCCCGTGGGCGAGGATCAGCGTCAGCACCTGGAGCTGACCCGTAACCTGGCTCAGCGCTTCAACTCCCGTTTCGGTGAGACCTTCGTGGTGCCCGAGCCGGTGATCCTGAAGGAAACCGCTAAGATTTACGACCTGCAGGACCCGACGTCGAAGATGTCCAAGTCTGCAGCCACCGACAAGGGCCTAATCAAGCTTCTGGACACCCCCAAGGCAACCCAGAAGAAGATTAAGTCCGCCGTGACCGATGACGGCTCCGTCATCGCCTACGACCGCGAGGCTAAGCCCGGCGTCTCCAACCTGCTCTCCATCTACTCGGCAATGACCGGCGAGAGCATCGACGAGATCGTGGCACGCTACGAGGGCAAGATGTACGGCCACCTGAAGGTTGACCTTGCCGATATCGTGGTGGAGCGCCTCACCCCGGTGCGTGAGCGTACCCTCGAGCTGATGGACGACCCCGCCGAGCTGGACCGCCTGCTGGCTGTGGGCGCATCCGCTGCCCGCGAGATCGCTACGGTCACCATTGAGAACGTGTACAAGAAGGTTGGCTTCCTGCCTGCCGCCGCAATCTAGCGCGCTGTTCAGCCAGTTCGGCTGAGGCGCCGCATGACCTGCACGATTGAGATGACAGCACAAGAGAACTCTTCGAGCCCTACGACGGCTCCTGTATCCCCGACCCTGAAGCCCGGTCACCGCTACCTGAGCGTTATTGCGCACGTGAGCGGTGAGAATGTTCAGCGCCTGGAAGAGTGGAAGCGTGCGGTAGCCGGTGGTGCGGTGGCACCTATCAGCACCCACGTGACCGTGTACCTGACGGAGCTGACCGAGTCTCTCCTGGCTGCGGTGCAGTCCCCCCAGTTCCGCGAGGCGCTGGACACGCCGCGTTTTGAGGCGCGCTGGGGTTCGGTGCACTCCTTCCGTCCGGTCACCGAGGTGGAGTATCTGAACCTGGAGGCGGGCAAGACCGAGTTCGAGCAGATTCACCAGAAGCTGGTTGAGCTATTCGGTGCCGGTGCGGCGTCCTTCCCCTATGTGCCGCACGTGACCTTGGGCCACGGGCTCACGCAGGAGCAGGTTGATCACGCCCGTGAGGTGTTTGATGCTCTGCCCGCCGAGCAGCGTACCTTCACCGTGGATCACCTGCACTGCTACTCCTATGACGGGCAGGACTGGGAAGAGATCAGGGTCCTGCCGCTGCGTTAGTAGCTGGTGTATAAACCTGGCATACACAAAGAGAGATGCGGCCGATAACTTATCGGTCGCATCTCTCTTTGTGCTTTCGCTAGGTTTATCTCAGCGTGAGAGTCCTAGCATGAAAGTCCTAGTGGGAGTGGCCCTCGCCGGACTCGTGGTTATGAGCCTCGCCAGACTCGTGCGCGTCAGCCGAAGCCGAGGAGGAAGCAGCGCCGTGTGCCTCAGCCTCAACCGGTGCAGCGTTCGAGGAGGAGACACCCAGGATCTCGTTCGGGGTCTTCGGAAGCTCCACGCTCATCAGCTCCTTCGGTGCTGCCGGGTTCGACAGGGATACCGCAATGAGCTTCTTGGTCGCCGGGTCGGTCACGTAGGCGGTCTTACCGTCCACCCACAGTGCCGGACGCTCATCCTGCCAGGTCTCAGACTCGGTCCACGCCTCCATGAGCTGTACGGAGCCCAGCTCGGCGCCGGTTGCCGGGTCGAAGACGCGCAGCTTGCCGTCGGTGGTCAGCAGCAGCGCCTCACCCTTGGGGCCGCGAGCCAGCGAACGGAAGGTGTAGCTCACGCCAGAAGGCAGGGAGTAGACGGTGCGGGTTGCCGCAACGGTGTCGATGATGGAGAACTTCTCGGGGCGCTCCAGCTTGGCGTCCTTATCGGTCTTGTAGTCCGCCAGAACATACTGGGAGTCAGCCTCGCCAGCCTGGTTACCGGAACGCGAGTAGGGGTCTTCGGGGTTGGTGATCTTGGTGAACTTGCCGTCCTTGTAGACCAGCGCGCCGTCGGTGCAGCCGATCGAGAACGCGCCGTCCTTGGCGATGGCTTCACCGTGAACGCCGGGGCAGGCGGGGCTCTCGGTGACGGTCTTGCCCTGTGCGTCCACAACAGCGGCACCGGTGCGGGTCTTCGAATCGCCGACCGCTACCAGGTACTGGTTGTTGGGCAGCGGGATTGCGAAGCCGTGATGCGGCTTGGGCAGGGTGACGGTGGTGGTCTCCAGGGAGGAAGCGGTGCGCTTGTCCTGGGTCAGCTTCGCCGGGTCGTACACGGCGAAGGAGCCGGTGCCGTCAGCGAATGCCGCGACCTTGCCGTTGTCCTTGATCACGTGACCGGTGTGGTCAGCCGCAAGAGACAGGGAAGACAGGGACGGGGCGGTGGTGTAGTAGTGCGAGTGGTCGCCGTGCGCTACAGACCATACGCCGGTGTCCAGGAAGGTGTAGCTGTTGCCGTCTGCAACGACGAGGTGGCGGTTATCGCCAGCGTCGGAGAGGCGCAGGAAGCCTTCCTTGGGGATGTCTGCGAGCAGCTTCATATCCTTGGCGTCGTAGACGAGCACGCCACCGTCGTAGGTGATGGCGACGCGGCTTGCAGCGCCCTTGCCTTCGGTGATGGGTGCGGGGGTTGCGCTCGCGGAGGTGGAGGCGCTGGGGCTGGTCTGTGCGTTCTGGGTGGTCTGGGCGTTCTGGGTGCCACATGCGGTCAGGGCGAGGGCGGCTACTGCGCCGAGTGCGCCGGCGCGGGTGAGGAAAAACTTACGAGTCATGTGCATCTACTAAGGCTAACATGAGAATGGTTCTCTATAAGGGGTGGTTCTCGGTTTGTATCAGACTCTGGAAGTGCACTCTACGCGGGGTGAGTATGGCATTCTGATCCCTGTGCAACCGTAAGGAGCGTCCTTTCAATCCCCACTAGGCAAAAGCCTTGAATCCACCCGCGAAATAACCCATCGGAGCATAATCATCGGGGCATAAGAAAACCGGCTCCCTTCTGGAAAGAAGAGAACCGGTTTCTAGAGGTATCTTGTGCTCGAGCAGGGTTCAAGCACCTGCGCGGGGCTAACTACTCAGGGCTAACTGTGTGGGGCTATCTACTCAGAGCCAAAAATTTAGAGGAGGTTGTTCAGGCCGCGTGCCTTGACCTCGCCCACAGCATCCTTGACAGCCTGTGCCTTGGAGCGCGGAGCGACCAGCAGAGCATCGGGGGTGTCCACCACAACGATGTCGTCGAGGCCAATGATAGAAATCTTGCGCTCGGTGTTCGCAACAACGATGCCGGAGCAACCGTGGTTGATGACGTTATCCTTCTCGCCGAGAATGGTCAGCTCTTCGCCGCTCTTCTCGGTGTTCAGGCGTGCCACAGCGTCGAAGTCTCCAACGTCGTCCCAGCTGAAGGAGCCGGGAACCATTGCGACGTCGCCTGCTGCCGCTGCGGGCTCGGCCACAGCGTAGTCGATAGCGGTCTTCGGCAGGGTCTCCCAGACGCGGTCCATAACAGCCTCGCGCTCGGGGGTGTCCCAAGCGTTAGCAATCTCCATGATGCCCGCGTACAGCTCGGGTTCGTTCGCCTCGAGGTGCTTGAGCATCAGGGCCGCCGGTGCCACGAACATACCTGCGTTCCAGGTGTACTCACCGGAGTCCAGGTACTTCTGTGCGGTGGCGGTATCGGGCTTCTCCACGAAGGTGTCCACGGCGTGAGCGTTGGGTGCACCCTCGATGCCCAGGGGCTCGCTGGCGTGAATGTAGCCAAACGCGCTGGAGGGCTCGGTGGGGGTAATGCCGATGGTGACAATCTTGCCGGTTGCCGCGGTGACGACAGCTTCGGTCACCACGCGGTGGAATTCATCCACGGGGCTAATCACATGGTCAGCTGCGAAGGAGCCAATGATGGCGTCCGGTTCGCGGCGGTGGATGATAGCGCAAGCCAAGCCGATAGCTGCAGCCGAATCCTTGGGGGAGGGCTCCAGCACCAGGTCAGCGGCACGCAGTTCAGGAATCTGCTGGGTAACCGCATTGGCGTGCGAAGTGCCGGTAACCACCATGACGGAACCGTTGCTGAGGTCGATGAGACGGTCGTAGGTGTCACGCAGCAGGGAATTGCCCGACGAGGTGAGGTCGAGCAGGAATTTCGGGGCGTGCGCGCGGGACAGGGGCCACAAACGCGAGCCAACACCGCCGGCGGGAATGAGCGGGCGGAATCGAGTGAGTGCAGTATTCATCGCTTCAAGAATAGCGGGTGAATTTGTCATATATCGAATTCTTTTAGGTTTTAACAAAAAAGTGTCAGGCGGCTCTCATTTAGGCGTTGTTTGAGGTTAGGTTAAGGTAAGTTCCGCATGAACACAGGGGAGTAGGCGATATCGCAATAAAAACATGCCCTAATTCCCTTTTAGAACCTGTAAAAAAACCCTAAACAGGGTGTCAGTAAGCTGTGAATTTACCTGATATCTTGGAAGTAACAGACGAACAAAAAGCAGTCGGTGAGCACACAGCTGTGCCTGGAAGCTGGGGCCTAAAAATGCGGTACCAGAACCCAGATGCTCGCCGTCGCAGCAGGAGGTTATTCAGTGTTGAATGGTTCTAAAGGAACCCTCTACCGCGGCCGCTGGGGCATGTGGTCCTGGGTTGCTCATCGCATTACCGGTATCGCGATTTTCTTCTTCCTTCTTGTACACATCCTAGATACTGCCGTCGTGCGTATCTCCCCGGAGGCCTACAACGGTGTACTGAGCCTGTACAAGAACCCCATCATGGGTCTGGGTGAGACCGCGCTTGTCGCCGCCATCGTCTACCACGCGTTCAACGGTATTCGCATTATCCTCATCGACTTCTGGGGTAAGGCAACCAACTCGCACGTGGAGCACATTCAGGCGAAGAACAAGGACGGCAACGTCGAAATTAGCCAGAAGGCAACCTACACGCACATCAAGATTCTTTGGGTTGTGCTTTTCCTCTGGGCAATCACCGTTGCTGGCTTCGCCGCACGTCACCTGCCGATCGTTTTCTCGCACATGGGAGGTCACTAAACAATGGCTACTCCGCTCAAGCCCCGCACCTATGTACCCCGTCTGCGTGATAACCGCATCGACGGTGTGAAGTACAACCGCTCCTCCTCCAAGCGCAACAACTTTGAGATGTTCGCTTGGCTGGGTATGCGCCTGTCCGGCGTCGTACTCGTTGTGCTGATTTTCGGTCACCTGTTCTCCAACCTGATGGTCGGCGATGGCATCCACGCTATCGACTTCGGCTTCGTGGGCGGCAAGTGGGCGAACCCCTTCTGGCAGGTCTGGGATCTGCTGTTGCTCTGGCTGGCTATGCTGCACGGTGCTAACGGTATCCGCGTCATCATTGACGACTACGCTGAGAAGGACCGCCTGCGCGTTTGGCTGAAGGTTATCCTCTTCGCAGCATGCGCATTCGTCCTGCTGATTGGTACCCTCACCATCTTCGCATTCGACCCCTGCCCCTCCGGCGCAGCGGCTGAACTGCTTCCCAGCTTCTGCTCGGCACGCTAACGGCGACGTATCCGAGACAAACTACAACATCTAAAACACAGAAAGAACATCATGCAGGTACATAAGTACGATGTAGTGATCGTCGGTGCCGGCGGCGCAGGTATGCGTGCCGCTATTGAGGCCGGCCAGCGAGTTCGCACCGCGGTACTGACCAAGCTATACCCCACCCGCTCCCACACCGGCGCAGCACAGGGTGGCATGTGCGCCGCTCTGGCTAACGTTGAAGAGGACAACTGGGAGTGGCACACCTTTGACACCGTCAAGGGTGGCGACTACCTGGTTGACCAGGACGCAGCAGAAATCATGGCTAAGGAAGCTATTGACGCTGTGCTCGACCTGGAAAAGATGGGTCTTCCCTTCAACCGAACCCCCGAAGGCCGCATTGACCAGCGCCGCTTCGGCGGTCACACCCGTGACCACGGTAAGGCTGCTGTGCGCCGCGCATGCTACGCAGCTGACCGTACCGGCCACATGATTCTGCAGACCCTCTACCAGAACTGCGTTCGCCACAATGTGGAGTTCTACAACGAGTTCTACGTTCTCGACCTGATTCTGGTCAAGGACGAAGAGGGCAAGCCCCGCCCCGCCGGCGTCGTCTCCTACGACCTGGCAACCGGCGAGGTTCACGTCTTCCAGGCTAAGTCCGTGATTTTCGCATCCGGTGGCTGTGGCAAGATCTTCAAGACCACCTCCAACGCACACACCCTCACCGGTGACGGCATGGCTATCGCACTGCGTGCAGGCCTTCCCCTGGAGGACATGGAATTCGTTCAGTTCCACCCGACCGGCCTGGCTGGCCTGGGCATTCTCGTTACCGAGGGTGCTCGTGGTGAAGGCGGTATTCTCCGTAACGCTGACGGTGAGCGCTTCATGGAGCGTTACGCACCCACCATTAAGGACCTCGCACCCCGCGATATCGTGGCACGTGCAATGGCAAACGAGGTGCGCGAAGGCCGCGGCTGCGGTCCCCACAAGGACTACGTGCTGCTGGACCTGACCCACCTGGAGCCCTCGCACATTGACGAGAAGCTGCCGGACATCACCGAGTTCGCTCGTACCTACCTGGCAGTGGAACCGCACCACCAGCCCATCCCGGTGTTCCCCACCGCGCACTACGCAATGGGCGGTATCCCCACCAACAACGAGACTGAGGTCTACCGCAACAGCGAAGAGACCATCCCCGGCCTCTACGCAGCTGGTGAGGTTGCTTGCGTGTCCGTCCACGGTGCAAACCGTCTGGGCACCAACTCCCTGCTGGACATCAACGTGTTCGGTAAGCGTGCAGGCCGCAAGGCTGCAGAGTACGCAGCATCCGCTGAGTTCGTGCCGGTTCCGGACGACGCAGCAGATCGCGTTCTCAACATGCTCAACGGCATCCTCGAAGGCAAGGGCACCGAGAAGGTCGGCGCTATCCGCGCAGACCTGCAGAAGGCTATGGAAGCTGACATGCAGGTGTTCCGTACCGACGAGACCATCCGCGCAGCACTGGCAACTATTGCTGAACTGGAAGAGCGCTACAAGAACATCGCCATCCAGGACAAGGGCAAGCGCTTCAACCTCGACCTGCTCGAGGCTGTTGAGCTCGGCTTCCTGATTGAGCTGGCAAAGGTCATGTCCGTTGGCGCACTGCACCGTAAGGAATCCCGCGGTGGTCACTACCGTGAGGACTACCCCAAGCGTGACGACGTCAACTTCATGAAGCACTCGATGGTCTACCTCGACCCCGAATCCGAGTTTGAGGGTGTCAAGGGCCTGCGATTCGAAACCAAGCCCGTTGTCTACACCCGTTACGAGCCGAAGGAGCGTAAGTACTAAAATGGCTGAAAACGAACTCCCCGAACCGGAATCCGTCAAGCTGTTTGAGGGTATGACCGGCGGCGACTCCGACTCCATCCCCACCTACGATGTGGTCATCAAGATTCGTCGCTACAACCCGGAAGTTTCCTCCGAGGCGTACTGGGATGAATTCCCGCTGACCATGTACCGCACCGACCGCGTGCTGGATGCTCTGCACAAGATCAAGTGGGAAGTGGACGGTTCCGTCTCCTTCCGCCGCTCCTGTGCACACGGCATCTGTGGTTCGGACGCGATGCGCATCAACGGCCGTAACCGCCTGGCTTGCAAGACCCTGCTGAAGGACCTTGACCTGTCCAAGCCGATTACCGTTGAGCCCATCAAGGGTCTGCCCTGCGAAAAGGACCTCATCGTTGACATGGAGCCCTTCTTCCAGGCATACCGCGAAATCATGCCGTTCTTCATCAACGACTCGAACGAGCCTGAGCGTGAGCGCCTGCAGACCATTGAGGACCGTGCACGTTTCGATGACACCACCAAGTGCATCCTCTGTGCAGCGTGTACCTCGTCCTGCCCGGTCTTCTGGACCGATGGTCAGTACTTCGGCCCCTCCGCTATCGTGAACGCACACCGCTTCATTTTCGACTCGCGCGATGATGCAGGCGACCTGCGTCTGGAGATTCTCAACGACAAGGAAGGCGTATGGCGTTGCCGTACCACCTTCAACTGCACCGAGGCTTGCCCCCGTGGCATCCAGATCACCAAGGCTATCGCCGAGGTGAAGCAGGCAATCCTGAGCCGCTCGCTCTAATCGGAGCACGCGGTATCAGCTGATACAGCATTGACGATTCAAGCCGTCACCCACACCGGGTGGCGGCTTGAATCGTTTGACAGAAAAGGGTTGAGGGTTAATGATGGAGCAGCGCATTTTCGGAGGCTTCGGTGCGCACAAAAACTCTTCACAATCTGTCATAAAGTCATAGATATTCTCGAGGGCTGTCAGAAAGGGGGAGTAGGTAGGTAAACCCCGGCGGGCGGCGTTATTCTACTGTGTATGGTTTTCGCTAATTCTCGCTACGATTTGTCCACCCCCGTCTTTGACGACTGGGTGGAGCGCATGATGGGTACCCTCGTGCAGTTCCGCCGCGAAGTGCACGCCAACCCGGAGCTTTCCTTCCGTGAGGTGGCGACCACTGAGCGCCTCATGAATCGACTGCGAGAAGCCGGCATGAACCCCGTCGCCTGCGAAGGTACGGGCTGCTACGTCGATATTGGAAGCGGCCCCTTCGCCGTGGCTCTGCGCGCCGATATTGATGCTCTGCCCATTGTTGAGCAGACCGACCTGCCCTACGCCTCCACCGTGCCCGGCGTGATGCACGCCTGCGGTCACGACATTCACCAGACCGTCATGCTCGGTGTGGCGCTGGCGCTGCACGAGCTGAACGAGAAGACCCCGCTGGGTCGTAGCGTCCGCATTCTCTTCCAGCCCGCTGAGGAGCAGCTGCCCGGCGGTGCAGTGCAGATGATTTCGCAGGGTCTGCTCAAGGACATTCCGCGTGCTTTTGCCCTGCACTGCGACCCGAAGGTGGACCTGGGCCAGATTGGTACCCGCATCGGTGCGATTACTAGCGCATCCGACACCGTGAAGATTCACCTGAGCGGTCACGGCGGTCATACCTCCCGCCCGCACCTGACCGAGGACCTCATCTACGCGATGAGCCAGATTGCTGTGCAGGTTCCCGCCGTGCTGACCCGCCGTACCGACGTGCGTTCGGGCGTGCTGGTCGCCTGGGGTCAGGTCAGCGCCGGCGTTGCGCCCAACGCTATTCCCGCCGAGGGCTACCTGGCGGGCACCATGCGTTGCCTGGACGTTGAGGTATGGCGCCAGGCAGGTAACCTGCTGGACGAAGTGATTGAGCAGGTCGCTGTGCCCTTCGGCGTGAAGGCGCGTGTGGAACACATCCGCGGCGTGCCCCCGGTTGTGAACACCGACCTGGAAACCACCATGCTGGAGAACGCAGCCCGCGCTGAGCTGGGTGAGGACTCCATCGTGCTGGTCGAGCAGTCCATGGGCGGCGAAGACTTCGCGTGGATGCTGCAGGAAGTTCCCGGCTCCATGTTCCGTCTGGGTACTCGCGCCCCGGGTGACCCCACCTACGATCTGCATCAGGGTGATTACGCCCCGAGCGAGCAGGCGATTGGCATTGGTATTCGCGTCATGGCGGCAACCGCCCTGCGCGCTGTCCGTTTTGAGTTGGCGAAGGCCGCGAAGGCGGCGAACCCCATCCGCGATGAGGCACGCTAAAGAGCTTCTCGAAAGCTTATAAGCCAGGCTTGAAAGTACGACTACACAGCCACATCAAGCCTTGAAAACTGTACAAGTTTCACCCCGTTACCTCTCACCGAGTAGCGGGGTGAAACTCTATGCACGCGATAGAATTAAAAGGATTATGAGGACATTTGCGTCACGTTCCGGACCCCGTGTCCACACACCTGCGGGGGATGAAGGAGATGGCGCATCATCACACGGCGCACGCCGGAGGAGGACACCCAATGAGCTTCTTTGGAATCGGCAAGAAGAAGTTGGATGAACAGTCGCGCGAAGAACAGAGCGCCGAAACTGCTAAGGCCCAGAAGGAGCAGGCAGGCGAAGACGCCCCCAAGAGCGCACGACTGAGCGAAAAGATCATGGAACAGCAGCAGTGGGAGGACTCCCTGCGCCGCTTCGTGAAGTCTGAAAGCGCACGCCAGCAGAACAACGACGAAGAGCAGAACGAAGAGCACCGCGCTGTTGAGGACCTTAAGCGTGCCCTCCTGCACGGTGAGGAGAAGGTTGAAGAATCTTCCGATACTGATGAGCTGACTGAGGAACAGATTGAGGAGCAGGAGCGTCGTAGCCTGCTGGCTGCGCTTGGTGCTTTCCCCCAGGAATCTGAGGAGCCTGTTGAGGTTGAGCAGGTAGCTGAGGGTCAGGACATTGAAGAAGATGCCGCCCCGGTTGCTGAGGCGCCCAAGCCCGCTACCCCCGCGTTCCTGCGTGATGACGAAGAGGCTGAAGCTGAGGGTGCATCTGTTGAGCCTGAGGAAGCCCCGGCTGATGTTGAGGAACCGAAGGACGCTGCAGAGGATGCACGTTCCCAGTTTGAGGAGCACCTGCGTGCTCTGCGCGCCCAGAAGTCTGAAGATGAAGCTGGCGAAGAAGCTGAGGCGACTGCACCTGCCGCAGTTGAGGTAGCCGAAGAAAAGTCTGAGAACGCTCATTCTGTATCTGAGGCTGAGGCTGCACCCGCGGATGCCGAGGACTCCCTGACCGTTGAAGACATGAAGGTTGCCCACACCCGCGCCGCTGCCACCGAGGCACAGAACGCCGGTTTGGACGACCTGGCTGCCGTCTACGCGGCACGCCTGGGCATCACCCTTGACAGCGAAGAGGAGACCTTCGGCGAGGTTGCTTCCGGTGAGGCCATCGCTGAAGCTGTAGCTGATGAGGCAGTTGCTGAGGAAGCAGACTCTGCTGAGGCACTTGAGTCTACTGAGGCTACTGAACCTGTCAAGGACGCTGAGGTATCTGAGGCATCGGCACCTGAGGCATCTGCAGGTGTTGCAGAGGCTACTGAAGACGTCGAAACCGAAGAGACTGTTGACCTCACTGCAAGCGCAGAAGAAGCTGTAGAGCCTGCTGCCGCTGTCGAGGAAGAGCCGATTGAGGCTGTCGTTGAGGCGCCCGAACTGCTGGCATCTGAACTTACTGAGGAAGAGAATGCGGTCTCTGACGAGACCGAGCTGCTCTCCGCTGTATCGGTTGAGGAGAAGCACGAGGAGAAGCACGAAGCGTCCGTCTCTGAGCCGCTCGAGGCCGAGGACTTTGACGCTGAAGAAGAGAACACCGCAGAGCTGATTTTCGATGCCTCCGCCGCAAAGGCTGAGGAGAAGACCGAAAAGGGCACCTCTCAGAGCGTGGCTCTGACCGCAGAGGGCATCGACAAGAAGGAAGCAGAGAAGCACGAGGCTGCTGCTTGTGAGCAGTCCGCTGAGGAACCCGCTGCTGAGCTGAAGGAAACTGAGCAGAAGCTCAGCGAAGATGAAGCTGAACTGGTTGCCGAATCCATCATCCTGAGCGAGCCCGTTGAGGGTGCGGCAACCCTGCCTGTTCTCCCCGAGCAGCGCGCTCTCCACGGCCTCGCGGAGCTCATGCGCACCCGCGGTTCGGGCACCATGAGCCTGGAACTGCGCCAGGTCGATGAGGATATGCACTACCGTCTGCTACACCGCGGCCGTGAGGTGGAAACCGGCATTGTCGTGCCCGGTGTTGACTGGTTCGCGCCCGTTGCGGCACTGTACACCGAGGCTCAGCAGGCAGGCGCAACCTGGAACCGTGCGGCTGTCTCTCTGAAGCCGCGTCTGGGCGATGGTCTGGAGGTTCACGCATCCTACCTGGGTGCTGCGGACGGTCAGACTACCGGCGAAAGCTTCCTGCTGGAAGGCTCCGCCGTCGAGGCTAAGCCCGTTGCGACCGCTGAGGCTGCTGAGGCTACCTTGCAGGATGAGACCCAGGAAGCCGCTGTTCAGAGCATTGACTCGGTTGAGGCTGAACGTGAAGCTATTGAGCATGAGCTTGAGGCTGAGCTGGCCAAGAAGCAGGTAGCGAACGAGGCTGAGGCTGCAGCTGAGGCTACTGTTGAAGCCGCTGAAGAGCCTGCAGTTGAGACTGCTGAAGAGGGTACCTCTTCGGGTCTGCTGACCGTTGCAGGTCTTGCCGCTGCCGGTACCGCTGTGGCCGGTTCTGCCGCTTCTGTGCAGGAGAAGGAAGCTGTTGAAGCATCTGACGAGCCTGCCCAGACGGAGTTTGCGCCGGTTGAAGCTGAGTTCGAGCATGACTACGAGAATGACCCTATCTTCGGCGCGGCTACCGTAGAGTCCGAAACTGAGCAGGCTGAAGAGCTCACCGCCGAAGCATCTGAGACTTCTGAGACCTCTGCCCAGGAGTCTGCTGAATCTGGCGAAGATATGGAAGCCGCCCTGGCTGCCATCGTTGCCAACGCTCAGAAGAAGCTGGACGCTGAGGAAGCACCCGCTGAGGACGTTCCGGCTGTCGAGGAACAGAAGGCTACCGCCCCCGTGGTTGCTGAATCCTTCACCCTGGACCGCACCCAGCCCGTCGAAGAAGCTACAGAAGAGCCGGCGGCAGAGCAGGCCGAAGAGCCCGCCCTGCCCGCGTTCCTGGACGACGCTGAACTGCTACCGGAGCACGAGGCCTCCGCCGCATCCGCTGAAGCGCACGCTGAGGAACCTGCCCTCGAAGACGCTGAGCCTGCCGCTGAGAGCGCATCTGTGGCTCCCGGCCTGGCTGGTGCTCTTGCCGCAGCTGCCGCAGTGGGCACCGCTGGTGCCGCCGCGAAGGCTACCGAGGCAAAGGCATCTGAGACGAAGGCTTCTGCGGCGAAGGCTACCGGCGCTCAGGAAGAGCCCGCTGAGAAGGCCGCTGAGCTCAAGACCGTTGAGGTGACCCCCGCAGCCAAGATTGCTGAGGCTCCCGCCGCGGTTGCACCCGCCTCCGAGGCTACCGCTCAGGCTACCCCCGCAGCACCGGCTGCAGAGGCGGCACCCGCTGCGGCTACCACTCCGGTTGCCCTGCCGGAGAGCACCCCGGCAGGTATCTCCTCCAGCATTTCGGCATCCGCGCTGAGTGAGCTCAACCAGCTGCCCACCATCGTGGCTGAGCCGGACACCCCCTCCGCGGCGGTGCAGAGCCCGCTGGTTCCCTCTGAGACTCAGCTGGCATCCGGCAACCTGGTTCTGACCGAGGCTCAGGTTGCTCAGCGCCTGGCACCGGTCGTCGAGCACCTCTTCGGCGAGAACGGCACCGCAAAGGACGCAACCACCGTGCTGATCCGTGTGCGTGCCCTCGGCTCCTACTACGACGCCCTGACCCACGTGCGCCGCAACGGCTTCTGGGAGCAGGTCCGTACCTTCGAGCTGATCCCCGAAACCCTGCTGGACATCCCGGCGCTGAAGACCGACTCGTACAGCGAAGGTGAGGGCTCGCCGCTGGCTATGAGCCTGACCTTCACCCCGGGTGTGCCGGTCCAGGCGGCATTCGATTATGCGAATGAGCAGGCGTTTGTCACCTACCCGCGTCCGCTGGATGCTGAGCGTTACGTTGAGGAGCTACGCATGTTCCCGCGTCTGGGTTCGAAGATCCCGGCTCATATGACGAGCGCGCTTTCGCACTGGAACCTCTAAACCCTTGTAAGGTGCGCCGCGCCGGCTCCCCGTGTGGGGGTCGGCGCGGCGTGCTATGTTTGTCATTTTTTCGATGAGGAAGATTGTTATGACTGATACCCCTAATACTCCTGAGGCTTCTGCGGTGCAGAACATTCAGGACACTGCTGCCCGTGCGGCTGAGGCTTTCGGCACCCTGGTGGAAACCATGGCGCTGTTGCGCGCACCGGGCGGTTGCCCGTGGGATGCTGAGCAGACTCACGCCTCCCTAATCCGCTACCTCGTGGAGGAAGCCTACGAGGTCGTTGAGGCGGTAGAAACCGGTGGCGAGCCGAATATGCCGCTGCTGCGCGAGGAACTGGGCGACGTGCTGCTGCAGGTTGTGTTCCACTCCGATATTGCTGCGGCGAATCCGCAGGGCTTCGACATTGTGCAGGTGGTTGAGGGCCTGGTGCAGAAGCTTCGTTCGCGCCACCCCGACGTGTTCGCTGCTGAGTCTGAGGGTTCTGCGGAGGCGCCCCGCACCGCAGCTGAGCAGCAGACGGCGTGGGATGAGCTGAAGAAGAAGGAGAAGAGCGACCGTGGTGCACTGGACGGTATTCCGCCGCATCTGCCGGCGCTCGCTATGGCTGAGAAGACTGCTGTGAAGGCACGTAAGGCGGGTATTATCCTGCCGCCAGAGCCTACGAGCATGGAGGACGACCTGCGCTATATGCACACTGAGGAGGAGTTCGGTGAGCTACTCTTTGCGTTGGTGAGCCGCGCACAGCGTAACGGCCTGGATGCTGAGCGCGCCCTGCGTTCGTACACTCGACGCTATATTGCTCAGCACACGCATGATGAGCCGAGCTATTAGACACGCTGGTTGAGTTCTTCTGTGAGGCGCTTTGAAACCTAGTCTCTGAGGGAATAAGAGGTTTCAAAGCGCCTTCCGTTTGTTTGGGGTCGTGTTGGATGGCCGTGAGGATGCTCGTGGCGTATACCCCGGCGTTTGGGCTCATGTTGTGCTTTGGGCGGGTACCCACACCCTCACAATGTGGGGGAGTGTGGGTCTTGTTCCGCTTTGTAGCGCGCGACTAAGGGTTATTGAGACCTTCAATAAGGCGATAAAAAAGCGGTGGCAACTAGTGTGTTTGTGTGGGAGTTTTGCTAGAATTTAGGGGACGCGACTTGTCCACTACCGGGTGAGCCGTTCACATCCTTGACATCTCATAAGGAGAACAATTCATGGCTGTTATTACCGCAGTTCACGCACGCCAGATCCTGGATTCCCGTGGCAACCCGACCGTTGAGGTTGAGGTTCTGCTCGAAGACGGTGCTTTCGCACGCGCAGCTGTGCCCTCGGGCGCATCCACCGGTGAGTGGGAAGCTGTTGAGCGTCGCGACGGCGACAAGTCCGTATACCTGGGCAAGGGCGTTCTGGGTGCAGTGAAGTCTGTTATCGAAGAAATCGCTGAAGAGGTCATCGGCATTGAGGCTTCCGACCAGCGCGCTGTTGACGCAGCCATGATTGCTCTGGATGCAACCAACAACAAGGGCAAGCTGGGTGCAAACGCAATCCTGGGTGTCTCCCTGGCTGTTGCTAAGGCTGCTGCTGAGTCCGCTGACCTGCCCCTGTACAAGTACCTCGGCGGCCCGAACGCTCACGTTCTGCCCGTCCCCATGATGAACATCCTCAACGGCGGTTCTCACGCAGACTCCAACGTTGACATTCAGGAGTTCATGATTGCTCCCATCGGCTTCGACAACTACTCTGACGCTCTGCGCGCAGGTGTTGAGGTTTACCACTCCCTGAAGTCCGTGCTGCACGACCGCGGCCTGGCAACCGGCCTGGGCGACGAGGGTGGCTTCGCACCCAACCTGGAGTCCAACGCAGCTGCACTGGACCTGATCGTTGAGGCAATCGAGAAGGCTGGCTACAAGCCGGGCGAGCAGGTTGCACTGGCACTGGACGTTGCATCCTCCGAGTTCTACAACGACGGCGCATACGAGTTCGAGGGCCAGAAGAAGTCCGCAGCTGAGATGAGCGCATACTACGCTGACCTCGTTGCAAAGTACCCCCTGGTTTCCATCGAGGATCCGCTGGACGAGAACGACTGGGAGGGCTACAAGACCCTGACTGAGCAGATCGGTGACAAGGTCCAGATCGTTGGCGACGACCTGTTCGTGACCAACCCCGAGCGCCTGGCTCGCGGTATCGAAGAGGGCGCAGCTAACGCTCTGCTCGTGAAGGTGAACCAGATCGGTTCGCTGACCGAGACCCTCGACGCAATGGAGCTGGCACAGCGCCACGAGTACCGTTGCATGGTTTCTCACCGTTCCGGTGAGACCGAGGACGTCACCATCGCTGACCTGGCTGTTGCAACCAACGCTGGCCAGATTAAGACCGGTGCTCCCGCACGTTCCGAGCGCGTTGCTAAGTACAACCAGCTGCTGCGCATTGAGGAAGAGCTGGGCGATGCAGCTGTTTACGCTGGCAAGTCCGCATTCCCCCGCTTCAAGGCATAAGTTACTGAAGCATCCGACCGCGTAAGCGGTTAGACGTCAAGGAGGCGGTGCTACCCCGTAGGGGAGTGGCACCGCCTCCTGCTCTGTGTTGAGGCTAGTCACGGTGTTGAGGCTAGTTGCGGCGGCAGCGCACGAGGTGGTGGAGTCCATACGATGCCGCATGTAGCGGCCACAACATAGCGCCGGATAACCCCAACAAACCCGGTAGAATATGAAGGAAGCGCTTAGTGGTACAGAATGGAACGAGGGATAGAGCAATGAGCCAGCGAGCAAACCAGCAGACCCGGTCGCACTCTAAGAGTTCCACCGAATCCGCTCAGGGCACTGCCTCTTCCAATGTGCCGCGTGGCGCCGTGAAGGAAGCTCGCACCTCCCTGTTGAAGAAGGCAAGCGCTCTTTTCTTTGGCGTGGGTTTGAGCGAGCGTCACCCTGAGCGTGAACGTCAGGCGCAGGCTCGCCGTGAGGAGCGTGCCCGCCGCCGCGCCGCAGCCCAGCAGGGCCGTGAAGAGGGCGGATACGACGCCCCCGTGGCGGCTCATATGTTCTCCGGCCGTAGCTTCCTAACCGCTGTTGTGGTGGGCGTGATTGCGCTCGGTACCGCATACCCGGTGGTCACCTACTTTGAGCAGGACCGGGAAATCAAGCGAATCAACACGCACATTTCCCAGCTGCAGCAGGAGAACGCCCAGCTGAAGGCGGAGCAGACCTGGTGGAACGACGACAACTACGTTCGCCAGCAAGCACGTAGCCGCCTCTACTATGTGAACCCCGGCGACACCCCCTACGTGGTCACCGGTATTACCGAGGACTCCACGAAGGCTGACGGTACTTCTGCGAATGCGAAGAACGCCCCCGAGGATGCCTGGACCACGAAAATCTGGGATTCTCTCGAAAAGAACTAGCCCCAGCCACCGGCAGGAACCCTGCCCTGGCAAGTACCCGGCAAGTACCCGGCAAGTACCCGGCAAGCACCCGGCATAAGCGGACGAGGCGACCACCCCTCGCTCCAGAAACTTAGGATTATGAGCACCGAAAACACCATTGAAGAGCTGAAGGCACGCACCCCCGGCGGCTTCGGCGTAACTGTTGAAACCCTGACCCCCACCGAGCAGGACATCCGTGTTCTCTCGGCGCAGCTGGGCCGTAAGGTCCGCGACGTGATTGAGATTCCGGCACGCTGCGTGTGCGGTAACCCGCTCGTGGCTGCTACCGCGCCGCGCCTGAGCAACGGCACCCCCTTCCCGACCGTGTTCTACCTGGCGCATCCGGTGATTACCGCTGCGGCTTCCCGTCTGGAGGCGGGCGGCCTGATGTACGAGATGACCGACTCGCTCGCTGAGGACGCCGACCTGGCGGCACAGTACGCTGCCGCACACGAGAACTACCTGGCTGAGCGTGAGCGCATCCGCCTGATCAGCGGCACCGAAGAGGTCCCGGAGATTGACGGCATCTCTGCCGGCGGTATGCCGACCCGCGTGAAGTGCCTGCACGCCGTTATCGGCCACACCCTGTCGGTGGGTCGCGGCGTGAACCCGATGGGTGACCGCGGCCTGGACGCTATCGCCGAGTGGTGGACCCCCGAGGTCTGCTCCTGCGACCCCGCGTGGCGTGAAGAAGCCTAAATATTGATTCTGGTGCGCCCGCATCGTCGTAAGGGACGGTGCGGGCGCATAATAGATAGAAGAAAGAGCGCCGAAAAGCGAAAAGTTTTCGCATGCGGCGCTCGCTGTGCCTTTGGCACTGATTGGTATTGAAGACCTGAAAGGAACCCACCGTGCGCGTTGGTGCGATTGACTGCGGTACGAACTCTATTCGCCTGCTGATTGCTGATTCCACTACTGAGGTGGTGGACGGGGTTGAGAAGACCGTTCTGAAGGACGTTGTGCGTGAGATGCGCATTGTGCGTCTGGGTCAGGGCGTGGACGCGACCGGTTGGCTGGCGCAGGAGGCGCTGGACCGTACTTTCGCTGCGGCGCGTGAGTACGCGCAGTTGCTGAAGGAGCACGGCGCTGATTCGGTGCGTTTCGTGGCGACCAGTGCGACTCGCGATGCGGGTAACCGCCAGGTGTTCGTGGACGGTATCCGCGAGATTCTGGGTATTGAGCCCGAGGTCATTAGCGGTGATGAGGAAGCTGCACTGTCCTTCGCCGGTGCGGTGCGCGCTGTCGGTTACGGCGATGGCGACACCCTGGTGTTCGACCTGGGTGGCGGTTCGACTGAGTTCGTGCTCGGTGACGAGTCGGGTGTGAAGGCTTCCCGTAGCGTCAATATTGGTTGTGTGCGCTTGACTGAGCGTCACATGCTCAGCGCCCCGGCGACCGAGTCGCAGATTGCTCGCGTTGAGGCCGATACTGACGAGGCTCTCGAGGTGGCGCGTAAGACGGTGCCCCTGCAGGATGCGCGCCGCGTGGTTGCTGTGGCTGGTACCGCGACCACTGTGGCTGCCGCTGCGCTGGGTCTGGACCGCTACGATTCTGAGGCTATTAACGCTCAGAGCTTCTCGGTGGAGACCGTTCAGAAGACCGCCCGCTGGTTGGCTTCGCTGAACCGCACCGAGCGTGAGGAGCTCGGTTACATGCATCCCGGCCGGGTGGATGTGATTGGTGCCGGCGCGACGATTTACGCCCGCATCCTGACCCGTCTGAATGAGATGACTGATGGTGCCGTGGATTCGGTGACCGTCAGCGAGCACGACATTCTGGACGGTATCGCTCTGTCCCAGCTGTAGGCGTGAGCGCTCGCGCCGTGAACCGATGGTGGCTCACGGCGCGGCTCAGCTTGAGGAGTTTTAATGTTCCATTCTGAGCGTCGGCGAGGTATACCCCTGACCGGCTGGTCTTTTGTGCCGTCTTTCGCCTGTGCGTCTCGTGTATGTGATGTGCGCGCCTCGGTTGGTTCTGACCGAGGCGCTACTCGCCGCATCCGTAGGGTTGCTGCTTTGGGTGCTAGTGCCGCGTTGACTCTTCTGCCGTTGTGGACCCCGCTGGCGCCTGCCGCTTGGGCGACGGACCCGGCCCCTTCCGCTTCTGCGTCGCCGAGCCCTAAGAGGGAGGTGACGGCGACTCCTTCGCCGTCGGGCACTGCAGTGCCGAAGACTTCTGCGACTCCGAGTCAGGGCGCGTCAACCACGAATGGTGATGATGTTCGTCAGCGCGAGTACTGGCTGAAGGAGTACGGTATTACCTCCCTGTGGGCGCAGGCTACGGGTAAGGGCGTGACGGTTGCTGTGATTGATACGGGCGTGGACGGCACCCACCCGGATCTTGAGGGCAACGTCCTGCGCGGTTATGACGCCTCGGGCGTGGGTAGCGAGGACGGCTGGAAGGGCCTGGGCGCTGAGCCGATGCACGGCACGGAGGTCGCTTCTCTGATTGCCGGTCACGGTCACGATACGCAGGGCTATTCTGCGATTGCGGGTCAGCCGGGTAAGCCGACCGGTGTGATTGGTGTGGCTCCCGAGGCGAAGATTCTGCCGATTTCGCTGAATATGGGTACGACCGGCGGTAAGAGCATTGATGAGCAGATCCCGGCGGCGGTGCGTTATGCGGTCGACCACGGGGCCCAGATTATTAACATGTCGATTGGCTCGAATAAGACGAGCTGGCCGCAGAGCTGGGATGAGGCGTTTGCCTACGCTGAGCAGAAGGGCGTGCTGATTGTTGCGGCTGCGGGTAACCGCGGTAGCGGCTTGACGCAGGTTGGTGCTCCGGCGACGATTCCTGGCGTGCTGACGGTTGGCGGTATTGACCGGAATAAGCAGGTTTCTGAGGGGTCGTCGACTCAGGGCATTTCGATTGCTGTGGTTGCTCCGAGTACGGATATGATTGCGGCTGCTCCGGGTAATGGTTACATGCTGTGGTCGGGTTCTTCGGCAGCGGCCCCGTTGGTGACGGGTGTTGCGGCGTTGTTGAAGCAGAAGTATCCGAAGGAGTCGGCGGCTCAGTTGGCTCAGCGTTTGATTGCTTCGGCTGATGATGCTGGTGTTGCGGGTCGTGATCCTTTGTATGGCTACGGTGTGTTCAATCCGCAGGATGCGATGGCTTTGGCCTCGCCTGCGGTGACGGCTAATCCGTTGGGTTCAATTTCTGAGTGGATTGCGGTGCACCGTAAGCAGCAGGTGAGTGAGCCGACTCCGAGTGATGCTGCGCCGGTTCATGAGGAGGGTGAGAGCATCGTTAAGGCGGCTGCGCCGGATGCGCGTCGTCCTCCGGAGGATCGTGGCTGGTTGCCGCCGGTGATTTTGGCGGCGCTGACGTTGTGGTTGACGATTATTACGGCTGGTTCGGTGCATCGTTTGCACAGGCTGCATGTGAGTGCGGGTGAGGCTGCGCGGATGGCTCGTGCGGCGGCGCATCATCCGGGTTCTCCTCAGGGTTCACGTCGGGGCGCTCGCCGGACCTCTCGTTAGCATCGTTTGATTGCGTTTTTCTGTTCGCCCGGGGCTGACTTTTGAGTTAGCCCCGGGCTTTGTTGTTTGGGGCTGGCCTTCGACGGGGGAACGTTCCAATAAACGAAAATATCGAACATACCGCGCAAAAAACGGAAAGAGTGATTTAGACTGTAACCCGCATCACGAGATGAACCCCGTTCATATCTTCAAAACTTTTAACTTAGGGTCAGCTCAAAGGGGCCATAAGTGCGAAATCACCTAAACAAAGGCGTAAAATAAAAGACAACAGGTATGTGATAGACAGGCTCGAGCTGCTAGCCACTTCGCGTTGCGCAAGGACTTCCAGAGCGAGCCGCTTTGTTCGTCAGGGGAGCTTTCGGAACGAGCCGAAAGTTGCACATATCAACCTACCGGGGCTACCGAACCTCGGTACCTAAAGACTAGGAAGTAACAAAATGGCATTCACTAAGGTGGCACAGGACCGTCCTCGCGTCCTGATCGTCGGTGGCGGCTACGTCGGCTTCACCGTTGCTAAGAAGATTCAGAAGGCTATCAAGGAGACCGGTGGCGTCGTCACCATCGTTGAGCCGAACCCCTACATGACTTACCAGCCCTTCCTCCCCGAGGTTGCAGCAGGTTCCATGGAAGGCCGTAACGCAACTGTGCCGCTGCGCCAGCACCTGCGCGACACCGAGCTGATCCCCGGCCGCGTTGTCTCCATCGACCACGCAAACCGCACCGCTGTTGTTGAGCCCACCGACAACGGTGAGCCCTTCGAGCTGAAGTACGACGAGATCGTTCTCGGCGCAGGCGCTGTGACCCGCGCATTCCCGATTCCGGGTCTGGCAGAGGTTGCTATCGGCCTGAAGACCATTGAAGAGGCAGTCTCCGTTCGTAACTGGGTTCTGGACCGCATCGAGGTTGCATCCATGCTGTCCGACGCTGAAGCACGTCGTCGTGCCCTGACCTTCGTTGTTGTTGGTGGCGGCTTCGCTGGCGTTGAGACCATCTCCGAGCTCGAGGACATGGCACGCGTTGCTGTGGAGCGCAACGAGCGTCTCTCCGTTTCTGACCTGCACTTCGTCATGGTTGAGGCTGCACCGCGCATCATGCCCGAGGTTCCCGCAGACCGTGCAGAGAAGGTTGTTGCAGAGCTGCGTGCACGCGGCATCGAGATCCTGCTGAACACCTCCCTCTCCGACGCAACCGACGGTAACCTGCAGCTGATTAACATGGCTGACAAGTCCCCCGCAGGCGAGATTAAGACCGACACCCTGATCTGGACCGCAGGTGTGGCAGCATCCCCGATGCTGAAGAACACCGACTTCCCGATCGACGAGCGTGGCCGCGTTCGCGTGGGCGCAGACCTGCGCGTCACCGGCGACGACGGCGTGGTCGAGGGCGCATGGGCTGCAGGCGACAACGCAGCTGTTCCGGACCTCTCCGGCGGCGGCGTGGGTGGCTTCTGCGTTCCCAACGCTCAGCACGCTTCCCGCCAGGCTGTTGTTCTGGCTAAGAACCTGCTGGCTGCTCGCCGCGGCGAGCCCCTGACCGACTACTACCACGAGACCATTGGTGTTGTGGCAGGTCTGGGCCTGTGGAAGGGCGTTGCAAACTTCAAGGGCAAGACCATTGGCGGCCCGCTGGCATGGATTATGCACCGCGGCTACCACGGCTCTGCAATCCCCACCACCGAGCGTACCGTTCGCGTTATGACCACCTGGGCTCTGAACCAGATCTTCGGTCGCGACACCTCCTCGATTCGCCACCAGCGCTCCCCGCGCCTGGCATTCCAGGAAGCAACCGGTACTGCACCGGCACGCCAGAAGGCAAAGCTCTAAATAGCTTGACTTAGGGGTATGCCCCTGAGATAGCGCATTTGAGATAAAGCAATGGGCGGTGTGGAAGACCTTAGTCTTCTGCACCGCCTATTTTGCTCCTGGGTGTTTGTGCCTGGGTTTTTGCGTCTGGGTGCTTGCGAGCTGTCTAGCTTAGCCTCCCACCGGTGCTTTTGCGTGGTGCTTGCTGCGGCGAGGCGCCGGGAACTGTTTGAAATGTGTTTCTGCTTAGATTCGAGTGCATTTTCGTGGAATAATAAATATTTGTGTCCCGGACTGTTCGGGATACGCCCTCATAGTCCAATTGGCAGAGACAGAGGACTTAAAATCCTTGTGTTCTGGGTTCGAGTCCCAGTGGGGGCACAGTATAGACGCGCGTAGATGCGCGGTATAGATGGGCGGCGGCTCTTCCCGTGGGGGAGGGGCCGCCGCTTGCGTATCTGAAGGTTTACATATCTGGGGTTTTGTGGGGGTTAAAAGGCGATGCCCTCGACCAGTTCGGTCGCCATGAGGAGGCCCATCTGCTCGAAGGAGGCGATGATACCCGTGGCGCTCCACGCTCAAATAACGCCCGCATACCGTCTTCTGAAGCTCAAAAACGTGAGACCCTATAGAGAGACACAGCCGCAGACGCACCCCGCCTGAATGGGGTAGCACTGAATGGGGTAGCAGAGTCAGAAAGGCACAGCATGCAGACTAAACCCTCCATCATTGCCGTCGATATGGACGGCACCTTCCTCACCGACTCCAAAACTTTCGACACCGAACGTTTCTCGCGCATCCTATCCCGCCAGCAGGCACAGGGCATTCACTTTGTTGTGGCGAGCGGAAACACCTTCGCCAAGCTGCAGGACTATATGCGCGGCTTTGAGGGGCGAGGTCTTACCTATATTGCTGAAAACGGTGCATACCTTGCTGATGAGAGCGGTCAGCTTGCCGTGCATCCTTTTGAAGAAGAGGACGTGCCGCGCATTATTGAAGTAGTCCAGGGGCTGGACCAGATCGGCCTGCTGGTTTGCACCACCGAAGGTATCTACCTGCCCAAGGACCGCTGTGACCAGATTGTGCACATGATTCGCGGCTATTTTGAAGACACCGGCCAGGAGCTCCCCGAAACCCTCACCCTGGAGGATTTTGCGGCGTTCTTCTTCCCCGGCTCGGTCATGGTTGACTCTATTGAAGATTTTGAGGGCGTACCTATTAAGTTCCCGCTGCTGACCCCGCCGAAGCAGACGCAGCAGCTGAGCGTCTACCTGCGTGAGGCTCTTCCGCAGACCGTCACCCCGATGGTGAGCGGCTTCGGTGCCATTGACCTGGTGCGTACCGGCGTCAACAAGGCGACCGGTCTGAAGGACCTATGCGAGCGTCTGAACGCTGACCCGGCGGGTATTCTTGCCTTCGGTGACGGTGAGAACGACATGGAGATGCTCCGCTACGCGGGCTGGGGTGTTGCCATGTCTAACGCCCCGGAGGTTGTGCGAAATGCTGCTGACGAGGTAATCGGCTCGAACGAGGAGCAGGCAGTACTGGAGTATCTGGAGCAACTCCTTGATCGTTTGGAAGCTTCGCACTAGAGGCTTCACAAAGAGGCGCGCAGAAGCGTTTGCGTGCGGGGCGGTGCGGGCCTGGGTGAACCTCAGGTAAACACCGCCCTGAAATATTCTGGCAAGGTTGCTAGAAGCGCTTGCTGGTAACGAACAGCGCCCGTGAGCGCAGAATCTATCCGATAGAATTAACAGAATTAGTTTTGTACCCGTTTAAGGAGAGCATGATGGCGGGAAATCCGCTTCTGAATTCAATGGCGAAGAATGTCACGCAGGGTGACTCTCGTTTCGGTCGCTTTGGCGCGCAGTCTCAGCAGGCCAACCAGCAGGCGCAGTACGGTCAGTACGGTCAGCAGCCGTATGGCCAGCAGGGCTACGGTCAGAACACCTACGGTCAGCAGCCCTACGGTCAGAACACTTACGGCCAGCCGTACGGTGAGCAGGCGCAGTACGGTCAGCAGCCCTACGGTCAGCAGCAGCCCTATGGCCAGCCCCAGTACGGCCAGCAGGCACAGTACGGCCAGCCGTACGGTGAGGCTGACTACGGCGTAGCAGCCCCCACCTACTCGGAGCCCATCCCCGCCGGTGAGCGTCTGACCATGAACGATGTCATGGTTAAGACCGGCATCAACCTGGGCCTGGTCGCTGTCGGTGCCGCTGTTGCATGGTACATGCCGGTGCTGCTGTTCCTGGGCATGCTTGGCGGTCTGGTCCTGGGTCTGGTGAACTCCTTCAAGAAGAAGGTTTCCCCGGTCCTGGTCATGACCTACGCCTTCATGGAAGGTCTGCTGCTCGGTGGCCTGTCTGCTGTTGTGGACATGCGCTACCCCGGCGTGGCAATTCAGGCTGTTCTTGCAACCCTCGTGGTCGCAGGTACCACCCTGGCTCTGTTCGCGAACGGTAAGCTGCGTGCAACCCCCAAGCTCAACAAGATCTTCATGATCGGTGCTATTGGTTACCTGGTGTACGGCCTCATCTCGATCCTGGGTGCGGGTATCTTCGGTTCCGCACTGGGTAGCGTGAGCCTCTTTGGTATCCCGCTGGGCCTGGTTGTTGGCCTGTTCGCTGTTGCGCTGGCAACCTACTCGCTGCTGCTGGACTTCACCACCACCTCCGAGGCTGTGGAGGCTGGCCTGCCCGAGCGTGAGTCCTGGCGCCTGGCATTCGGCCTGACCGCTTCGCTGGTCTGGCTGTACGTTGAGATCCTGCGTGTTCTCATGTACCTGGCAAGCATCTTTAGCAACGACTAAAGCTCATGATGAGGCGGCGGTACCGTGATGGTGCCGCCGCCTTTGCCGCTTTACTTCCCCGATGTATCGAGGCGCAGGGGAGGGGCACAACACCATCACCGCATACCGCCTCCGCTGGGGTAGCCGAGCTGCCCCGCGCGGGGTGACACCGATAACGATTTGGAGACACCGTGAAAATTACACCTGTTGCAGAAGAACATGTAGCCGAGGAGGAGCGCGGCTACCGGGTGCCTTTTGCTATGGAAGTTGCCGGTGCTTGGGCGTGGCGCATCATTATGATTGCCGGTGCCGGTTGGATCCTTTGGAAGGGTCTGGGGCACGTCTCCCTGCTGGTTATTTCTCTTCTGGTGGCTTTGCTGTTGGCGGCTCTGCTGAGCCCCGCCGTGATGCTTCTGCGTAAGAAGGGCGTTCGTGCCGGTGGCGCGGCGGCTATTGCCGAAATCGGTATGATTCTGGTGCTCGCCGGTATTATTTCGCTGACCGGTCAGCAGATTGTGCGCGGTTTTGTGTCCATGGCGGATAAGGCGATGCAGGGCTACCAGCAGCTGATTGGTTGGCTGAAGGACCTTGGTTATGAGTTCGGCGCCGACCAGCTGAACCAGCTGCTGGATCAGATGGAGAGTGCTGTCACCAATAACCCCAGTTCCGTGCTGCACGGTGTGTCTCAGGTGGGTTCGACTGCGGCTGAGGTTGCGACCGGTACCCTGCTGACCCTGTTTACCCTGGTCTTCTTCCTGATGGAGGGTGAGCGTATCTGGCTGTTCGTCACCCGCCTCTTCCCGAAGGATGCACGTGCCGCCGTCAACGGTGCGGGTCGCGCGGGCTGGAAGTCCCTGGGCGCGTACGTGCGCGTTCAGATTCTGGTGGCGGCTATTGACGCTGTCGGCATCGGTATTGGTGCCGCAATCCTGGGTGTTCCGCTGGCTATCCCGCTGGGTGTGCTGGTCTTCCTCGGCTCCTTCGTTCCGGTGATTGGTGCCCTCATTTCCGGTGCTGTGGCTGTGCTGCTGGCGCTGGTTGCTCTGGGCCCGGTGCAGGCGCTGATTATGCTCGGTATTGTTCTGCTAGTTCAGCAACTCGAGTCCCACATTCTGCAGCCGCTCATTATGGGTAAGGCTGTCTCCCTGCACCCGTTGGCGGTTATTTTCTCGGTGGCTGGTGGCTCCATGATTTTTGGTGCGGTGGGTGCGCTGTTCGCTGTGCCGACTTTGGCTGTGGTCAACGCGGTGGTGCGTTACCTGGCGAATCGCGGCTGGGAGAAGGAGGCGCCTCGTGAGGAGGAGTTCCTCTTCCCGCATGAGCTGGAGCGCCGTAAGAAGGCTGAAGAGTCTGAAAAGGCGAAGGAAGTTAAGACTTCCGAAAGCTCTGAAGAACCTCAGGAACCTGAGAAGGCTTAGGATCCAGTTCATTGTGACTGGCCGCGGGCTAGACGCTCGCACATCACCTAGATGAGGGGCCGTCCTTGCACTATCTGTTGAGAGTGCGGGGGCGGCCCCTGATTTATGCCGGTGCATCCTCTAAAATGGAGTGTGCACTGTGCCACCGCGCGCCTTTCTGCGTGTGGGGTTAGGTGCCGCCAGAATACGTACCATCAGAATGGAAACCTCGTGAGCGTAAATCTCGACTCCCTGCCCGTGACCATCACCGACATTGAACGTGCCGCAGAGCTGCTCGAAGGCGTTATTGAACGCACCCCCGTCGCTCATTCGCGTGCGCTGAGCCAGCGCCTCGGTTCCGAGGTTTTCTTCAAATGTGAGAACCTGCAGCGTGCCGGGTCTTTCAAGGTGCGCGGTGCGTACGTGCGTATGGCGAAGCTTTCCGAGGAGGAGAAGAAGCGCGGCGTCGTGGCGGCGAGCGCGGGTAACCACGCGCAGGGTGTGGCTCTGGCGGCTGACCGTCTGGGCATTAAGGCTCGTATTTACATGCCGCTGGGTGCGGCGCTGCCGAAGATTACTGCGACCCGTGATCACGGTGCTGAGGTTGAACTGTACGGCGTGACTGTGGATGAGGCACTGGCGGAGGCGAAGCGCTACGCCGAAGAGACCGGCGCGGTGTTTGTGCATCCCTTCGACAATGAAGACATTATTGCCGGTCAGGGCACGATCGGTCTGGAGATTCTGGAGCAGGTTCCGGACGTTGATACCGTAATCGTGGGTGTTGGCGGCGGCGGTCTGCTGGCGGGTCTGTCCGCTGCTATCCGTGCGAAGGAGCAGAAGCTCGGCAAGAAGATCAAGATTATTGGTGTTCAGGCGGAGCACGCGGCGGCGTACCCGCTGTCCCTCGCTGCGGATGCTTTGGTGCCGCTGAAGAAGGTTTCCACCATCGCTGACGGTATTGCGGTGGGCCGCCCCGGTCAGATGCCTTTCTCCATCATCAAGGAGCTGGTGGACGATGTGGCGACCGTGAGCGAAGACGATATTGCTCGCGCCCTGATCTTCCTGATGGAACGTAACAAGCTTGTGGTGGAGCCTGCCGGTTCGGTGCCCGTGGCGGCGCTGATGAACGGCAAGCTGAAGGAAGAGTACGGCGACCTGGGTACGGTCGTGTGCGTGCTCTCCGGCGGCAATATTGACCCGATGCTCATGCTGAAGGTGATTCAGCGCGGTCTGTCTGCGGCTGGTCGCTACATGACCGTGAAGATGATGCTTTCTGACCGTCCGGGTGAGCTGGCGACCATCTCCCGCATCATCTCTGAGAACGACGCGAACGTGACCGGTGTGGACCACACCCGCGTGGGTGGTTCGCTCTCCATGGGTGACGTGTCGATTACGATCGATATGGAGACCAAGGGTGTGGAGCATTGCCGCCAGGTGATTGCCGCCCTGGAGGATGAGGGCTTCAAGCCCATCATCGTCTACTAAGCCGATATATTTATGAGCCGACGAGCTGTAGTAGGTGCGCCTGAGCTTTATCGGCAGAACGTAATTCAATAGACAAAAACAGTGCGGGGTGCTGACCTTTTCGGTTCAGCACCCCGCACTGTTTGTTTTAAATCTAGCGCTGTCTCTTAGCCTTAACTTCTTAGCCCTGGTAGGGGGTCACGGAGACAATCTTAGCGCTCAGTTCCTTACCGTTCGGAGCGGTGTAGGTGACTTCGTCACCCTGCTTAGCGCCCATGATTGCGGCACCCAGCGGAGACTTCTCAGAGAAGACCTTCAGGTCGCTACCTGCAGGCAGAGTGTCCTCAATTTCGCGGGAGCCGAGCAGGAACTTCAGGGTGCGGCCGGCAACCTCAGCCTCGATGACCATGCCGTGTTCTACCACGCCGTCATCAGCGGGGGTATCGCCGATGTGCGCGGTTTCCAGCAGGTGCTTGAGCTGCTTGATGCGCGCCTCGTTCTTAGCCTGCTCGTCACGTGCAGCGTGGTAGCCGCCGTTCTCGCGGAGGTCACCCTCATCGCGTGCCTGCGCGATGCGGTCAACAATTTCCTGGCGGTACGGGCCGGAGAGGTACTCCAGCTCCTGGGTGAGGCGGTCGAAGGCGTCCTGAGTGAGCCATGCACCGGTGTTTTCAGCCATGCGTGTCCTTTGCTTATGCGCCGGCTTAGCCGGTGCGAAACGAATAAACCCGCTACCGTGTGCCGCGTTCAAAGCGCGACGGAGGCCGGTAACGGAATGAATCAACAGACCTATTCTAGAGCACCGGAGGATTTTCGGCTGTTATGCCGGTCGTATCTTCCCCTCTGAACGCATCTTCCTCGGTACACACGCCGGTAGCTGAACACTCCGCCAGCATCAGCCTGTTTCTTGCCCAAGAATCTGCTGATATGACGGCATGTTTCACGATGTCACACGGCGTCATCTGCGCTAGTGCACCGGCGCTATCCTTGGGTATCATACGAGAAGCTACAACCGTAAAATTTCTGCCGCGTAGCGCTCGCATTCGCGGTTCACAGGCATATTATCCGCACCCCTGGCGCATCACCTAAAGGAGACCACCGTGAGCGAAGCCATTGAACAGCTGAAGGCAAACCTGCCGACTCACCCTCCCGTGGACTCCCTCAAACCGCTGGATGAGGACTACACCGGTCTGCGCATCCTCGCGGTGCACGCGCACCCGGACGACGAGTCCTCCAAGGGTGCCGGTACCGCTTCGGCGTATATTGCCCGTGGTGCCCGCTTCATGGTGGCGACGATGACCGGCGGCGAGCGCGGTGACATCCTGAACGAGGGAATCGCTAAGAACCCGCGTGCGCACCGTGACCTGCCGGGTCTGCGCCGCGCTGAAATGGCGGCTGCTCGCGAGATAATGGGTATTGAGCACCGCTGGATTGGCTTCTTCGACTCCGGTCTGCCCGAGGGCGACCCCATGCCGCCGCTGCCCTTCGGTAGCTTTGGCACCATGCCCCTGGACCGTGCCGCCGCGCCGCTCGTGCGTCTGGTGCGTGAGTACCGTCCGCACATCATCATCACTTATGACGAGATTGGCGGTTACCCGCACCCCGACCACATCATGACCCACAAGGTTGCCGTGGAGGCATTCGAGAAGGCGGGCGACCCCGAGGCGTACGTGGGTGAGGGCGAGCCCTGGACCCCGCTGAAGCTCTACTACGACCGCGCGTTCAACCCCGAACGCACCCTCGCCCTGCACGAGCACCTGCTTGATACGCACGGTGAGAGCCTGCTGAGCGGCTGGATTGAGAATATCGCGCACCGCGCAACGTCGGGGGAGGCGCCTCGCCACGAGACTACGACCCGCATCCTGGTGACCGATCACTTTGAGCAGCGCGATCAGGCTCTGCTGGCACACGCCTCGCAGGTGGACCCGAACGGCGTGTTCTTCGCCGTTCCCAGCGAACAGCTGAAGGATATTTGGCCTTGGGAGGACTACACGCTGGCCGCCTCGCACGCTGAGGTTCAGCTGCCCGAATCTAGCCTGGACGAGGGCCTGAGCGACTACTACGTCATCTAGCCTCTACATTATCTAGAGTGGGGCGCCGCATCGCCCCGCGTTACAACGATGCCCTTCACCCACGATATGAGTCGTGGGTGAAGGGCATCATCCATTCTTAGGCACGCGATGTGTGCAGCCTCCGCATACAACCCCCTGCACGCCACCGAATGCCGCCACCGCGCACACCCTACTCGCCGCCACAAATTTTGAGCCGATTCTCAGCCCATCCGTGATGCCGATTGCCGCGAAGGTACGGCGCGGCGGCGTAGAATAAGAGCTCGGGCTCTTTCGTGATGAGCCCCCTGAATTATCTGCCACGACAGCCGAATGAGGTATGAGCTATGAGCGCCAACGCCCTGCCCGTGATTACTGTGCACGGCCACGCCAGCAACCCCGGCACTGTCACTGAGCCTACCGTCTATGAGCAGGCTCTGGCGCGCTCTCTGAGCCCCGAATCCCTGCCGGCACATATTGGGGTGCTGGTGGACGGTAACCGCCGCTGGGCGGCTCAGCGCGGCTTGAGCACCCGTGAGGGCCACGCCGCCGGTGCGGAGCGAATTATTGATTTTCTGGCGTGGTGTACTGAGCTGTCGATTCCGCAGGTGAGCCTGTACATGCTCTCCACTGAGAACCTGAAGCGCCCCGAGAAGGAGCTGACCGGTCTGATCGCTGTGATTGATGCGTTCCTGGTGCGTCTGGTGGAGTCCGCCTGCGGTCCGGTGCGCGCTATCGGCAATATTGATCTGATTCCTCGCCAGCTGCACGAGCGCCTGGACTGGGCGATTGAGCAGACGGCGCACCTGCCCGGCGTTCGCGTGAACATTGCGGTCGGCTACGGCGGTCGCCAGGAGATTGTGGACGCGGTCCGTTCGGTTCTGCGTGAGGCCGCCGCTGAGGGTGCATCCTTGGAATCGCTTGCTGAACAGCTGAGCGTTGAGGACATTTCTTCGCACCTGTACACCGCCGATATGCCCGACCCGGACCTGCTGATTCGCACTTCGGGCGAGCAGCGCCTGTCCGGTTTCATGACCTGGCAGAGCGCGTATTCTGAGTTTTATTTTTGCCGTGCCCTGTGGCCAGATTTCACGCGCGTTGATTTTCTGCGTGCCCTGCGGGATTACGCGAACCGTTCCCGCCGCTTCGGTTCCTAGAACTTAGATGCTCTAGCGCCTATGTACTCTAGTGCCGCTGGCTAGTAGTTTCCGATAGTACAGCCTCCAGCAATACAGAATGGACGTTCTATGCTCGCTGAGCTTTCCCGCCTCTACAACGCAGGCGGCGCCTCCGTTATTGCCGCTCTGGTGCTCGGCAGCTACCTGCTGTATTTTCTGTGGTGCGCCCTGCGGCTGTGGCGTATTGACGTGCGGGAGCACCGTCTGCCGCACCGCATCCTGATTCCTCTGGCTATTGCCACCTATACGGCTCTGCCGGTGTCTTTGCTTTTTGCCGGTCGCCCCGCCGATATTTGGCGTGTGATGGGTGCCGGTCTGGTGCTGTGGTTCTGCTACGGGCTTCTGCGTATCCTGTCGTTCGGGGCGCTGGGCCGCGGGGATGTGAAGCTTGCCGGCATTCTGGGCGGCGTGCTCGGGTACCTGTCCTGGGCGAACCTGGGGTGGGCGTCGCTGGTGACGTTCCTTGCCGGTGGTCTGGTGTCTTTGGCTCTGGTGCTGTTTACGAAGGCGCGCGGTAGCACCCGCATTGCCTTCGGCCCGTTTATGCTTCTGGGTGCGCTGGTGGCGTTGGCTGCCCCGGCGTATTCTCTGTGGTAGATTCCGAAGTGGGGTGACCGTTCGGCTACGTGGCGGGCTCGTTCTTCGTATGGCTCGTTCTCCGTTCGGCTCGCGGCTGTTTGCTCTGCTCTCTAGCACCTATTCCCCGGCAGAACTGCCGGGGCTTTTGAAAGGTTGATGTTATGCCTACTCCTCCCTATATCCGTAAGCTGCGTGAGCGGATCGGTTCGGATTACCTGTGGCTGTCCGGTGCGACGGCTGTGGTGTACCGTGAGCAGGATTCTAAGGTGCTGCTGGTACGCCGTAGCGATAACGGGGCGTGGACCCCGATTACGGGCATTGTGGACCCGGGGGAGAGTCCCGCACTGACCTGCCTGCGTGAGGCGCAGGAGGAGGCGAACGTGCAGATTGAGGTGCTGGAGTTGGCGCAGGTGAAGGCTGACCCGCCGATGCAGTTCGGTAATGGTGACCGCTGCCAGTTCTTGGATCATACGTTCTTGTGCCGCTGGGTTTCTGGTGAGGCGAAGGTGAACGATGAGGAGTCTTCGCAGGTGCGTTGGGTGGATGTGTCTGACCCGGCGGAGCGTGCGTTGCTTTCGGAGCGGATGCTGGACCGTATTGATGCGGCGCTGAACTATGACGGCCACTGCCGTTTTGGGTTGGAGTCGGTGCCGCCGGAAGAACTTTAGACCGGCTACTAGACTCCGTAAAAGCCACCGAGTGAGGCGTGTAGATACAGAAGGAGGGGCGCCCCGCCGTCATGGCGAGTCGCCCCTCCCAGCATTTTTACGACAGTTTGTTACATGTTATTGGGTGGTTCTTCCTGCTTTTATGCGGGATTGAAGAGCTGAAATCCCGGGTTTTGCCGTGGCTTTATTTTGTTTTTGTCTTTTTACTTTAAGTTGTGCCTGTGTGTCGAGTTATGAGTGGTGCACATGAGATGCTTTATATATGACACGGGTTACATTGGGAGTGACGGCCCCGTAAGAGTAATCCGAAAAAATTCGTTCACGTGATGTTCTGGTGAGCGTGGTCGCTTTCCTTTTACTCTGCCTATAAATCTTTAAGGCATGCCATTTTTCTGTGAACTAGGCTCATTGTGTTCATCGCAATTCTTGGTCGCTATTTTGACGCGCCCTGGAAAGAGTAAAGCATGACAATACACAAAATACCGTGGAGAATCTACGTAGCCCTTATCGGCTCTCTGGTAGGTACAGGAATATATTCCTTCGCCCTACCCATCGCGATTCTCGCTAGTACAGGCGAAATTGGGTTAGCTGGCGTGATGGCAGTAGCCATGCAAATCCCCAATATCGCCTTGGCATATCCACTAGCAACCCTATCTGATAGTCTGCCTCGAAAACCTATGATCGTGATTGCCGGGGCAGTAAACATCCTCAGCATCCTTACCTTGGCGTTGATGATTGAGCAACATATGTTGTCATGGTTCGCCATCGCCGCACTAGGATTTGTGAGCGGTGTCTTCTCTGAACTGGCTGCTGCCTCAGAAGCAGGATATATTCCGCAGCTTCTCGGACGAGAAAACCTTCTTTCGTACAATGCACGTCGTGAAATTTGCGAGGGAATATCCGCAATCATTGCGCCTCCTACAGCAGGATTTATTGTTCTTGTCGCGGGCGCAACGGTCGGTCTTATTGTCCCGGTGCTCCTTTTCGGGGCGGCAACTATTTCATACGCAACGTTGCCATCCGTAGAAATGGAAGCTAAAACTGAGCAACGCGAAACCGCACAACATGGGTTTATTCACCGGATGTTTGACGGCATCCAATACATGTTCTCCGGCGCCCCGCAGAGACTTATCCTTGTCTACACGTTCTTCTTGGCGGCAGCTACAGCATCGTATTCACTCATCATTATTTACCGCCTGTACGAGGAACTCACTTTTGAAGCCTCAGTGGTAGGCATGATTATGGCCTGTAGCGGTATCGGCGGTATCGTCGCGGCACTCATCATCGATCGTTTCCTCTCTTTTGAGAACACGCGAGGAATGCTACTGGTTGCCAACGTCGTATCCCTGCTCGGAATACCGCTCGTCACCGTCAGCATTAACCCCGTAGTGCTCGGAGCCTTGCTCTTCATCCTGGACGTAGGATGGGCATCTGCTTTCATCTTCTCCAACAATCTGCGTGACTGCATTACACCGAATGAGCTACTAGGGCGAGCCAGCTCCCTTGACGGTGCCGTGTTTGGGTTAGGAACGCTGTACTCCATGGGCGCGGTAGCACTGATGCTCGATCATCTAGGCTCCTTCAACGCTGCGCTTGTCGTCAGTATCCCGGCTGTATTCTGTCTCATCTACACGCTGGTCCACTATAAACAATTCAAAGTGTTCAATATCGTTGAACAATAGTGAGAACCCGCTACCCACTTAATGACGGGGCGCAGAACATACACAGAAGGAGGGACGACCCGCCGTCATGGCGAGTTGCCCCTCCCTCTATGGTTAAGCCGTGAACCTCAGAGGAGGTTCAGGCGGGTGAGATTAGAAGTTGCCCAGCATCTTGGTGACGTCCAGAGCCGCATCCAGCTGCTCCTCAGTCACTTCGCCGCGCTCCACATAACCCAGAGCCACAACTGCCTCACGGACAGTCACCTTGTGAGCCACCGAGTACTTAGCGATCTTCGCAGCAGCCTCGTAACCAATCAGCTTGTTCAGCGGGGTCACGGTCGACGGCGAAGCCTCAGCCAGGAAGCGGCAACGGTCAACATTAGCGGTCAGACCGTCAATCATCTTCTCAGCCGAAACGCGAGAAACATTAGCGAGCAGGCGAATCGACTGCAGCAGGTTAGCAGCCATCACCGGGATACCCACGTTCAGCTCAAACGCGCCGTTAGTGGAGGAGAGGGCAATGGTCGCGTCGTTACCGATGACCTGAGCGGCAACCATGATGGTAGCCTCACAAATCACGGGGTTGACCTTACCGGGCATAATCGAGGAACCGGGCTGCAGATCGGGGATGTGCAGCTCGCCCAGACCGGTGTTCGGGCCCGAACCCATCCAGCGGATGTCGTTGCTGATCTTCATCAGGCCGTACGCCAGAGTGCGCAGCTGGCCGGAAACCTCAATCAGGCCGTCGCGGTTAGCCTGAGCCTCAAAGTGGTTACGAGCCTCGGTCAGGGGCAGACCGGTCTCCTCAGCGAGCAGCTCAATCACGCGAGCGGAGAAGCCGTCGGGGGTGTTAATGCCGGTACCCACAGCGGTACCGCCCAGGGGAACCTCAGCCACGCGGGGCAGGGAAGCGTTCACACGCTCAATGCCGTAACGCACAGTTGCTGCGTAGCCGGAGAACTCCTGGCCCAGGGTGATGGGGGTTGCATCCATCAGGTGGGTACGACCGGACTTCACAACGTCCTTGAACTCTGCAGACTTGCGCTCCAGGGACTCAGCGAGCACCTCGAGAGCGGGAATCAGGTCCTTCACCAGAGCCTCAGTCACAGCAACGTGCACGGAGGTGGGGAAGACGTCGTTGGAGGACTGGGATGCGTTCACGTGGTCGTTGGGGTGAACCTCAATGCCCTTGGACTCCAGGGAACGGGTTGCCAGGGTTGCCAGAACCTCGTTCGCGTTCATGTTCGAGGAGGTACCGGAACCGGTCTGGAAGACGTCAATGGGGAAGTGGGCGTCGTACTTACCGGTTGCTACCAGATCCGCTGCATCGCGGATAGCCTGGGCGCGCTCAGCGTCGAGCACCTTGAGTTCCTCATTGGCGGTCGCGGCTGCCTTCTTCACGAGGGCAAGCGCACGAATATGGGCGGATTCGAGGGTCTGACCCGAAATCGGGAAGTTCTCGACTGCGCGCTGAGTCTGTGCACGGTAGAGTGCATCAGCCGGAACGCGAACTTCGCCCATGGTGTCATGTTCAATGCGGTATTCAATGTTTTCAGCCATACCTCTAGCATAGGCGTTCAAAGTGGCTTACGTCGCCTCGAAAAGGTGTCAAAAGAGGAAAAACGCTCATAAATTTTGCGGCGTGAGAAGGCGCGTAAAACCCCCGCCCCGGCAGATGTGCGAACACGCTACCGTGGCGGGGGTATCCCATAGAAAAATCTGTTCTTAAGTGCGAGTATGTGGGTTCTTGTCCTAAGACTCGTATCGAGCGGAGACGAGGAAAACTAGTCCAGGTTCTCAGCAACCACAACGCGCGGGGGAGTCTTCACGACCACCGGAAGCGCCTGGGTCGGCGGGTTCTGCGCGTCGTTCTTCTCCTCCGGCAGGGTCAGGTCCTGCGAACTGAACACCAGCTCCGCCTTACCCTCCTTCAGGTGGTAGAAGACACCAATCACGGCGACCTTACCCTCAACCACTGCATCCGAAATAATGTGGGACTGCTCAATAATGCGGATAGCGGTCTGGCGAGTATGCTCACGCACCATGTCGTTGACGGTCGGGTTCTCCGGCAGCTTCGGGGACATTGCGGAAGGCAGGATGTGCTGCACCAGGTTACGGATGAAACCGTGCGGCATCTCGCCAGAGTCTAGAGCATTGCTAGCGGCGGTGACCGCACCACAGGAGTCATGACCGAGAACCATCACGATGGGAGTCTCAAACTCATCAACCGCATACTCGAGCGAACCGAGAGCCGCGTTCTCCAGCACATGACCGGCGGTACGTACTACGAACGCATCACCCAGACCCAGATCGAAAATAATCTCCGCCGCGAGGCGGGAGTCACCGCAGCCAAAGATTGAAGCAAAGGGGAACTGGCCGGCGGCTAGGTCGGTACGGCGAATCGTGTCCTGGTTGGGGTGCTCGTTGCTACCCTCAATAAAACGACGGTTGCCGTCTCGAAGGCGCTTCCACGCCTCAGCGGGGGTCGGTTGAATACCAGCCATGTGATGCTCCTTAGCGGACAGATACAGATAACGCGTGCCGCCAGAGGCAACGAATCTGCGAACGGGTATGCGGAAGCTTCAGGCGCTCGCGCTGAAGCTGAGTTTCTTGCCGGAAGCTTCCCGGTGAAAAGAACCTATCTCAAATATGCCTTAAAAATGCGAAAAATAGCTAGTGTGGCGCGCCTTCACACCCCCAATCTTGATGCCCAATGACGCAAAAACAATGTGAAGAGAGACGCAGCCCTCACCGATTTGCCGCATCTGCTCACCTTAAAGTCAACACGCACGCAAACTCGTTCAGAACAAGAAAAACGAAGCGCCCGCGCGCTATCCTGAAAGGAGCACTACTGCGTCGGCGACTTCGTGCTGGAAAGAACCAGCCAGCCGACAGTGTATTCAGAAATCTCGAAGGTGAGTCTATGACTACGAACAACAATCACGGCGATCGCAACCTCGCAATGGAACTGGTCCGCGCGACCGAAGCAGCAGCAATTGCTGCAGGCCCCTGGGTTGGCGCAGGCGAAAAGAACCTCGCAGATGGTGCAGCCGTAGATGCAATGCGCTACCGCCTCTCCACCGTCAGCTTCAACGGCACCGTCGTCATTGGTGAAGGCGAAAAGGACCAGGCCCCTATGCTGTACAACGGCGAGAACGTCGGCGACGGCTCCGGCCCCTCCCTCGACGTGGCTGTGGACCCCATCGACGGCACCCGCCTGACCGCACTCGGTATGGACAACGCACTGTCCGTCATCGCTGTTGCTGACGGCGGCACCATGTTCGACCCCTCCGCAGTGTTCTACATGGAGAAGCTGGTCACCGGCCCCGAAGCCGCCGAATTCGTCGACCTGCGCCTGCCCGTCAAGCAGAACCTGCACCTGGTCGCTAAGGCTAAGGGCAAGAAGGTCAGCGAGCTGACTGTCTGCGTGCTGGACCGTCCCCGCCACGCCAAGCTCATCCAGGAAATCCGCGAGGCTGGCGCGCGTACCCGCATCATCCTCGACGGTGACGTTGCAGGCGCTATCGCAGCCTGCCGCGAGAACACCGGCGTGGACCTGATGCTCGGCACCGGCGGCACCCCCGAAGGCGTTGTCGCTGCGTGTGCAATCAAGGCGACCGGCGGCATCATCCAGGGCCGCCTGGCACCGACCGACGACGCAGAGCGTGAGAAGGCACTGGCTGCAGGACACGACCTCGACCGCATCCTGACCACCAACGACCTGGTCACCAGCGACAACTGCTTCTTCGCCGCAACCGGCGTCACCGACGGCAAGCTGCTGCGCGGTGTTCGCTACAGCAAGAACGTTGTCACCACCCAGTCGCTGGTTATGCGTTCCTCCTCCGGTACCGTCCGTACCGTCGAAGCTGAGCACCGCCTCTCCCGCCTGCGCGAAATCCTCTCGCACACCAAGAGCCCCGGAGAGCAGTAATCTTCGCCCCCGCAAGGGCTGAGGAGCCGCACTAAGACTCCTCGAACATTGCGCATACATACACAGGGAGCCGCCCCCACCGAAGAAATCGGTGAGGGCGGCTCCCTCATGTATTTAGCTTTTAGTTCTCAGGATGCGCCCCAGCAGCGGTGCGCCTGAACTCGCTAGCGAGAGCGGAAAGACTGAACCTTCGCCTTCGCCTTCGACACAGCATCACGAACCGCCGGACGAGCCTTGTACGCCAGCGTGTAGGCGCGGTAACCCAGCGAGGACACCGGAACATCCCAAGTGCCCGGGTACTCCACCGACTCGCCGCCGAAGGACTTCTTGAACTTCGTGAAACCAGCCCACTCGTGATCCGGCTGATCCTCCGGCGCAATGCCGAAGAGGTCAACGTACTTCAGACCCTTACGCTTAGCGTCCAGGATAAAGTTTGTCACCACCGGAATACCCGCGGACAGGCGACGATGCTCAAAAGAAGCCGCCGCATGCGCGTAGGTGCGGGTGTCATCCGAATCGTACACAAACGCCGCCGCAATCGGGGTGCTCTCACCGTTCTCGTCGGTCAGCTTCGCAATGTACAGGGATGCCGCACCAGCAGGCATCAGCACGCGAGCAACCTGCATCAGGTAATCATCCCGCTGACGGTTAAAACCGTTGCGGTCCGCGGTCTCATCCAAGAACGCGAACAGAATCGACAAATCCTCAGGATTCGTCGACACCTCAATGGTCACACCCTTCTTGTGGATATTGCGGTGCAGGTTGCGGTTATTGGACTTCATGCCCTTGAGGATCTCGTCCTCAGAGCCCGAAAGATCAATAATCTGCGTGTGCGACGGCTGCACCTGGCGAGGAGCCAAAACCGCACCGCGACGAGCCAAGAAAGCAGCCGCATCCTGATCGCCCCAAATGGCGGATTCAGTAGGCTCAATGCGCACAAACAGGCAACGAAGCTTCGCAGCCTCTTCCTTCAACGACGTGAGAGCCTCATCAAAAGCCACAGCGCTGGAAGCAACCGGTCCGTACGGGCTGTACAGGTAGCGGCCGGTAGCGCCGCCCTCAACGGTCGCAAGGTACGACCAGCCGTTACCGCTCTTACGGATCACGGTGTGACCATTAGATTCCTGAAAACGTGCCCAAATATCGGACTGAAGAATATTGCTCATCCTTCTAGTGTATCCGAGCTTAGGGAACGTAAGCCTGGGGCTCCGAGGACGCTTCGGGAGCGGGAGTGGGGCGGGGTGCGGAGGAGCTCTCTTCACCCTCGCGCTCAGCTGCTGCCTTAGCCTTCGCCTCGGCAACGCGGGTGCGCAGAGCCGCACCCTTGTCCATCGCGCTCTGACGCAGATCCTGAGAGAATTCGTGCAGGTCAGCGTGAACCTGCTGAGCGAATGCGTCAGTGCCCGAACCCAGGATACGCAGAGCCAGCAGGCCCGCATTGCGAGCGCCATTAATGGAGACGGTAGCCACCGGAACGCCAGCGGGCATCTGAACGATCGACAACAGCGAGTCCATGCCCTCGAGGTTCTTCAGGCGCACCGGAACACCAATCACGGGTAGTGCGGTGACAGAAGCGAGCATGCCGGGCAGGTGAGCGGCACCGCCGGCACCGGCAATAATGACGCGAATACCGCGGCTGTGAGCCTTCTTGCCGTACTCAATCATGTCCTCGGGCATGCGGTGCGCAGAAACGACATCAGCCTCGTAGGGGATGCCGAACTCGTCCAGAACCTCGGCTGCGGCCTCCATGACCGACCAATCCGAATCCGAACCCATCACAATGCCAACAATGGGCTGGGAAGAAGCGTAGGGAGACTGAGACATAATCCTCATATCCTTTCAGAATGCGGTGGCGAACCACCATCAATAGGGTGCGTCGGATACGCAGGATGATGTGCTCACCCCACGCACCGGCTAAAAATAGGGCTACAGGGGGCGGCCGTCACGCAAAATGGAGGCGGCATTCGCGGCGCTGTGACGCAGTGCCTCAAGCTCAGCCACCGTGCCAGTAATATTCACGTGACCAATCTTGCGGCCCGGGCGGGTTTCCTTGCCGTAGAAGTGAATCTTCGCGCGCGGTTCAGCCGAAAGCGCCAGCGGGTAGACACCGAAAATATCTTCGTTCTCGCCGCCCAGGTAGTTCTTCATCACGGCAACACCCTCCAGCACGGAGGTGTCACCCAATGGCAAATCCAGCACAGCACGCAGATGCTGCTCAAACTGGCTGGTCACCGAGCCGTCCTGAGTCCAGTGGCCGGTATTGTGCGGGCGCATTGCCAGCTCATTGATGTAGAAGCCTGCGGGGGAGCCGGGAACCTCAAAAAGCTCAGCCGCCATCACACCGGTGACACCCAGCTCGGAGGCAATAGTCACCGCAGCAGCTGCGGCAGCCTCAGCGATTTCGGGGTCCAGGTTCTGCGCGGGGGCAATGACCTCGTCACAGATGGAGTTCACCTGAATGGTCTCAACGACCGGCCAGGGGCGCACCTCACCGCTTTCACGGCGAGCAACCAGGGCGGAAAGTTCACGAGTGAAGGGCACCTTCTCCTCAGCCAGCAGAGCGGAGAAATCAGTGCGGGAGGGCAACTGCTCGAACCATTCGGTGCTGCGCTCGCGAGCCTCCTCGGGAGAATCCAGGACGAGCACGCCCTTGCCGTCGTAGCCGCCGCGCGGGGTCTTCAGCACCACGGGCCAGCCGATTTCATCGCCGAAGGCGAGCAGCTCGTCCAGAGTAGAAACCTCAGCCCAGCGCGGGTTCGGCAGACCCAGACGCTCAACGGCAGCGCGCATCAGGAGCTTGTCCTGAGCGTACTGCAGGGCTTCGGGGCGGGGCTGAACATTCACGCCCTCCGCCATGAGGGTGCGTAGAAATTCGGTGGGCACATGCTCATGATCGAAAGTGATGACATCCTTGCCGCGAGCAAACTCGCGGAGGGTGTCCAGGTCTTTGTAATCCCCGACGGGCGCGGTACGCACCGCTGCCACGGCGCCGACGGTTGGCGCCTCCGCGAGAATCTGCAGGTTGAGGCCAAGGTTAGTTGCTGCGGGAGCCATCATGCGGGCCAGCTGGCCTCCGCCGATGACGCCAATTACGGGTCCAGTCACAGGGTAAGTCACATCACCTAAGTGTACCGGGTTTCAGAGAGCCTGTGGGAGCAAGACCACAGTAAGGCCACAGAATAAGTTCAACGGGGATGCAGAGCCCAACATGTGGGCTTTGACGCGGGTGAAAGCCATCAAAACGTGCCTTCTACCCTGTCAACGTGAAATGAAAGGGAATATCTCGTTAGCTGGGAGGTCCGTGGAAAAACTCTCAAAGGGACAAACAACCCGCCGGGACTGTACTAACATATAAGAGCTTGTAAAACTTGTAAAAGAGGCTGAAGCAGCACACAGCGACAACGTAACCAACGTTCACCGTCGCAGCATCGGCACCTTTTTCCCCGATAAAACCCCGCTAGATAGGTCCCGCATGAGCGCACAGACGAAACCGACCCTCACCGAACGCCTGAAATCCCTCTGGGACAGCTACGGTATTGAGGTTCTCAAATTCGGTACCGTGGGCGGCGCCGCCTTCATCGTGAACTCTGTGACGGTGTGGGTGCTGATGATGACCATCATGTCGGAGTCCCACACCAAGGCGAAGGTCGTTGCAAGTATTGTTGCAACCATCTTCTCCTGGCTCATGAACCGCCTGTGGACCTTCCGCGACTCCCGCTCCGAAAACTGGAAGCGCGAAGCCATCGAGTTCGGTCTGGTGAACCTGCTGGGCATTCTCGTTGAGGCCAGCTGCGTGGCATTCAGTACCTACGTGCTAAACCTGCGCACCCCCGAGGCATCCTTCATCTCCGGTACGATCATTGGTACTATTCTGGGCACCATTCTTCGCTACTTCCTCTACCGCTTCTGGGTGTACGGTTCGCACCGCCAGAAGGTTGAAGACGGCGAAGGCACCGATCATGAAGAGCTCGGCCGCATGTTTGATGAAGCCGCCGCTATTCTCGACGGCGAAGAGCCTGCATCGCGTCAGGTAACCTCTGAGGCGGCTGCAACCGAGGCACAGTCGAAGCCCGGATCTCAGAACTCCTAAGCTCCTCAGGTTGTAGAAACAGCTGAGTTAGAACGTGATATAACGATTCATCCCCCGATACGAACGGTATCGGGGGATGAATCGTTTAAAGCCCTATATGTTTATTGGTGCTGCGCTTGTTGGTGCTGTGTTTGTTGGTGTTCCGTGCGGTCGTTAGCCTTCCATACGATTTTTCGGGCAACAGGGGAGGGGTGCCACCGGAGCCGCAGGGCTGAGAAGCTATGCGCGGGGAATCTCCACCGCACGCTCAGAAGCCATCAAGGATGCCAGCTGCTCATCCTGCCAGTCCACGCTCGGGTCAGCCACAAACACCGCATGCCCCGAAGTCAAAATAGCTAGCACCTCCAGCAAGGTGCTCAGGGTCGCCTCCGAGGCGTCAAAGCCGTAGTCGGGGCTCAACTCCAGCGCGAGTGCACGCTGCCCCGAAGGGAGCGTATAGCCCGCCGTGCGATAGGTCTGCGCCTGCGTAAGAACCTGCTCGTAGGCTTCCGCATAGCTGAAACCTTCAATGATTTCTGCCGAATCGTTCGGAAGCAGGCCCGAGTACTGGTCACCAAAGCTACGCACCAGAGCACAATAATCGAGCACCTCCTCGGCGTGGGGAGCCAGCGCCTGCAGATCGTCGGTATAGGAAAGCGCCAGTGGTGCACGCTCAACCGCCAGAAGGTACGCGGGGTCATTCGTGTAGCCCGCCTCCTGCTCCGTGCAGACCGCGGCAACCAGCGGCTCATCCTGCTGCAGGAGGGCACCCACGCGCAGCGCCGCCAGACCCAGAACAATGGTGCGCCAGTGCAGCGGAGCCTGCAGGTCAAAACCTTCATCGGGCGCCAGCTCGCACTCTTCAACCAGCAGGTTTGCGCTCTTGTCTACCCAGTTCATGAGGACCCTGCCGGAGAGCTCAATGCGCTCGCCTGCCGCCGAATACCAGATCAGGGCGGGGGTCTGCTGAGTGCTGAGTTTCTCGAAGAAGCGGTTCAGAGTTGCGGGCATGGAGGCGCCGGTGGGGGAGAGAGTAACCATGGGTTTCACTCTACCGTACCGGGGGAAGAGCGGTCAGGGAGAGTGCGCTCGACGCTAAAAAATACAGAGGTAAAGTAAAAGCGTCTAAGAGTGTCTTAAAAAAACCTAATGACTCAAAATGTTTGATAGTCCTAATGCCTCATTTTGGAATATGGCATAAATATAAACTGGAAATGTAAATGCTTCGCAATGCCTCGAAAAATATTCAGAAACCGCATGGGGAAAAGATAAGTTTTTCTTATCTAATTATTGGATCCTTTCCCCTGTGTTCGAGGCGGGGTGGTCGTCATGAGCCCTTATTATTTGCGGTCAAGATGCGGAATTTGCAAGCGGTGGAAACCATGCCTTGAGTAGGGGAAATCTGAGGTTGCCCTTAGGTGTGAGCGAGGGCAAGTAGCATGCGCAAAAATATATAAAGGTCAAATTTACATTAAATATGACGTCTCTAACACATACATCTAAATATTGTTTTAGTCTAGTTTGACGAAACGGCGTGTCGCACGTCTAATAGATATATAAGCGTGTTTGCTCTGGAAGGGACCGTAGAGGCCACAGCAAACCAAGCCACACCATACACACTAAGATTCCGTCCACGACGGATCCGCAGACTCATTAAGCTCACAATGAGAACACGGAAGGAAAACCCATGGGCTCCTACATTGCATCGGACCGCTCCATCGTGGCCGCGCGCGCATCAGGCGCTCAGCACCGTAGCATGAATCCCACTCAATCCCTCGAAACAGCCGCCGACGCCTTTCTCGCAGACGCAGAACGAAACATGCCTGCTTGCACCGACGTATGGACCGCAGCGGCAGGGCTCTACGGAACCGAAGGTGAAGACGGAGAACTCGCCTGGCAAGCTGAAGCACTCTGCGCCCAGACCGACCCCGAAGCCTTCTTCCCCGAAAAAGGCGGCTCCACCCGAGACGCCAAAAGGGTATGCGGTGTATGCCCCGTGCGTGAAGAGTGTCTACAATATGCAATGGACAATGACGAGCGCTTCGGAATCTGGGGCGGGCTGTCAGAACGTGAACGCCGCCGACTGCGCAAGCAGGCGAGCTAAGCCAGGAAGGTACCATCTACATGCAGACCGCACGACTGTGCTCCCGCCAGACCTGCCAGCGAGAGGCGACTGTTACTCTCCACTACTCCTACGCAGACTCCACGGCACTCATTGACGCACTCTCAGAATTCCGCGAACCCCACGCCTACGACCTCTGCGACGACCACGCCGCACGACTGACGGCACCGCAGGGCTGGCGAGTGGTCTACAAGGTACCCGTTCAGGACACCACCGAATCCTAGAATTCATACCCAAGAATTTAAACACCCGAATGCAAAGAACCTTCCGCGAATTCATGCGGAAGGTTCTTTGCGTATGAGAAACTGGCAGATAGTACAGATACCCGCAACTCACTCAAACACCATTCACTCGAAAAGAACGCGAGATCCATGAGCAAAGAAACACACCGAGGAATGTGGGGCGCACTGCGCCCGGCCATCCGCCGCACCAGCGCCGAAGAACTACTCCACGCCCGACGCACCGAAACTAAAACCAGCGAACCGGCACCGCACACCGGCGCCTTCGGACGCATCGCAGCAGACGTACCCACCGTCGCCGAAGAACCCGACCTGCCCACCGGGAACGTACCCGTCGTCCCCGCACGCAGCAAACTACGTGAACAGGGCGTCGGCACCCGAGTGCGCACCCGCACCAACGTCTCCACCGGCTTCGTGCCCCTCGTCCGCGACTCGAAGAGCACCCCCAAAAACCCGACGCTCAGCGACCTCAACCGCGAAACCATGCAGAAGGCCGCCGAAGCAGAAGCCGCTGCAGCAGCAGAAGCCGAAAAGGCGGCCGAAGCAGAAACCGTCGCTACCGTGGAGGCGGCAAGCGCCTCCACCGCCGGACGCAAGTACCGCACCGAAACCACCCGCACCGGTCACACCCACGCGGTTGCAGACCCCAACGCGCCGCTGTCCTCCCTGGCAGCCTCGCCCGAAGCGGCAGAACGCGCCGCAGCCCGCGAAGACGCCGTGGAAGACACCCCGCGCTTCCTCAAGCTCCGCGCAACGCTCATCGCGCTCACCGTACCGCTGACCGTACTCATGATTGCGATTCGTGCCGTAGCCTCCGCGCCCTTCCTCTGGCTCGAATACCACCGCCCCGGATTCCCCGAAGACAGCTACGGCTACTACCTCATTGAGAGGATGCGCCTGGGCTCCTACGGCGTGGACTACATCAACAACTTCGCGCCGCGAGAATACCTCGCCCGCGTCACCACCGGCACCGACAACACCCTCGCCTTCACCGAAGCAGAAGTGAACCACATGCACGACGTGAAGTGGGTACTGCTCATCGCCACCGTAGCCGTTGCCGCGCTCTTCCTGCTGACGCTCTTTAGCAGCATCTCCCTGCGCGAGCGCGCCCCTGGAACCATCCGCCGCAGCCTCTTTAGCGGCGCATGGATTACCCTGGGACTCATCGCGGTGCTCGGCGTTGTGGGCGTCTTCGGCTGGGAATGGCTGTTCACCACCTTCCACCAGGTATTCTTCCCGCAGGGCAACTGGGAGTTCTCCGTACGAAGCTCCCTCATCCGCCTCTACCCGCCGCAATTCTGGATCGACGCAGCAATCGCCGTAGCGCTCCTCGTAGCAGCGCAGATTACGCTCCTGCTCGTGACCACCTGGCCCACCAAATACCGCAAGCTCAAGGCAGAACGCCGCCGCCAGGAACGCCAGGAACTGCGCGTCAAGCTCGCCTCCGCACGAGTTGGCGATAACTAAAACACGCGTCGGCGACAACTAAAAATCATCAACCACTTCACCGCATGAACCAGCGAGGAAAGGGCACCCAAAGGGGGCTGGGCTCTACCACACGGTAGAACCCAGCCCCCCTTCGCTATACCCAAGCTCGCATCGCCCGATCCTAAAACCGAGCCTAAAACTCGAGTCTAAATCCAGGACTTAAACCACATGTGCGAATACCACTGCTCATACGGAATCACCTGAGCAGTCCACAGCGGCATAAAGTACGCGCTCAACACCAGCACGCCCACCAGGTATATCGCCACCAGCGTTACACCCAAACGAGCACGTAACACCGAACCGCGAGCACCCGACAGCGCCAGACCCAAAACGCCCGCCAACAGCAGGATCAGGAACGGCTCAAAGGACAGGGCGTAGAAGTAGAACATCGTGCGATTCGGGTACATAAACCACGGGAAATAGCCCGCACCGAACACAACCAGCAGCGCGCCAAAACGCCAATCTCGCTTCAGCAGCAGAACCAGCAGCGCCACAATAATCGCCGGAATAAAAGCCCACCAAATGGCCGGGTTACCGATATTCAAAATAGCCTCGGAACAGGACTTCACGGTACAACCCGAAGAACCCAGCTTCGGCGACTCATAGTAGTACGAGGTCGGGCGGCCCAAAACCAGCCACTGCCACGCCTGCGAAGAATACGTGTGCGGGCTGCTCAAACCAGAATGGAACTTAAACGCCGAGACATGGTACTCCCACAGGGAACGTAAATCCTCAGGAAGCCACATGACACCCTTGCCCGGGTTCTCAACAGCCCAACGGCGGAAATACGCGTTCGACGACTGGAACCAGCCCGCCCAGGTGCTCAAATACACCAGCAGGCCCACACCAATCATCTGAACAAACGCGGGGAGACCGTCACGCACCAGCGCCGTCAAACCCCACTTGTCCAGGCCCACAATACGGCGAGCATTAATATCCCAGAACACCGTCAGCAGACCCATCGCCGCAACGAAGAACAGCGAATTCCACTTCACACCCACCGCAGCGCCGGCGCACACACCCGCGGCGAAACGCCACAGGCGCAGACCCATGCTCGGGCCCCACGGCATCGGCGGAAGCACACCGCTATTCTGACGTGCCGCCTCCGCAATATTGCGCGCCAACACGCGCCGCGCCTGAATACGGTCAAGCACCAGACACACAAAAGTCGCGAGAATCCAGAACATCTGGAAAATATCCAGCAGAGCCAAACGAGACTCCACCAGCATCAGGCCATCCACAGCAGCCAGAAGCGCCGCAATAGTCGCCACCGTCATCGAACGGAACAGCAACCAGCCAGCATACGCAATCAACGCCACCGACAGGGTGCCAATCACCGCAGCAGAAACACGCCAACCAAAGGGATTATTATCACCAAAGATTGCCATGCCCGCGGCAATCATCCACTTACCCAACGGCGGATGCACCACATACTCCGGCGAATCCGGCAACAGACCCGACGGGTGGCCGGCCGCGAAGGAAGCATTAGCGTCCTTCGACCAGCTCAACTCATAGCCATAATGCACATACGAATAGGCATCCTTGGCGTAGTACGTCTCATCAAAAACAATGGCATTCGGATGCGCCAAATTATAAAAACGCAGAATACCGGCAACCAGCACAATCAATGCAGGCGCCAACCAACCCCAACGCGGGGCACGAATATAGGCAACAGCGAGCGCATCCAGCAGAGAATCGAGGCTGTAACGACCGCGTTCAGACGAAGAACGGGTCGAATCAGCCGGACCAGCCGGAGCGGCAGATGCGGGAGAAAGTAGCTTAGGTATCTTCACCCCATCAATCCTAAAGGGTCAGAACGCACGATGCACCATTTCAGCCCGTGAACGGCTTATATGACGCACCGTAGCTCGCCCGCACCAGCCGCTTTTACCGGCAAGCTCGCCCGGCACTGGGCGGAGCGCGGGCGTTACACTTAGTGGGTACACGAAGACCAGACACAGACACGAGGCCTGCCATGACCGCACCCGCAGAATACACCGAAGAAACCGCCGACCCCTCAGAAACCACAGCCCCCTCAGAAACGGTCGAGGCACCCGAGACTGACACCGCTGACACCGCCGTCACCTCCGAAGAAGGGGGCGTGCTCATCCTCGGCGGCACCCCCATCGGCAACCTTGCTGACGCCTCCGACCGACTGCGCTCAGCCCTCGCCACCGCAGACCTCATCGCCGTTGAAGACACCCGCAAGCTACGAACCCTTGCCTCCGGGCTTGGCGTGCGCACCCGCGGCCGCATCATCGTCAACCACGACCACAACGAAGCCGAACGTAGCGAAACCATCGTGCAAGCGGTACAGGGCGGTCAGCGCGTGCTACTGCTCTCGGATGCGGGCATGCCCACCATTTCCGATCCCGGCTACGTTGCCGCTGCAGCCGTCGCAGAAGCCGACCTGCCCGTCACCGTGGTGCCCGGCCCCTCCGCGGCATTGACCGCGCTCGCGCTTTCCGGTCTGCCCACCGGACGATTCACCTTCGAAGGTTTCCTCGCCCGCAAGGGCTCCGAGCGCACCCGCCGCCTCGCATCGCTGACGGGGGAGGAGCGCACCATGATCTTCTACGAATCCCCGCATCGCACCGCCGCGACCCTGGCAGACTTCGTGCAGACCTTTGGTGCTGAGCGCCGCGGAACGGTCAGCCGTGAGCTAACCAAGCTCCACGAAGAGGTTCGACGCGGTACCCTGGCAGAGCTTGCCGAATGGGCTGAGTCTGAACGCGTCCGCGGCGAAATCGTCATTATCGTTGAGGGCGCACAAGCCCCCGAAACCCCCGAAGCGCAGGACGTCGTGCAACTGGTTCTCGACCGTGTAGCGGGCGGCGAGCGCCTCAAGAGCGCCTGCGCCGCGGTCGCCGCCGAGACCGGCACCTCCAAACGTGACCTGTACGAGGCGGCGCTGGCTGCCCGTTCTGAATAACCCAGAACCACCCCGTAGCTTTACCCCCCCCAGTTTTACCCCGCAGTTTTATCCAGAGGATTTATCCATGTGTCAGAGCCATCCCGGTCCTGAAATCACCCAGGAGTACCTGAACTCCCTTGCCGCCCTGGCGAACTACACCCTGCCCACCCCCGCGGCACTTCAGGCAACCGCCCTGCCTAACGGCTGGGAACCGGTCCCCGGTGAAGTACCCGCACCCTATCAGGCGGAACTCTACACCGGCATCAGTGACGCCGAAGGCGGAGAAGGAACCCGCCGCCGCTCCACCACCGGCGAGAATGGCCGCAGCCGTAATCTGGTCTTCCCGCCCGCTCCCGAGCCGCTGCCGTACCCCATCGTGGATAACCACACCCACATGGACCTGCTCGACGGTGAAGTAGAAATTAGCGCCCGCGACGCACTCGACGCCGGTGAAAAGCTCGGCATCGCCGCTATCGTGCAGGTCGGATGCGATATCCCCTCCTCCCTGTACGCGGTCGCCGCCGCGCAGGCTGATGAGCGTGTCCTCGCCGCCATTGCGATTCACCCCAATACCGCCCCCGAGCTGGCTGCAGCCGGTCAGCTGGAGGCGGCGCTCGCCACCCTCGACGAGCTCGCCACCGCCGACCGCGTGCGCGCTATTGGTGAGACCGGACTGGACTATTTCCGCACCGGTGAAGAAGGCAAGGAGGCGCAGCACTACAGCTTCCGCGAGCATATCCGCATTGCGAAGAAGCACAACCTGGCGCTGCAGATCCACGACCGTGATGCGCACGAGGATGTTGTGCGCATCCTGGTTGAAGAGGGCGCGCCGGAACGTACCGTGTTCCACTGCTACTCGGGCGGCCCGGAGCTCGCCGAGATCTGCAATGAGCGCGGCTGGTATATGAGCTTTGCCGGTACCGTGACTTTCAAGAATTCAAAGGGTATTCAGGAGTCGTTGGCGATGGCTCGTCCGGAGCTGATTCTGGCTGAGACGGATGCGCCATTCTTGACCCCGCATCCGTTCCGTGGCCGCCCGAATGCGTCCTACATGACGAATTACACGGTGCGGTTCATGGCTGCTCACCGCGGTGAGGAGCTGGAGGCGCTCTGCCGCCGTATTCGTGAGAATTCGGAGCGGGTTTACGGTCAGTGGTAGGCGCGTACAGTTTGTAGCGGATAGTTACTCTGGGCAGTTTCGCGGTGCGTGGCTGCGTGCTAGACTGTAGCGACTACAAATAACTCACTCAAACAGCTATGCCATGATTTGGTTTGCAGTATTTAGGTGCGTATGGTGCCTCAATAATTGGTGCTGCGAACATCCCGACAAGAGTTTATGTATAGCACCCCATGGCTGGTGTTTTAGGAGGATACTGTGGCAAAGATTCTGAAGTATGTTCTGGGCCTGGATGGCGCGAACCGTTTTGAATCGTTCTATTCGGTGGGCGCGCCCGCGAAGGATTTTGTGCCTTATTCTGCGGTGGATAACCGTGATGATCACATCACTGATGAAGAATTTGATGTTGAGGTGTTCCGTAAGCGCTGGCATCGCGACCCTAAGCCCGCGGAGAAGGGCTGCATGCTGAGCCACTATCACATGTGGAAGGACTTCCTCGCTTCAGATGCCGACTGGGCTTTGTTGGCAGAGGACGATATCCTTATTTCTCCTGACTTGCAGCCTGTAGTGGAGAGGATTATCGAAAAGTATCCTCACGTGCAGATGGTTAACCTGGGCGATATCTACGCTTCTGAAGCCGGCAAGTTGAACCCTCAGATGGATTATCCCCGCCTTTCGTTGCTTTCTCCTTTTGTGTACGGCAAGTACCGTATGGGTAGTGCCTATAGTTCAAAGCCTCTGTATGGTGCTGCCCTGTATCTTCTTTCGCGTTCTGGGGCTGAACGACTCGTAGAGCGTTATAGTGGGACGGTTCCCGGCAACGTTGCTGATGATTATTCTCTCTACCGAGAATGGGGTGTGGATGTATATTTGGTGCAGCCGGGCCTCTGCGGTTGGGAAGGTAGTAGCCTTATAACTTCTGGTGTTCGTCACTTGGAAAGTCTCAAGAGCACGCAGCATGGCACTGGTTTTCTCGATCGGTTGCGTATCGCCCTGGCGCCGAAGAAGCGTATTGCGAACGCAAAGAATGTCCTGGAGGCAACTTTTGAGGATGTGAAGCAGCGTCTGGGACGGTAGCCCAGAGACGGGTTGGGCTACTGCTATCACATAAAAATGTAAATACGTGGGTCTTCTGCCTGTCTTTTATCCCTTCCCTACCGTGTATCTGCGGTAGGGAGGGGATTGTTTTTGCTGTACACCAGTACGGCGCGTGCCATATCGCGCCTTAACCTGCGGGCATCTGAGATTGGCGCACGGTGAATGATAGAATTCTTTCTACACTGCACAGCAGTGTGCGTATTTATCACACGCTCAATATTCAGACTCCCTGCCATGTACGCACTGATTTTTAAGATCGACGGACCCTTCTGTTGTGCAGGTGGCCTGATGTTCTGAAAACTCATCGTTGAACCTTTGCGATCTTCTATTGCTTAGAGTTTCTGGATGAGCCGTTGAAGGGAAAAACATGGCAAAGATTCTGAAGTATGTTCTGGGTCTGGAGGGCGCGAACCGTTTCGACTCGTTCTATTCGGTGGGTGCACCCGCAAAGGATTTTGTTCGTTATCCTGCGGTGGATAACCGTGATAATCACGTCACTGATGACGAATTTGATGTTGAGTTTTTCCGTAGCCGCTTGCATCGCGACCCGAGCCCAGCGGAGAAGGGTTGCATGCTCAGTCACGTGAAGATGTGGCGTGACTTTATTGCGAGTGACGCCGATTGGGCGCTGATTGCCGAGGACGACGCTCTTATTTCTTCGGACGCTGAGGCGGTGGTGAACGCAATCATCACGAAGTACCCGCAGGTGCAGCTGGTGAACCTCTGCGATTCTTTTGCGAACGATGCGGGCAAGCTGAACCCGCAGGTGGAATACATCCGCCTGTCTCTGCTATCTCCTTTTGTGCACGGTAAGTACCGTATGGGTAAGCCGTACGGTACCTGGCCCCTGGTTTGCACCGGTCTGTACCTGATTTCCCGTTCGGGTGCTGAGCTTCTACTCAAGCAGTTTGAGGGTAAGGCTCCGGGTACTGTGGCTGATGATTATAGGCTGTACCAGCAGTGGGGTGTGGATGTGCGTTTTGTGCAGCCTGGCCTCTGCGGATGGGAGGGCAGCAGCGTCATCCTGGAGTCCGGTAAGCGTCATCTGGATAAGGTGAATAGCCTCCAGCACGGTACTGGCCCCCTGGACCGAGTGCGTATTGCTTTGGCGCCGAAGAAGCGTATTACAAATGCTAAGAACGCTCTGGAAGCCACCCTTGATGAGGTAAAGCAGCGTTTCTCGCGGTAACCTAAACTGTAACCTCCCCACCATCCACCTATGTGAAGGAACGCTGTGAACGATCTGCCCCTGCTCGGCCCTGCTGAGATTCGCGAGCTTGCCGAGATGCTTGGTATTCGTCCGACGAAGACTCTTGGGCAGAACTTTGTGATTGACCCCAATACGATTCGTCGTATTGTCAACGCGGCAGAGATTTCACCGGAGGAGACGGTGCTGGAGGTCGGCCCGGGCCTGGGTTCGCTGACCCTGGGTATTCTGGACGCGGCGAAGGACATGGTTGCGGTTGAGATTGATCCGCCGCTGGCTCAGCAGCTTCCGCACACGATTGAGAAGTTCCGCCCCGAGAAGGCGGGCGATATTGACGTGGTACTCATGGACGCCCTGAAGGTCACCGAGCTGCCCCGCACTCCGGATGCTCTGGTGGCGAACCTGCCCTATAACGTGGCGGTTCCGGTGCTTCTGCACCTGTTTGCGCAGTTCCCGAGTATCCGTCACGCCCTGGTGATGGTTCAGGACGAGGTTGCCGACCGTCTTTCGGCGACCCCGGGCTCGAAGATCTATGGTGTGCCCTCGGTGAAGGCTAATTGGTATGCCGAGGTGTATAAGGCGGGCGTGATTGGCAAGAACGTGTTCTGGCCTGCACCGAAGATTAACTCGGGCCTGGTGGGTTTCCGCATGCGCGAGGAGCCTCTCTCTACCGTTGACCGTGACCTGGTGTTCACGATTGTGGACGCTGCTTTCGCTCAGCGCCGTAAGACTCTGCGTGCTGCGTTGAGTTCCTGGGCGGGTTCGGGTGCGCGTGCGGAGCAGATTCTGGTGGCTGCCGGTATCGCTCCGACGGAACGTGGTGAGAAGCTGGATATTCACGGTTTTATCCGTATTGCGGAGGCTTCGCTGACTGTCCCGGCTGAGCCTGTAGCGGAGTAGCTTCTTCTCGTTCTAAATTTTTCACTGACGTTCTCACGCGAATTCCCGCGCGAAAGGTGTATGCGCTGATGAGTACCGCCTCCCAGGTTGCTATTTCGGTTGATGCTCCCGGTAAGGTCAATCTGTACCTCGCCGTGGGGGACGTCCGCCCGGACGGCTACCACCCGTTGACTACGCTTTTTGCGGCGGTCTCTCTAACGGAGACCATCACGGTCTCTGAAGGGCAGACACCGGGGCTGAGCCTGAGCATGGATATTGTGCCCGGCTCCCTGGTGGATCAGCAGATGCAGGCGGGGCAGTTCGACCCTGCCGACATGCCGATGGACGAGCGGAATCTCGTGTACCGTGCCGCCGAGCTGATTCTTGCGGAACACGGTATTGAATCTGCCCCGGCACTGCACCTGCATATTGCGAAGGCTGTGCCCGTGGCAGGTGGTATGGCTGGCGGCTCAGCGGACGCGGCTGCCGCCCTCATTGCCACGGACCGCTACCTGCACATAACCGGCCGCACCGGTGCGCTGCTGACCCAGGCAGATTATGAGCGTCTCGCCGCGCAACTGGGCGCCGATATTCCCTTTAGCGTGCGCGCCGCGCTCGGGCAGACCCTCGCCCTGGGGCAGGGGACCGGTACCGAGTTGCAGAACGTTGCGGCACCTCGAGAGCCTCTGCACCTGGTGATTGTTGCCGCGCAGTTTGGCCTCTCAACCCCCAGCGTATTCAAGCAGTTGGATGCGGGCCTCGCCTCGGGGCTGTACCCCGCCTCCGGTGAGCTGGTGGAACCCGCAGAGCTTCTGGAAGCTCTGAACTCATACGATGGTTCGGAGGCGGCGCTCGCCTCTTTGGCGCCGCTGCTACGTAACGACCTGCAGGCTCCCGCGCTGTCCTGCGCCCCGCAGCTGGAACAGACCCTGAACCTGCGCGATAGCGAGGGCGTGTACGCCTCCCTGGTGTCCGGTTCCGGTCCGACGGTGCTTCTGCTGACTTCTTCGCAGAATCGAGCGGAGGCTCTTGCTGCTTCTCTTCGTGCAACTGGCCACCACGCGGTGAGCGCGGTCACTGTGATTCTGTATCATTGAGCTGAATACATGAAGAATGCCGGTTCTAGATTGAATCTAGAACCGGCATTCCTCTACGTTAATAGGCCTTAGCCGAGCAGTTCGGAGAGTTCGAGCCAGCGCATTTCTAGCTCGTCAATCTCATCCTGAAGCGTCTGCTGCTGCTCGCCGAGTGCCGCCAAACCGGCGTAATCCGAGGCGTCGTGCGCGCTCATCTGCTCGGAGAGTTTCTCCTGCTCTGCAGCGAGCTTGGCGAGGCGGCGCTCAATCGCACCGGACTCTTTCTGCGCCGCACGCAGTTCAGCACCGGAGACCTTCGGGGTATCCGGCTCAGCAGAAGCCTGCGCCGAGGAGGCGGCACGCGCCTGCGCGCTACCGGCGGCAGAACCGCCAGCACCGGCCGCAGAGAGCGCCAAATACTCGTCCACACCGCCGGGTAGATGACGGAACGAACCGTCAATCACGGCGTACTGCTGATCGGTGACACGTTCCATGAGGTAACGGTCGTGGCTGACCACCAGCAGGGTACCCGGCCAGGTGTCCAGCAGATCCTCCATCGCGGCGAGCATATCGGTGTCCAGGTCGTTGGACGGCTCGTCGAGAATCAGCACGTTCGGCTCATCCAGCAGAATCAGCATGAGCTGCAGGCGACGCTTCTGGCCACCCGAAAGGTCCTTGACCGGGGTAGATAGCTGCGCGCTGATAAAGCCCAGACGCTCCAGCATCTGCGAGGGGGACAGCTCCTTACCATCGGCGATGTAGCTGCGCTTCTTGCGGCCAATCACATCCGAGACGCGGTCGTTAGCGACCTCGTTGAGCTCATCGAGCTGCTGGGTCAGGGTTGCAATCTTCACGGTCTTACCGTGCTTGACGCGGCCCTCGGTCGGCTTCAGATCGCCCGTCACGAGTGAAAGCAGAGTGGACTTACCCGCGCCGTTCACGCCCAGGATGCCGGTGCGCTCGCCGGGGGCAATACGCCAGGTGACCTTCTTCAGCACTGGGCGCTTGCCGCCGGGCATCGAGGGGTCGTCGTAGACGACGGAAACGTTTTCGAGATCCACCACATCCTTGCCGAGGCGGGAGACCGCCATCTTCTTCAGCTCTACGGTGTCACGCACCGGCGGAACGTCCGCGATGAGGGCGTTGGCGGCATCAATGCGGAACTTCGGCTTGGAGGTACGCGCGGGCGCACCGCGGCGCAACCAGGCGAGCTCCTTGCGCATGAGGTTCTGACGCTTCGCCTCCGCTGCGGCTGCCTGACGGTCACGTTCCACACGCTGCAGAATATACGCCGCGTAACCGCCCTCGAAGGGCTCGACGATGCGGTCGTGCACTTCCCAGGTGTCGGTACAGATTTCGTCGAGGAACCAGCGGTCGTGGGTAACAACCATGAGGCCTCCCGCGTTCTTGGGCCAGCGGGACTTCAGGTGGTTGGCGAGCCAGGTGATGGCTTCAACGTCCAGATGGTTGGTGGGCTCGTCGAGCATGAGCACGTCCCACTCCTGCGCGAGCAGGGAGGCGAGCGCTACGCGTCGGCGCTGACCGCCGGAGAGCGAAGAGACGGGTGCGTCCCAGGGCAGGTCAGAGACCAGGCCGGAGATGACATCGCGGATGCGTGCCTGTGACGCCCATTCGTATTCGGGGGTGTCGCCCACAATCGCGTAGCCGACGGTGTGGTCGTCGTCGAGAACATCGGACTGATCCAGGTAGCCGATGCGGGTGCCGCCGCGCACGGTGACGCGGCCGGAGTCCGGTTCGAGTCGGCCGGCCAGGATCTTCATGAGGGTGGACTTGCCGTCGCCATTGCGACCGACAATGCCGATGCGGTCGCCTTCGTTCAGGCCGACCGTGATGCCTTCAAAGATGGTTCGGGTAGGGAATTCGAGGTGCAGCGATTCGCCGCCAAGTAGATGTGCCACGCCTTCTAGGGTACAGGGTGAGTCTTCACTTCAAGTAGCGCTCCAGGCTTTGATGAGAGGGTACTCGATGGCGGTGAGAAAAGCTGTGGGGATTGCGGGGCACGCGGCTAAGTTCAGCACAGATATTTGATAAACTGAGGAAAGCATTTCCTGCATTGCGCTGTTCTGTGCCCAAAATGGCGGTCAATGACAATGAGAGCCTGTAACCAAGACCTCATGTGAATGTATGGATAATCCGCCATGGTGTAATGGCAGCACAGCGGCCTTTGGAGCCGTTTGTCTAGGTTCGAGTCCTAGTGGCGGAGCGTAAGCACTCAACGGCACCGTTGATTAGAGAGTTAGCGGTCCGCGCTCACTCCTCACTCTTACAACCTCGTCTAAGGAGTCTTCCCAGTGAATACTGAACTGGCACCCTCTGCAGTGATTGTTCTCGCCGCAGGCGCTGGTACGCGCATGAAGTCCGCTACCCCCAAGGTTATGCACGGTATTGGTGGTCGTTCCATGGTGGAGCACGCTGTTGCCGCGGCACGTGACCTGAACCCCGAGCGCCTTGCTGTTGTGGTGCGCCACCAGCGCGATAAGGTTGCTGAGCACGTCCTCGCTTTTGATTCTGAAGTAACCATTGTTGACCAGGATGAGATTCCCGGTACCGGCCGCGCTGTTGAGGTCGGTCTGAACGCTCTGGATGCGCAGGCTCCCGTTTCCGGCACCGTCTTGGTGACCTACGGTGACGTTCCTCTGCTGCGCCCTGAGACTCTGCGTGAGCTGATTGCTTTCCACGAGGAGGACAAGAACTCTGTTACTGTTCTAACCACTCACGTGGATGAGCCCGGCGCGTACGGTCGTATTGTCCGTAACCAGGCTGGCGAAGTGACCGCCATTGTTGAGGCGAAGGACGCTTCCCCCGAAGAGCTCGAAATTACCGAGATTAACTCCGGTATTTACGCCTTTGACGCCGCTGTTCTGCGTGAGGCACTGCTTGAGGTGACCACCAACAACGCACAGGGTGAGAAGTACATTACTGACGTTCTGTCCATTGCTCGTTCTAAGGGCTACCGCACCTCCGCTCTGGCTATTGACGACCGCTGGGAGGTCGAGGGCGCTAACGACCGCGTGCAGCTGGCTCAGCTGGGTCGTATGCTCAACAACCGCATCCTTGAGGCTCACATGCGTAACGGCGTGACCATCGTTGATCCTGAGAACACTTGGATTGACGTCACCGTCACCATTGAGAACGATGTGACTCTCCTGCCCGGTGTGCAGCTGCACGGTTCCACCACCGTCGCTACCGGCGCCACCATTGGCCCGGACACCACCCTGACTGATATGACCGTTGAGGCTGACGCTACCGTCATCCGCGCGCACGGTCACGGCGCTGTCATTGGCGAAGGCGCAACTGTTGGCCCCTTCGCATACCTGCGCCCCGGTACCACCCTGGGCAAGGACGCTAAGCTCGGCACCTTCTGTGAGGCTAAGAACTCGCAGATTGGCGATGGCGCTAAGGTCCCGCACCTGTCCTACGTTGGTGATGCCACCATCGGTGAGGGCGCGAATATTGGTGCTGGCTCTATTTTTGCAAACTATAACGGCCTGGTGAAGAACCGCTCCGTTATTGGCGCGCATGCCCGCATGGGATCCGCGGGTATTTACGTTGCACCCGTTACTGTGGGTGACGGTGCATACTCCGGCGCGGGCGCGCTGATCCGTAAGGATGTTCCTGCGGGCGCCCTCGCCTACTCTGAGACTTCCCAGCGCACTATTGAGGGCTGGGTCCTGAAGAACCGTGCCGGTACCGAACCTGCTGAGGCTGCTAAGGCAGCTGGTGCGCAGGAACCGGCAGAATCCTAATTCGAGGAAAGAACAACACCATGAGTAGCGAGATTACCAACCCCGGTGAGCGCAAGCTTGTAGTGGTCTCCGGTCGAGCACACCCCCAGCTTGCCGAGGAGATTGCGAAGGCACTTGATCACGACCTGCTGCCCACCTCCGCATATACCTTCGCCAATGGCGAGACCTACGTCCGCTTTGAGGAGTCGGTGCGCGGTGCGGACGCGTTCGTGATTCAGTCGCACCCGGCACCTATCAACGAGTGGCTCATGGAGCAGATCATTATGATTGATGCGCTCAAGCGTGCATCCGCTCGTTCCATTACCGTGGTGTCTCCCTTCTACCCCTACGCTCGTCAGGACAAGAAGCACAAGGGCCGCGAGCCCATCTCGGCACGTCTGATTTCGGACCTGTACAAGACCGCTGGTGCTGACCGCCTGATGTGCGTGGATCTGCACACTTCGCAGATTCAGGGCTTCTTCGACGGCCCGCTGGATCACCTTTTCGCGATTCCGGTTCTGGCTAAGCACATCCGCGAGCGCGTGGAAGACTTGTCCAACGTGACCGTTGTGTCCCCGGATACCGGTCGTGTCCGCGTGGCTGAGCACTGGGCTGATTTGCTGGACGGCGCACCCCTGGCGTTCGTGCACAAGACCCGCGACATTAACGTCCCCAACCATGCTGTTTCTAAGACTGTTGTGGGTGACATCGAGGGTCGTACCTGTGTGCTGATTGACGACATGATTGACACCGGCGGCACCATTGCTGGCGCTGTGAAGGTCCTCATGGACAAGGGCGCGAAGGAAGTTATTATCGCAGCTACCCACCCGGTTCTCTCCGATCCGGCTGCTGAGCGTCTGTCTCAGTGCGGTGCTGTGGAGGTCGTCGTGACTAACACCCTGCCCGTGCCGGAGGAGAAGCAGTTCGATAACCTGACTATTCTCTCCATCGCTCCGTTGATTGCTCGCGCTATCCGTGAGGTCTTCGACGAGGGCTCTGTGACCGAGATTTTCGATCACTAAGCTTTCTTAGAGCATGTAGAAAGTCCCCCGCTGACCGTGGTCGGTGGGGGACTTTCTTGTGATAGAGGCTAAAGCTAACCCGGCTGGAACAGAGGCCTGTTCCAGCCGGGTTAGTGCTGTATTTAGCGTCGTATGCTTAGCGGTGTGCCTGTGCGAGCCAGGGCAGAATCACACGCAGGGACTGCTCCACCTCCTCCACTGCAACCTTCGCTGCTGCGGGGCCGCGGCGGTAGGGGTCTTCCAGCTTGTCGCTATCAAGCGGACGGGCACCGTAGGCGTAGAGGTAAGAAAGCGGCTCGGCGCGGCGTGCATCCTCGCGAATGCGAGCAGCCTGCTTGAGCAGCTTAATCTTGGAGTGGTGTTGGGGCCACTCGCGCACAATCCAGTCGGCGTGTACCTTCTCTGCCACCAAAATGATGGTGGCGTTCTCGATAATCTGCTCGTTGAGCTGGCGGGATGCGAAGCCCTCCGGGTTGTACCCGCGCTCAATGAGCTCGTTGGCTACGTGTTCGTAGACGCCGTGACCGACGAGGGCGCCGGTGCCTGCGCTGGAGAAAATCCATTTGTCTTCCAGACCGTATTCTGCGGCAAGGTGCTTGGAAATCACCTCGCCGGATGCGCTACGGGCAATGTTTCCGGTGCAGACGAAGACGGCTTCGAAAGGGCCATCACCGCTAGTGTTGCCGGTACGGTTGAGGGTTTTGGGGGAAAGCTTGAACTGCGGGGTGCGTTCGCTGCGGGTGTTAGTAGCGGGGGAGGGCTGCGCGTTTCCTGCGTTCCGGCTGTTGGCTTCTTTCGGGTCGGCGAGCTCTTCAGCATCAACGGTGGGCGCGTTGTGCTGGCCCACGCGGATAATGCTGGGGCCGGTGGGCTTGCCGTCTACGTCGAGGATGTCACCGGGGGTAGCCTTGATATCGGTGTGGGTGAGGGGCTGTGCAGAGACGGTAGCGGTGCCGTCGGCGCTGAGCTCTTCTTCGGGGGTGACTTCCTGGGAAGCTACTGCGGCGGGGGAGCGGACTTCGTAGTCTTCGATGGCTTCGCGGAGCGAACCGTCGGGGGTGATGATGCGACCTGCTACCCCGCGGCGGTTCTTGCCTGCCAGTTCGGGGTTGTTCTTAATGAGGGAGCGGACTCCGTCGGCAATATTTGCGGAGGAAGAAGCCGCGGTTGCAGGCTGCGCTTCGGCAGTTTCTACGGAGTTGGTTTTGTCCTCGGAGGAGCCCCACGCGTACTTGTCCTTGAGGGACTTGATGTTGAAGATGCCCATCAAAAAGCCTTTTCTAATTGACGTACCCAACAGTGAACAGGGAAGCCGGAAGTGTCGGGTTGGTTGAATGAATAGTATCTATCATACCGAGTTACTTACACCTTCAATGGTTCCTTTTCCTGTGTGTGGCAAATACCCCTCAACGTCTGATGTTTTAGCTATGAATTAGAGGTTCTTCTTTCGACTAAAGATGACCAAAAGTACAAGCTTGATACTGAAAATGTATAGAGGGCGCATGCTAGAATTGGCGTGAAATGCTGGTCTTCTTCTCACTCAGGAGCCAGCGAGTACGCTCACTAACGAGGACCAATGAAGAGTATTTATACTAAGCTTCGCTTGCTTTTCCCGGGACGAAGCTTTACGCTGCTTATCTTTAACCTAATCGGTCTGTTCCTCCTGTCTTTGATGGAAATGGTCGGTGTTGCAGCCATCCTTCCCATTGTGAATATTGCGATGGGTGCGGAACTTACCGGTTACCTGGCTGTTCTCTCGGATATTTTTGGTAATCCTCAGCGATCTGAGCTGGTGTTCTATCTGGGCGTTGTTCTGGTGTTGGCCTTTGTTTTTAAAGGTATTGCATCGCTCATTTTTAAGCGCTGGAGCCTGAAATTTACCGGTTACCAGCAGCTGGCGACGTCGACGACAATCCTCAATCATTACATGAAGGATAGCTACTTCAACCACAAGAAGTCTCAGCCTGAAGAAACCGCGTACCTGATTAGCACCTACGTGGTGTTTGCATACCGCGGTTTTGTGGGATCGATTATTAACTTTGTGGGCGATTTCCTGTCTATCCTCGTGTTGCTCATCATGATTCTTTGCGTCATGCCGGTTCCGGCACTGCTTGCTTTTGCATACTTTGGCATCACCATCGCTGTCATGCAGTTCTTCTTGCGCCGCGGTAATGCGAAGTATGGTGAGGTATCGGCACGTGCGGGTCGAGACGCTTTGCGCTTCCTTCTGGATGACATCAAGGGCTTCCGTGAAATTCGTATTACGAATGCGCACAAGGCTGCTATCGAGCAGTACCGCGAGCCCGCAGTACGAAGCGTTAAAAGCGACGTTAACCTCTCGTTCCTGACTGACTTCCCCAAGTACTCCCTTGAAGTTATTTTCATCGTGGGTATCGCTGGTCTGCTGGCTCTGGTGACCTCGACTCAGGGTGCTGAGGGTCTTCCTTCCCTCATGCTTTTCGCAACCGCATGTATCCGCATTCTTCCGAATGCAACCCGTATGATTGCCAACCTGGGCAGTATTCGTGCGAACGAGTTCGCTAGTGAAGAAGTTGCAAAGGTTATCCGCTCGATGAGCCCCGAAGAGCAGCGCCTGCAGATGGTTGAGTTCAAGGATGAAATTGATCCGGCAACCATCATTAACTCGGATATTGAGCCCGTGGATGTTCAGATTGATAACCTGGTCTACCGTTACCCGGATGGTGATAAGGATGTTCTCAAGGACATTCAGCTGGATGTGCCGGCTGGTACCTCGGTTGCTTTCGTGGGTGGTTCCGGTTCGGGCAAGACTACCCTGGTTGACCTAATCCTTGGCCTGCTCACCCCGACGAGCGGTACGATTTCCAGCCAGGGTAAGGACATCCATACTGATTTGCCTTCCTGGTACCAGAAGATCGGTTATGTTCCCCAGGACCCCTACCTGGGTAAAGGCACCCTGCGTGAGGCAGTCGCCTTCGGCATTCCCAAGCAGTACATTGATGACGATCGTGTACTCTACTGCCTCAAGCTGGCGGAGCTGATGCCCGTTGTCGAGACCCTGGAAGATGGTATTAACACTTCGATTGGTGAGAATGGTAACCGTCTCTCCGGTGGTCAGCGTCAGCGTGTGGGTATTGCGCGTGCGATGTACCGCAACCCGAGCTTGCTGGTTATGGATGAGGCGACCAGCGCGCTGGACAACGAGACTGAGTACAAGATCACTCAGACCATTAACCGCATCTCCAAGGAGATTACCGTGATTATCGTGGCTCACCGTCTTTCTACGGTGCGCAACGTTGATCAGCTGGTGTACCTCTCCCAGGGCCGTATCGCCAACAAGGGAACTTTTAAGGAAGTTCAGATGGCCAACGAAGAATTCGCGAACCTTGTTCGCCTGGGCCAGCTGCCCGACTAATTGAAATGATGGGGGTGATCGTATGCAGCAGTTGAGTACGGTCGCCCCCATCTTTAGCCTTCTATAGCTTGTGATTTTCAAGCGCCTCACTCAAAGGACATATTGTGACTCATACTCCCCGCGTATCTGCGGTTATTCCTTTTTACGGTGAGCCGGAACCGGTTCTTGCCATTATTGACACTCTGCGCGCTCAGCAGGGTATTGATCCCGCCGATATCGAGATTATTGTCTCTGACGATGTTTCTCCCACCCCCTTCCCCGAGGTTGAGGGCGTGACCGTGGTTCGCCGCCCCGTTAATGGTGGTTTCGGTAAGGCTGTGAACTCCGGTGTTGCTGCCGCGACCGGTGAATGGGTTTTCATCCTCAACAGCGACCTGGAGCCGGATAACACCTTCGTCTCTCGCATGCTCGCAGCCGTGGAACGTCACGGCGAGGTGCTGGCTAGCCCGCAGATCATCGGCCACGATGGCAAGCAACAGTGGGTGGCTCGTAAGTTCCCCACCGCAGCGCATGTGGCGTGGGAATGGTTCACCCCCCTGGCTCGTTTCAAGCCGACCAACTGGTGGCACCGCGGCGTTGGCCACGATGTTGAAGCGTGCACCGGCACCTCCGACGCGAAGGTCGACTGGGTTATGGGCGCGTGCATGGTTGTTCCTCGCGCGACCTTCAACCGCATCGGTGGCATGGACGAGCGTTTCTACATGAACAGCGAAGAGGTGGACTTCCAGTACCGCCTCTCGAATGCTGGCGTGGACCGCTACCTGATTCCTTCGGTGACCGTAACCCACGAGGGCGGCGGTTCTTCGCCCTCTGAGCGCCGAGTACAGTGGCTAACCACTGCTCGTTTTATTTATGCTGACAAGTGGGGCTGGGAGAAGAAGCTTTCTGTTGCTCTGCGTGCTACCAGCTACGCGAACTTCCTGGTGAACTCCGTGCGTGCTCTGCGCAATAAGGACGTGGATGCTCGCAGTTTCCTTGCCGCTGAGCTGGAACGTATCGCGAAGGCAGAGCGCCACGAGAACTAGGTACGAAACCACCGGAATTTACCGTGATGGTTCCGTAAGATTTGTTGCTTTCTTCATAAGAAGGTTCACATAGAACGTAGGAGGCGACACAGTGCACTCGAGTGTGTCGTCTCCTGCTTTCGTTGTAAAATTTCAGTAGGTATGTTTTACCTCAAGGTACAGGTGAAACTTTCCGTTCCTCTTCACTCCAACACATAGCACCGCACGGTTTTGCCCTGCGGGTTCTTATAACAAACGCCGACAGGATTCAATCCTCATATGACTCAGCCCAAACTTCTATTGCTCTCGCCCGCATTCCACGGGTACTGGAAGGCTATTCAGGCATCCTTGGAAGTGCACGGATACGAGGTGCGCACCCACATCTACGATGCGCCGGGTACTCTGCCCGAGCGCATCCTCAACAAGCTTGCCCACGAACTGCCCGAGAAGTACCGCCCCGAAAGCTTCGCAGCGCAGGCAACCCGTAAGGCGATTGACGCTTTCAACGAGTTCCGCCCCGATATTGTGCTGGTCATTAAAGGCGATATGCTTTCCCGCGAATGGTGGGACCTGCTGGAGACTTCCGGTGTTCGCTATGGCACCTGGCTCTACGACGAAATGCGCCGCATGAGCTACACCGAAGAGGACCTGCATCACCTGGGCGCGTTGGCAAGCTACAGCCCGCTGGATGCGCAGCACCTGCGTGAACAGGGCTTCGAGGTGCTCGACATGCCTAACGCCTACGACACCCACTGCCCGGTTGTTCCTATGCGTGAGGACTCCATCAACTTTGTGGGCGCTAAGTACCCCAACCGTGAGGAGACCCTGCAGGCGCTGGTCGCAGCCGGCCTGCCGGTCCGTGCCTACGGTCGTGCTTGGTCGCGTCACCCCTACGATATTCTGCGCACTAAGCAGTTCAAGGATTCCGGCGTGCCCGCGGGCCGCGATATTGACCGCTCTGAGGCGTACGGCATTATGGCGTCCTCCCCGGCAACGCTGAACATCCACAATAACCAGGATGGTTTCACCATGCGTACCTTTGAGGCTCCCGGCGTGGGCGCTCTGCAGGTGATTGACCGTGCTGATGTGGATCGCTACTACATTCCTGGCGAAGAGGTTCTGGTCTACGAGAGCATTGATGAGCTCATCGAGATTTGTACCCGTATTTTCCGTGAGCCGAAGTGGGCTCGTCAGATCCGTGAAGCCGGTCAGAAGCGTACTCTGGCTGAGCACACTTTCGATCAGCGTGTAAAGATTTTGGAGCAGCTATGGGCCTGACCTATCCCATTGATATTGATGCCTGGGCGGCCTGGCAGAAGCGTCAGAACACCTTGCGCTGGGCTAAGACCGAGGCACGCAGTCTTATCGGACGTTTGCGCGGAGGTACTGCTGAGCAGGAAGGCCCCGTCGGTGGCGTGCTCTACACCCGCGGCGCTGTACCCCGTGTGCTCATTGTGCTCGATTCTTTCTCCCCGACGAGCCGTAACTCCCTGCTGGAGCCTCTCAAATATCTTGAGAACGTTGGCGTGGCCCTGTGGGTCCCCGAGGACGCCTCGGAGTACCTCAACGGTCAGTATGCCACCGAGCGTTACGGCCGTGATGCCTGGACCAAACAGGAAGTGACGGGCAACCAGCTGCAGGAGCTACTACCCGGTGTACGCGTGGTTCTTTCCCTGGGCCACTACTTGGCACGCGGTGCGGCAGCCTACGAGTTTTCTCGCGCGATTGGCGCTGAATACTGGGTAGTTCAGCACGGTCTGCTGGTGCCTCAGGCACCGCCGCTACCGGTAGGATGCACCCTGCTGGCTTTCAGCGAAGCTGACGCCCAGTTCTGGGCATCGGGTCGCCGCGACGTCACCACTCACGCGGTGGGTTCGCAGCTGCTCTACCTTGCCGCGCAGAAGGCTGCCGGTGCTGAAGCGCAGAAGCAGAACGACCTGGAACCGATCTTCCTGGGACAGATGCACGGTGCGGAACTGCCGCGCGCATCCTTCGCGTACGCTTCCCACTCTTTCTTGAAGAAGTTCGGCGGAAGCTACCGCCCGCACCCGAGCGAGAAGGATAAGCTGTCAGTACTGACCCACCAGCTGTGGGAAAAGGAAGGCATCCGCATCGACCGTTCCGGCACCCCGCTGAACGAGGTGCCGAACCCGGTGGTGTCCATCTTCTCTACCGGTGTTCTGGAGGCTGCAATCCGCGGAATCCCGGCGTGGGTTTACCACCCGGCACCGCCGGCATGGCTGGTGGAATTCTGGGATCGCTACGGCATGAACCAGTGGGGTCAGGAACCGACCCCGGCGCCGGTTCAGCCGAAGAAGGAACCGGCACAGCGTATCGCTGAACTAATGATTGAAACTTTGGAGGCATAATGCGTATTCTCTGCGTCATCCCCGTGCGCGGTGGCTCGAAGGGCATTCCGCGTAAGAACCTGCGCCCCATCGCGGGTAAGCCGCTGGTTGCATGGACTATCGAGCAGGCACTGGCTGCTAAGGAAGAAGTAGCCGGCGAGCACGAGTTGCGTGTTGTCGTCTCCACCGATGATGCTGAGCTGGCTGATATCGCGCGCGAGTACGGTGCGGAGGTGCCGTTCATTCGCCCGGCACACCTGGCTGAAGACACCACCGCAACCGAGCCGGTCATCGAGCACGCCATCGAGTTTTACACCGAAAACGGTTGGGAGCCCGATGCAGTCATGCTGCTGCAGGCAACCAGCCCCGTGCGTCTGCCCGGCACCCTGGCTCGTGCGGTTCGCCAGTTCGCTGAGAACGGTAAGGACTCCATGGTCGGTGTGATTCCGATTGGCCCGTTCATCTGGACCTGGCACGCTGACGGTGAGCCCACCGCGGCGTTCGAGATTATGGCTCGTCCGCGCCGCCAGGAGCTGACCAAGGAAACCTTCCGCTACCGTGAGAACGGTTCGATGTACATCACCAAGACCCACGTGTACATGGACCACCACAACCGCCTGGCGGGCTACCCCGGCGGTACCATTGACTTGTTCATGCTGGACGAGGTCGAGGGCGTCGACATTGACGCACCGATTGACTTCTCCGTGGCAGAGCACCAGCTCACTCAGATCCTGGCCGAAGGCAAGTAACCTTCACTAGCGGCAATACCTCGTCTGCCGCTCCCGGCTTGACCGGCACTCAGGCATTCAACTAAACACTCAAACGAAAAGGTCAAAATCGTGATTATTGAACGCAATATTGCCCCCTACGTGGTCTTCGCTGAAGACCCGATTCTCAACGCTCTGCAGAAGATTTCTGCTAACGGCCAGCGCATCATCTTCCTGGTGAACGAGTCCGGTATCCTGCGCGGTTCGCTCTCTGATGGCGACTTCCGTCGTTGGCTGATTGCTAACCCCACTGCATCCCTGGAGACCAGCGCCCTGGACGCTGCAAACACCAACCCGCAGACCGCACCGGCTGACGCTGATCCCGAGACTCTGCGCGCATACTTCGCGAAGGGTATCAACCACGTGCCGCTGACCGACGAGCGCGGTCACCTCGTGGCGCTGGCAATGGATGAGCAGGACGTTCTGCGCATCGGTAAGCACACCATCAGCGAGGATTCCCCCTCCTTCATCATTGCTGAGATTGGTAACAACCACCAGGGTAGCGTTGACTTCGCTAAGGAACTGGTGGATCTGGCTGTTGAGTCCGGCGCGGACGCTGTGAAGTTCCAGCTGCGCGACATGGACGCTCTGTACCGCCAGCGCGGTGCAGCAACCGCAGGTGAGGACCTGGGCGTTCAGTACACCCTGGACCTGCTGTCCCGCTTCTCCCTGACCGTTGACCAGATGTACGAGGTCTTCGACCACGTCAAGCAGCACGACATGGACATCATGTGCACCCCCTGGGACGCACCCTCCGTTCAGGCGCTGGTTGACTACGGCATCCAGGGCATGAAGATTGCTTCTGCTGACCTGACCAACCACGAGCTGCTGCGCGACGTGGCTTCCCGCGGTCTGCCCATGCTGGTTTCCACCGGTATGAGCCGCGAAGAGGAAATCCGCGAGTCCGTGGCTCTGCTGCGTAACGCTGGCGCATCCTACGCTCTGCTGCAGTGCCAGTCCGCATACCCGGCACCCTTCAAGGACGTCAACCTGGCGTACATGGACCGCCTGGCTGAGATTGGTCAGTGCCTGGTCGGTTACTCCGGCCACGAGCGTGGCTACCACGTGCCGATCGCTGCTGTTGCTCGCGGTGCGAAGATTATTGAGAAGCACTTCACCACCGACAAGACCCTCGAGGGTAACGACCACACCGTCTCCCTGCTGCCTGAGGAATTCAAGGCAATGGTTCAGCAGATCCGTGAGGTTGAGGCCGCTATCGGTTCCGCTGCTCCTCGCGAGGTGTCCACCGGTGAGCTGATGAACCGCGTGAACCTGGCAAAGTCCCTGGTCGCTACCCGCCACATCGCTAAGGGCGAGGTCGTGACCGAGGCTGACGTTGCTGTGAAGTCCCCCGGCCGCGGTCTGCAGCCGAACTACCTGCCCCAGCTGCTGGGCCGTACCATGCAGCGCGACGTTGAAGAAGGCTCGTTCTTCTTCGAGGGCGACCTGAAGGATGACCTGGTGACCCGCCGCGACTTCAAGTTCGACCGTCCCTGGGGTCTGCCGGTTCGTTACCACGACTACAAGCCGCTGATTGAAGAGGCGAAGCCGGACTTCCTGGAGTTCCACTTCTCCTACAAGGACCTCGAGATTAACATCGACGATGTCTTTGACTCCAAGCTGGACATGGGCTTCACCACCCACCTGCCCGACCTGTTCGCAGGCGACTTCCTGGTGGACCTCGCGTCGAAGGATCCCGAGGTGTGGGAGCGCTCCATCGCTGAGGTCCAGCGCACCATCGACATTACCCGTGACCTGACCCGCTACTTCACCGTAGACGAGGACCCGGTCATGGTCGTGACCATGGGCGGCTTCACCAAGGACAAGCACATCCCCGCTGCTGCACGTGCTGAGAAGTACGAGCGTATCGGTGAGGCGCTGAAGCGTCTGGACGCATCCGGCGTTCGCTTGGCGGCTCAGACTCTGCCCCCGTACCCCTGGCTGATGGGTGGTCAGCAGTACCACAACCTGTTCCTGGATCCGAAGGACACCGCAGAGTTCTCGCGTGCATTTGACACCGCCCTCTGCCTGGACATCTCTCACACCATGCTGGCATGTAACTTCCTGAACATTCCGCTGTCGGAGGCTGTTGAGCAGCTGGCACCGCTGTCCATCCACCTGCACCTGGTGGACGGCACCGGCGTTGACGGTGAGGGTGTTCAGGTTGGCGAAGGCGATGTCGACTGGGCATCCCTGGGTAAGCAGCTGCGTGAGCTGGCACCGAAGGCATCCTTCATTCCCGAAATCTGGCAGGGCCACATCAATAACGGTGAGGGCTTCTTCACCGCGCTGGACCGCCTCGAGAAGTGGCTGTAGAAAGTAGACACTCACTCATGAATTCAAACGGATTTCCCACTGCCCTGTGGGTCGTTCCGGTTCCCGATTTTGGTGGAGTAGCTCGGCACGTTGTCGATATGGCACGTGCCGGGCTCCCCGGCTTTAACCTGGTGGTTCTCGCACCCGAAGGTAAGCTCACGAGCCGCCTTGAGGAACTGGGCGTCACCGTCATCAAGGCTGAATTTGGCCCCGACTACGGTTTTAAGACTTCCTTTACCTCTCTGCAGAAGGCTATTGAGCAGCTCCACCCGGATATTGTGCACAGCCACCTGGCGTATGCGGACGTTGTAGCGACCGCCGTGGTGAATGCTCTGCGTATCCGTAGCGTGATTAAGCGCGGCACCTGCGTGCCGAAGCTTCTGACCACTGAACACGGTATCGCCGGTAATGACTCGGTGTACCACGGTAGCTCCTGGCGTTCTAAGCTCATGGAGACCGTACACCGTGTGCGCCTGTGGGGCACTGACCAGGCGATTGCTGTTTCCCGTTCCACTGCTGATCAGATGCGTGCCAAGTGGGGCGCTCGCGGCGTGGAGCTGGTGTACAACGGCGTGGACATCCCCGAAGTGCACGCGGCTGTTGAGCAGCAGCGTGTACCCGCTGAGGGCGGTCCGCGTATTCTTTCGCTGTCTCGTCTGTCCCCTGAGAAGGGTATTGACGTGTTGCTGGACGCTTTTGCGCAGCTTCGTGCTGATTACCCGCAGGCTCATCTTGAGATTGCGGGCTCTGGCGATTTGGCGTCCGAGTTGCAGGCTCAGGCGCAGCGTCTGAACCTGGGCGATTCGGTGACCTTCAGCGGCTTTGTTAACTCGATTGAGGCGATGGGCCGTAGCGACATGATTGTTCAGCTGTCGGTGTGGGAGAACTGCTCCTACACTCTGCTGGATGCTAAGGCAGCCGGCCTGAAGACGGTCGCTACCGCTGTGGGCGGCAATCCGGAGATTCTGGGTGCCGACGAGCTGGTGGACCGCCAGAGCGCAACCCTGACTCAGGATGTTCTGCAGGCTATGCGCCAGCAGCTGCAGAAGAGCGAGTCTGAGCCTTTCACCTGGATTTCGAATGAGCAGATGGCTGCTCAGACAGTTGATATTTACGCACGTGTACTTCGAGGAGGCCGATGATGAGCCAGACTTCGCAGGTTTACGCGCACTTGAATGAGCCTGTTGAGAAGCCTGCGGTTTCGCGTTTCTCTGAAACCGTGTCTCACGGTAGCGAATACATTCGCCATCAGACCAGCCAGATCCGTATGCCTGAGTTCATCATGGCATTCCTCTTGCTTTTTGGTGATGCGGTACCGGGTCTTGGTCTGCCCTTCAACCAGGTGGTCGTTATAGTGCTGGCTGTGTATGGTCTGACTCGTAAATCGACTTTTGACGTAAGCCATTTTTCGGGTCTGCGCGCCATCATGTTTATCGCGATGGGTTATCTCGCAATCGTTTCAATTAACGGTGTGCACTCTGAGGACGCCTCCGACTGGACTCGTCGTCTGATTCGTCTAGTTGCTGCGACAGTGTTGATTTGGACTATTGCTGCTGGGCGTCTGCATATTCGTTCTATTGTTCTTGGATACTCGACGGCGATTCTTTTCAACGCGGTAGCTTACTTTGCTGGTTTTGCTCCAGTAACGGGATACTACGGTTACCTGACTGGTTGGCTGGGTGATAAGAACTTCTCGGGTCTGGTGTACTGCCTCTTTGGTTTGCTGCTTCTGAGCTTCGCCCGTAACAAGATTGAAGTCATTCTTACCGTTGTGGTTTTCTCTGCTTTGCTGTGGGCTACAGGTTCTCGTACCTCTATTGCGGCGTATGTTGCAGGCTTGATTTGGATTGTCATCGCGAACCGTCTGAAGACTTTCGGTCGCATTGCCTTGGGTGTGGCCCTGTACTGGCTGATTGATATTTTGACCAGTGACTACGCACGCTCCGGTGTCTTCGCAGATCGTACCGGTACGGATGCGCTTCGTTCGCTGATTGACCAGGCATCTGAGATTAAGGTTCAGGCTTCTGGCTTCTTCGGCCAGGGGTTGGGCGAGGCATACGTGTATCTGGTTCATACTGGATCGAAGACCTGGTTCCTCCATAACTCGTACTGGTCTGCTCTGATTGAGGGTGGCTGGCCATGGATGATTCTGGTCGTCGCCATCACTCTGCTCTTTATCGTGAACGTGTTTAGCGGCAAGAAGACTCTGCCGCCAAAGTTCTACGTCGTGCAGGGTGCTGGCGTCGCCATCATGATTTGTGCTTCTCGTCTGGGTGAGGTGTTCTACACCTGGCCGTGGGCCGTCGTCTGTGGTTTGGCTTTGCGCGTGTTGTTGATTGAACGCGAACAGCGTTTGGGTACTGGCCACGATGAGGCGAGTATCGAAGGCTTCGACGAGCGAATTGAAATTCGTGAGGCGGAAGAGAAGTTGCAGCACGTTGCGCCGGTGTGGAAGGAAGAAAATGTCTAAGATTAATCGAACTCCTGAAGTTAGCGTCATTATTTGTGCACTGAATGCAGTGTCAACTCTTCCCCGCCAGCTTAAGGCTTTGGAGAACCAGGAAACTGAGCTTCCGTACGAAGTGATTCTGGTAGACAACGGTTCAGATGATGGCACCCGCGCCGTTATGGAAGCGTGGGCTCAGGAACCCCGAGAGAATAAGTTCACGGTCAAGGTCGTGGACGCCTCCGCAACTCCGGGTATTCCCGCGGCCCGTAACGCTGGTGCACGTGCCGCATCCGGTAGGGTCTTAGCATTCTGTGATGCTGATGATGAAGTATCTCCCCAGTGGGTTCAGGCGTTTTCAGATGTGCAGGATAAGGAACTGGCAGGTGGCTGGATCCGCGCTTTTGACGCTAACGGCACCCCCCGCCCTGACGCCTTTGGCAAGGGTTTGATTGCTACTCCTTATCTGCCGCACGTAGGCAACTGTAACTGTGCTATTACCCGTGCACGCTTTTTCGAAATAGGCGGCTATGATGAGTCCCTTCCTCGCTACGGCTATGAGGATGTGGATATTTCGTGGCGCCACCAGGAAGCTGACGGCGTGATGCGCTTTATCCCTGAAGCAGAGATTCGTTTTACTCTCTCGGAGGGGAAGAGCTCTATCCGTAAGAAGTATGAGCTGGGTGTGGGACGTGTGCTGATGGCCCGTCGTTTTCCCAAGTACGATTCTGCAACGTATTCGTTGAAGTCTACTGTGACTGGTAGTGTTCAGCAGTTGCTGAATATTCTGCGTCAGGCTGTGACCCAACGTAAAGTTGTTCGTCGTGATGTTGCCAACTGGGTTGCTTCGTTGGGACGTATCCGCGGAAGTATCAAATATTCCGGTAAGAATTATGTACCTGCCCGTAAGCTGGTGAAGGAGTAGAAGGATGGAGAAAGAACTCTACATCGCCACCAATAACGGTGACATGGGTGGCGGCGAGGTCATGCTCCTGAACATTGCTCGTGCAGCCCGTAGCCTTGGCTACAAGGTCACTATCGTGGGTCCTTCCGAGCCGAAGCAGCTTGTAGAAGCCGCTGCGGATGAGGGGTTCCCCCGCATTGTCTTGCCGGCTAAGAACCGCGCACAGTACATGGTTGCTCTGCGTAGCTGGCACGCTCGTCACAAGGACGTTCTACTGTGGTGTAACGGTCTGGTCCCGGCAGCGGCAACGGGCGGTCGTAAGAACCGTATCGTGCACTTGCACCAGCTTCCTACCGGTGTGAACGCAAAGCTCGTACCCTTTGCCCGCCATAAGGCGTCTGTCACCCTGGTCCCGAGCCGCTATGTGGCTCGCGCCTGCCCCGGCAGCGAGCTGTTTGCGAACTGGGTCAACGGCGTATCCACCGAGCTGGATCACCGCGTGGGGGAGCGCCGACTCCGCGTCGGTTACCTGGGGCGTTTGACTCCGTCTAAGGGTATCGCGACCCTGTGCCAGGCGATGAGCTCCTTGAACTCTAACAGCATTGAATATGACCTGGTGATTGGCGGCGAGCCTGTCTTCGCATCTGACGAAGAACGCGCCGAGGTTGAGGACGCGCTAGCCCGTGTTGCTGCGTTCAGCACTCGCTTGGGCTGGACTACCCCGGATCGTCTTTTCGGTGACATCGACATGCTCGTTGTACCTTCGATTGCCCCTGAGTCATTCGGTCTGGTGGTCGCTGAAGCGATGAGTGCACGCGTCCCTGTAATCGTCAGTGATGCTGGTGCGCTATCGGAGGTGCTGGGCGGTGCATCGTACCCGTACGTTGTGCCTGCTGACCAGCCGGTAGCTCTTGCACAGGCTATTAAGAGCCTGGGTACTGAGCTTCGAGAAGACACGGAAGCACTGGCAGAGCGAACCTCCGAGCTGTTCTGGCGTTGGCAGGAGAACTACTCACCTGAAGCAGGTAAGGTCCGTGTCGGTGAGATTCTGGAACGTTTTATCCGCTAGGGTGCTTCTAAACTTATAGATCATTCCCAGCGGATATCCTCTCGCTCAAACCCCGAAGGAAAATTATGACGACTACCCACCGCTACAAGGCTGCGGTTATCATCCCCTCTCGCGGTGGTGCAGATATTCTGCACTACCCGCTGGATGCGCTTACCGCCCAGACCGAGAAGGACTTCCAGGTTATCGTGGTCCTCGACGGCGATATTGATAACAGTGAAGCTGTGCTTGACCGCTACATTGCAGAAGGCAAGCTGAACCTGACCAAGATTGTTTTTGAGGAGAACCGCGGTCGCGTGGCAGCGCTGAACGCTGGCCACCGTGCCGCTGATGCGGATATTCTCATCCGTTGCGATGACGACCTGCAACCTGACCCCAACTACGTTGCGAACCACCTCAAGTACCATGAGGCTCCTGGTGAGCACGGCGTGATTGGTATTTACCTGAACCAGTTCCCGGACACTCCTTACTCTCGTGTGTACGGTAACTACCGCGACCAGAAGTTCCGTGAAGCTGCGTACCAGGTTGCGCCTGATAAGCGCTGGATTTACTGGGCTGGTAACGTGTCTATGTCGAAGAAGCTCTTCGATGAGATTGGTGGCTATGATCCCGCGTACCGTCTCTACGGGTGGGAAGACGTAGACATGGGTTACGAGGTTGCTCAGCACGGTGGCGAAATCCATATTGCCCCTGAACTGGCAACTAAGCACTACGTAGCTGCTACCACCACTGCTGTGCGTGCCCTGCGTGCCCTGCACTCGGGCTCTGCCCGTACCATCTTCGTGCGTAAGCACGGTGAGGAAGCACACCCCGCCCCGAACCCGACGGGTGCGTGGGGTTTGCTGGTCAAGATCCTCGCTCGTTTCACCACCGAGAAGACCATTAAGGCTCTTGGCGATGCGAGCGATAAGATTCTGCTGAAGCTGCCCGCTAAGGCTGCTGAGAAGCTTGTGGCGCTGCAGGTTGAGGCTGCATCCTACGCTGGTATTCACTATCCTGAGCGCGCTCAGAAAGTTTTCTAGGAGGAAAAGAAAATGTCACTCACTCAGCTCTTGACCTCCGCTCCGTTTACCGGGCCGAAGAATCCTGACGCGGTGCTTGCTGATATCCCGAAGAGCCTCAAGAAGCTTGGCAGCCTGGCGCGCCGTTACGTGCCGCTGATTAAGCCTGAGGCGACTGAAGAGATTGCGATTGCCCACGACTATCTGACTCAGCGCGGCGGCGCGGAGCGTGTTGTTCTGGCGATGCACCGTGCGTTCCCGGACGCACCGATTTACACGACTCTGTACGATCCGGAGGGTACCTTCCCCGAGTTCAAGGACGCGAAGATTATAACGAGTCCTTTGAACAAGATTGGTTACCTGCGTCGTAACCACCGTATGGCGTTGCCGATTTTGCCGTTTGCTTCTTCTTTCTTGAAGGTACCGGCTGAGCGTGCTGTGGTGTCGACGACTGGTTGGGCGCACGGCTTCAACTTTGCTGGCCGTAAGTTCATTTACTGCCATTCGCCGGCGCGTTGGCTGTACCTGAGCGATCAGTACCTGGGTGAGAAGAGCACCGGTCCCGTGCCGCTGCTGCTGAAGACTCTGCGTCCTGCACTGATGCTGTGGGATCACTGGGCGGCTCACCGTTCGGCGGTGTACGTAGCGAATGCGAGCGTGATTAAGAAGCGCATCGAGAATGTCTACGGAAAGAAGGACGTTCCGATTTTCTTCCCGCCGCACTCGGTAGATACCACCGCACCGGTTGAGCCTATTCCGGGTCTGGAAGAGTTCACCGAATCGGACGATTACTTCCTGATTGTTTCGCGTCTGCTGCCCTACAAGAATGTTGATAAGGCTGTTGAGGCGTGTAATGAGTTGGGTAAGAAGCTGCTGGTGATCGGTCGCGGCCCGGAGAAGGAACGCCTGGAGGCCCTTGCTGGCCCGACTGTTCGTATCGCTTCGGGTGTCTCGGATGCGCAGCTTCGTTACGCGTACCGTCACTGCTTGGCGCTGCTGGCTATCTCTTATGAGGACTTCGGTATTACTCCGCTGGAGGCGGGTGCTAGCGGCAAGGCCGTGATCGCCTACCGTGCGGGTGGCTTCCTGGATACCATTCAGGAAGGCAAGACCGGTATGTTCATCAATCAGCCGACCGTGGAGCAGTTGGTGGAGGCCCTCAAGGCTTTCAACCCGGATGACTGGGATGCTGAGTATATCCGTGAGCACGTTGACGGTTTCTCGGAGGCTCGTTTCATCAGCCGTCTGAGGACGTACGTGCAGGCTCTGCCTGAAGACTAAAAGAGCTAGACGACTCATAGAAGAAGGCGGGGCGGTAGAACTATAAAAGTTTCTACCGCCCCGCCTTCTTTGTGTCTTCTGAGAGCCTTAGCGGGCTTCTAGGAGCCCCTTGGAGAGCAGCTCGGGAATAAAACCCTCAATCTGCGGCCCCATAGTTTCTATGGGCTGTTCATACATTTCGCAGAGTACGTCGATAGCGTCCTGTAGAGACATTGGGTCTTCAAAAATACTCCAAATAATGGAGGCTGAATCCTGAAGGACAGACAGCTCACCGTTGGCAAGATTCGCAAGATACGTTGCCGTGGGGGAGTACTTAGCGAACTCTTCAGAATGAACGTACGCGATGTTCTCGGGGATACCGTAGACGGTCTGACGGGAATCTACCGGATTGCTCATTTTTTCACCTTGATTCCGAAACGCTCAAAGAACTTGGCACGTATCTCTGCCTTGGTGGGGGTACGTCCCAGCTGCATCGCCAAGTGGTCCTTATTCACGAGGAAAATGTTCTTGAGAGTGCGTAGCTTATCGTGCAGGGTGGTCGCCGACTGCAGGCGCCCAATCCACTGAATATAGTGGGGGACGTCCTGTGAGACCGACAGCCACAGCAGGTAGTCGCGGTCGTCACGGTACTGCTCCAGACCGCCCATAGCCGCGCTATATGCCAGGGAGGAGTCAAGCTCCTCCGCACGGGCTCGCAGGCGCTGCCAATCGCTGTACGAGAGCAGGGAGACCAGGTAGTTAATATCTGCGCTGTAACGGGAGGCAGCGCGAGCGCGGTGAAGCACTACGAGAAGACGCGCATCCAGGTCACTGGGGACAGTGCAGGGACGGTGAGCAATCATACGGGTCTTGCGCGCCGCCCAGATACGGTCGAAAGCCTTCTCGTAGTCGCCGTGGCGTCCCAGACCGGGGAAGAAACGATGAATATCGGTCAGGCCCCATGAAGCGTGGTAGAGCGTCATCGCGTGCTCGAACACGGAACCTGTTTCGAAGTGGGCTTGGATACGCCATCCATCTGCCAGAAGGATCTCTACAAAGCGGTCCACGTGAGAGGGACGGACGAGTAGGTCAGCGTCGGAGCTGTACCTGCCCTTGCGGTAAATTTCCTGGGAGAAAGCGTAGCCTTTGACATGCAGAATATCGATGGAGTGCATGTCGGCAATCCGCTGGAAGTAGGCGTGCGCAAGCCGAATCCGTGCCGCGAGCGGAGTAGTCTGCGGCTCCGGGGTATTGGGTGAGTGAGTGGTCACAATAGCCTTTCGGTGCACATGTATACCAGATAAGTATAAGGCGGGATGGACAGAAAATACTGCCCATCCCGCCCTAAGTTGCTCCCTATGATTTAGGGCGCTTATTACGTTATTACTTCTTGGTCGAGGACTTCTTTGAGGACTTCTTATCGCCGTCCTTGCTGTAACCGTAGTAGGTTGCATAACCAACGTAGGCGCTTGCGTAACCGAAGCCGTAGTAGGAGTTACCCAGACCCTTACGGGGTGCACGGTTCAGAACCATACCGAGGAGTTTCGCGTTGACCTTCTTCAGGATGCTTGCAGCCTCAGTCATCTGTTCACGGTGGCTTCGGCCGATAGAACCAACGAGAATCACGCCATCCACGGAGTGTGAGAGCAGCGAAGCGTCGGTCACGGGCAGCAGCGGCGGAACGTCGACGACCACGATGAACTCTTCGGAGAGCTCGTTAATCAGCTGACGCATCTTATCGGAGCCCAGAAGCTCGGAGGGGTTCGGGGGGATACGGCCTGCAGGCAGGACGAAGAGGTTCGAATCGCCCAGCTGGTGCACAGCGTTAGCAATCTCGACCTGGCCAGCCAGAACCTGGGTCAGACCGACCTTAGCGTCGAGTTTCAGCTTTTTAGCCACGGTCGGGCGGCGGAGGTCGGCGTCAATGAGGATGACGGGCGAACCTGCATCAGCCATTGCGCGAGCCAGCGCCAGCGACACGGTCGACTTACCTTCACCGGGCACTGCGGAGGTGACGATGAACGAACGCGGGGGAGTGTCAACGTTCACGAAGCGCAGGTTGGTGCGCAACTGACGAATGGATTCCTGCGCGATGTGGTCGTCGGTGTTGCCGTTAACGATGTTTTCTTCGTTTAGGTCGTCACTGACGGGCAGAACACCCAGGATGCTCGCGCCGGTTGCCTTGGTAGCATCGTCACGAGTGCGGATGCGCTGATCCAGTGCGCGGCGCAGGAAGATCGCCAGGTACACCAGACCAAGGCCAGCAACAGCACCGATGAGCACGTTCTGCTGGTAATTCGGAGCTACCAGCGGGGGGTTCACGCTTGCGTTGTTCAGCGGAATCACGCGAACGGTGTTGTTGGTGGTCGGGGATGCGGCGGTGTTTTCGCCGTTCACCAGTGCCTGAGCGTTACCGGGGTTCTGCTCAATTTCCTTGATGTAGTCGGCGGTAGCCTGCAACGCACCGTTAGCGAGCAACTGTGCGTTCTTCGGGGAAGAAGCCTGCGCGCTCACGGTAATCAGTGCAGCGTTGTCACCAGCGGTTGCGGTGAGGCTCGCGCGAATCTGACCGGTGCTCAGGGACAGCTCGGGGTTGTTCTGCTTAATCTTCTGTGCCACGGCCTCAGAGGAGACGATAGCAGCGTAGGAGCGAGCGCGCTCCTTAGCAGCCGAAGAACCCGAGAGAACATCCACCGTACCGGACTCGCCCACGGTCACGTAGCCCGAGGACGAAGCAGCGTAGACCTTCGGCTGGAGAGAGGCATAGCCGAAGCCCGCTGCGGCACCGACAACGATGCCAATGATCAGCAGCCAGAGGTTAGCCCTCGTAGTGCGGAAAAATTCCAAAATGGTCATGGTAGTGAGAATACTCCAGAAAGTTTGAGTTAGTGTACCTGCAACGTGGAGTGTTGTTGCAGGCGGTGAAGGGATACGAAGATCCCCCGGTGTTTATTAGCGGAGCAATCCGAGCAGGTAGCTACCGTAACCGCTCTTAACGAGGGGGGTAGCGATGTCGCGCAACTGCTCATCGGAGAGCCAACCGTGGCGCCACGCAATTTCCTCCGGGCAACCAACTGACAGGCCCTGACGGTTCTGAACAGTGCGGATGAAGTTAGTGGCATCAGCGAGTGAATCAAAGGTTCCGGTGTCGAGCCACGCGGTACCGCGAGGCAGAACCTCAACCTTCAGTTTACCCTGTTCCAGGTAGACGCGGTTGAGGTCAGTGATTTCCAACTCACCGCGCGGGGAGGGCTTGATCTGGCGTGCATACTCTACAACCTTCGAGTCGTAGAAGTACAGACCCGGAATAGCGTAGTCGCTCTTGGGGTTTTCAGGCTTCTCTTCGATGGACAGCGCGTTGAAGTCCTCGTCGAAGTCCACCACACCGTAGGCGCGAGGGTCAGCAACCCGGTAAGCGAAGACGGTTGCGCCGTCCTTCTGCTCGTAGGTGGCAAGCTGAGTACCCAGACCAGGACCGTAGAAGATATTGTCGCCGAGCACGAGTGCCACGGGGTCGTTGCCAATAAAGTCTGCGCCCAGAATGAATGCCTGTGCCAGGCCATCCGGAGAAGGCTGCACCTTGTATTCGAGATTAATACCGAAACGGGAACCGTCACCGAGCAGCCGCTGGAACTGCTCCTGATCGGTAGGAGTGGTAATAATCAAAATATCGCGGATACCCGCCAGCATGAGAGTGGACAGCGGGTAGTAAATCATCGGCTTGTCATAGACCGGAGTGAGCTGCTTGCTAATACCCTGAGTGATAGGGTGCAAACGGCTTCCGGTACCGCCGGCAAGAATAATTCCCTTCATAACATCTTATTGTGTCATGTTTATCTCGTTGTCGAGGCATAAAAATCACCATTTAGGTGGGTAAAATATACCGTATGGCTCACATTCTTGTTACCGGCGGTGCCGGTTTTATTGGTTCGAACTTTGTTCACCACCTCATCGATAACACTGATCACACTATTACTGTGCTGGATAAGATGACCTACGCCGCAAACGCTGCGTCTTTGGAGGGTCTTCCTGAATCCCGCTTCAAGCTCGTCGTAGGCGACATCGCCGACCGCGAGCTGGCTGACGAACTGGTCGGCAAGGCAGACGCTGTTGTTCACTATGCTGCGGAATCGCACAACGACAACTCCCTGTCCAACCCCGAACCGTTTATTCACACTAACCTCATCGGTACTTTCAGCCTCCTGGAAGCAGTCCGTAAGCACGGCACCCGCTACCACCACATCTCCACCGACGAGGTCTACGGCGACCTCGAGCTGGACGATCCGGCAAAGTTTACCGAAACCACCCCCTACAACCCCTCTTCCCCCTACTCCTCCACTAAGGCAGGTTCCGACCTGCTCGTGCGCGCATGGGTCCGCTCCTTCGGTATTGAAGCAACCATCTCTAACTGCTCCAACAACTACGGCCCCTACCAGCACATCGAGAAGTTCATCCCCCGCCAGATTACTAACATCCTCTCGGGTCTGACCCCGAAGCTGTACGGCGAGGGCCTGAACGTCCGTGACTGGATTCACGCATCCGACCACTCTTCTGCTGTGCTGCGCATCCTGGAGCAGGGCAAGATTGGCGAAACCTACCTCATCGGTGCAGACGGCGAAGAGAACAACATCACGGTTCTGCGCACCATCCTGCGCCTGATGGGTAAGGATGAGAACGACTTCGAGCACGTGGTTGACCGCCCCGGTCACGACCTGCGCTACGCAATCGACGGTAGCCGCCTGCGTGCAGAGCTCGGCTGGGAGCCGAAGTTCACCGACTTCGAGTCCGGTCTTGCCGACACCATTAAGTGGTACACCGACAACCGCGGCTGGTGGGAGCCCCTGAAGGCTGAGGTTGAGGCTAAGTACGCAAAGGCTGGCCAGTAATGACCAAGGAATTGAAGGTTACTGAAACCGAGATTCCCGGCCTGCTCATTATCGACCTGCCGGTTCACGGCGATAACCGCGGCTGGTTCAAGGAAAACTGGCAGCGCGAGAAGATGGTCGCAGCCGGTCTGCCCGACTTCAACCCCGTCCAGAACAACATCTCGTTCAACGCTTCGGTAGGTACCACCCGCGGTATCCACGCCGAGCCGTGGGATAAGTACGTATCTGTTGCGACCGGTCGTATCTTCGGCGCGTGGGTTGACCTGCGTGCCGGCGAGTCCTTCGGCAAGGTCGTCACCGTGGAGCTGGGCCCGGACACCGCAATCTTCGTGCCCCGCGGCGTGGGTAACTCCTTCCAGACTCTGGAAGAGAACACCGCCTACACCTACCTGGTGAATGATCACTGGTCGGCGGACGCAGTGTCCGGCTACAGCTTCCTGAACCTCGCCGATGAAACCGTTGCAATCGACTGGCCCATCGACCTGGCGAAGGCAGAGCTCTCCGAGAAGGACCGTAACCACCCGCGTCTGAACGAGATCAAGCCCCTGGAAGCCGACCCGATTCTGATTATTGGCGCGGGCGGTCAGCTCGGTACCGAGCTGGTTCGCCAGCTCACCGAGCAGAACGTGCCCTTCCTGGCTGTGGATCGCGACCGCCTCGATTTGGGCAAGCCCGAGCAGTGGCGCGATGCATTCCGCTGGCGCTCCTTCCGTGCGGTTATCAACGCTGCAGCGTACACCGCAGTGGATCAGGCAGAAACCCCCGAGGGTCGCCGTGAAGCCTGGGCAGCTAATGCCCTGGGTGTGAGCGCTCTTGCCTCTATCTGTGAAGAAGCTAACCTGCCGCTGGTTCACGTATCCACCGACTACGTCTTTGACGGCTCCCTGCCCCTGGGTGAGGAATACCCGGAGGATTACCCCCTGGCACCGCTGAGCGTTTACGGCGCGTCCAAGGCTGCCGGTGAGGTTGCCGCTGCCGCATGGCGTAAGCACTACACCCTGCGTACCAGCTGGGTTGTTGGCGCCGGCAAGAACTTTGTGGGCACCATGGCGTCCCTGGCTGAGCGTGGTATCGACCCGTCCGTGGTCGCCGATCAGTGGGGCCGCCCGACCTTCACCCAGGACCTGGCGGCAGCTGCCCTGCACCTGCTCTTCTCTGGCGCTGAATACGGCACCTACAACGTGTCGAACACCGGTGAGGTCATCAACTGGGCGCAGTTCGCTCGTGCAGTGTACGAGGGCACCGGCCATGACCCGGCACGAGTCAGCGACACCACCACCGAGGAATACTTCGCCAACGCTGAGCTCTTCGCTCACCGTCCGACGAACTCGGCAATGGACCTGTCCAAGCTGATTGCTGCAGGCTTCACCCCGCGCGATCACCGCGTCGCATTGGAGAGCTATCTGAAGCAGTAAATACAGAATGCTCACTGATTATCCCCTCAAATTCAAGAGTATTAGTTATGTCTTGTGGACTCGGTAAGCGATACGCTCTGAATTTAAGAGGGTTTAAGTAATAGAGTGTATGAATATTGATTTATGTAGATAAAAGTTCGCAAAATACATAAATTGTTGATTTAAAGTGATCTAATACCTGTACAAGTGTATTCAATCATGGTGGAGGAGACTATGGCTGTTGATAGTCTGGGCGAGATTGTTTTTGTCGATCCCGGAAATGCTTTTGAAGATTCTGCTGGTTTTTATATCTATGAACGTAGCTTCTTGGGATATAAAGCGTATAAGGATTTTCTTGAAAAAAACTATCCTGAGGTAAAGTGTAGCGTGGTTACTGAAGGAGGTGTTATTGATTTTAAAAAATGCCCAAATCCTTCGACCTGTAGGAGAATCTCAAAGGATGAGATCAATCTTAGAAAGGAATCTGCAGATGAGTATCTGCAGAACGTCAAGGGTAATGTTGTCGCCCTAGTTCTTGGTAAAAAGGGTGCAGAGCGTTTCCTGTCCATGCCTTGTAAGGTTGTCTATATCGCCGAAGTCACGCGACGGATTCGTTACGCTATCTTCCATGCGGAATCATCGCGAAATGGAAAGATTGGAGTGGTGGGTACTCTTCGGGCATACCTTGGTTTCTGGAAGGGAGAACTTGCGACCCGAAAAATGATGCGTAAATCTGCGGGGATTCAGTGCAATGGTCCTGCGGCATTTGAATCATATGGCAACCTTTCCAGGAACTCATTCTTGTATTTTGATCATCGAGTTGAAACCGTTGCTAAAAAGAAAGATTTTAATAAACTTCCGAAGTCAATTGCATTTTCGGGGAATATATCTCCATTGAAGGGGTCGAAGTATATAGCCGATATATCATGGGCTGTATATAACCTTAATCCTGAAATTATTTTCTATCTCATTGGAGATGGGGTGGATAGACAGGATATTCTTGAAAAGGGAGCTCCTAATATTGTGTATAAAGGTTTTATGTCCTATAAGGATGAATGGGAGCCTTTTGTTCGAGAGAATATTGATTTGATGGTTATGCCTCATCTGCAGGGTGACCCCTCGATGACATATTATGAAACCCTTGGACAGGGAGTTCCCATTATTGGATTCTCGAATGAAACGCTAGACTTTCTGGTCTCTCAAAAAATGGCTTGGTCTGTTCCTCAGGGCGATGTTCAGCAACTAGCCCGGAAGATTGATGGGATTCTTCGCGCTCCTGGTGAATTGGCGGCTGCCTCAGCGCGGGCTCGTAGATTTATGACTGAGAATTTGTATTCCCGGGTACTTGCTCGAAGGATTGATCACCTTGTATCGATTCTGAAAGCGAACGCCTCCTAGAGTCAGCGGTCCAAGGTTCGTACTCTATGGTTAGTGTCGCCGCGAGGGGGAGTGGACGTCCGCTGCTCTCTTGGGTGCTCATGTTGATGCGATTCAGCATAAAAGGCGTGAAAAGCGCCATATCACAGGTTCCCGGCCCTTGAAGAAGAGCCGGGAACCTGTACAATATTGTCTTGGCCAAGGCGGTGGAATACACGAAACGTGTAGGTCCGTAACTGACGGTGGCTGGTTGGAAAGAGATTTCTGGCGCCAGTCCCTATTCCACTTGGCGCATAACTTCTAACCAAGAAAGGGTGGACAACTCATGTCAGATACCATCAAAATTTCAGCTACCGTACGTAGCGACTTCGGCAAGGGCTACGCGCGCCGCATCCGCATGGCAGGCGACATCCCCGCCGTCATCTACGGCCACGGCGAAGAGCCCAAGCACGTAGTACTCCCCGGCCACGCAACCACCCTGGCTGCCCGCGTCCCCAACGCTATCCTCGACCTCGACATCGAAGGTGAATCACACCTCGCAATGATCAAGGACATCCAGCGTCACGCAATCCGCCCTGAACTGCAGCACATCGACCTGCTGACCGTTAAGCGCGGCGAGCGCGTTGAGATTGAGGTTCCTGTACACGTTGAAGGCGAGCCTGCTGTTGGCGCCGTTGCTAACCAGGAAGAAACCGTTCTTCTGGTTGAAGCTGACGCACTGAAGGCACCCGAAGCTTTGACCGTGAGCATCGAAGGCCGCGAAGCTGGCGCTCACGTTCTGGCATCAGACGTTGAACTGCCCTCAGGCGTAACCCTGGTTGCAGACGCTGAACTGCTGATCGTTAACGTTTCTGAGCCCGAGGAACTCGACGTTCCCGAGCCCGGTGAAGAAGGCGAAAACGCACCCGAGGGTGACATCGTTGAAGCTTCCGAGGAATCAGATCAGGCTGGCGAAGCTCACGACTCAGATAACTCAAAGCACTAGACCGCGCCCTGCGCCTAGCGCAACAATGATTTGTGGATGGCCCGCCGCTACCTCTCTTCTGAGGTGGTAGCGGGCCATACTCATAGAATGGTGTAGTCCATGAATTTTCTAAAAACCTTTTACAGCGCCGTGGAAAGGGCGAAGATATGTCTGATGCGTGGCTCATTGTTGGTCTGGGGAACCCGGGCCCGGAGTACGAGAAAACCCGCCATAACATCGGCCAGATGGTGGTTGATGAACTGGCGCGTGAAGTAGGCGGTGGCTTCAAGAAGCACGGACGCGCGCGCGCCCAGGTGCTGGAAGGACGTTTGGGTATAGGCGGACCCAAGGTAGTGCTGGCCAAGCCCCTGACCTATATGAACACCTCGGGCGGCCCGGTATCGGCTCTAGCCCAGTTCTACGATATTAACCCCGACCACATCATCGTTGTGCACGATGAACTCGATATCCCCTTCGACACCATTAAGCTCAAGATTGGTGGGGGAGAGGGTGGCCATAACGGTCTGCGCGATATCACCAAGGCGCTGGGCACCAAGGACTACTACCGTGTGCGCACCGGCATCGGTCGACCTCCCGGACGCATGGACACCGCAGATTTCGTGCTCAAGCCCTTCAGCAGCACCGAAGCGAAGGACCTGCCCTTCCTCATCTCAAACGCAGCGGATGCAACCATGATGCTCGTAAAGGAAGGCCTGCTGGCAACCCAGCAGCGCTACCACGGCGCAGGTTCCTAGCCGTATAACCCGTGCCGGGTAAGCACTGAACTGGGTCAACGCATGATATAGGCCGATGTGTGAACTAGGCTCTACCTAACTATGCAAGAGCCCGGTGAGGGAATAAGCTAGAAAAGAATGACGTTATACGCTCCACGACGGGAAAATACCCGACCGTGGAGCGTATGAGCGAGAGAAGAAGGTACCCGTGGCTGAATACTCCACCCCCGCCAACACCCCGCTGAGCGACGACATCGTACGCCAGCTTCGCCAGGACTTCCCGATCCTCAACACTGAGGTCAACGGGCATCCCTTGGTCTACCTGGATTCGGGGGCGACCAGCCAGAAACCCCTTCAGGTTCTCGACGCAGAACGCGACTTCTACCTGCACGCTAACTCTGCTGTACACCGCGGCGCCCACACCCTCGCGGTCGAAGCAACCGACCTGTTTGAGGATGCGCGCACCACCGTCGCGAACTTCGTTGGTGCCACTGACGAAGAAATCGTGTGGACCTCCAACGCAACCGAGGCGCTGAACCTGGTTGCCTACTCCATCGGCAACGCCTCCCAGGGCATCGGCGGTCCCGCCGCTGAGCGTTTCGCGTTGAAGCCCGGCGATGAAATCGTCACCACGGAGATTGAGCACCACGCGAACCTCATTCCCTGGCAGATTCTTGCTCAGCGTACTGGCGCGACTCTGCGCCACATCCCTTCTACCGAGGACGGTCAGCTCGACTACGCGGCAGCCGAGGGCATCATCAACGAGAAGACCCGCATCGTGGCGTTCACCCACGTCTCAAACGTGACCGGCGCGATTACCGATGTGCCCTGTATGGTCGCCATGGCGCGCAAGCACGGCGCGCTCGTCGTGCTGGACGCCTGCCAGTCTGTACCGCACATGCCCGTAGACTTCCACGCCCTGGACGTCGACTTCGCGGCGTTCTCCGGCCACAAGATGCTGGCACCCACCGGCATCGGCGCCCTCTACGGTCGTGCTGAACTGCTCGAAGCTCTGCCGCCTTTCCTGACCGGTGGCTCCATGATTACCCGCGTGGGTCTGCAGGATGCCGAGTACATGCCCGCCCCCATCAAGTTTGAGGCAGGTACCCAGCGTGTCTCGCAGGCAGTTGCTTTCGCCGCCGCTGTGCGCTACCTGCAGCACCTGGGCATGGAGAACGTTGAGGCCTGGGAACACGAACTGGGCGCCCGCCTCGTTGAGGGCGTTCAGAAGATTGACGGTGTGCGCCTGCTCGGCCCCACCGACCCCACTAAGCGTGCCGGCCTGGTTGCTCTCGCCATCGAGGGCGTGCACCCGCACGACGGGGGCCAGCTGCTCGACACCCAGGGCATCGCCGTGCGCGTGGGCCACCACTGCGCCCAGCCGCTGCACCGCTGCGCCGGTGTGACCGCCTCGACCCGCGCCTCCACCTACATCTACAACACCACCGAAGATGTGGACGCTTTCCTGAAGGCACTCGCCGAGGTGCGCCCCTACTTCGGCTTCTAAAAGCAGGCGCGTTAGAAGCTAACGCCCCAATTTTTCAGACATACCAACTGACGGAAGAAGATCATCGTGTCTCTTGAATCCCTGTACCAGGAAATTATTCTGGAGCATTCTAAGCAGCGCAGCGGCGAGCACCTCGTAGAGGTACCCGCCGGTCATGCAAGCGCCGATAACCACCAGTACAACCCCACCTGCGGCGACGAAATCAACCTGCGCGTGGTGCTCTCTGACGAGCTGAAGGACGGCGAGAAGACCATCGACTCGATCTCCTGGGAAGGCGACGGTTGCTCCATCTCCATGGCTGCCGCCTCCGTGCTCTCTGAAATGGCTCCGGGCATGACCGTCTCCGAGCTGCAGAGCCACGTGGATGCGTTCCGCGAGATGTTGCGCTCGCGCGGTAAGGTGACCCTGGACGAAGAGGAGTACGGCGATATGGCGGCCTTCTCCGGCGTTTCGAAGTTCATGGCGCGCGTGAAGTGTGCGATGCTTTCGTGGGTTGCGGTTGAGGAAGCTACTAAGGAAGCCGCTGCGAAGAACTAATTCTTTGCCGAGGGGGTAGGTTGGTTTGTTCGGTAGGTAGCCAATATTTGAACGCCAATCGAAAATATCGAATGGAGCCGTCAACAATATATTGCATGGATGTGTAATGCTTTTCGATGAACTTTGAGCGGTGAGCACCGAACGGGATTCAAGCTGAGAATCTACCCCTACTCTTTCTTGATATAAGATTTCTTTGATTTAAATCAATAGGATGAAAATATGAGGCGGATACTACACTGTATCCGCCTCATATTTATATCTTTGCCTTTTTCCTCCAAAAAGGTGACTGGTAAAATAAAAGGACCAAGGGCGCCCAACCAGCACCCTCGAGAAACTCTTTTCGGACCCGCATATTCTCACGTGATAGCGAGAAGAAAAACAGCGTAGAGAGAATACTTTCTCAGTGCTGAACAATCTTCGCTAATTCTCCTGCCATCACTACAGATAACGGTTATGTTTCTCACCCCTTCCGGTATTTCAACCACACCGGAATAACCATCGCCGCTACCAACCACAAGGAAGCCCCATGATTATTGGCTACGCCGCAGGCGCCTACGACCTTTTCCACTACGGCCACCTCGAGATTCTCCGCAAGGCTAAGGAAAACTGCGACTACCTCATTGCAGGCGTCGTGCACGATGACGTTCTGGAAGTGACCAAGGGCCGCCGCCCCGTTATCCCCATCGAAGAGCGTGCTGCTATCGTCAGCCACATCGACTACGTGGACGAAGTGCACGTCGAAACCACCCCCGACAAGCTCGAAACCTGGAAGCAGAAGCCCTTCAACGTCTTCTTCAAGGGCGACGACTGGAAGGACACCGAAAAGGGCAACGCCCTGGAAGCACGCTTCGCAGAGGTCGGTGTGGAAGTACACTACTTCCCCTACACCGAGCACACCTCCAGCACCAAGCTGCGCAAGGTCGTTGACCTGCTCGAAGCAGAGCACGACCTGCGCGTAGAGATGCGCCGCTTCGCTGAGCTGCTCGGCGAGCGCGAATACTCCGAGGCAATCGTCGCCTCCTAACGCCCCTACGCCCTCGTGGGGGCGCTAGAGCCCATAGAGACTCATTAAGACACAAAAGGATCCCCGCCGTAAGTACTTACGGCGGGGATCCTCTGCATATTGGCGGTATATCAGCTGCACCTCAAAGGTGAGCGTCTCATAAGCTTTAGCGCTGTGCCAGCCACTTCTCAGCGGAGGAACCCAGAACCTTCAGCACGCGGCCAACCTGAGGCTCAGCAGCGGCTGCAATCTTCTTGCCCACCAGCGGGATGGAGCAGGAGACCTCACCGTTAACGTCCAGGCGGGTCTGCTCACCCTCGGGAGTCAGCTTCTGAGTAGCCTGAGCGGACACGGGAACGCCGCTGACCTTGACCTCGGTAGAAACGGTGCGGGAGCCGTCAGCAGCCGGTGCGCTTACGGTGTCCACCTGGGTCATAGCAACGCCGTTGCCGACGAACTTACGAGCGATGTCCGGCACACGCTCAGCGGGCACGGTACGCTCGGTGGTTGCGGTGAACTCAGCGGAGGTGTCACCGGAAACGGAGAAGCTACCGAACTCCACGCCAACCTCGGAGCATACGAAGCGTGCGAAATCCTCGCTAGAGAACGCCTCGATAACCTGCTCAACGCTTGCGTTGATAACGGTCGATTCCTGAACTGCCATAATTGTTCCTTTCGTAGTGCGCGAAAACCCCGCGCATTATCCCTTCTAAGGATACGGTGCGCGGGGTTTCGCAACCAATGTAAAGACGCGAATCCACCTGAGAATATGCCGTGAACAAGGGAAAACGTTCGCATCCTCTCACAGGGTGGGTGGAGGATTCGCATGCCGGTCTAAAAGTGGGACACACCTCCGGGGGGCTCCCGCATCGCATCACTAAGGATGCTGGGCTTAGAAAGCTAAAGCTTTTAGGCGCTGGTTAGGCGCTAGGAGCCATTGCGTCGATGCGAGCCATCTCAGCCTTACCCGCACGGTGTGCGCGAGCGGCCTGCTTCAGACGACCCCAGAAGGAATCCTTGCGGTGGGTCTTGCCAGCGAGCAGATCCCGCAGTTCCTCGCCCAGCTGCGCTGCAGAAATCTCCGGGGTGGAGATGTAGGGCTCAGCGGTGCGGAACAGGGAGGGGTTCGCCAGAGCAAGATCCAGCTTGTCGAAGAGGTCTTCGCGGCTTTCAACGACAACAGCGTGACCGCGCTTCTCCATCAGAGCGGTGAAGGGGACCTGGTGGTTGTCAACGACCTCGTCGAACTCTGCGCGGCGCGGAACAGCCAGGGGCAGGGCGCCGGTACGGCGTGCATCCTGGATGGAACCGGGGCCGCCCTGAACCAGTACTACGCGTGCGGTTGCGTAGTAGTCCAGCAGCTCGGAGGCGGGAAGAAGCTTAAGGTTGTCTGCGTGCTTAATGGGCGCAGTGTGGCCATGCTGCACGAGGCAGGTGACCTCGGGGTGAGCCTCAAGATAAGCCTCAACCCAACGCAGGAGACGATCAAAAGTGTGAACGTCGGTGCCGAGGGACACCACCAAATCGTAAGTCTTGGTAGGAATACGAACGGGCGCGACGGCAGGGGTAAATACGGGCAGGTCGAACTTGGAAGTATCAACGCTGACGCGGGGGAAGTTCTGAATAGACATAGCCTATTCCTCTCTATGTATTTATCGGTAGTAACCCCGTATACCTGATGCAAAAATCCGGAGGGCATCAATTGGCATACGCGGCGGCGTCGTGCCGGAGAAAATGGTGAGTAATCTCCGCATACGCTTCTCTGGCGAGTGGTTAGTTCGCTTGGATGGTGAGTCCACAGTGGAGCGCACGACTTACGCGTATCTGTATGTTTAATAAATACTATACCCTGAAAATAATGTCCTCAGCACACGCGAGGACGCTATTTTCAGGATAAATTCATCACTCTTAGAAAATGGGATGAATCACACGAGAATCAGGGAAATTCTCCTGCTGTTCCTCGCTCTGAACAATAATTCGATCAGCAAAGGTGTACAGCATCTTGCCGGTCATCGTCGGCAGAGTCGGGCGGTCAAAACACTCAATATAAAGAGTCTTTACGCCTAAGAGTTTAGCCGCCACAAAGAAAGGAACAGCAACACCGGCACCGGCAGAAACAACCGCATCCGGACGTTCCTTCGGAAAAATACGAAATGCCAAGAACAGATTACGAATAGCGTTCTTAATATTTCGAGTGGTCGGGTAATAAGCCCAATAGGTCTTCTCATCAGCCAGAGAAGATTCAACATCGGGCTGCTTAAAGCTAACCCACACCCGGTCATAATCCTGCCACGCAGCAGAAGTAGCCGTCAGATGCTTCAAGTGTCCGCCACTGCTAGAAACCAGCAGAAGCTTCTTCTTCGGTGCCTGAGAGGAAGTTGCCTCAGTCATAGTGTTCTCCTAAAGCCCCAATACAAGAGAAAAATAAGAAGAGAAGATAAAGGTGAGCTGGCGGGTCCGGCAACGCCTGCATCAACAGACCTGTTACAACAGATCCGCCTCAACAGGCGTTACCGACCCTACGCTCAAGGACAAAGGATGAACCCGCACAGAGGCGAGGCATCCATCAATAGACCCGATGACGCGCGGTCCAGTTACTGCCGGTCTAGATATCCCCGGTCTAGCTACTCGCGGTCCAGGAAAACAGCCAGAGCGTTCACACCCTCAAGCTGATTCAGCTGAGCGAAAAGCTCACGAACCTGCTGCAGAGAAGTAGCCGCAGTCACCGGAACCAGAGCCACGCCGCCAGCCTGAACGAAACGCAGCTGGGTCGACAGGGGAGTAGCGGTGCTCAGGCTAATCACCAGAGGAGTCTCGCTCTTCTCAACCAGCGACTCGGGAGTGTGGCGGGTCAGAGCGTCACGGACCGAAGCGTAGTCGGTGAAACGTGCGTACTCGGTGGGCAGAACGCGCTGCAACATCTGGTACAGGTGCTCAACGCCGCGGTCAGTACCGGGCAGAATGACAATACCGGATGCGCCAGCACTCTTCACATCGCCATCGGGAGCGCCAATGGTGCGCAGCAGCATGAAGGCGTCATTCGCCTCAGACGAGGAACCCAGCTCGTGAACCGGGATACCAGCATCTTCCAGACGGTCAGCGTAACCAACGTGACGCATGGTGCGGTCACGACCGTAAGCCAGTACAGCACCAATCAGCAGACCGGCAACAGCACCAACAATAGCCATCTTCACCGGGCCAAGCGCCGAGGAAGAAGCCGGAACCTGAGCCTCGCTCATCACGCGGCCACCGGTGGTGGAAGTCAGCTGAATCTGGGCGCGACGCTCCTGTAGCTGAGAAAGCAGAGCCGCACGGTTGTTATCACCCTCGAGGGCAGAAATCTGCTCATCAATCTGGTGCAGAGCAGAATCAACGCTACTCTTCAGAGCCTCGGAACGAACCTGCAGGTACGCGTTTGCCATAGCGTTAGCGTAACGTGCAGCCTCCGTGCCGTTGGGGCGGGTCACCTCAATATCCAGAACAGCAGTCTGGGAGGTGCCGGTCACCTTGACGGAGTTCATCAGACGGCTGGTCAGCTGAGCCTCAGAGAGGGTATCGCCATTAGCAATCAGAGCCTTAGCCGCGTTCTGCGCAACCTCACGAGAGGAAGCAACGCGAGACTCGGTAGCAATATCCACCTTCGCGGAGTTAGCGCTACCGGTACCGGCGGGATCAACCACCAGCGGGTAAACAACCAGCGAAGCCTTAGAAGTGTACTTGCTATTGGTCATGTAGCCGTAAGCGGCACCCGCCACAGCGAAAACCACGACCGACAGCAGAATTAGCAGACGGTGTCGGAAAATGCGACGTACCTGGCTGCCAAGGGTAACCGAGGAAGTATGAGAGGTGTTATCCATGAGGACATCCTAGAGGAAGAGAAACGGACACTAAATATCGGAGAAAACGTAGAAGAAGCGGAAGGCTTTTAAGTCTTCGCGCGGCGGGCGGAGAGGAAACGCTCAATACCCAGCGCCTTGCGGAAGCGGTACAGTACCGCACCATACACCGGAACGAGTAGCACCACGTACACGATAACGCCCAGAACGCTCTGACCCAAGAAAGTCAAAGACACCAGAGCACACGCTGTCGGAACAGCCGCGCCCAAGAAGAGCGAAGGAGCCATCTCACGGGCCGAAGCGCGAATACCGACGAGGCGGAACACCTGGTAGCTCGCAAGAAAGGTGTCAATCAGCAGAGCAGAAGCCCAAGCCGTCACCGCACCGTACAGGCCCCATACCGGAACCAAGGTGAAGTTCAAAGTCACAGCCACCACCAGGGAGGAGAGCTTGTTCAACAGTTGCCAGCGGCTCTTACCGCTCATCAGCAGAACAGACTGCACGCCACCGGCACTCATCGACAGCATCGCCGCCGGGCAAATCACCCAGAGAATACCGGCGCCAGCCTCAAAGCCCTTACCAAAGAAGCCCAAAAGAGTCGGACCAAAGAACGCGAGGGAGAGGTAGAACGGCCAAGACAACGCAGTCAACACGCGAGTGGTCGAAAGGAAAATATCTCGAGCACGATCCAGCTGACGAGTCGCCAGCGCCGCACTAATCGACGGGCCGGTCACCACGCGGCCGGTGTGTTCAATCATGGTGCCCACACGAACACAACGGTTCACAGCACCATAGATACCACCAGCAGCGGCACCCAAGAACGCCGTCACCACCAGCACGTCAATCCACTCCAGGATGGTTTCCACAATGGTAGCGACACCGCGTGCAGAGCTGAAACCCCAGAACGAACGGAACGTCTCAGCCGGAGAATCCTCAGAAGGAAGAACCGCCACATGCTCCTCGGAAGGGAACGCCCGCTCCAAAAGCCACAGGGCAACCACCGCAGTAATCGCCACCGGGACGGTCCAGGCGTACACCAAATCCATGAGCTGACCCGAGAAAAGAACCACCAAACCCACCGCCGCAAAACGCAGAGTAGGAAGCAGAACATTCTGCAGAACCGTAAAAGTCACCACACGATGCAGGCCACGCAGAGCGCCGAAGAACACCGTCATCAGCGCCGCTATCAGCACGAAAGCCGAACTGACACGCATTGCCGCCTGATACTCGGGAGCCATCGGCACAATCTCGGTGTAGATGTACACACCCACCACCAGAAGCACCGAAGTCACCAGCGAAGGAATCAGACCGTAACGGATTAGCTGCGGAAGCACACCGTAACGACCCAGCGCACGCTGAGCACTCATCGTACGAACCAAGCCCGTATCCGCGCCGAAGGTCACCAATGAAATCGCAATCGCGAACAACGCCATCAGACGGAAAAACTCGCCCGAACCCTCAGCACCAATACCGTTCGACACCACCATCGTGGTCACGAACGCGATACCCGCACCGTACATCACGCACAGAGAAGCAAGAGAGCCGCTCTTCGCGAGGCTGGGCTGCTTACCCTTTCCGGGAGCTTTCTTAACCGGCGCGCTCTTCGCGGATGCGCTATCGGCCTGAGCACCTGATGCGGAAGGCTTAGCCTTCTCATCCAGAGTCTTTTCTTCCTGCACCTTTTCTACAGACTCTGCAGCAGACGGGGCTATCCGCCGGGAACCGGGCAGATGAGCACCCGCCACAGCGCTAGTGTTCGCCGCTGAGGAACCTGCAGCTAAAGAACCTGACTCCGAAGAACCCGCTTCCAAGGACTCGGGTAACGACTCCTCGGACGCAAAGCCCTGAGCCGGAGGAACAATCGACAGCGCCGTAGTCGCAGGAAAACGACCGGAACGAATATCGTCCACCGTCGGAGCAAACTCATCGGCAGAAGACTCAGCCTGTGAGTCAGCCTGCTCTACTACAGGATCCATGTACTCGCTGCTCTCACGCAGGCGTGCACGGCGGCTAGGGTGACCGGTCATCGAATACGCATCATCGAAAGACGAAACCGCAGTGGTCTCTAAACCGCGAGGGGACTGGTTCTTTGTCATAGCCCCTCACCATCCCGAATGGAACGGAGACACGCCATCGACGCGAGCATCAGAATGGTCAACTGAGCAATATCGAAGCTGTAGAAGATGAAGACGACGCAGCACGCGACCGGCACGCTATGCAGCCAGTACCCGGAGGTGGTCTTCACACGCGCGCCGCCTGCTACAGTGCACACCATGAAGAGTGCGAACAGTGCCAGACCCACGAAGCCGAAGCAGAACATCAGAGTCCACAGGTATCCCTGGGTACCCATTGACACGCCAATGCTCGGTTCCATACGCGGAGTGCCGTAACCGATAATCGGGGACTCCAAGGTTGCCTTCCAAGTGGCACGGTAGAGCGCCGCACGACCACCGGTGGAGTCCGAGTAGTCCTGACGACCCAGAATGTTATCCACGGTGCCCGACGCAAAGAGCGCCACAACCACAGCCGCAATCGCTGCAACACCCATACCCACAGCACGCCAATTAGCCGCGAGGAACTGACGCAACAGTACGTACGCTGCGCTGATACCTAGACCAATGAACATGCCGCGGTTACTGGTCGCAATCGCAGGCACAGTAGAAAGCGCCATACCGATTAGTAACGCAATACGCAGCCAGATGGAACGCAGTCGAAGCAAGCACGCCAGCATCACCGGGGTGAGCAGGGTGTACGCCAGACCCCAACTATTCGCGTAGGGGAACGGCGCGGAGGGGCGAATATACGCCTCGGGAGCACCCCAAGGACGCTGAACCTCAGCCAGGGGAGGAAGCATGTAGTCGCGCACCAGAGGGTTCTGCATAAAACCAGCCGGCATGATGAAGCTCATCGGAGTACGCAGACGGAACTCGGGGAAAAGAACACCGCCGTAACCCAGAACAATCAGGGTCACCCACAGAGTAGCCAGACCGCCCAGCACCCTATTGAGGCTAATAGAGGCTCGCGCGTTGTAGTAGTACAGGGCGTAAATACCGGCACTGAGAATATTTACAAAGCGCAGACCCCAACCAATAATGTCGGTGGAACGGGTCAGAGCAAGCGCCGCAACAACAACCCACACGCAGAATGCGCCCCACACCCACAGGGAACTGGGCACACGTACATTACCTCGAATAATGAGGTAAAAAAGCATGATCGCTGCCAGCACCAGCGGTGCAATCTGAAGCACACCCAAAGCCCACAGCGCCGGGAAGCCGTACAGCAATGCCAGCAGAGGCCAGGCGGGGAGCTTCTTCTGCGCCGTAGACAACGGGCGGATGCGCGCGCGGGCACGCAGAATACCGCTGGGCGGAGTACTATCCGATCCGGCGGAATCCTTTAGTGCCACAGGCGAAGTGCCCGGAGGAGAAAGAACGGAAGAGGAAACCATGTCTGTGCGATACCTGGTTAGAGACCTCGACCGGTCTTCTGGACGAGATCAAGAAGAGTAGCGGGCTTAATAACGCCGGTGGACACAACATACGCCGCCCACGCACGAAGCTGCTTGGGATCGCGGCGCAGAGCAGCGCGAGCATAGGCACGCGCCTCCTTGTTGTTACCCAGGGACGCCTGCGCGTATGCAATCTGACCGGCGATACGTGCCAGGCCCTTGGGATCCTGCTCAAATTCGGGGAACTTACGCAGGATGTAGCTGAGGCCGTCAACCATGGACTGCCACTTGCCGGAGAAGAAGGAGGGGCGGTCCCAGAGCACCAGAATCAGCGGCTCGGGCACGCTCAGTACATCGCCGTGGCGGGTTGCGCGCAACAGCAGGTCGTAGTCTTCACCGTAGGCGGCGGGCAGCTCCTCATCGACCAGGCCGATGCGGGCGGGCTTACCGTCAACGCCGAGCAGATCCTCGCGGGAGTACAGCATGGCGGAGGGGTGAATTTCGGTAATGCGCGAACGCAGGAAGTCTGCGAAGGTTGCGCGCTCGGGCGCCAGGCGCACGATGTCCTGACCGCCGGAGCGGACGGTAATACCCGAAGAGATAGCGGCTGCTTCGGGGTTTTCGCGCCAGAGAGCGACCTGCTGGGTGAGCTTGGAGGGCATCCAGTAGTCGTCGTCATCGCAGAAGCCAATCATCTCACCGCTGGAGGCGATGATGCCGCTGTTGCGGCCGCCAGCCAGACCGCCGGAGCGGGTGTTGGAGACAATCTTCAGAGCACGGTTTTCGCCGACCTCAATGTCCTCGAGGCGGTCGGGCTCAACACGGTCAAAGACGACAACGACTTCAACGAAGCCGCGGTAGCTCTGCTCAAGGATGGAACGGACAGCCACGCGAAGCAGTTCGGAGCGCTTGCCGTTGGTCGCGATAACGGCGGAAACAGCAGGGTTGCGAGAGGTGAAGTGCATCATTGGGATTCTCCTTACTCAGCGGGGGTCGCGAGGCTAACGTACTTGCGACGCATGGACAGCAGGACGGTTGCGGCATTAGCCAGCAGAAGCAGTGCGTAGACGATGACGAATACGGGGCCGAAGCCAAGGAAAATGTAAATCCAGCAGAGGGTGCCAGCGTCCATGTGCAGGTTGATGAAGGAGCGCAGGGGACCACCGGTCGGGGGAGCGGCGGTCTTGCGGTTGTTGCGCAGCTGCTCAGCCAGAATTTGGCTCATGAAGTGACCTGCGGTCAGCGCGGTGAAAATCATGGGCATCGCAATGATCCAGCCGTTGAATGCGTTGGAGCCGGTGAAAGAGTAGTGTGCCGGGTACAGCAGGAAAGAGAGCAGGGTCGCCATGTGCACGGAGGGCACACGGATGGAGTCGACCACGTGGTCGAGCCACTCACCGGCAGGGGAGGATGCGCCGGTCACGCGAGCAACCTGGCCGTCAGCGGAGTCCAGGCCGTAACCGAGAGCGAAAAGCAGGGCAACGCAGATACCTACACCGACGCTGGGCGGGCAGGTAATCAGAACGATGAGGCCTGCCGCGGAACATGCAGCGGAAATTGCGGTGACGCCGTTGGGGGTGATGCCCAGAGCGACAGCTGCCGCGGCGAAGTAGCGTGCTACTCGGCGGTTAACCCAGCGGGTGTAGGCGGGAACGCCAATGCCGGGCTTCTGCGCTGCCTCAAGGGAGCGCAGGGTGTGGGAAAACTTCGCAGAAAATCCCGATGCGGGTGCGGAGTTCGGGGCGTGAGGTGCCTCAGAGGTGGACATGCACATTCCTTTTTAATCGGTGAGAGGAGTGAAGGAGAGTGAATTACTCCCTTTCGGGGTGGCTGCGAGAAAGTCCGGAAGTCTCGCACGCAAAAAGAGGTGGTTGGTCCCTTTTTCACATACACCACTATATAGATATTTTACAACGAGATAAAGTGCAACAGGGTGCGTGTGGTCAGGGTCAACAATTGTGTCGTAAAAAGCCTCTGACAATGCGCTTTGGTGCAGGTTTGCGGGATCCTTTGGGCAGGTTCGGCGTGCTGCTAGATGGGAGTTATCGACGCTTTGTTCCTGTGAATTCTGGATTTAGAAAACATTTCTGAACATTGTGCAGAGATGCACATAACAGAACTGCAAATAACCGGAATTAATGATGCAAAAAACACAGAAAAGTGGGGAACACACGCAAATGGGGTTTGATTTCCTGAATCATTCAGAAAATCAAACCCCATTTAGCTGAGATTATCTAGAAGGTATTAGTTCCTTCGGGACCACATCGGAACGCGGGTTCCGACTCCGTTATTGACAATGCGTCGCTCGCCCTGGGCGGCTGCCGCGTTGTTCGCGTTGTCGACCACGGGCTGCTCAGCCTCGTGTGCGGCGGGAGCTTCCGCCTCCTTGTCGGCTTCCTTCTCAGCGGGCTGCTCAGCAACCGGTGCCTTGGAGGTAGCCTGCAAATCGAAGCTCACATTCGGGCGAACGTTACGTCGGCTAATGCCCGGGTGAACCTCAACAGCGATGAGGTTCTCACCAGCCTTCAGCTGAGAAGCCGGAACGGTGAAAGTCACCGGAGTCTTCTGAGCCTTAGCGGTATCAATCGAGCTCGATGCAATCGCGCTATTCCACAGCTTTCCACGAGTGTCAAAGTTGGAACGACCAACCTCTTCACCGTTAACACCCACCGCAATAGCGTCATCCGCGTAGGTGGTCAGCACCAGGTCGCGGCTCGCCTGCTCACGAGTGAGCTGGATGGTGGTGTAGGCGTAGATATTGGGGCGGGTACGCACAAGCGGAACGTTAACGGAGGTGTTGAGGTTACCGGTACCGACACCAATCGGGGTCTTGCCGGTCTGCCATGCTTCCTGCGCGATATCTTCCAAGGTGAAGTGGAAGTTGTACTTCCAACCGTACTTACGGTTAGGAGCCTTGCTGGAGACCATGTACTTCCACTCGGACGCGTAGGGCAGAACAATCTGATCCTTAGCAGCCTCGTCCTTCGGATCCTCAGGCTTGGGATCGGCAGGCTTCGGGTCCTCTTCCTTCGGTACCTCAGTAGTCGCTTCTGCACTCGGGGTAGCGCTCGCAGTAGGATCAGCGGTAGGAGTCTCGGTCGCGGTCTCCGTGGGGGTAGGAGTCGGGCGAACCGGAGCTACCTGGACCGGAGTGGACGCAGAGTAGTTATCCGAGCTGTCCACAGCACGCACAAAGTAACGTGCGTTGTCGGTGTGGTCAATCTCGAACTTCGTATCCGAAGTGCTAGCGATGACTCGGTCATCACGCAGAATCTGGTAGCGAACACTACCGGTATCCTGCACAGAATCCCACGTCAGAACGTCCTTATCGTCCTTTAGCTCTACCTTCAGGTTCTGCGGGGTAGCCGGAGGAGTCACATCGCGAGCCTCAAAGCGCGCAAAACCGACGGTATCCTGAGTGCCGTGAACACCCAGCGAACGGTGAATATCGCCGCCAACCCACAGGGTACCGGTCGAATCCACGAAAGACTCCCAGATACCGAAGCCGTGGTCACCCTTAATAGCAGGGGAGAACTCCGGCAGCATCTTGCCGCTGTCCTTATCGAATGCAGCGACCAGCTTGATCGAGTGAATCACGCTCGAACCGCCCACAGGGTGCCGCTTATTACGAGAATCCTGGTAGAGGAAGTCACCACAGTGGCAGGCGCCATAGATGGTGTTACCGTTCAGATGCAGATCCTGGAAGTCTCCACCATCGCGGGTAATCGCGGTGTAGGTGGGGGTCAAGGACGCCTTATCGTAACGAGAGATGAGGTGCTCAGTACCGCCCACCCAGACGCCGGTACCGGCATCCTGGACGTCGAACTGGAAACCCCAAATTTTGGTTTCACTACGCAGGTCAGAGACCTTAGCGCCGGCCGGAATCTCAGAATGCTGGTATGCCCACGGGCTGCCCTTCTGCATATGCTGAGTAATATCAGCCACGCGGTAGGCAAGGCCGCCGTTGAGCCAGGTGAAGTAGCCGGCAACGTAAACATGAGAGTTATCAGCGGAAGCGCTAATACCGTTGACGGTGCCATTGAACACCTGACGCCAATCGCGATCCACGCTCACGATACCGGGCACGCCGTCAGAAGGCTCGCCCAGCTTAAAACGGGCAATATTGCGCGAATACGCAGCACCCGCCTTTTCACTTTCATGAACGTGGGTAAAGGTGCCACCGATGTACACGTAGTCACCCTGACGGTGGATGGTCTTCACCGTCATGGGCTCAGTAAGAATACGATCTTCGACGCTAACCTGGGCCCATTCCGGGGCAACTTCACCGGTCGTGGCATCAACAACGACGAAGTTCTCATGCTTTTCACCGTTAACGAGCTTGAAGTTACCACCAACAGCCAAGCGGTTATTCGGCAGAGCCTCAACAGCCTTCACCTGACCATTAACAGTCAGCTTGAAGTCGCGGCGCAAATCGCCGGTCACCGGGTCAAAGGCAGCAATATTAGACTGCTTCACCACCTCGCCGGAAGAGGACTCAAGGTACATGAAGTCACCACCAATAAACACGCTAGAGGTGCCGTTGCCGTGATTGACCTCGGTGATGGCCTCAACGTAGGTGTTCATTTCGTTGGATTCACCGGTGAAGGTCTTGGTGCTGGTTCGCCAGCGCCAATCCGCCGAACGGCTATTGGGCAGGGCACGACGAGTGCTTGCCGGGGTACCGGAATCCGGGATAGCGCCCAGGTTCAAATCATTCTGGGTTAGCTTAGGGCGCAGGAACATCTGGGTGTAACCGAAGGAGGTTTCACCCTTACCGTCCTTACCGTAAATGTAGGAGTTCTGCGCGTCGGTCATTGCCGGCTCAGAACCATCCTGCGGAATGGGGGAGTTTGCACCGTAACGGAAACCCATACGGTAATCCTGGGAAGCCATCTCATCGAACTTCAACGTCTTGAAGCCATTATTCTGACCACCCAGAATGTGGTCTTCCCAGGTACCGTCAGTCCAGTTCTTGCGGCCCTCTTCGTTATAGGAAGAGAACTCGTCAGGGTTGGTGACTGTCGCATTTGACCATATAGCGTTCGAACGCAGGGCCCAGGTCCACTCAGAAGTCTGGCGGCGATCAACCGTCGCCTCCTGCCACTTGGTGCCCGAGGTGTTCAGGGCACGGCGGAAACGATAACCATCAGGCAACTGATCGGGGCGGGTGCCGTTGAGCAGCTGAGAAATAGTGGTGCCCGAAAGCTGAATAGGGGTCTTCGCGGCGGGCACCGAGCGTAGAGCCTTGCCCTGCTCGAGAGTCAAACCGGATGACGCGGGCGCGGCATCGCTGTAGAGCTGGGAGGCGTCGCCCTGACCCTCGTAGTTTTCGGTCCAGCCGTCGCGGCCCTCACCAATCTTGACCCAGCCGCCGCCATCAGTTTCCTGATCGCAGTAGAACTGTGCCGGCTGGCTCATCGCGGGAGTGTACAGCCAGTAGGCACCGCTCTTTGCCTCGGGGTTAGCCTGCTTGGCTTCCCAACAGCTAGCGGCAGCACGCTCGGAGGTCGTGCCATTGTAGAAAGCAGAGTCCCTTTTTGCCGCAGTCTGTTCGACAGCGGTACTCGGCGTAATAGCGGGGATAGCTACGGGCAAAGCCAAAGCCGTAGCAATGCTCAAGCAAAGAGTTGAGCGGGTTATAGCAGAACGAGAAAAGCCTGAGCTCGTCATGCCAAAGTGGGCTTTCATAATATCTCCAATGAATGCCAAGAAATGTTATCGAGTGCGCATCAACATTAATGCGCTATGGATGATAATGCGCGGTTTCCAGCGAATCTTAGTTGGAAACCTCTTAGTTGGAAACCGGCATCTTTAATTAGACCCTAGCAATCAGGATTGTTCGGGAAATCATGGGTCGCAATCTTCCACTGACCATCGACCTGAACGAGGGTGTAAATATTGAGTGAACGCTTGGGAGAATTGTCATCCTTAACGGGCTGATTATTCTCGTCATAGATCTTCACAGAGGAAGAATCCATGCATACTTCCAGCATGCGCGCGGGCTGACCCTTGTACTGAGTTTCAGCCATGCGGGGAGTGCCCACGACAGTGGAAGAACCTTCATAGTGCCAGCCAGCCAGTGCGTATTCGGAAGCCTGCACAGCAAACTCAGCCGCAGCGGAATCAACAGCCACGGCCTCGATGGAGCGGATCGTCTCATCATCGAGAACAGCGCGGGCCCGCTCAACGTTCTGCTGCTCAGCCTCTTCATCGCTACTCGGATCAGCGGTGCGCTCGGGCGAAGCCTCAGCAGAGGGGGCTGCCTTAACCTTGGTCAGAATGGTTTCAAAAGAGTTGACCAGCTCGGTAGTCTTCTTAACTTCTTCAGCGTCAACAGGTACGGAAGAAGCTTTCTTCATCTCCTCAGCACCAGTGTAAATCTCTTCAAGCTTCTGGCCGTCGGAAGAGGTCGCCTCGCTCTTTGCCCCATCCTTTGCTTCAGCCGAAGCGTTAGCGGATGCTTCTGCGGTGCCCTGCTCGGAAACCTGGGGGGAAGCAGTCGAAGACTTGTTTGAGGAAGCATGCGCCGACGCGGAAACGCTTGCGGACGCAGAGGCAGACGAAGAGCTATCGGAGCTTGGGTTTTCAGTAGCGCAAGCGCTCAGAACCAGGGCGGATACCGCAACGGTACCCAAAGTGCCCAGAAGGCGGGACCGGGAGGGGTGCTTGAAGAACACTGACATGGGAAGCCTCTTTAGTGGTTGGAGTGAGAATGACTATATTCCGGAAGATAATACCTCGCACAATGGCTAAGCACCTAAAGGCTAACACGCAAAGCTGGGAAAATACTTAGACTCACAAAAATAACGTTTTTATAAATGATGAGAATAAGCCCTAACTAATACTCTATTTTTACTTGATTCGAGGTAAATATATATCTCTACATGAAAAAACCTTCATGTAAATGAATGAAATAGATTCACTATGTGCAAAAAAGTCCCGGGCTGGTTTAAAACCAGCCTGGGACAATAGGGCGAACATCACTAAAATTATTTGTCATAAAAGTGGATATTGCCCTGATGAGGGGTTATGCCGCCTGAACGGCCTCGGTACTTGCCGAATAGTTATCCGCAGTATCTACCGCACGTACATAGTAGCGGGCGCCGTCGCGGTGATCCACCGAGTAGCTCGTGCCCGTAACCGTCGCAATCGGACGGTCATCGCGCAACACCTGGTAGGTCACTCGCTTCTCCGGCACAGCGGACCAGCTCAGCTGATCCTTCGCACCGTTATGCTTCACCTGCAGGTTCTGCGGGGTCTCCGGGGGAGTCACGTCGCGAGCAGCGTAGCGAGCGAAGCCCACGGTGTCCTGCACGCCGTTAGCACCCAGAGACTTGCTGATGTCGCCGCCGACCCACAGGGTACCGGTCGAATCCACGAAGGACTCCCACACGCCGTAGCCGTGCGCGCCGTTCATAATCGGGGCCCACTCCGGCAGCACCTGGCCGGTGTCCTTATCGAAGGCCGCGACCAAACGAATCGTCTGGGCATCCGTAGCGTTCTTCCACTCCGCATCAATCTTGGTTGCGCCCTGGTAGATGAAGTCACCGCAGTGGCAGGCACCGTAGATAGTCTTACCGCTCAGATGCAGATCCTGGAAGTCGCCGCCCTCGCGAGTAATCGCGCTGTAGGTACGCTGCATGCTCGACTTATCGTAGCGGCTAATCATGTGCTCGGTACCGCCCAGCCAGACGGAGGTGCCGGCGTCCTGAACGTCGAACTGGAAGCCCCACATCTTACGCTCGTTCTTCAGATCCCAGGTCTGGGCGCTGGAAGGAACGTACGAGGGCTCTTGGGTCCAGTCGCCGCCGCTCTGGCGGGGATTGGTGATGTTGGCGATGCGGAACGCCTCACCGCCGTTAAGCTGCGTGAAGTAGCCGGCCACGTACACATGGCTGTTGCCCTCGGAAGCGTTCACACCGTTCACCGTGCCGTTGAAGACCGGACGCCAGTTCCAATCCACCTCACCGTTGCTCAGTTTGATGCGGGCCAGGTTCCTCGAGTAGGCATACGTGGGGGAGGTGTTACCCTTCAGGTGCGTGAAGGAGCCACCGAGGTACAGGTACCCGTCGCGGACGTGCAGGGTCTTCACCTGCACCGGCAGGGAAGAGATGCGGCTCTGAACGTGAATATCCCACTGCTTCGCCACCTGACCGGTCTTCGGATCCAGCAGCACGAAGCCGTTGTGGTTCTCACCGTTCACCGTGTCGAAGGTGCCACCCACAGCCAACAGACCGTTCGGCAGAGCCTCAACCGACTTCACCTGACCGTTAATCTTCGGACGGAAGGAACGGCGCAACTCGCCGGTACCCACCTCGTAAGCCGCGAGGAAAGCCTGGTCGACCTTCTCACCGCTGGCCGATTCGACGTAGGCAAAGTCGCCGCCGGTGAAGACCGCGCCGCCCACCTCGGTAATGGCCTCAACCTGGGTGTTCATCTCACCGTTCTTGCCGGTACCGGTCGTCTTACTCGTACGCCACTTCCACTTCTCGGAGTAGCTATTGGGCAGTGCGCGGCGGTTGCTTGCCTCGGCACCCTGCTGGCCGTAGTCGTGCAGACCCTTAGCCGCCAGATCGTTCTGCGTCAGCTTCGGGCGCAGGAAAATCTGGGTAAAGACCAGGGGAGTGGTCGAATCATTCGCCGGACGGTAGATATACGAAGAAGTCCTGTTCAGCAGGTAATTCTGGAACCAACCCGTAATCCTAGCGTTCGGGCCGTAGGTAAAGCCCAGCTTGTAACCCTGCGAGGGCTTCTCCACGAAGTACAGGGAACGGTAATCGTTCGAATAGCCGTAACGGAAGATATTGCCCTCAGTCTTATCCTGACTGTAGTAGTTGTAGCCACGGTACTGTCGCGGATGAGTAATCGAAATGTTCGACCAGTACATCGTTGCGCGGAAGGTCCAGGACCACTCGGTGCTTGCGGCACGCGTCGCCTTGAAATCCTGCCACGCGGTACCGTTCACGTTCATGGCGCGGTGGAAGCGCACACCGTCGGGCAAATCCTGCGGACGGGTACCGTTCAGCAGCGCGTTCACCGTCTGACCCGGCAACTGCACCGCGTCAAAACCGGTGGGGTTCTGGTGCAGCTGTTTGGTATCGCCGCGACCGTTGTAGTTCTCGGTCCAGCTCTCACGACCGCGGCCAATCATGACCCAGCCGCCGCCATCAGTTTCCTGATCGCAATAGAACTGCTCGGGAGCACTCATCGCGGGGGTGTACAGCCAGTACGCGCCGCTCTTGCCACGCGGATTATTCTGCTTAGCCTCCCAGCAGCTCGCCGCAGCGCGCTCGCTCGACGAACCATCATAATAGCGTGCGTCAGCAGCCTGAGCGCCCGAAGCAATCGGACCCAAAGACGCCGCAACCATCGCAATAGAAGCAGCCGCCGCACCCAAAGCGCGGGACCCAGAACGAGAAGCTACGCGAGAGCCCTCAGAAGCGGAGGAAGCAACGCCCTGTGAGCGCCCTCCACGCGTGAACGGAAGAAAATTCATTTGTCTCTCCTAGAGACCTCAACCGGTACACAACAGAAAAATGCAATTCACACAGCAACACCCACCCAACACAGGGCACAGCATAGTAACCATGCATCGGGGAGGGAAGAAGCGTTATGAACTGCACTAACAGAGAGTCTGCTGCCGGAATCAGTGAGTGTAGTTATCGGAAATTGAATGAATACGCCCCGCCCCTCACGCACGAAGCCAACAACGGCACCGCACCCGTAAGAAGCAGAACGCTAAAAATCTGTGAAGTTTCCACTGTCGTACCAACAGTGAAAAAACACCACAGACCAAGATTCAGCCCATCATCGGAAAGGACGGAAGCAACCCATCCGACGCAATGAATCCCAACCCATCATAGCCGCCGCAGAGGCGAAGCGATAGCAAACTGGGCAACTCGGGCCAAACCAAAACTATAGGGGGGTATACACCCCGGGTGCGCCACCGCCTGATCCGAACCCCGCAAAACCCTGCAGAGCCCACATCAGGCGGCGGCTCAAAGAAACTAGATCAACAACCTGACCTAAGCCTGAGCAGCTCCCGTAGAAGCCGAGAAATTCTCAGATGCATCGATGGAACGCACGTAGTAGCGAGCGCCATCGGTGTGCTCAACCTCGTAGCTGGTACCCGAGACCGTAGCAATCACGCGGTCATCACGCAGAACCTGGTAGCGAGCGCCGCTCTCACGAACGCCAGACCAGGACAGCTTGTCAGTCGAACCATCACGCTGAACCGACAGGTTCGACGGAGTCGACGGGGCGGTCACATCGCGAGGAGCAAAGCGAGCGAAACCGACAGTGCGCTGCTCACCATTAGCACCCAGCGAACGGTTAATGTCGCCACCGACCCACAGGTTGCCGCGCGAATCCACGAAGGACTCCCACACACCGTAGCCGCTAGCGCCCTTCAGAACCGGGCTGAACTCACCAATAACCTCGCCGCTGTCCTTATCGAACGCTGCGACCAGGCGCATACGGTGAACTGCCTTCGACTCCTTCCAGTAGGTGTGGTAGCCGGTAGAGCCCTCAAAGAGCACGTCACCGCAGTGGCACGCACCGTAAATGGTGTTACCGCTCAGGTGCAGATCCTGCCAGTCGCCACCGTACTTAGAAATCGACGAAGAAATACGGCCGTAACCATTCTTCGAGTAGTTCGCAATCAGGTGGTCAGCACCGCCAGTCCACACGGTCGAGCCAGCATCCTGAACATCGAACTGGAACGCGTACACAATACGGTCAGTAATGTTCAGCTTCAGCGACGGCTCCCACTCCCACTTAATGTTCGAAGCGTTAGAACCATTCAAAGCAGCCAGACGGAACGCACGCTGGTTATTCAGCTCGGTAAAGTAACCCGCAGCGTGAACAGTCGAGTTATCGGATGCAGCGGTAATACCGTTGACCGTGCCGTTGAAGTTCGGGCGCCAATTCCAATCCACCGCACCGTTCGAAAGGTTAATACGAGCGGCACCACGCGAGTAAGCGTACGCCTTAGAAGTATTGCCCTTCACATGGGTGAAGTTACCGCCAATGTACAGGTAACCGTCCTGAACCAGTAGGGTCTTCACCTGCGCGGCAGCACCATTACGGCGCTGAATCTGAAGGTCCCACGTGCGGTCAATCTGACCGGTGGTCGCGTCCAGAATGACGAAGTGGTTAACCTTCTCTCCATTCACCTCGGTAAATTCGCCACCAACCGCCAGGCGGTTATTCGGCAGAGCCTCAAGAGCCTTAATCTGACCGTTGAAAGTCGGGCGGAAGGAACGAACCAGCTCACCCGAATCCACGTTGTAGCCAGCCAGGTACGACTGATCTACGCGCTCGCCGCCAGCCGACTCCACATACTTGAAGTCACCACCGGTGAAGACGGTATCGCCCACCTGAGTAATAGCCTGAACGTAGGTGTTCATCTCGTTCTTCTTGCCGGTGCCAGTCTGCTCACTGGTGCGCCAGCGAACGGGCATCGTGTAGCTATTGGGCAGAGCACGACGGTTGCTGGCGGCAGAGCCAGAACCAATCTGCGAGAAGTTCAAGTCACGCTGAGTCAGCTTCGGGCGCAGGAACACCTGAGTGAAGGGGATAGAGTAACCGAAGGAACCGCGCTTGTGGTAAATATACGAATCAGAATTCTCATTACCGAAGTTCACCAGTGCGCCGTACGCAAAACCAATCTGGTAGCCCTGGTTCGGGTTAGCGAAGAAACGCACCGAGCTGGTGGTGATGCCCGGAGCCATTTCCGAGGGGTAACCGCCCATATGAGCGGTGCGGTTGATGCCTGCGCCGGTGAACTTTACGTTGCCCCAACGCTGACCGTAGCTCATCGCCCAGGTCCACTGCTCAGTCTGAGGACGCTGAACATAAACGTTCTGCCACTGGGTGCCCCTCGCATTGTGGGCGCGGTGCAGGCGCATGCCGTCGGGAAGATCCTGAGGCTTAATGCCGTTCAGCAGCGCATCGACAGTGTTTGCGGGAAGCTGGACCGGCGTAAAAGCGGCAGGACCGGTGGGATTCTGATGCAGCTGATTCGGGTCGCCGGTGCCATTGTAGGACTCGGTCCAACCCTCACGACCGCGGCCAATCATGACCCAGCCGCCGCCATCAGTTTCCTGATCGCAGTAGAACTGTGCCGGGCCGCTCATCTGCGGGGTGTACAGCCAGTAAGCGCCAGAAGAGGCAGAAGGATTAACCTGCTTGACCTCGTAGCAGGAAGCAGCCGCCTTATCGCTGCTGGAACCATCATGGGTGCCGGTAGCAGCCGAGGCGGGAGTAATAGGAGTAAGCGGTGCCGCAGTGAAAGCAGTACCAAAAGCGAGTGCGCAAGCAGCCCACTTCTTAGCAGACCATGAATGGGCATGGGGCTTTTCAGCGGGATTGTTCGTGTATGTGGTTGTCATTTGTGTCTTTCTGATGCGACGTTCCGGAAGAAACATCGAAAGAAACGGTGAATTATTGCACTAGAAAAACCGCAGTAAATACTGAAAACCTGAGGTTGGTTGGAAGAGGTGATCAGAATCCGGAAGGAGATATACTGTGTGGTTTTTCTGTAAGTGTTAATGATTAGGGTACAGGATTAAGCTGTGAAAATAATGGTGCACAAAGTGCAAAAATGTGGGGGAGAGTGTGATTTACGCCCTATAAAATCGGCGTTGTGGCACAAGAAATGACACAGAATAAAACCATACTCATATATCGCCAATGAAAGCGACAATCGGGTGCAAAAAGCTATATCTACAGCCAAAGAAGCCCACGAAAGAAAAATGCCATAAAAAGCAGAGTAGACCTACAATAGAAAAGCCGCGCACATCACCAAAAAGTGCACATAAAATTCCTCAAAATAAAACACTCGGGCACCCCACCCGACACCACCTCACACCGACCACCCGTCGGCACCCTCCACCAGCCAAACCGCCGGAACCGAGGACCGCAGATTCAGGAGAACCCGTGAGCACCACCCGAAAAGCTACCGCACAGCCCCCCGAAGCACCCCTGCACCCCCTCCTGAAAACCCTCAATCAACTCAGCAGCTGGGCCGCGATCCGCACCGCCGCCTCCGCGAAGCCCGCTGAACGTAGCGCACGCACCCTCATCGGCGCCGTCGCCGGAACCCACGCCGCGCTCATTGCCGACATCTCCGCTGCCGTACGCGCAACCACCCCCGAAGCGCTCAGCCTCATCATCGCCCCCACCGACCGCCAAGCAGAAGACCTCGCCGCAGCCCTGCGCGCCTACCTGCCCGCCGCCGACATCGCGCTCTTCCCCGCCTGGGAAACCCTGCCCCACGAACGCCTCTCACCGCGTTCGGACACCGTAGGCCGCCGTCTGCAGGTACTGCGCGCCATGACCGGGGAAGCGACCAAGCGCCCCCAGGTCGTTATCGCGCCCGTACGCGCCGTCATCCAGCCCATCGTCACCGGCATCGAAAAACTTGAACCCGTACACCTGGTTCGCGGTGAAGAATACCCCTTCAAAGACGTAGTACGAGGCCTCAACGACGCTGCATACTCCCGCGTAGACCTCGTCGCCAAACGCGGCGAATACGCCGTACGCGGCGGCATTATCGACGTCTTCCCGCCCACCGCAACCACCCCCGTCCGCCTCGAATTCTTCGGTGACGAACTCGACGAAATGCGCCACTTCTCCGTCGCCGACCAGCGCACCCTCAGCGGGGGAGAAGAACTCACCGAACTCACCCTGCTACCCTGCCGCGAACTGCTCATCACCCCCGAGGTCATGAGCCGCGCCGCACGCCTGAAAGCCGACTACCCGGCAGCCGCAACCATGCTCGAAAAGATCGCCGGCGGAATCTACGTCGAAGGCATGGAATCGCTCACCCCGCTGCTCATCGAATCCATGACCACCCTCACCGAGCTGCTGCCGGCAGGGTCCATGATCATTAACGTCGAACCCGAGCGCGTGCGCGCCCGCGCCGAAGACCTCGTCGCCACCAACGAAGAATTCCTCGCCGCCGCATGGGACACCTCCGCAGAAGCCGATGCAGTAGCACCCATCGACCTCGGCCAGCTACGCATGAGCGACAGCGGATTCCGCACCATCGACCAAACCACCGCCCAGGCACTCGAAGCCAAGCTCAGCTGGTGGGAAATCACCGAACTCGTCACCGACGCAGACCTACTCGAAGACGCCGCCGCAGGCGCGCTCGAAAACCAGAGCATCGCCGACGCCATCGAAGACGGAATCGACACCTACACCGTCAACGCCACCCCCGCAACCGCATTCAACGGCTCCGTCGAACGCATGCTCAGTCAGGTTGGCGACCTCATCCAGAAGCAGTGGACCGTCCTCGCCCTCACCAACGGCCGCGGCTCCACCGACCGCCTCATCGACCTCTTCCACTCCGGCGAAGGGGCACCCGCCGTACCCGCAGCCCGCCGAACCAGCCTCGAAGCCGACCCCGCCGGCAAGCTCGACCACGGCATCGTCGAGGTGTGCGAGGCGCCCGCCTCCGCAGGCTTCCTCATCGAGGAGGCGAAGCTCGCCGTCTTCACCGAAGCCGAACTGCTCGGCCGCCGCGGAACCTACGCACCCCGAGGTGCCGCCGGACAGAAATTCAAGACACGCCGCCGCCGCAACGCCGTCGACCCGCTCGCGCTGAACCCCGGCGACTACGTGGTGCACGAACGTCACGGCATCGGCAGGTTCGTCGAGATGACCTCCCGCCCGGTGGCTGGTGCATCCCCGGTCAATGGCGTGCAGCCCATGAAGGAATACCTGGTCATCGAGTACGCCCCCGCCAAGCGCGGCGGCGCACCCGATCGCCTCTTTGTGCCCTCCGACCAGCTGGACCTCATCTCCAACTACGTGGGCGGCGAGAACCCGAGCCTGTCCAAGATGGGCGGTAGCGACTGGGCTAAGACCAAGTCCCGCGCTCGCAAGGCAGTCAAGGAAATCGCCGCCGACCTGGTGAAACTCTATTCGGCACGCCAGGCATCGCGTGGCCACGCCTTCGCCCCTGACACCCCCTGGCAGCGAGAGCTGGAAGAGTCCTTCCCCTACAACGAGACCCCCGACCAGCTCACCGCCATCCACGAGGTGAAGGAAGACATGGAGAAAGAAATCCCCATGGACCGCCTCATCTCCGGCGACGTGGGCTTCGGCAAAACCGAGGTCGCCGTACGTGCCGCATTCAAGGCGGTACAGGACGGCAAACAGGTTGCCGTACTCGTACCGACGACCCTGCTCGCCCAGCAGCATTACGAGACGTTTAGCGAGCGCTTCTCGGGCTTCCCCGTGAAGATTCGCGTGCTTTCCCGCTTCCAGAAGGCGAAAGAAACCCGCCAGATTACCGAAGAAATCGCCTCCGGCGCGGTGGACGTGGTGATTGGTACCCACCGCATCCTCTCGGACAGCGTGGTGTTTAAGGACCTGGGCCTGGTCATCATTGACGAGGAGCAGCGTTTCGGCGTGGAGCATAAGGAAAAGCTCAAGCAGATGCGCACGAATGTGGACGTGCTCGCCATGAGTGCAACCCCCATTCCGCGCACTCTGGAAATGTCGCTCACCGGTATTCGCGAGACTTCCACCCTTGCCACCGCGCCGGAGGAACGCCACCCCGTGCTCACCTTCGTGGGTCCGCGAACCGACAGCCAGATTACCGCCGCAATCCGCCGCGAGCTCATGCGTGAAGGACAGGTGTTCTTCGTGCACAACCGCGTGGCTGACATCGACGATGTTGCCGCGGAAATTGGCAAGCTCGTGCCGGAGGCGCGTATCGCCACCGCCCACGGCCGCATGAGTGAATCGCGTCTGGAGCAGATTATTGTGGACTTCTGGGAGCGTCGCTTTGATGTGCTGGTCTGCACCACCATCGTGGAGACCGGCCTGGATATTTCGAACGCGAACACCCTCATTGTTGATCACGCCCAGAACTACGGTCTGAGCCAGCTGCATCAGCTGCGTGGACGCGTGGGTCGTGGCCGCGAGCGCGCCTACGCCTACTTCCTGTACCCGGTGGATAAGACCCTCGGCGAGATTGCGCATGAGCGTCTGAAGGCTGTGGCGACCCACAACGAGCTGGGTGCGGGCCTGCAGCTCGCCATGAAGGACCTGGAGATTCGCGGTGCCGGCAACCTGCTGGGCGGCGAACAGTCTGGTCATATTGCCGGCGTTGGTTTTGACCTGTACCTGCGCCTGGTCGGTGAGGCGGTGGCGAACTACCGCGGCGAGAAGGAAGAGCGAGAGGTCGAAACGAAGATTGACCTGCCCGTCAACGCGCATATTCCTCACACCTACATTGATTCTGAGCGTCTGCGCTTGCAGGCGTACCGCCAGATCGCTGCCGCCGATACCGAAGAGAAGATCGCGGAGGCACGCGAGGAACTGGTCGACCGTTACGGCGAACTGCCGGAGGCGGTAGAGAACCTGCTTGCCGTGGCGACGGTGCGTATGCACGCCCGTGCCGCCGGTATTCACGAGCTGGTGGTGTTGGGTCCGAAGGTGCGCGTGGTGACCGCTACGCCGTTACCGGAGTCCCGCCAGATGCGCCTGAAGCGCGTGTACCCGGGGTCCACGTACGCCCAGCCGAAGGGTACGGACACTTGGCTGACTCTGGTGCCGCGCCCGAAGACCATGCCGGTTGGCGGCAAGGACCTGGTGGACGGCGCGATGCTGCAGTGGGCCGAGAAGTTCATCAACTCGATTTATGCCGAGAAACCGCAGGCTCTCGAAGAGTAGGGGAGTGCCCCGTCTAACCGGCATGCCCCAAGCAAATGCTCGCCGTGCAGGTTGCCACAATATGGCATATCTGCACGGCGAGTGCGTTTGCCCCGTAGCGGCGGCATAGCTCACAATTAAGGCATGACTTCAAAGGTGAACTATGCATCTCAGCGAATTGTAATTATTGGTGGCGGCCCCGGTGGCTACGAGGCAGCGATGGTGGCTGCCGCATCCAACGCGGACGTGACTCTGATTGAGCGCAATGCCATTGGTGGCTCCGCCGTTCTGACCGACGTTGTGCCCTCTAAGACCCTGATCGCTACGGCGGATATGATGACCCGCTTCTCCGAGGCGGGTAGCCTGGGCATTGAGAACACGAAGGGCAAGGCACCTCAGCTGCGTGTTGATATGGACCGCGTGAACCGCCGAGTCCGCGACCTGGCTCAGCAGCAGTCCGCCGACATTAAGCGCGCCCTGGCTTCTGCGGGTGTGAAGATTATTCACGGTACCGGTAAGCTCCTGGACCGCCACACCGTTCAGGTGACTGATGAGGCTGGTCTGGTCTACCCCCTGCAGGCGGACTTTGTGCTGCTGTCGGTGGGTACGCATCCGCGTGAAATGGCGACCGGTATGCCTGACGGTGAGCGCATTCTGACCTGGACTCAGCTGTACAACCTTTGCGAGGTTCCCGAGGAACTGATTGTGATTGGTTCGGGTGTGACCGGTGCGGAGTTCGCCTCGGCGTATAACGGCCTGGGTTCGAAGGTGACCTTGGTGTCTTCGCGTGACCGTGTGCTTCCCGGCGAGGACGAGGACGCAGCCCGCGTGCTGGAGGACGTCTTTGAGCGTCGCGGCGTGCGAGTGATGCCGCGTTCTCGTGCCGCTGCTGTTGAGCGCACTGAGGATGGTACCGGCGTCATCGTGACCCTGTCGGACGGCCGTAAGGTCTCTGGCACTCACTGCCTGGTTGCTATTGGTTCGATTCCGAACACTGAGGATTTGGGCCTGGAAGCTGCCGGTGTGGAGCAGACCTCGAGCGGCCACATCAAGGTGGACGGTGTGTCCCGCACGAGCGTGAACAGCATTTACGCCGCTGGTGACTGCACGGGCGTGTACCCGTTGGCTTCCGTGGCTGCGATGCAGGGCCGTATTGCTATGGCTCACATCCTCGGTGATGCGGTGCGTCCGTTGCGTACCGATAAGGTTGCCGCGAATATCTTCACCTCCCCGGAGATTGCGACCGTGGGTGTGAGTGAGAAGGACCTTGCCGAGGGCTCCTACCGTGGCGACGCGGTGACCCTGCAGCTGGGTACGAACCCGCGCGCGAAGATGATGGCGATGCGCGATGGCTTCGTGAAGATTTTTGCTCGCCGCCACTCCGGCACCGTTATTGGTGGCGTGGTGGTTGGTCAGCGTGCTTCTGAGCTGATTTACCCCATTGCCCTGGCGGTGGAGAAGAAGCTTGCGGTGGATGACCTGGCGGATACCTTCACTGTTTACCCCTCGCTCTCCGGCTCTATTGCTGAGGCAGCTCGCAAGCTGCACACTCGCGGCCTGTAACCCGCGCACACGAGGTGCTGAGCCGGGCGTTGCACGCCTGGCGCAGTACCCCTGAAAAGCATTAAAAGCGGTGGGGGCCGCCTCCTGAAATCTAAGGAATTCAGGAGGCGACCCCCACCGCTTTGCCGTAGAGGAGCGTTAGCTGTTCGAAGTTTTACTTCGTGGTGCTGACAGCGTTCATGTCCACGTCACGGGTTTCGTGAGTGAGCAGGATGAAGATAACGCTCAGGATCGAAGCGAACGCCAGGTAGCCGCCCACGGCAGCCACACCGTAGGAGGAGTTCAGCCACACTGCCACGAACGGGGTCAGCGCCGCACCGAGGATGGACGCCACGTTGTAGGCGATACCGCTGGCGGTGTAACGCACGTTGGTGGGGTACAGCTCCGGCAAGTATGCGGACATGGAACCGAAGGACAGACCCATCAGGCACATACCGATGAAGATGAAGAGGGTGACCACTGCAACGTTCGCGTTCGCGCCGGTACCAACGACGGAGGGGGAGATGAGCAGGCCGAAGCACAGACCGAAGACTGCCATCGCGATGGTGGTCCACAGCTGCTGGGTGCGGCGGCCGTACTTATCAGCCAGCCAACCCGAGATCGGGATGAAGATTGCGAAGCCGATAATAGAGATCAGCTGAATCACGAGGAACTCGCGGTAGGGGATAGCCAGACCGCCCTTATCCGCCTTGCCGATACCGTAAGAGAGAACCCATGCGGTCATCAGGTAGAACAGTACGTAGCATGCCACCATGATGAAGGTACCCTGAATCATGGGCCACCAGGCAACCTTGAACGCCTCAACGAGCGGGGTCTTAACCTTCTCGTTGTTAGCGGCAGCCTTGGCGAAGACGGGGGTCTCCTCCAGCTTGAAACGCACGTACAGGCCGACAGCGACCATCACGATGGACATCAGGAACGGAATACGCCAACCCCAGATGAGGAAGGGGTGATCAAAGTTCTTAGCGTCGGTTGCGGAGTTGAAGGAAATCCAGCTGGTCAGCAGCAGCATGAAGCCGTTGGCTAGCACGAAGCCGATGGGGGCACCGAGCTGCGGCCACATGGCGGCGCGGGCACGCTTGCCGTCCTCAGCGTATTCGCTGGCGAGCAGTGCCGCACCGGACCATTCGCCGCCCAGGCCCAGGCCCTGGCAGAAACGCATAATGGTCAGCATGGCCGGTGCCCACAGACCAATCTGGTGGTAGGTGGGCAGCAGACCGATGATGAAGGTTGCCAGACCCATAGTGAGCAGTGCACCGACGAGGGTTGCCTTACGGCCGATCTTGTCGCCGAAGTGACCGAAGATCACGGAACCGAGGGGGCGCGCGATGAAGGCGACGCCGAAGGTTGCGAAGGATGCCAGAAGCTCGGTGGTTGCGTCCTTCGAGGGGAAGAACAGCACGGGGAACACTGCCACTGCTGCGGTGGCGTAAATGTAGAAATCGTAGAACTCGATGGTGGTACCAACGAGCGAGGCAAGAATAACTCGACTGCGAGGAGTCGTATTCTTCACCGATGCAGCGGACGCTTTCGTGTCGGGTGCAGAGGTGCTCATGAGGAAAACTCCCGAAAAGGTGAACTGTGTGTACAGATGGAGCCCGAGGTAGGTGTTCCATCACCGGTTGGCGCGGGAGGCGGGTGTGCCGTAGGCGCGTGCCGGGTGCCGCGACCGCACCGGGTGGGGTGCGGTGGGCGTAGGAATCTGAAAGGCCCCTCTAAAGTGCAACATTATAACTCTGTTCAGAAGAGACCCAACAAATACAGCCACTATTTGGACGTAATCGCAATAGGTAGTTGCTCAAAACCCCACAGAAACAGGCAAGAGCGCAGAAACAGACAGGGCGGACACAGAAAATCCCCCGGAAAGATACGAGAGGGGACCTCGTGCCCTTCCGGGGGATCTGTGTAGCCTATAGCGCTCGCGAGACCGCGGTATCGCGGCGAAGCGTTACTTGATGGTCGCCAGCACCGCACCGGAGGTGACGGTATCGCCGGCCTTAGCGGACAGACCCGAAACCTTACCCGCCTTGTGCGCGGTAATGGGCTGCTCCATCTTCATCGCCTCCAGCACCAGAATCAGGTCGCCCTCGGCAACGGTGTCGCCGTCAGAAGCCGCAACCTTCACGATGGTGCCCTGCATGGGGCTGGTCAGCTCGTCGCCGCCACCCTTTGCCGCGCCGCGTGCCGAACGAGACTTGCGGGTCTTGGAGGCGGGCTTAGCCGCAGGCTTAGTGCCGCCACCCAAATCAGGCAGGGACACCTCCATACGCTTACCGTTGACCTCGACAACCACGGTGGTGCGCTCATCCTCATCGGAGCCCACGCTACCGGGTGCGCCGGAGTACATGGGGATGGTGTTGTTGAACTCGGTCTCAATCCAGCGGGTGTGCACCTTGAACTCGCCGCCCTCAGCCGGCGCGAAAGCGGGATCATCCAGCACGACGCGGTGGAACGGAATGACGGTGGGCATACCCTCAATGGTCAGCTCAGCCAGGGCACGGCGGGCACGCTGTAGAGCCTGCTCACGATTCGCGCCGGTGACAATGAGCTTAGCCAGCATGGAGTCGAAGTTACCGCCGATAACATCGCCAGCTACGAAACCGGAATCCCAGCGAACACCGGGGCCGGTGGGCACGGTCATCTTCTCGATGGTGCCGGGGGCGGGCATGAAGGAACGGCCAGCATCCTCTCCATTAATACGGAACTCGAAGGAGTGACCGCGCAGAACCGGGTCCTTCTCCTCAATCTTCTCGCCGCGGGCAATACGGAACTGCTCGCGTACCAGGTCCAGACCGGAAATCTCCTCGGAGACCGGGTGCTCCACCTGCAGTCGAGTATTCACCTCAAGGAAGGAAATGGTGCCGTCGGTGCCGACCAGGAACTCACAGGTGCCGGCACCCTGGTAGCCAGCCTCACGCAGAATCGCGCGGGATGCCTCGTACAGACGCTCGTTCTGCTCATCGCTCAGGTAGGGGGCGGGCGCCTCCTCAACGAGCTTCTGGTTGCGGCGCTGCAGGGAGCAGTCACGGGTGGAAACCACCACGACATTGCCGTGTGCATCCGCCAGGCACTGGGTCTCAACGTGGCGGGGCGAATCCAAGAAACGCTCGATGAAGCACTCACCGCGACCGAACGCCGCGGTAGCCTCGCGAACAGCGGACTCGTACATCTCAACAATGCTCTCGCGGTCGCGTGCCACCTTAATGCCGCGGCCACCGCCACCAAATGCGGCCTTCACCGCAATGGGCAGACCGTGCTCATCCGCGAAGGCAACAACCTCATCGGCGGACTTGACCGGGTCCTTGGTGCCGGGCACCAGGGGAGCGCCCACCTTCTGCGCGATGTGGCGGGCTGCCACCTTATCGCCCAGCTGGGTAATGGACTCGGGGGAGGGGCCAATCCAGGTCAGACCCGCGTCAATGCACTTCTGCGCGAACTGCGCGTTCTCAGAAAGGAAACCGTAGCCGGGATGCACGGCGTCAGCACCGGAGCGGAGAGCAATCTCAATGAGCTTGTCCATGACCAGGTAGGACTGTGCCGCGGTGGCGCCGCCGAGAGCGTAGGCTTCATCGGCAAGCTTCACGTGCTGGGAATCGCGGTCGGGGTCAGCGTAGACGGCGACGGTCTGCAGGCCCTCATCGCGGGCTGCACGAATCACGCGGACAGCAATTTCACCGCGGTTAGCGATCAGAATCTTGCTGACCGGGCCGGTGTGACGGCCGGGGACTGCAGTAAATTTCTTGGCGGCTTCTGCCTGGTGCTGAGTCACTTAAAGCTCTCCTTTAATCTCCTGCTCCAAGGATACATCGGCAGGATTGGCGAATATAACGCGCATCATACTGTTCTATCTTATCGATTGGTGTTCAATAATGTGTATTCCAGGGCGCGCTTTGAGACAGATTTATACGATTACGCTGAATCTAATCCTCGTTGTGGGGCGCTAGCCACAACTCGGTTACCGCAACCTCGCGGCGGCGCAACATATCGCGTAGCGCGTGGATGGACAGGCCCACCACCGTGTGGAACTCACCCTCAATACCGCGAATAAACGCCGAACCGTAGCCGTCCAGGGTAAAGGAACCGGCTACCCAGAGCGGTTCGCCGGTGGCAATGTACGCCTCAATCTCTTCGGGGCTGAGCTCATCAAAGTGGACGGTAGCGCTACGCAACTCAGAAACAGTGGGTAGCTCAGAAGCAGCGGGCAGCTCGGCATCCGGCTCAATGCCACGCAAATCCACGAGCGCGTGACCGGTATGCAACACACCGTAGTTGCCGCTCATAGCGCTGATGCGCTCGCGCGCCGTCTCGGCGGTGTGCGGCTTGCCGTAGGCAACACCCTCAAACTCGAAGACCGAATCGCACCCCAGAACCAGCGCATCGCGCACACCCTCGGCGGCAAGTTCGACGGCAACAGCCTGCGCTTTCAACTGCGCCAGCAGGGAGGCGGTCTCAGCCGGGGTGAGCCCGGCACGTCCCTGCGCTCGCGCCTGTTCGTTGGCGGCGGTGAGCGCGGCGTCCTCATCTACGGAGGAGACGCGCACCGTGAACGCGATGCGGGAGTCTTCCAGGAGCTTGCGGCGCGCCGGGGAGGCGGAGGCAAGAATCAGTCGGGTCGGTGAAGCGCTGGTAGTCATGGGTTCTATTTTAGAACGTTGCGGCAGGGTTTTACCTTCGGGTGCAGATTAAGGGTTGATGGGAAGCTGGGGTGGGAAGGTTAGGAGGCATAAAAAGAGCGTGTCCCATCCCCCTCAACCACGTAGGAGATGGAACACGCCGTTCAAAATCATAACTCTTCTCAAACGTTAAAGAAAAGAAGAATCAATAATGACATTTTTATGACGTTTGATAAATGTATTTTGTCCGTGCTGTGCGCCCATGCTGGGGAGGCGTGGGCGGCGGAGAAGCTACACGGCGCTAAGCGGTACCGCCTAGCGCCGTGCGCGTGAGCCTTTGCTTGATTAGCTCGCCAGATTAGCGGAGTGCCGTCTCCTCCACCTCGTGAAGTCGCTGCGCCTCACCGGCGATGCGCTCATCGTAGAATTCCTGAGCCACGAAGCCGCCCTCCGAACGGGGAGCGTTGTAGAGCGCCTCGTCCAGAATGCCCTCGCGGCGAGCCACAATCGCGGGAACCAGCGCCTGACCGGCAACGTTCAGGGCGGTGCGGCCCATGTCAACGATCGGGTCAATCGCCAGGAGCAGACCCACACCGTCCAGCGGCAGACCCAGAGTGGAAAGGGTCAGGGTCAGCATCACGATAGCGCCGGTCGTACCGGCAGTCGCAGCCGAACCGAGCACGGACACCATCACAATCAGCAGGTACTGGGTGAAGTCCAGCTGAATACCGTAGAACTGAGCCACGAAAAATCGCGGCAAGAGCCGGGTAAACCGAAGCGCAACCGTCCATCTTGGTGGTCGCACCCAGCGGAACGGCGAAGGATGCGTAGGCGCGGGGAACACCCAGGTTGCGTTCGGCAACGGTCTGGGTCATCGGCATCGAACCCATCGAGGAGCGGGACACGAAGCCCAGCTGGAGCGCCGGCCACACGCCCGAGAAGTACTGGCGGACCGACAGACCGTTCGCGCGAACAATAATCGGGTAGACCACGAGGAAGACCAGCAACAGGCCAATGTAGAGGGCGATAACGAACGCGACCAGCGAACCCATCGACGCCCAACCGTACGCGAACACCGCCTTAGCGATCAGACCCACGGTGCCCAGCGGTGCCAGACGGATAATCCACCACAGAATCTTCTGAATAATTGCCAGAGCACTCTTGACCACGTCAATGAACGGCTTAGCAGCCTCGCCGACCTTCAGCGCGGCAATGCCGACCGCACCGGAAATGACCAGAATCTGCAGTACGTTAAAGGACGCCGAGGCGGTGATGCCGGAATCACCGGACTTAGCGCTGACGCCCAGACCCAGGAAGTTCACCGGAATCAGACCGGTCAGGAACGCGGTCCACGAACCGGTCGAGCCGGTGTATGCCTTACCCTGCACCTGCGCGCCCACGCCCGGCTGAACGATCAGGCCCATCGCAATACCAATGAGCACCGCGAAGAACGCGGTAATCGCAAACCAGATGAGCGTGTTAACCGCCAGGCGTGCCGCGTTCGTCACCTGCGACAGGTTAGAGATGGAGGCGACCACGGCGGTGAAAATCAGCGGAACAACAGCCGCCTTCAGCAGGGTGACGTAGGAGGAGCCGATGGTATCTAAGGTCACCATGAGCCAGTTGGGGTTGCTCTTCGCGTCCCCGCCCAGTGAGAGGGCGAGCGCGCCGAGAACAATACCCAGAATGAGGGAGGCAATGATTTGGTTGCCGAAAGAAGTAGCCCACTTGGGCAGACGTGAACGAGATGATGCATGCGGTGTAGACATGTGGCATACTCTAAAACTTTTGCGCACTCCGGCGCGAGTTTGTGTGAAGAAGTGTTTCAACCCGGTGCAGTGTAGGGGATGTGTGACGAATCGTGACCTTCTGGCGGTACCTTTAGTAGCACCTTCCGGCGGTACCTTTCGGCAGTACAACCAACAGCGCAGCCAACAGTGCATCTGTCAGCGCATCCACCAGCGCCGTAGCTGCTTCCCAATAGCGGTTAGACCGGCTGATAGTTAACCGGCAGTCACCGCAAAAGCAAACAGAAGGGAAACAACGGCGCAACATGCGGCGAAGCTTGCTGAGATTTTGCCGTCAGCTAATAATCCGAAAGCCAGGGCTTGATATGCTGGAACCACACCGATAATCCGGCGAAAGTCGCCGGATGATGCTGTACCCACTCAGCTTCATGTACGCGTTGAGCGTTACGCCACGCACCACCTTTCAAGGAGAGATGCATGAGTTCTGCTCCCCAATACCCCGGCGGAACCACCACCCCCAACGGCCCGAAGAAGCCCGGCAACCGCATGGAAGCAGTCGCCAACTTCGCTGCCCGCGCCGCACAGACCTCTGCCCAGCAGACCCTGAACCTGGGCGCGACTCGCCCCGGCATCGCTAAGATGATTGCCGTAGCTGGCGCTGGCGTGTTGCTGGTTGGCGGTGGCATCTTCGCCTACAACTCCATGCACCAGGAAGAGAACGCGTTCTTGTCGCAGGGCGAAGAGTACGCCCGCGTCTGCCAGGACGCGAAGACTGGCCTGCGCGTGGAAGATAGCGAATGTGAGAAGGCAGGCGTTCAGGAACCGACCGACTCGCCCTCGGCCTCTTCCACGGAGTCCTCAAGCTCTTATGGTTCTTCCGGTTCCTCCAGCTCCTCGGGCTCTTCTGGGTCTTCGGGCACTTCTGGTTCGACCACCACCCACAATAATTCGAATGCGTTCCTCTGGTACTACCTGGGTCGCCAAAGTGCCGCTAATTCTTCCGGATCCCACTACATTCCTCCTGTAGGGTCCAAGCTTTCCGGAGGTAGCACCACCCGCCCCAGCAACGGCACCGTCTACAGTGGCGTGTCCTCCAAGGGTGGCGGCTTCGAGGATTCCTACCGCACCGCGAAGAAGTCCTCCACCGTTTCCTCCGGCAAGGTGACCAGCACCAACAACTCCGGTAAGACCTCCTCGGTGCGTAATAAGACCACCGGCTCGGTCTCCAGCGGTAAGCAGGGCACCAGCAATAGCGGTAGCACCGGCTCCTACAGTAAGTCGAACACCTCCAAGTCCGGTTCGTCCTCGAAATCCGGTTCTTCGTCCAAGTCGGGTTCCTCGTCCAAGTCTGGTTCTTCCTCGAAGTCCGGCAGCAAGGGCGGTTTCGGTGGCGGCTCGAAGTCCGGTGGCGGCCGCTCCGGCGGCTAAGCCATCAGCCATCACGCTGAATGCGGGCAGGGACTGAACGGTCCCGCCCGCATTTTCCTCACCATTTTCCATTTACTACTTCGAAGGAGCCTAGCCCCTCATGCGCCGTGAAGAATTTCCCGTCGGCCGACCCGACTGGGAGAACGTCATCGTTGAGGAAGGCCTCACCTACAGTGTGGACGGCCCCCACGACACCGACCACTACTGGAACGAATACGCCGCATACATTTTCAGCCCGCAAGAAATGGACTCTGTGCGCGCCCAAGCGGAAGAAATGCACCGCATGTGCTTAGAAACCGTCGAGTACATTGCCTCCGGCGCGTTCGGCACCCTCGGTCTGCCCCAGGCGGCGTTCAACCTCGCCGTGGAATCCTGGAACCGCCGCGACGCCGACTTCTACGGACGCTTCGATTTCACCTATTCGGGTGTGCCCGGTGACCCCATGAAGCTGCTCGAATACAATGCAGACACCCCTACCGGCATTGTGGAGGCGGCAGTCAGCCAGAAAACCTGGGCGAAAGACCAGCGCCTCGACACCCGCGGCTACGCCCACTGGGGCGAAATCGGTGAAGCCTTCACCAACCGTTGGCGCCACATCTTTGCCCCCGAAATCACCGCCGGCGTGCAGCCCGTACTGCACCTGGCGCACGTGAGCCCCGAGATTGACGAGAACAACGAGGATTACAACAACCTCTGGCTCATCGCCTACGCGGCACAGCAGGCGGGCATCAAAACCCACATGATTCCCATTGACGAAGTCATCTTCAATGAGGAAACCAAGAGCTGGGAAGACGCCCACGGACGCGCCATCGCCAACCTCTTCAAGCTCTACCCCTGGGAAGACCTGGTCACCGACAGCGAAGCAGGCTACGACAAGCTCCTCTTCGCCTACCACGGCGCCATGGACCGCTGGATCGAGCCGGCGTGGAAGATGTTCCTCTCCAATAAGCTGCTGCTCGCCGCGCTCTGGGATAAGTACCCCGGCCACCCGAACCTCGTGCCCACCTACGCGGGCCACCGCGGCGGCATGCGCAACTGGGTTCGCAAGCCCATCTTCGGGCGTGAAGGCGACGGCGTAGAAATCTACGCCCCCGACTACGACGTCTTCATCAAACCCGAAGACGACGACTTCTTCGCCAACGCCCCCGAAAGCGAATTCGTCTACCAGGAGTACATCCCGGCACCGCGCTACGAAGGCATTATCAACCCGGTCAGCCACCCCATCCTCGGCGTGTGGGTGGTCGACGGACGCACCGTAGGCGTGGGCATCCGCGAATCGAACGGCGCGCTCACCGACTACTGGTGCCGCTTCGCCCCGCACCTGGTGGATCTGAACGACTCCACCGGCATGGGATTCGGCACCACCGACCCCGGCACCGCAAACTTCGGATAGTGCTCAGAAGACACGAAAAGACGACGAAGCCCCCGCCTCAGCCAAAGCTGAAGCGGGGGCTTCGTCTATAGAGTTCCTATGCAGAGGCCCTAGCTCAGAGGACCCAGTTCAGAGGCTACTCGTCGTCCTCATCATCGTCATCCTCAGTATCCAGAGGAAGCATCATCTCATCGGTCAGGGCGCGGCGCAGAGTGTCCAGACCCACCGAACCGAGCAGAAGCGCACGCGTGTGGAATGCACGCATGTCATCGCCGCGGCGCAGAGCCTGATCGCGCAGCTCCAGCCAGAGGCGCTCGCCAATCTTGTAGCTCGGCGCCTGACCCGGCCAACCCAGGTAACGCAGGAACTCGAAACGCAGGTGACCCTCGGACTCGTCCAGGTTCAGCTTCAAGAACTCGTAACCCAGCTCAGAGGTCCAGATGGTGCCCGGCTCAACGCCCAGCTGCTCAGCCCATTCATCGGGAATCGGCATCTCGCAGTGAACACCAATATCGAAGACCACGCGGGCGGCGCGCATACGCTGAGCGTTCAGCATGCCCATGCGGTCACCCGGATCCTTCAGGTAGCCCAGTTCCTCCATGAGGCGCTCGGCATACAGTGCCCAGCCCTCACCGTGACCGGAAACCCACAGCATGTTCGTGCGCCAGGAGTTCATGGTGCCCTGCAGAGCCGTAGCGATAGCGATCTGCAGGTGGTGGCCCGGAACGCCCTCGTGGTACACGGTGGAGGTTTCACGCCAGGTAGTGAACGTGTCCTCACCTTCGGGAACCGACCACCACATGCGGCCCGGACGCGAGAAATCGGGGGAGGGGCCGGTGTAGTAAATACCGCCCTCGTTCGTGGGCGCAATGCAACACTCAATGCGGCGCATGGGGCCGCCAATCTCGAAGTGGCTACCCGCCAGGTTCTCCACCGCGGCGTCGGCGAGCTTCTGCATCCACGCCTTCAGCTCATCGGTGCCGTGCAGCTGACGTGCCGGATCCTCATCGAGCAGCTGCTTCGCACGCTCAATGCTTGCGCCCGGCTCAATCTCCTCGGCAACCTCACGCTGACGAGCAATAATGCTCTCCAGCTCCTTCACGCCCCAGGCGTAGGTTTCGTCCAGGTCAATGGTGGTACCCAGGAACGAACGGGAGTGCAGGCTGTACGCCTTACGGCCCACAGCGTCGCGGGAGGGAGCGACCGGCTGCAGCTTTTCCACCAGGTAGCTATTGAGGCGGCGGTAGCCTTCCTTGGCGGCCTCAGCACCGGCGGCAGCCTCATCCTTCAGAGACGGGACAGCCTCAGCAACCTCGGCGGCAAGCTCGTCAAAGAAACCACCGGGAGCGTAGTATGCGGCGGTCTGCTCAATGACAATATCCACCTGGCGGCGCGGGGCAACCTTGCCCTCTTCACGAGCTGCCTCAAGGGTCTGGATGTAGCCTTCCAGCGCCTCGGTCACGCGGTGCATACGACCAATAATGTGCTCCCAGTCCTGCTGGGTGTTGCGCTTCATCAGGTCAAAGACCGAGCGCACCTCCTGCGGGACGGAGGCAATATTGTTCAGCTGCCAGCCACCAAAGCCAGCCTTGTACTGCTTGCGGTACAGGCTCAGGCGCTCCTGCAGAGCATCCAGGGTGACCAGGTCAACGTCATCAATAGGCAGGACGTTATCGACCTTCTTCAAAGTCTTCTTCGCAAGGCGCGCATAAGCCTTCTCGCCTGCGGGCGAGTAGTCGGGGTACAGGGTCTCTACGCCTTTGCGACCAAGCTCGGTTGCATGGACGGGGTTCAGGTCGAGGACCTTTTCAAAGTATTCGTTAGCAATCTGATCGACGTCGGTCAGCGAGCGCTTCAATCGGTAGATGCTGGGAAGTTCCTGGTAAGTGCTCATGTTCATATCCTAACGCAGGGGTGTGCCTTCAACCCCGATTTTCGGTGATTTGGGTCGCATAAACCGGCAATATTACGGGCTGAGAGGCACCGAACGCGAGGAAAACGGCTTACTTGTGGACAACTCACCGGGGTAAAGGTGCGAAAACGCCCCGGCTTTCTCCCACCTGAACGTGCAGGAAAGAGAAGGCCGGGGCGCCCCCAGATGGGCTAAAAACTGCTAGCCGGCGAAGTATTCACCGTTGAGTTCCAGCAGACCGTTCGCACCCTCGACCACGCCGAGGCGGTGCGCAATGAGGCGGTCCTGCAGCTCATCGCCGGATACCAAGTCCACCAGAATGTTCGGGTACTTGGTCGAGCAGCGGATGAACTCGTCGTACGCCTCATCGCTGAACGGTGCGTTCGTGATGAAGGTGCCGAGCTGACCGCCGCGTGCGTGAATCGCCAGGAAGAACGCGGTAATATCCTGCGGCTGAACGCTCGCGGACAGAACAGCGCCAGCTACCGGGCGCAGAGTACGCACGTAGAATGCGCGTTCTTTTTCACCGGTGGCGGGAGTCGCCACACCGTCCACGCCCTGAGCGTCCAGAGCCTCTACCGTGTAGCCGCGCATCAGGAATAGATCGAAACCAATGCTACGGAAGCGTTCCTCAGACACCTGAGCCAGCGCCGGAGCCAGAGCCTCGCGGCGGAAGACCTGACGGTAACGCTTCAGTGCCTCACGCACCTGAGCGGCAGCCACCTGCAACGCGGCCGAGGGCTCAGCAACCGAAACAGCGGGGGCGGACACAGCAGGAGCGGGCACAGCAGGCTGGGCGGTAGCCTCAGCGACCGGTACCGCCGGAACCTCAGCGGGCACCTGGGCAGTAGCCGCCTGGGTAGGAGCCGCCACCGGCGAACCAGCCGGACGCGCCAACAACGCCGGAGAAGCACCCGGCACCGGAGCCAACGGCTCACGAGAAGCACCCTCACGAGTCGCCAGGCGAGCCTGACGCTCCGCCGCGCGCGCCTCCTTAGCAGCCTGAAGAGCCTCCTCACGAGCCTGCAACTCAGCCGCAATATCCTGAGGCAGCTTGTGCTTGAGCGACTGCGGCGGCAACGGCGCCATGCGGGCGGTCACCGCCTCCGGAGCGCCCTCCGGGAATCGCTTGAGCAGCTCCTTACCCGCCTCGCTCAGCTCATAACGCTCAGGGTTCTTGCGGGAGGTACGACCCGTACCCTCACGCAGAGCGTTCAGGTAGCGTTCGCCCTTGAGCACGTGCATCGCAACCGAATAGCGGTTACGCAGACGCGGGGTCAGCTTATAACGGTGCGGAGCAACCTCACCCTGCAGGTACGGGATATCCAGGGCAATCTTCAACTCATCGTAAATGTCGTAGTAGGAGATACGCGGGTTCTCCTCCACGAGCTTCAGAATCGGGTACAGCAGCTGATGCGGGTACGGCAGAGCGTCCACCGCCGCAGGGTCCAGCAGAGCCGAAGCCACCAGCTTCTGAACGCTCGGCTCAACCATCTGCGCCAGAGCCGGCGCGAAAGCAGGACCCAGCGAGTAGACGGTCTCGCGCTCAGAGAGATAGTGGTGGGCGGTCAGCACATCGTAGAGGTAATCCTGTGCGTCAATCTGCACAAAGTACGGGTTCGAGGACGCCTGCTGAATGCGCTCGTCGCGGTCAAAGACCTGCTCCAGGCTCGGAAGGCTCAGCTCCACATCGGCGCCATGGTCGTTGAGGGTGTCGAGCAGAAGAACGCCCATATGGGTCAGCAGGGCATCGGTTGCGGCAATATCCTCAGCCTTAATGGATGCGCCCTCATCCTTCACCAGCGTCAGCACGGAGCTCAGCTCGCTCGCCGGCACGCCGGTCTCCTCGTATCGTGCCACGAGCTCCTTCGCCGAAGGCGACAGCGAGTACAGAGTCAGCGGAGAATCCGTGTGCTCGTGAATCGTCTTGGTGCGCAGGTAGCCCTCGCGGGTCAGCAGGCTCAGCGCCTGAGCAATCACCGGCTCAATAATGCGCTGCTCCAGGTACGACAGACCGTACCAGCCCTGCACAAAACCACACTCGCGCAGCACCAGCTCGCGAATCTTCACGGGCGCCGCCGCGGGGTAGGAGGGGGTAACGCTCAGAACGATGGGCAGAAGCTCACGCACCGTAATGTGCGAGAGCAGAACCGGGTAGAACTGCTTCAGGTAGTAGAGGTACACGCCGCTGAGGAGGGGCAGAACCGGCAGGAGCGCCTGCGCCTGCTGTTCCTTCGGGGTGCCGAGCAGCTCGCGGCCAGCCTCGCTGAGGGTGTAGTGCAAGTTGCCCGGATGCAGCTGGCTGAGGGATACCTCAAGATAGTCAGCGTTGACCAGTGCCGCAATCAGCTTATTGAGCGCCTCACGGAAGAGAACATTGTCACCGACCGCAATGAAACGCTGAGTCATGTTGAAACCCAGGTCCACACCTACGGGGGTGTACATATCGGGGAAGAAAACCTTCTCACCACGATCCTGAGCGCGCTCAAAATGGCGGAGCAGGGAGAAAGCCGCCGCAACGCTGAGAGTGCGTGCTTCCTCGGGTAGGGCCTCCCACGAGGTTTCCTGCTGCAGAGAGTGCAATTCGGAATGGTCGATATGGAGCATTGTTTTATTCACAAAAGCCACGCTGGGCTCCTTATCTGGTGTTATTTATCGTGCGGGCGTTCTTCATAAAGTGCAGTCATTCGAGCGGGAAAATATTCACACAATACTGGGCGACACCATCTTTATTTTTGGGTCGACACTTTGGTAACCCACTTTGGTAACCCCTCGTGAAGAGAAGTACGTGAGGAGAAGTAGGAACGGCAGATTACTCAGACCCTCCCGCTCACGTACCGTCTTCTACGACGTGCACTCGGAAAGAACGCTATGAATTATGGTGAAGTGTCTAGACCGTCGCGGGTATATACACTTCGTGAAATAATGCGAGTATATATAACGCATTACCCTCCCATTGTATCGGCTGGTTCAAGAAATAACCTAGATTTCTAAAACCAGCCGATATATGAAAAATATCCTCAAGGAAAAGTGAAAATACATTAAGTGAAATGACGCAGGAAATGCGTGAAGGTCGGGGATATTTAGAGGGAAATACCCGCCCCAAAAACACCCCGATACTCCATACCGCGAGGGCTACTCCAAGCCGCGAGGGCTACTCCATACCGCGGGCAAAATACTCCTCGTCAATGCGGTAACCGCACTCGCCCTCACCATCAAGCACACCCACACGGTGACGAATCATCAACTCCACCAGCTGATGCTGATCAACCAGAGCAATATTGCGTGCGCCCGGCAAGCCCTGCAAATACTCGGGCACCGGATGCGCAAAAGCACCGCAGGTCACCAAAACGCCCTGCAAACCGCCGTGCAGAAGCACCGCACCGGCAAGCTTCTGAATCTCGTTAGGGGTGACCTTCATGGTTCCGCAATAATGCTTCACCTGAATATAAATCGGCGCGAAATCCAGTCCATCAGAATAGCGGGCAATAACGTCAACACCCTTATCGTCAGCGCCACCGGTCACCTCGGTACTAAAACCAAGAGCCGTAAAAATATCGGCAACAATCTGCTCAAAATATTCTGGCGTCACCGCGTGAATATGCTGAATCAAATCCTGCGTAAAATGCTCAGCAAACTCAGCCTGAGCGTGAATCACCGGCGAATCGCTGGCACGCAAAATAATATCCAGCGGAGACTGACCGGCAGGCCAAGAATTCGCAGTTCCAGCAGAATTCAGGGCGGGCATAGGGTAGCCGGCATCGGCTGCATCATAAGCAGCCGGGTTCAGCTGAGCATGATCAGCGCCTGAGAAATGCGGTAGAGCATGAAGGGCGCCGGTATCAGAAGCACCAAAAATGAGGCGATGCTCCTCCTCCGCATTCTCCAATAGCGCGTTCGCCTGCTTCTTCAGCTTCTTCACGCTCTTCGCCGTCAAACTCTGAGCGCACAACGCTTGCACCTGCTTCACCACACGCGGCGGCACCGAACCGTGCAGATGCGGGGTGCAGGTCAGCTCAGCGCCCAGGGGGGTGAGCAGGTACTTCCTCTTCTCCCACGGAGTCAGGCGAGGCATAAGCTGGGCATAACGAAGTGCCACCAAGATCTTCAAGGTGGTGCGCACAGCCACCGCAAAATCGGTGGATTCAAGAGCCGGTAGGTTCTTCTTCGACCCCAACGCCTTAGTCTGCTGCCGCAACTGCTCACTAACATAGGCGGCGGTGCGGGGCACAGTCTTCGACAAGCGCCGTAGCGTCGGCAACAGAAGCGCGATGTAGACATCCGGTGGGGGCCTATGGTTTTTATTCAGCATCTTTGCCATGGTCCCTGCCAATTATTAATACTTATGTGACGGTATATACATCGTAGCATCAGGACGTATCATCATTGCTTTATCGTTTCTAATATGACAAAACCGCAAGAATCAGCGCATTAGATGTTGAATAACACAATATAAATCTTGAATTTGAGGTAAAACAATAAAATCCCGCCGCACCAGCCGGTGCAACGGGAATTTATTATTCAGGTCGATAAGCCCGCGCTACATGGGGCGAGCGCGCCTCCACGAACCGGGACCGGGACGCAACGAAACACCCAGTCGCTGACCGCGGTTCAGGATGCGCGAAGCGGCACCCACCAGCAAGTTCTGCTCCTGCTGCGCGGCGCTCGCCTGCATCATCGCAACCACAGCGGTGAGGGCGGCAACCTCCTCCGGAGTGGGGGAGCCCTTAACCACCTTCAGCAGCGGCTCCTGCTCAGCGTCAGTATCTACCGAAGACTGAGCAGAATCCTTCGCGGCGCTGGAGGCGGTATCCGCGTGCGCCGAAGAACGTGCGGAGCTACGCTCAAGCTGCTCGGCGCTCTTAGCGGGTTCCGAACTATCCTTCTTCTTGCCGAACGAGAAATAACTCAGCGGATTGTAGCCTGCCAAAGGCACGCCTCCTTAAAACCTAAAATCCTGAGAAAACCTAAAATCCTGCGAATGCCCGCGCCGCCTGTAGCGCGGGCACAACGGAAGCCTATAGCGGGATGTTGCCGTGCTTCTTTGCCGGGGTGGACGCACGCTTATCGTGCAGGGCACGCAGCGAAGAAATAATGCGCACGCGAGTCTCACTCGGGGCAATAACCTCGTCAATGTAACCCAGCTCAGCAGCCTGGTACGGGTTCAGCAGCTCTTCCTCGTACTTGGCGATCAACTCAGCGCGGCGAGCCTCAACATCGCCGCCTTCAGCCGCCAGCGCGGCCAGCTCACGACGGTACAGAATATTCACCGCACCCTGAGCACCCATCACACCAATCTGAGCGGTGGGCCACGCCAGGTTAATATCGGCACCCAGTTTCTTCGAGCCCATCACAATGTACGCACCGCCGTACGCCTTACGGGTAATGACGGTAACCAGCGGAACGGTCGCCTCCGCGTAAGCGTAGAGCAGCTTAGCGCCGCGGCGGATAATGCCGTTGAACTCCTGGTCGGTGCCGGGCAGGAAGCCGGGAACATCCACAAAAGTCAGAATCGGAATGTTGAACGCATCGCAGTGACGCACAAAACGGGCAGCCTTCTCGGAGGCGGAAATGTCCAGGCAGCCGGCGAACTGCATCGGCTGGTTTGCCACAACGCCGACCGTGCGGCCCTCAACGCGGGCGTAACCGATCATCACGTTCGGGGCGTACAGCGCCTGCATCTCCAGGAAGTGGCCGTCATCCACCACGGACTCAATGACCGCGCGCATATCGTAGGGCTGGTTTGCCGAATCCGGAATCAGGGTATCCAAATCCAGGTCGTCCACGGTCACCACGGGCTCCTGGTCGTGCTCCAGGGGCAGGGGCTCGGCAAGGTTGTTCGAGGGCAGGAACTCCAGAAGCTCACGCACAAAATCGAACGCGTCTTCCTCATCCTCAGCCAGGTAGGTGCTGGTACCGGTCACAGAGTTGTGCTGACGCGCACCACCGAGGGTTTCCATGTCCACGTCCTCACCGGTCACGGTCTTAATGACGTCCGGGCCGGTAATGAACATGTGCGAAGTCTTATCCACCATGATGATGTAGTCAGTCAGAGCGGGGGAGTACGCGGCACCGCCAGCGCAGGGACCCATAATGACCGAAATCTGCGGCACCACACCGGATGCGCGCACGTTCATGCGGAAAATATCGGCAAACATCGCCAGGGAAGCCACGCCCTCCTGAATACGGGCGCCACCACCATCGTTAATGCCGATAACCGGGCAGCCGTTCTTCAGCGCGAACTTCTGCACCTTCACGATCTTCTCGCCGTTCACCTGCGAGAGAGAACCACCGTAGACGGTGAAATCCTGCGAATACACGGCGACCAGGCGGCCATCCACGGTGCCGTAACCGGAGACCAGGCCATCGCCCAGAGGCTTCTTCGCCTCCATGCCGAATGCGGTGGTGCGGTGGCGGGCGAGGGCATCAAACTCTACGAAAGAACCCTCGTCCAGAAGCATGTCGATGCGCTCGCGGGCGGTGTTCTTGCCGCGTGCGTGCTGCTTTTCGATAGCTGCCTCACCGCTGGGCGCGAAGCTGCGCTCTCGACGTGCGTAAAAATCAGCGAGCTTACCGGCGGTGGTGCTCAAATCAAATTCCTGCTGGAGGTTCTCGGACATTATTCCTCGTTCCTGCTCCACCCGATCGTCGGGAGCCAGTGGTTGCGGTGATGGTTGTTCAGAAGGCCCCGAAAGGCACTCTTGAACAATGTGCATATCCCTCAACTATAGTGCGAACTAGGGCACATATGCCAGGTGAGAAGCCAGAATATCAACACTAGATACACTTTTATGCACTCAGCACCCAAGAAGGTGCATAAGGTAAACGAAAAGTGCGAAAGAACGACTCAAGAGAGTACAGAAAACCCCCTCTCGCACCGGCAATCCTTGCAGGCGAAAAGGGGGTTCACGTTCAAGCTTTTCCAGTGTGAATGACGCTTAGATGGTGCCCAGAACCGGGTTCCACTCGGTGATGGTGTGAGACAGAACCGCGCCACCAATGTTCATCGGGTCGCCAGCAACCAGCTTCTCAGCCGCCTCAACGGAGTCGACCTTTGCGATCAGTAGAGCACCGGTGGGGGTCTCGCCATCCAGCAGAGGACCGGAAACAATCAGGTTGCCCGCCTCAATCTGCGAACCAAGGTACTCGCGGTGAGCCGGGCGGTACTTCGCCTGCTCCTCGGGAGCTGCGTAAACGTAAGTAATTGCGTAATAAGCCATAACGGTCTTCTTTCGAGCAGGGCGGAGGAACCTCCGCAGCCGGTCGGTGCTTGATGCACCCTCACTGTCTAATGTACCGTCTCGGGCGCCGGGTGGGCACCACCGGCGGCAAGAAATTGATATGGTGAGAAACCAGTGCGACTCGGCAGAAACCGGCAGGTTTCGGCGGTGAGCTGAAAGCGTGTCGGCATACTGCAGAGCAGTTTCGAGCAGAGTAGAAAGGCGCAAGCTATGGAGAAGAACATGTACACCGAGAGCGATCATTCGGTTTTGGATGCGCCGCGCATCCGCACCATCGCAATGGAAACCGGGTACTGTAGCGTAAACCTCTACGATGAAGTCGACTCCACCACCACCCGCGCCCGCGAACTACTCATGGACGGCACGGACCCCGAACGCGAACAGCTCGGCGAGCTCTCCGTCTACGCCAGCCTCTACCAAAGCGCCGGACGCGGCCGCCTCGCCCGAGCCTGGACCGCCCCTCCCGGCGCCTGCCTCGCCGCAAGTATCGTGGTGCGCCCGCACGCCTCCGCAGACCCGCTCGCCCGAGAACTACCCGAAGACAGCTACCACTGGCTGACCCTCATCGCCGGGCTCAGCGTGGTCGATATTTGGCGCAGCTACGGGGTAGACGCCGCCCTCAAATGGCCCAACGACGTCATCGCACAGGGCGCCAAGGGCTGCGGGATCCTCGCCCAGCTCGTTCCCGAAAGCGGCTCCACCGAGGGGCAGCGTAGCATTATTGTGGGCATCGGCCAGAACACGAACATGTCCGCCGAACAGCTGCCCGTACCCACCGCAACCAGCCTGAGCCTGTGCACCGGGCAGGTCATCGACTCCTCCGAGGTGCTCACCCGACTGCTGAGCATCTTCGCCCGACGCTACCGCGCCTTCGTGCGCGCCGGCGGCTACCCCGAACGCCCCGACCCCCTCAACCCGCAGAGCATCAGCCTGCTCGGCCAGGCACGCGCCGCCACCGCAACCCTCGGAGCCAGCGTGCGCATGAGCCTGCCCGACGGAAACACCGTAGAAGGCACCGCCGAAGACCTTGACGCGCAGGGACGCATCCTCATTCGCCGAGAGGACGGAACCCTAGAGCCCTACGCGGTGGGCGATATTGAGCACCTTCGCCCCGCCAACGGTAGCTACGGAGATTTTCAGCAGGCACACTAGAACCAACCCCTAAAATTTCAGCCCCTAAAATTTCTGCCCATAAAACTTCAGCCCAGTACGGCAACTCCATCAACCCACACCACCTCAACCGGCGTCCCCCTCCAGCCGGAACATAACAACCAGCACAGCTAAGGAACACCATGCGTTTGCGCGGAAAACTCAACCCCGGTGAGCATGTCATCATTGCGACCCGACAGCACTACGGTGCCCTGCTGCCCACGCTTGCCTACCTGCTGGTTGCTATCGCCGCCTCAACCTTCGCCTCCACGGCACGGTCCTCACCGATTCTGTGGACTCTCGGCATGATTTGTGCGGTAGGTGCCCTGATTAGTGCCGTGCGCACCGCCTGGCGTTGGGCAACCACCTACTACCTGCTGACCACCCACCGGCTCGTGGTGCGCCGCGGCATGATGACCCGCAGCGGAGACGAATCCCTCTACCTGGATTCCATGGGGGAGCGCTGGGCAAAACAGCGCGGCCCGGGGGCGTGGCTGGGCTACGGTTCGGTGTACGTGGTCTGCCGCGGGGTGCACCACCGCCTGACCTACGTGCCTGATCCCAAGCGTTTTGAAAAAGAAATTAAGGCCGCCCGACGCGACTATTACGCCCTGCGCGCTCGCTATATTTAGGGCTTCTTCGCCCCCTACCGCCGGCTCGGGTTGGTACCGTCGGCTTGGCTCAGAGCCTAAACCCGCCGGTTAATCTGCCGAAAAAATGCGGACTAGAGTATTCTTAAATGTGAATTACTCCACTAAACTATCCTAGGGTGCGGGCGCTTTTGTGACCCAAACACCACAGCGGAGGGGTATATTAACAAGGCGCTACACGGTGAGCATCATCGCAGCGACGCAATGCGAAACCCGCAGAGCACAACGAGGTACCACGTAACCTAGCGTCACCAACCTGGCGCCACCACGGTGTAAACCAGGCAGTAATTTCCGGCAGAGATGAAAGGAACGGCAGCGGCAATGAGCACGGCAGACCGCCACGAACCTGCGCACTCTCCGCAGGACACCGGCGCCACCATGGGCCCCGAAACCCAAATGCTCAACCTCAGAATCCTGCAGAACCTCGCGCAGAACAATATCTACCGCGACGAGGAATCCAAGGCAGGAATTCGCGCGCTCGAAAAGTCGCTCCTGGGCCAGGGCCGCCGCTACACCCCCGTACAGGCTGCCGAATACGCCGGAATTCCCCTGAAAACCGCGCAGCGCATCTGGCACAACATGGGCTTCCCGACCATTGCCGACCACGCGCCCTACTTCACTGAAACAGATGTGCAGATGCTCGCCGACCTGCAGAAGCTGGACGAAGAAGGCGACATCCGCATGGAGTATGTGGCATCCCTCGTGCGTGCTGAAGGCCAGCTGACCGACCGTACCGTCGCCTGGCAGATTGAGGCGCTGGTGCACAACATTATGGTCACCGAAAACCTCGACGATAATGATGCCCGCCGCAAGCTCCTTAAAGACTTCCCGCGCTACCTCGAGGTTCTCGAACGCCTGGCGCTGTACGCATACCGCCGCCAGATGTACGCCGGAATCCTACGCCTGGGATTGCGCGAAAATAACGTGACCACCTCCGGCCTATCCCGCCTGCCCCTGGTGCGCGGTGTAGGATTCGTAGATTTGGTCTCGTACACCTCCCTGGTACGTAACCTGGACGCCGCGGCTCTCTCCCAGCTCATCAACCACTTCGAGCAGAGCTGCCTGGACGTGATCGCGCCCCTGGGCGGTCGCATTATTAAGACTCTCGGTGACGAAGTTTTCTTCCTCACTGAAACCCCGGACGCTATCGCAGAAATTAGCCTGCAGCTCTCCGAAAAGATCGGTGCCGACCCGCAGCTGCCGGATGCACGCGTCGCCTTCATTTGGGGCGAGGTTCTGGCTAACCGCGGTGACGTGTACGGCTCCAGCGTGAACCTGGCTGCGCGCCTGGTCTCCCTGGCTGAACCGGGTACCGTACTGACCGATAATGAGACAGCAAACACGCTCCGACAGGTGGGAAATCGCTATACTCTCACCTCTCAAGGAACGCGAAACGTTAGAAGCTTTGGTAACGTAGACCCCGTGGCGGTGACTCGTCGCGTGAACTACACAATGGAGATAGACCTCTCATGACTGAACTGAAACTACGTACCGGTGGTGCAACGCACCGCGGCGCACATCGAGAAAATAACGAAGATTCGATGGTCGTCGCCGGTTCCCTTTGCGTGGTCGCGGACGGCATGGGAGGCCACGAGGCGGGCGAGGTTGCTTCGCGCCTGTGCGTGCGTCAGCTCGCCTACTCGCCGTTCTTCACGATGCCCGGTGGCCGTAGCGAAGAGGAACAGCAGACCTACCTTGAGCGCCTCGCAGCTATTGACGAGGAAGACCCCGCCAAGCGCCGCCGCCGCGCAAACACCCTGCTTAACAATGAAATCGTGGGTGCCCTGAACCGCCTGCACGATATCCTGGGCGAAACCAACGAAGAAATTAAGCAGGCGCTTTCCCGCTCCGGCGGTACGACCGTGACCGGCGCCTGGCTGACCAGCATCGGTGACCGTAACCTGTGGGTTATTTTCAACGTGGGTGACTCCCGAACCTACCGTCTGCTACGTGAGGACGAGGGTATTCACCACTCCGCCATGGAGAAGCTGCCCGGCGCTGAGGGCTCCGCCTCGCTGGAGCAGGTCACCACTGACCACTCCGAGGTGCAGTACCTGGTTGACGAGGGTCAGATTACCGCCCTGGAGGCGCTGACCCACCCGCGCCGCAACGTGATTACCCGCGCGCTGGGTACCGGCAACTACTGGGAGCCGGACTTCTGGGTTCTGCCCGCCCGCGCCGGTGACCGCCTGATGCTCTGCTCCGACGGTCTTTCCGGTGAGCTTTCGCACGAGTACATGGCGCGCGTGCTTACTTCGATCCGCCACCCGCAGGACGCCGCTGACGTGCTCCAGCACGAGGCGCTACGATCGGGCGGCCGCGACAACATTACCGTGATTGTTGCCGACGCTGTCGAAGCCTAAACTTCATACCCTATGATTCACCCCCGTTTTCTTCTGACGCTTGACTGAGCGCTTGTAGGGAGCGGGGGTGAACTGTATCCGAAGGCAGCGTTACTGAGCGTAGAGATTGAGCGTAGAGGCAGTGAATATGCGCCTGCGGAACCCGGCAATATGACGAGCGATAGGGGAGAGGATGACGAGTAATAGGGGAGAGGACCGGCAAAAACGCTAGACTGGACGGGTGACTGAGAACAACACCACCCAGCAGACTGCCCCCGCCGAGACTCGAGCAGAGAGCCCCGCAGAAAACTCCGTGGAAAACAGCGTGGAGATTACCGAGGCCCTGCGTGCCGAGTACGCGGAACTGACCGATAAGATTCGTGCCGCCCGCCGTGCCTACTACAACGAGGACGCGCCCTTCCTCTCTGACGCCGAGTACGATGCGCTCTACCGCCGCCTCGAAATCATTGAGGCGGAGCACCCGCACCTAATCGCCAATGACTCGCCCACCCAGGAAGTCGGCGGCGAAGCCATCGAAGCTTTCGCGCCCGTCACCCACCTGCAGCGCATGTACTCCCTCGAGGACGTCTTCTCCTTCGAGGAGCTGCGCGCCTGGCTGACCAAGACCGAGGAGAGCGTCCGCAACCTCACCGGTAGCGCACCGCAGTGGCTGACCGAGCTAAAAATTGACGGTCTGGCGGTGAACCTGCTCTACCGCAACGGTACCCTCGTGCGCGCCGCAACCCGCGGTGACGGCACCACCGGCGAAGACGTCACCCACAACGTGCGCACCATTGCGAGCATCCCGCAGCAGCTGACCGGAGATAACCACCCCGAAGAGATAGAGATCCGCGGCGAAGTGTTCATCTCCTCCGCCGATTTTGAGAAGCTCAACGAGTCCATGATTGCCGCCGGCAAGAACCCCTTCGCGAACCCGCGTAACGCCGCGGCAGGCTCGCTGCGCCAGAAGGATGCGGCGGTGACCGCCTCGCGCCCGCTGAGCATGTACGTGCACGGCATCGGTTCGCGCACCGGCCTGGATATTGCCACCCAGTACGAGACCTACGACCTGCTCGCCTCCTGGGGCCTGCCCGTGAGCCCCTACAGCGAAATCGCCGATAACACCGAGGCGGTGTTCGACTTCATTAACAAGTACGGCGAGCAGCGCCACTCCCTGGTGCACGAAATCGACGGCATCGTCATTAAGGTCAACGACTTCGCAACCCAGGCTCAGCTGGGCTACACCTCCCGCGTGCCGCGCTGGGCGGTGGCGTATAAGTACCCGCCCGAGGAGGTTCACACCAAGCTGCTGGACATTCGCGTGGACGTGGGACGTACCGGCCGCGTGACCCCCTACGGCGTTATGGAGCCCGTGTTCGTCTCCGGCTCGACCGTGGAACGCGCCACTCTGCACAACCAGGACGTGGTCAAGGCTAAGGGCGTGCTCATCGGTGACACCGTGGTGCTGCGAAAAGCAGGCGACGTGATCCCCGAGATCGTCGCCCCCGTGGTTGCCCTCCGTGACGGCACCGAACGCGAGTTCGTCATGCCCAGCGAATGCCCCTCCTGCGGCTCGCCCCTCGCCCCCGGCAAGGAAGGCGACGTGGACCTGCGCTGCACGAACCCGCGCTCCTGCCCGGCGCAGCTGACCGAGCGCGTGTACTACGCGGCAAGCCGCGGCGCCTTCGATATTGAGGCGCTCGGCTACGAAGCGGCAAAGGCACTCACCAGCCCCGCAACCCCGGACACTCCTCCGCTCACGACCGAGGCACACCTGTTCAGCCTCAATATTGAGGACCTGCGCGAGGTCACCATCGAGCGTGAGAAGAAGGTCAAGGGCGTGGGCACCGGAAAGATGGAGCGCGTGCCCTACTTCTACACCAAGCCGACCAAGGCACGCCCCGAGCCGAAGCCCACGAAGAATACACTGAACCTCTTCTCCGAGCTGGAGAAAGCAAAACAGCAGCCGCTGTGGCGTGTGCTGGTTGCCCTCTCGATTCGCCACGTGGGCCCGACCGCTGCCCGCGCGCTCGCCGCGGAGTTCGGTTCGATGCAGGCGATCCGCGAGGCTGACCGTGAACGCCTTGCCGCTGTGGACGGTGTGGGCACCACGATTGCCGACTCGATTATTGAGTGGTTCGCTGAGGACTGGCATGCCGAGGTTGTGGACTCCTGGGCTGCCGCCGGTGTGCGCATGGAAGATACTCGCGATGAGTCCGTGGAGCGCACCCTGGAGGGTCTGACCGTGGTCGTGACCGGCACGCTGAACGGTTACACCCGTGACGGCGCGAAGGAAGCCATTATTTCTCGCGGCGGTAAGGCGTCCGGTTCGGTGTCTAAGAAGACCCACTTTGTGGTTGCTGGCGCGAACGCCGGCTCGAAGCTGGATAAGGCTCAGCAGCTGGGTCTGAAGGTGCTGGATGAGGAGGGCTTCACCGCCCTGCTCGAGGGTGGCCCGGAGGCGGTTGAGGCTACCGCCGAGTAGGCCCGGTAGCGGGGTCAATCGAATCTGACCTGCAATATGTAGAGCATTCAGGCTCTGGAGTGCGTGCTCCAGGGCCTGAATGCCAATTTTTGGCATTTATAATTACCACAGCTTTTAAGGTGGAAGCGCCTTAAAACACTCCCAAAGCGAAGAAATATTTAAAAAATATTTACACGCCGTTCAAAACCCTTAAAGGTGGCGCTCAGCAACTCCGAACCGGAAAGCTTGGTGGGGGAGTGCATCCGAGTTAAACCCCTAGAAAACCCTGAAATTCCGGGGGAAAACCCTTAAGATACGCGGGGCTCAAGGTCTCCATTAATGTTTCCTGCACTTTTTACCTGAAAGAACCCTGGGAGAACCCGGGACGTTCGCTGTGAACTTGAAATCAGGTTGGAATCGTAAAAAACCTCGGCTATCTTTGAGACCAGATAGATTCTCGCAAGGGAATCGCCTGTGTGGTTTCAAGCTTGGAATGCTTGAAACGATGCCCGGTTCTACCGCACGTCCCCATCGAGGAAGTGCCACCCGGATTCCGCACACAAGTGCAGAATCGCTCACGGTGACATGAAATCGGTGGAGAGCCGCTCACATGGTAGAGCCAGAAAATGAGTAACCTACTTCGTTATCAAAGGGTGAGCGGCGGCGCGCTAGAGTTCCGGGGACGGAACGAGCGGGGACGGCCCCAAGGAGCATTATGAAGAACACTTCCATTCGTCGTACCGCAGCAGCTCTCGCCATCGGTGGCGTTGCAGCAGCTACCATGTCGATGCCCGCTGCAAACGCAGTAGACGGTGCTACCTGGGACGCACTGGCACAGTGCGAGTCCGGTGGCAACTGGTCCATCAACACCGGTAACGGCTTCTACGGCGGTCTGCAGTTCACCCAGC
>ERZ773008.17-NODE-17-length-153074-cov-62.745371_pt1 | contig 153074 bp, 113 predicted proteins | sample MGYA00580664_ERZ773008 | MGnify/ENA primary metagenome ERZ773008 (study PRJEB29015, sample SAMEA2738016) | human oral metagenome | biome: human oral; feature: human-associated habitat; material: dental | place: China | collected 2048 ...
AGCGCACTTGACTGGGGGTCAAGGGGTCGTGGGTTCAAATCCCGCCAGCCCGACCACGGGGACGCATATCCAAATTCTAGGTTTGTCTCCTAAGCGGGAAATTATGTTCGAAAACAACGACTCCTTCAGTAGAGGAGTTTGTTTTGCATGGCGTCATCTTGAAGGATCCAAAGCTGTAAAATCATTTTTAAATAATTTAGGAGCAAAGGATCTGTGAATTAACCATGAAATTTCGATCATTCAAATCTTATTACACGTCAAATAATGTATCAGTACGCAAACAGTTCATACATACGTTACAATATTTTAATTGTTTTAATTATCGTCTATTAGTTTTATTCATATTAGGAATATTATCATCAATTCTTGCTGTTATGGTACCGCTTGTATTTGCTTCTATTGTAGATTCAACTGCCGACTTATTAAGAAAAAATGCCACATTACAATATATACTTAGCTGGAATGGCATAATTAAATATATTTTAGCTTTTGCAGTTTCAATGTTTATCAGTGATATATTTAGAATATTATATGGTAAACAAACAATTAGTTTAACAAATAAGATAATAATTAAAGCTAAAACAGCATTATGTAATTCTATTATTCCTATAAATGAAAATAATGTTAATGAAAGAAGTCAAGTTGCATATATAATCACTTCAGATTGTCAAAATTTGAGTGATTTATATAGTACGCCTCTTACTACTGTAATTTCTGACTTAATTGATACTTTTTGTATGTGCATTGTTATTTATTTCATTAGTTGGGAAGCGCTCTTATTCCTTTTGCTTCCAATGTTTCCCATCTTTTTTATAGCTAAAAAGGCGGGCGAAAAACAAAGACAGTTAGCTACTTCAATTCGTAATGAGGAAACAAATTTATCTCGTCATGCAGATGATGCTGTTACAAATTGGGTAACTGTAAGACTTTTTAATGGTATTAAAAAAGAAAATAGGAAAACTACAAACTATATAACGGCAATCAATCACTATATGTCACAGGCAAACTTTAATTTAGCTAAATTAATGTTAAATGTTAGTATTTTACGTATATTAGCAATATCCACCGCCTTATGCTTTATTACTTTTTTAGCGGCCTTAGGGAAAATACAACTTGGATTCATAGCCACTTTAATGCTCTACTTATCTAAATTTTATTCTCCAGCTGTAAATCTGTCTAAAGCATACCAAAATGTGCAAAAAGGTGCAGTTTCAGCAAGTAATATAATTCAATATTTAAATAGAACTGAAAAAGAAGAAAAATACTATAATATAAATTATATACCAAGAAAATATATTAAAAAACAAATTAAGCAAGCGAAAGAATTGTCATGGAAAAATCTGAAAATTACTATGCCGAATAAACGAATTTTAACCTTGCCTGATGTGAACGTAAAGAAAAACGGATTGATACTAATTGAAGGAAAGAGTGGGTCAGGAAAATCTACCTTCCTCCGTTCTTTGTTAGGAATCGGTTATTTACCATCGTCAGGCAGTTTTATGTGGAATGGAGAAAATTTAAATGATTTAAATATTATAGATAGATTCAATATCTTTTCTTATGCTGGCCAAGAGAATTCTATATTCAATGGTTCTATTATGGAATCTATAACATATCCGCATGCGATTGATGGAAATATAGGTGTAAGAGCGCGGGCGAATCTTTACAGAGTTTCGCTTTCATATTTGGAAAATCGTGTTATGTCTTCAGCTAATCAGACTTTATCATTCGGAGAGGGACGCAGAATAGTTTTAGCTAGAGCTTTGACACGAATCGCTCCTGTACTTATAACTGATGAAGTCACTTCAAATTTGGATCCTTCTTCTAAAATGATCATCGAAAATATTTTACTAGAAGAGAGTTTAAAACGCATAGTATTAGTTGCAGCACATGGAGCTAGTAAATTGCTAGTCGAAAATGCTTACTTGATTATTCGGTTTAGCTAATAATTTATACTAAATTTATTTGATGGAGTACATCGTCTCCGCGAAAGCGGACGACTCGGAAGGGCGGTCGGCGCTCCTCATCGGGCGTACTCTGATCGCCGAGGCAAGGCGCCACTGGCCGGATTCACCATGACGGCTCCGACGGGGCACGGTTGCACGATCGAAGGCGTCCCGCGAGTTCAGGCTGCGGATCGCCCCGCCCGACGGGCGCGTCGTCCACGGCGTCGAGCGCAGAGGCCGCCTGCTGCGTTGCAAAATGACCGCCTCCCGATTGGTCGGATCGACTCCGCTTCCTCCTGCCGGCGGGCTGTCCCCGCTTTGTGCGCGGTCCGGCGGGATGCGTGTATGGAGCTCACGCCGGGCCTGACGCCCGAACAGACCTTGGAGCCGGGGCGGCGGAAGGAAGGCGGAGACGTTCAAAGCTACGCCGAAACGCTGCAGTCGAGAAGGTTCGCCCCCTAACCGGCGGGCAACCTAGATCTCGGACCCGGCGAATCGAGCCCGGACGGCGTATCATTGAGTCGGTTTACACCGAACTCACGGACAAGGGGAGAGCTGATGTGACGACGCCGTGACTGTCAGCCAAGAATACCGCCGCTCACCTCGGCATCGCATGAGATTGCCGACGGCGGACTCCTCCCGAATAGCCGCTGGCACGCCCGCCTCACGGCAGACGTCGGTGGCCCGCCGTATTCTCTTCCACTGCCCTCAGCGATATCGGGCAAGTGGGAACAACAGTTTTCGCGGAGTATCATGAGAGCGATACTCACCGCAACCCCCGGAGGTCTAGGACATGCCCATCATCGATAATGTCAACGAACTCCTCGGAGACGATCTGAAAGCTGCGATGACGCCGGATTCGAAGGTGCGAATCGCGGCGTCGACGTTTTCGATTTTCGCTTTCGAGGCATTGCGCGAAGAGCTGGAACAGATATCCGAGCTGAAGTTCATCTTCACTTCGCCGTCGTTCGTCACGGACAAAGTGACGGACAGGCTGCGCAAGGAGCGCCGCGAATTCTTCATTCCGCCGGGGCATGCCGAATCCAGCCTGTACGGATCGGAATTCGAGATCAGATTGCGCAATAAGCTGACTCAACGCGCGATCGCCCGGGAGTGCGCAGACTGGGTGCGGCGTAAAGTCTCTTTCGGATCCAACGCCAACGGAAGCCAGATGCAGCAATTCGCAGTCATCGATGATAATATTGCGTATACTCAACTACAGGGTTTCACAACAGCGGATCTCGGCTATGAGCAGGGAAACGCCATATCGAGCTTTGTGAATCGCATCAACGATAGTTCAGATGCAGAACAGTATATGCAACTATTCGATAGAATCTGGAATAATCCCAACCAACGTCAAGACGTCACTGAGGCGGTATACGAACACATCGCCGCAGTATACACGGAGAATTCTCCGGCGCGTATTTATTTTCTCATCCTGTACAACTTGTTCGCTAACTTCCTCGATGACATAAACGAAGATGTCCTGCCTAACGACCGTACTGGATATCAGGATACAAAAGTTTGGCAAAGTCTATATAATTTCCAGCATGATGCCGCCATGGGAATCATCAATAAATTGGAGACCTACAACGGTTGCATTTTAGCGGACAGCGTCGGATTGGGGAAGACATTCACCGCATTGGCCGTCATCAAATACTATGAATTGCGGAATAAATCGGTATTGGTCCTCTGCCCGAAGAAACTCGCCGAAAATTGGACGAATTACAATGCGAATCTGACGACCAATATTTTCGCCGAAGACCGTTTCAACTACGATGTTCTCGCGCATACCGATCTGTCTCGGGATAAAGGCGTATCGTTGGGAATACCGTTGGATCGCATCAATTGGGGCAACTACGACCTCCTGGTGATCGACGAATCGCATAATTTCCGCAATGCGGATTATTCCGAGGGGAGGGAAACGCGCTACCAGAGGCTCATGCGCAAAGTCATCCGGGAAGGCGTGAAGACCAAGGTGCTGATGCTCTCCGCGACGCCGGTGAACAACCGATTCAACGATCTGAAGAATCAACTGCAACTCGCCTACGAGGGAGAATCCGAGGATTTCGCAAGAAAGCTGCACATCTCCACGACGGTGGAGAAGGTGTTCGCCGACGCACAGCGAGTGTTCAACGAGTGGTCAGAGCTCGATCCGAAGTACCGCACGACTGACCGCATCCTTCAGATGCTCGACTTCGATTTCTTCGAACTGCTCGATTCGGTCACCATCGCCCGCTCCCGCAAACACATCCAGGCGTTCTACGACACCACTGAAATCGGCGCGTTCCCCGAGAGGCTCGCACCCCTCTCGATCCGCGAGCCCCTCACGGACTTGCCGAATGTGCCGGATTTCAACGAGATCTTCGAGCAGCTTCAAGCGCTCACCTTGGCCGTCTACACTCCGCTGGCCTATGTGTTCCCGAATAGGCGAAGCAAGTACGAGGATCTCTACGCCGTCACCGCGGGCAACAGCCGCTCGAATCTCGGCCAAGCCGGGCGAGAGGCGGGTTTGAAGAAGCTGATGACGGCCAACCTCCTCAAGCGGCTGGAAAGCTCCATCGACGCCTTCCGGCTCACCCTTTCCAAGATCGAAGCATCCGTTACGAGAGCCCTCAGCCACATCAGCTGGGGCGCCGTCGGGCCCGAAGACGTGAAACCGGATCTGTCCGAACTCGACTTGGACGAGGAAGATGTGAATGTCGAGGTGTTCACTCTGGGCGAGAAGATAAGAATCGATCTGGAGGATATCGACATCCAATCGTGGCAGCGGGACCTGTGGAATGACCGCGAAACCCTCTCCGAGCTTTTGGATGAGATGCGGAAGATCACCCCTGACCACGATGCCAAACTTCAAAAGCTCAGCCGCCTCATTCAGGGCAAAATCCGGTTTCCCGTCAATCCCGGAAACCGCAAAGTCCTGGTGTTCTCCGCCTTCGCCGACACCGCCGAGTACCTCTACCGCGAACTCTCGCCGGCCTTCGAAGCCATCGGATTGACGACGGCGCTCGTCACCGGCGGCGGCAGCGGCGCTAAAACCACACTCGGCACCGGTTACGACGTCCAAGAGGTCCTGACTCTGTTTTCGCCTCGATCGAAGCAGCGCCATCTGATCATGCCCGGAAAAACCGACGAAATAGACATACTTTTCGGCACTGACGTCATCAGCGAAGGCCAGAATCTCCAGGACTGCGATTACATGGTGAATTACGATATCCATTGGAACCCTGTGCGCATCATCCAACGATTCGGCCGCATCGATCGCATCGGTTCCACGAACAAGCAGATTCAAATGGTCAATTTCTGGCCTGATATTTCCTTGGACGAATACATCAACCTCAAGGAACGAGTCGAGAATCGAATGGCCGTGGCCAATCTCGTGGCCACAGGCGATGACAACATCCTCAAACCGGACGATGACGACACCGACTTCCGCAAGGAGCAGCTTCGCAAACTCCAAGACGAGGTCATCGAGCTCGAAGACGTGCGCACCGGCGTGTCCATCACCGACCTCGGCCTCAACGATTTCCGAATGGATCTGCTCGCCTATGTCAAAGAGTACGGCGACCTCGCCGCCGCGCCCAAGGGTCTGCACGCGGTCATACCGGCGGATTCGCAGAGAGGCCTCGTGCCCGGGGTGATCTTCGCGCTGCGAAACGTGAACGCGGACGAGAACATCAACCGCGGCAACCGACTCCACCCCTACTACCTCGTCTACTTGGACGACGCCGGAAACGTGGTCGCCGATCACACGGAGGCCAAGAGGCAACTCGACCTCATCCGCTCCGGCTGCCGTCCCTACGACGAGCCCATCGGGGAGGTCGTCCGCATTTTCAACAGGGCCACCCGCGACGGGGTTCGGATGGACGCGTACTCCGAGCTGCTCACCGGCGCGATCCACTCGATGATCGACGTCACGGAGAAACGCGATGTCGACAGCCTGTTCACGCCGGGGCACACGACGGCGCTGACCCAGACCATCGCGGGCCTCGACGATTTCGAGCTGATCGCCTTCATCGCCGTCGTCGACCCCGCTGAGGGAGCGAGAATCAGTGGCTGATCTGCTGTACCTTTGGCCCGCCGCAGCGGAATTCGGCAGCCGTGTGCCCGAAGGGAAGTTCTTCGATCACCCTGCCTTCACCCCCGCTGTACGGGAGAAGTTCGCCTCGGAGGTGCAATGCGTCACCTGGCGTTACAAGCTGGCCGAAGCCACCATCGATCTTCAGGGAACCGCCGACGTCCCCGAAGTGCAGGTCCTTCGAATAGACGCCAGGGATGCCGATGTCTCGAAGCAGGTGCTGACGGTGATCGACAAGGCGATCCCCTTTCCCATCGTCTTCGAAATCGCTCGCGGCCCGGGGGAGAGGCGGGAGGTGCGGATGGCCGCCGCCCACAAGCGGCTCGAGGCGCGCACCGCGAAGATCAGCCGGTATTTCACCACCGGCTGGCAGCCCGACGACGCTCCGCGACGGCCCCTCCCGGAGGCCGCCACGCTGCCTTGCCTCTACGCTGCGATCTTGGAATCGCTGGCGCAGGTGAAGATCCGCCCGGGCGAGGACGTATCGGAAATCACCGCAAGGTTGAAAAAGGCCGGCAGGCTCGAGCGAGAGATCGCGATGCTTGAACGCAAAGCCGGTAGAGAGAGGCAATTCAATCGCAAAGTGGAGCTGTATCGCACGATCAGAGCGAAACGCGAGGAATTGGCCGAATTCATCGGCGAGAACGCGAATGCGGAGGTCCGCCGAAGCTACGCATGACATCGCCCCCGATCTTCTCCCTCGCCGGAGGACGCCTTACGGCGGACTCCGCCTGAATAACCGCCGACACGCCCGCCGCACGGCAGACGTCGCTGGTCCATCGTAATTCCGTTCCACTACCAAGGAGGCATTCGTGGGCGACACGCCTTTGAGCCTGGCGATGTTGCGCGCCGGCCAGCGCCTCCGGGGCCTCATACCCGGTCAGGCGGTCACGCTCGTCGCCGTCGATCACATCGACGCGGGACTGTGCGAGGTCTTCTATCGCGACGATTCCGGACATTCCGACGCTCGGGCCATCACCGATGCGGACACCGTGCGCCTGGAAATCGCGAGCGACTCCGATTCCGCCCCGCCGTTCGACGGCGACCCCGACGAATTCCGTCTCGCCGCCGAGGCGCTGCGCATCAAGTACGCCGCCCTCTACGACCCGATGGTGGCCGTCAACAGCTCCGACGTCGACCCGCTGCCGCACCAGATCCGCGCGGTCTACGACGAGCTCCTCCCGCGCATCCCGCTGCGGTTCCTCCTGGCTGACGACCCCGGCGCGGGCAAGACGATCATGGCCGGCCTGTACCTGAAGGAGCTGATCCTACGCTCGGACTGCGAGAGGGCCGTCGTCGTCGCGCCCGGCGGGCTGGTGGAGCAGTGGCGGGAGGAGTTGGCGCAGAAGTTCGATCTCCGCTTCGAGGTGTTCGGCCGCCACATGGTCGACGACGCGCAGGGCCGCAACGTCTTCGCCGAGCATCCCTACCTGATCGTGCGGATGGATCAGGTCTCCCGTAACGACGGCTTGATGGAGCAGCTCTCCGAGGTCAGTTGGGATGCGGCGATCGTCGACGAGGCTCACCGTATGTCCGCGCACTATTCGTCGTGGGCGGGGGAGGTCGACGAGACCAGGCGCTTCCGGCTGGGCCGGCTCCTCTCGCAGACGGCGCACAACTTCCTGTTGATGACGGCCACGCCGCACGCGGGCAAAGAGGAAGATTTCCAACTGTTCATGTCCCTGCTGGACCGCGACCGTTTCGAAGGCCAGTTCCGCAAGGGCGTGCACCGCACGAACACCAAGGGCCTCATGCGGCGCATGGTCAAGGAGGACCTGCTCACCTTCGAGGGACGGCCGCTGTTCCCCGAGCGCCGCGCCTACACGGTCGAATACGAGCTCAGCCCGGCCGAGCGGGACCTGTACGAGCAGGTCACCGACTACGTGCGCACCGAGATGGGGCGGGCGGAGCGTATCGCACAGGACGGCGACAGGAAGCGCGGCAACAACGTCGGCTTCGCCTTGACCGTGCTGCAACGCCGCCTCGCCTCCAGCCCAGAGGCGATCCTGCGTTCGCTCGAACGCCGCCAGGCGCGTTTGGAGGCGAAGCTGCACGAGATGGAGCGCGCCGCCGAGGAGGCCCGGTTCGCGGGGAACGGTCAGGCGCTTCTCGCCGACGCGGCACTGCCCGCGCTCTCGGTGGACGGCTTCGAGGACGCCGAGGAGGAGACATCCGAGGAAGAGCGCGCACGGTTCGAGGAACAGGTCGACGAGGTCGTGGATCTGGCCACCGCGGCGCAGACGATCCCCGAGCTGCGCGCCGAGATCGCGATCCTGGAGGACCTCATCCGCGTCGCCCGCCGCGTCCGGGTTCAGGATGACGACAAGAAGTGGGTGGAGCTGCGCACCATCCTCGACGAGCAGATCCTTTCCCGCGGCGAATCGGGCGAAGTCCGCAAGCTCATCGTCTTCACCGAGCATCGCGACACGCTCGACTACCTGCGCGGCAAGATCGCCACTCAGCTCGGCCGTGCGGATTCGGTGGTCACCATTCACGGAGGAACCCGGCGCGAGGACCGCAAGGCGGCCCGTGAGCAGTTCACCCACGACCCCGACGCGGTGGTCCTGCTGGCCACCGACGCCGCGGGCGAAGGCTTAAACCTTCAGCGCGCGCATCTGATGGTCAACTATGACCTGCCGTGGAATCCGAATCGGATCGAGCAGCGCTTCGGCCGAATCCACCGCATCGGCCAGAGGGAGGTGTGCCACCTGTGGAATATGGTGGCCAAGGGTACTCGCGAGGGCGACGTGTTCACCCGGCTGCTGGCCAAGATCGCCCAAATGTCGTCCGCTTACGACGGCAATCTCTTCAACGTCCTCGGGGATTCCGGCGCCTTCCGGGAGCGCTCTCTGCGCGATCTGCTCATCGAAGCAATTCGCTACGGGGATCGGCCCGATGTCAAGGCCAAGCTCGACCACATCATCGACGAGGGGGTCGCGGACGGACTGGAGGAGATGGTCCAGGAACGCGCCCTGCACCCCGAGATGTTCAGCGCCCTGAACCTGGACGAGGTCCGCGCCCGGATGGAGGCGGCGAGGGAGCGGCGGCTCCAGCCTGGTTATATCGCCGCGTTCTTCATCTCCGCTTTCGAACGTCTGGGCGGAAGCATCCGCCGCCGCGAGAGGGGCCGGTACGAGATCACCCGCGTCCCCAAACGAGTCGGCGACACGGCCCGCCGCTTGAACCGGTGGGCGCCCGTCGCCGACCACTACGAGCGCGTCACCTTCGAACTCGACCGCATCCGGCCCAGCGGCCTCGCGACGGCCGCCCTCATCGCTCCGGGCCATCCGCTGCTGCACGCCGTCATCGAGGCGACCGTCGAGGATCTCGGCCCCGTCTTGAAGCGCGGCACCGTACTGATCGACCGCCGCGGCAAGCAGGCTAGCGAGCCGATGTTGATGTACACGGTCGAGCAGCGCATCCACAACGGCAAGCCGGAGGCGGACACCGTCTCGCATCACTTCGACTATTCGCTCCTGGGGAGAGGCGGTGACGTCACCGTCTCGCCCACGCCGCCGTATCTCGACTACGACGGGCCCCGCCCGGACGAGGGAGAGGCGATCGGCGAGATCGCCGGCAGCGACTGGGCGCGCGGGGTTCACGAGAAGGCCGTTCGGGCGCGCGCTTACCGGGAGGGCCTCCTGCCGCGCATGGAAGAGGTCAGAACCCGCGTCGAGGCGGAGACCGACCGTACGCGCCGCCAGGTCAGGGAACGCCTGCTCGCGGAGATCAACCACTGGGACAGCGAGTACACCCGGTTCGAAGCGCTCGAGCGTTCTGGTGCCATCGGCAGGCTCCGCGCCGAGACGGCTTACACGCGCGCCCGCCAGCTCGACGAGCGCCTCGAGCATCGGCTTGACGAACTCGAGCAGGCCGCACACCTCGTCGCGGTCCCCTCGGTGATTCGCGGCATCGCGCTCGTCATTCCCAGCCGAATCGTCGCCGCGGGGGACGGCGAGGCGTCTACCAGTGAAACCGAGGCTGTGGAGCGGCGGGCAGTCGAGGCCGTCCTCGCCGCCGAACGCGCGCTGGGGCGGGTGCCGGAGGAGATGGCGCGCAACAACCCCGGATACGACATCCGCTCCACCGACCGGGACGGACGCGTCTACTACATCGAGGTCAAGGGCCGGCTCGAAGGCTCTGAGACCTTCGCCGTCACGACGAACGAAGTGACCTTCGCTCAGACCCAGGGCGAACGCCACCGCCTCGTGCTCGTCCAAGTCTCGCCCGAGGGCGCCGCCGACGACCGGTTGCGCTACGTCACCGGCGCTTTCACCCACATCGGACCTTCGACGACCACCCGCTCCTTCACGGAGGAGTGGCGCGACTACTGGACCAGGGGAGGGCCGCCCCGATGACGCCCCACAATGAACTCTTCAACCGAACCACCACCGACGAAAGAAGCACTGTGACCACTCCTAAGAAAAAGCTCATCGAGGTCTCGCTGCCGCTCGAGGCGATCAACGCGGCCTCCGTACGCGAGAAGTCGATCCGCCCTGGGCACCCTTCGACTCTTCATCTGTATTGGTCGAGAAAGCCACTTGCCACGGCCCGGGCGGTCCTCTTCGCCCAGTTGGTCGACGATCCTTCGGCACGCCCGGAGGAGTTCCCGACCGTGGAGGAGCAGGACGCGGAGAGAGCCCGCCTGCACGCTCTCATGGAGAGACTGGTGGTGTGGGAGAACAGCAATGACGAGGAGCTGTTCCGCGAGGCCCGCGAGGAGATCCGCAAGAGCAACGGCGGCGAGCTCCCCGCGGTTCTCGACCCGTTCGCGGGAGGCGGGTCGATCCCGCTGGAGGCGCAACGCCTCGGCCTGGAGGCTCACGCCAGCGACCTCAACCCGCTGGCCGTGCTCATCAACAAGGCGCTCATCGAGATCCCCCCGAAGTTCGCGGGGATGGAGCCCGTGCATCCCGGCGGAAACGAACAGAACATCTATCAGCGCGCCGAAGGCCTCGCCGAGGACGTCCGCTACTACGGGCAGTGGATGCGCGATGAGGCCGAACGCAGAATCGGTCATCTTTACCCGAAGGCCGTGGCGCCCGACGGGTCCGAGCACACGGTGATCGCCTGGAAGTGGGCGCGTACAGTGAGAAGCCCCAACCCGGCGAATCCCATCGAGACGCCGCTGGTCAACTCGTGGTGGCTGAGCAAGAAGAAGGGCCACGAGGCATGGGTGCGTGCCACCGTCGAAGACGGACGGGTGCACTACGAGGTTGTACACGACGCGGACGGGCCACAAGGTAACGACGAGTGGACCATCAAACATGGCAAAGGAGCACGTGCTGTCGGCGATGGAACCCCCTTCAGCTACGACTATATTCGTAACGAAGGACGCGATGGGCGGATTGGCGCACATCTCATTGCTATCATTGCTGAAGGAGGTAAGGGTCGACTTTATATTTCTCCATCAGAAGCACAAATTAAGGCGACTCACGTCACCCGCCCTAGCATCGAAATAGATGGTGACATAGCGACGAATCCACGTTGGTTTTCTCCTCCAGCTTATGGAATGGCAAAATTTTCAGATTTATTTACAAATCGACAACTGATTGCTTTGAAGACGCTGCGTGACCTTGTGACCGAAGCGCGCGAGCAGGTGCTGACCGACGCGCGTGCTGTGGGATTGACCGACGGTGATCGTTTGGAAAAGGGAGGTACAAATGCCCAAGCCTATGCTGATGCAGTCGTAACCTATCTTGCATTTACCGTGAGTCGTTTGACTGATTATTCTGCGAGTTTATGCACTTGGCATTCAACTAAAGAAATCATTACTCATGTCTTTACAAGACAAGCAATACCTATGACTTGGGATTTTGTGGAAGCAAATCCGTTTTCAAAATCGTCTGGAAATTTTCTGGGACAAGTTAAATGGGTTGCGGAAGCAATTTCGAAAGTCTCCGTGGGAGTTCCCGGGGTAGTGGATCAAGTAAGTGCCGATAAGCAAGCATATGCGGGATTTGTCGTCTCCACCGATCCTCCATATTACGATAATATTGGCTACTCAGACCTTTCTGATTATTTCTATATATGGTTGCGTTGCTGTCTCTACAATATCCATTCAAATATCGTTAAAACCATGTTAACACCAAAATCTGAAGAACTCGTTGCCAACCCATATCGGCGTGGCGGTAAAGACGCTGCCGCGAGGTATTTCGTCGAGGGCTTCAATTCCGTGTTTCACCGTATCCGCGGAGGAACGAACTCACATATTCCAATGACCGTTTACTATGCATATAAGCAACAGGATTCCAGCAAGAATGACGCTACTGGATGGCATACCTTACTAGATGGCCTTATCGGAGCGGGATGGGAGGTCACTGCCACGTGGCCGATGCGCAGCGAACTAGCAAATCGCATGCTTTCCCAGGGAACTAACGCTTTAGCCTCATCCATTGTACATGTTTGCCGTCCTCGCCCCGAGGACGCGGAGGCGACAACTCGCCGGGCCTTCGTCGCTCAGCTCAAGTCGGAGCTGCCGGTGGCGTTGCGCACGCTCATGCAGGGTGGCATCGCCCCAGTTGATCTGGCGCAGGCGGCGATCGGGCCGGGGATCTCGGTGTTCTCCCGATATTCGCGGGTGCGCGAAGCCGACGGCTCAGACATGAGCGTGAAGGACGCGCTGCTGCTGATCAACGCCACACTCGACGAGGTGCTGGGGGAACAGGAGTCGGACTTCGACCCGGAAACCCGCTTCGCCGTCAGGTGGTACCGGCAGTACGGCTGGGGAGAAGAAAGTTCCGGTATTGCGGACCAGCTGGCGCGCTCCTCTGACACTTCAATCAGCGCCTTGGAGCGCGGCGGGATCTTCGAGGCGAAAGGCGGCAAAGCCCGGCTGCTCTCACCCTCGCGGCTTGAAAGCGACTGGAACCCCGCCGCGGACGACCACGTGAGCGTGTGGGAGGCGACGGTGCGCCTCGCCGCGACGATGGCGAAGGGCGGCGCCGACAAGGTGGCCGAATTGCTGCCCGCGGTCCAAGACCGTGTGAGCCTGGACGCCGTGAAGGAACTCGGCTTTCTGCTCTTCAAAGAAGCCGAGAAAAAGGGAGACAGCGAAGACGCCCTCCTGTTCAACAGCCTCGTGAGCGCATGGGGCGACCTATCCGAGCAGGCCCGCAGGATCGCATCGATCCCGCGGGCGGCCCAGCAGGAACTCGATTTCAACGAGACGGACTAGGCGCATGGGAACGAAAAGGCAGGAGCCGGGAAAGAGAATCGCCTCGGCGCGGCGGCCGCTAACGCGACATCGTGCGGAGCTTACGAACTCGATTCTGCCGCAGGAGCGTCGATACCGCTCCTCACGGCGCTGAAAGCAAACGGAAGTGTCACATTTAGGAGACGATCATGGCGATGAACAACCGGGAGCGGATCGGCAGGGCTTTCGACCTGCTGTCCGAAGGATTGCTGGACGCAGTCGATCCGGTCATGACTCAGGCTTTCGGCACGTCCGATTGGCCTGCCCGGTGGGCCGCGGAGGACGCCGCCAAGTACGGCGGCGCCGTGCGCACAATGACGAAGCGGGACGTTCAGGTCCAGTTGCGGGCGATCACCGAGAAGGGCTTCCACTTCAAGGACGTGCTCTCCCGCGCACAACAAGGCTTCGCCTCCGAACTGCGGCACACCCGCAATAGGTGGGCCCACAACGAGCAGTTCAGCTCCGATGACGCCATCCGCGCCCTCGACACCATCGAGCGTCTGCTGCAGGCCGTCGACGCGATGGACTCGGCGGCGGACGTCCGCAAGCTGCGAATGGACCTCCAACGCACCGTGTTCGAGGAGCAGAATCGCAGGAAGACCAAACGGGTGGCCCTCGACCCGAGTTCGGGTCTGAAACCCTGGAGGGACGTGATCCGGCCCCATGACGACGTGGCGCGCGGCGAATTCACCGCCTCGGAATTCGCCGCCGATCTGCACCTCGTCCACACCGGGCAGGCCGTGAGCGCGGAATACGGGGACCCGGTGGAGTTCTTCAGCCGCACCTACCTCACTGAGGGCCTGCACGACCTTTTGTCCCGTGCACTGCGCCGGCTGAACGGCGACGGGAACGCCAGCCCCGTGGTGAACCTTCAAACGAACTTCGGCGGCGGAAAAACCCATTCGATGCTCGCGCTCTACCACCTGTTCGGCGGCACCCCGGCGCACGACCTGCCGCAGGAGGTCCAGGAGCTCGTCGCCGCCAGCGGTAACCCGGATCTCGCGAGAATGGGGGTGCGGCGGGTCGCGCTCGTGGGAACCTATCTCAAAGCGGGCTCGCCCGCCATCAAGGGGGACGGGACGGAAGTGCGCACCCTCTGGGGCGAGCTCGCCTGGCAGCTCGGCGGCCGTGAAGCGTACAGCCTGGTGGCCGAGGACGACAAGGCGGGCACTAACCCCGGCGAGGCGATGCGGACGCTGATCCGACGCTACTCGCCCGCGTTGATCCTCGTGGACGAATGGGTGGCCTACGCGCGCCAGCTCCTCACAGACGCCGACCTTCCGGCGGGTTCATTCGACACGCAGTTCACGTTCGCGCAATCGTTGACGGAGATCGTGCGGTCCGTGCCCGGGGCCATGCTGGTGGTGTCGATCCCCGCCTCCGACGCCGGGCGTGGAAACGAGATCGAGATCGGGGGATCGAACGGGCGGCTGGCCCTCGAGCGCCTTCAGAACGTGGTTCGCCGCGTCGCCGACCAGTGGCGGCCGTCGAGCAAGGACGAGTCGTTCGAAATCGTTCGCCGCAGGCTCTTCCAGGAGCCGAACGCGGAGGGGCGGACGATGATCTCGGCCGTGGCCCGCAACTTCGTGGCCATGTATCGGGACAACGCAGCGATATTCCCGCGGGACGCCGCGGTGCCGGGGACGGAGTACGAGGAGAGGATCCGCGCCTGCTACCCTCTCCACCCTGAGCTTCTGGACAGGCTGTACGAGGACTGGTCCACTTTGGAGAGGTTCCAGCGCACACGCGGCGTGCTCAAGCTCGTCTCGTCGATCGTGCACGAACTGTGGGCCTCCAACGACATGTCTCCGCTGATCCTGCCAGGCAACGTTCCCTTGGATGCGACAACGGTCAACACCGACTTGACGCAGTACCTGGCGGATCAGTGGAAGCCGATCATCGACTCCGACATCGACGGGCCGGGCTCGACCGCCCGTCAGATCGACGGCGCCCGGCCGAGCCTGGGCCAGCGGTTCGTCACCCAGCGCCTCGCCCGCACGATTTTCATGGGCGCAGCCCCCAGAAGCGAGGGCGCCCGGAAGGGGCTCGACAAACAATACTTGTGGCTCGGCACCGCCGTGCCCGGCGATACGCTGGGGAACTTCGGGAGCGCGGTCGAACAGCTCGCGCAGCGATCGACGTACTTCTACGAGGAGCATGGCCACTACTGGTTCGACACCCAGCCCTCTATCACTAAGACGGCCAACGACTATGCCGAACGCCTCCGGGAGGACGAGGAGGCCGTCTGGAACGAGATCACCCGGCGCCTGCGAGGCGAGGAGCGGAACCGGGAAGTATTCGACCGTGTGCACGTGGCCCCGGCCTCCAGTGCCGACATCCCCGATCTCGAGAACACCCGGCTCGTGCTCGTCCATCCGCGCCACTCGGTGACGAAGAAGGAGAGCCCTGATTCCGCAGCGCTCAACTGGGTTCATGGCGCGATCGAATCGAAGGGCGCAAGCCAACGCGTCCACCGCAACGCCCTCGTGTTCTTGCTTGCCGACAAGAACGAACTGGACGGCTTGGAGGCTGCGACTCGCAGCTACCTCGGATGGAAGCGCGTGAAGGAGACCGGCGAGGAACTCAATCTGTCGCGTCAGCAGTCCAAGCAGGCCGAGGAGTGGGTGGACCGGCTCGATCGGACCGTCTCGGACCGCATTCGCGACACCTTCGTGTGGGCTGTGTATCCCGAACAATTGGACTCAACCAAACCCTTCAAGTTGTCTTTGAACAAAGTGCCGGGATCCGGCCAACAGTCGATAGCCGAACGGGTGAGCGCGAAACTGATTCGCGAAGAGCAGCTTGTCACCGACTTCGCCGCGGCCAATCTCGGCGCCACATTGCATGGCGTTCTTTCGAAGCTGTGGCACGACGCCGGTGAGATCACCGTGGGCGAGCTGTGGGGCTATTTCACCCGATACGCGTATATGTCGCGGCTCATAAGCCGCGAAGTCCTCGACCGTACAATTGCGCAGGCGCTCTCCTCCGTATTGGTGGAAGAAGAGCGCTTCGCCGTCGCAACCGGAAAGGATCCCGAAACCGGGCGCTACCGGGGCCTCGTCATTCCGCCGAATGCGGACGCGACCATCCAGGTCACGGACGGTACTCTGCTCGTTGACGTCGAACGCGCGCAGACGCAGATCGAAGCGGATCGCTCCGCGGCCGGGGCACAGCAGGCCACGTCGGTGGAGACGGCAGGGGAGACCCCGCCAGGAAGGGAAAGCGGAGCAAAGGCTGGATCCGCGGGCTCAACCCAGCCGCTAGACGGCGGATCGCCTGCCACTGGGCGTCCGGGGGCCGCCTCGGCCGTCGAGACGATACTCGCACGCTTCTTCGGAACCGTGAAGATCGATCCCGACCGCTACTCGCGAGACATCGGCAACGTCACCCGCGAAGTCATCGACCGGCTCGCGGGGGCGGGCGCCCGCCTGGAGATCACCATCGACATCCAAGCCACCAAACCCGAAGGCTTCAACGAATCCGAAATACGGACCATCAGGGAGAACGCCCGCGTGCTCAAGTTCGATCCGAGTTCCGACTTCGAGGAGAGGGATGTCCCCGCAGACTGAGCCCTCACAGGTCCGCGATGCGAGTTGTGCTCCGACCTTCGGAGGAAGGATACTAAAACCTTGTAATATCGGGGTATGAGTGATGGAGGGGGCATGGCGGCGAGCACGCCCAATGCGACGCCTTTCAAGGGCAACCCGCGAACCGCTTTCGCGCTGTCGCTGGCGCTGGGGCTCGGCCTCGGGTTCACCCTGGCCCAGTGCCAGCAGCCCGGCAGGCAGGATTCCTCTCCCGAGGTCACGCGCCCGACTCCTGAACCTTCCGCCACATCCGCACCTGCGTCACCGTCGCCGACGCCGCAGCCCGCTCCGGCCTCGCCGTCCCCGGCGCCGCAGACGAGCGCTCCGGCCCCCGCTCCCACGCAGACTCCGTCCGCCAGGCCGAAGCACGCGGCCGCCACTCCGAGCCGGAGGGCCACTCCCGCTCCGTCGCCCTCGGCTGGGGCGCAGGCGACGCCCCAGCCGCAGCAGCCCAAGCCTCAGCCGGCTCCGCCCCAGGCGGCCCCTCCGGCGAATCCCGGCAATAATCCGGGCAGCGCGGCCCAACCGCACAAGCCCCAGAACCCCGGGGTGGAGGAGCCCGGCGACGACGACGATGACGATGACGGCGGGGACGATTCGCAGTGGCAGCCGCCGAGAGTCGACTGGCCCCGCTGGCGGAACTGGCATCGCCACGGCCGCTGGGACGGCGGAGGCGGCTGGTACAGGCCGCGGTGGCACTGGCCCGAAGGAAGCTGGGGCGGCCGCGGAGGCAACTGGGGAGGCATGGGATGAAGCCCGCCGTCCCCGCCGAGGCGCACCGCGCCGGCGGCCCTCACTAGCGCCTACCACACCGGCGATTCCGGAATCAACCCGCGTGCGGGATCGAGGCCCCGGCGCGGATCGGGAATCGGCCCGGAGCGAATCGCGTGATGACATCGCGACCTACGGGGTTGTAAAATCGTTATCTAAAGCATCGGGCGCACAAAAGGAGGCACACGCGAATGGCTGAGCAGGTCAACCCACAGGATGCCGATCCCCGGTCGACGTCTCTCTTCGCCGCGACGGCGGCCGGAACCGATTCGGCCCCGAGACGCCGGGGTCTCAAGCCTGAGGAACAGGACGCCATCGACTCCCTGCCGCAGGGATCGGCCCTGCTCATAGCTCTCTCGGGGCCCAATTCGGGCGCGCGGTTCCTGCTCAACGAGGACCGCACGAACGCGGGCCGCCATCAGCGCTCGGACATCTTCCTCGACGACGCCACGGTTTCGCGCAAGCACGCGCAGTTCATCCGCGAGGGCGGAACCTTCTTCGTCCGGGACTCCGGTTCGCTCAACGGCACGTACGTCAACCGGGAGCGGATCGACTCCCACGTTCTTGAGACCGGCGACGAAGTCCAGATCGGCAAGTTCCGGCTGACCTTCTACGGGGCACACGCCTAGGGAGCGCACTCTGCATGACGACTACTACCGCCGCCCGCAGAGCGGTTCCGGCCCCCCGCGCGGTGCCGGAGGGGTCGTGGCCGCATGACGTCTCCCACGACCCTTGCCTGAAGATCGGCGAGGTCCGCTCGATCCTGGCCGAGGAGTTCCCCCTTCTGACGCTGTCGAAGATCCGGCATTACGAGTCGATCGAGCTCATCCACCCGCACCGCACCACGTCGAACCAGCGGCTTTTCTCACACGCCGACGCCGAGCGGCTGCGGTTTATCCTCCGCGAGCAGCGCGACCGCTACCTTCCGCTGGAGCAGATCCGCGAGCTGCTCCGCCAGCTGGACGCGGGCGAGCAGCCCGAGGGGACGCACCCGGGCAGGATGCGCGTCATCGACGAGTCGACCCCCCGGCCGCAGCCGGGCACGCGCCTGAAACTGGCGGAGGTGTCGGGCCTGACCGGAGTGCCGGTGGCCGACATCGAATCCATGGTCGCGGCGGGCATACTCTCCACCGACGCACGCGGTAGACTGACCTCTCAGGCACCCGACATCGTTCGGTTCGCCTCGATGCTCACGGCGGCCGGCTTCGACCTCCGTCAGGTTCGCAGCATCCGCACGTCGGCTCACGCCCACGCGGTGCTCGTCTCGAACTCTCTGGCGGGCGAGCGGGCGCGCAGGTCGTCGGCGGCGGGGGAGAGGGCCATCGCTACGGCCACCGAGAATTCGGCGGTCATCGCGCAGCTGTACCGGGCCCTCCTCACCGAGAACATCGAGGTCGAGCTCCGGTAGGTGACTCACTCCTCAACTTCAAGTTGAGGTTTAGACACGCCGGATCGAGACGCCGGGGAGATCCTGCTATATCGTTGATCCTGTCGAAGGGCCCGTCCGACGAAAGTAGGAGAAAGATGGAGGTCGCAATGGCTCAGAATGCCGTCAAACAGCGCGCGCAGCAGATGCTGTTCGGCGACCCGCTGCCGGATCTCGACGTCGAGACCGGGTACCGTGGGCCCATCGCCTGCCGCGCGGCGGGCATCACGTACCGGCAGCTCGACTACTGGGATCGCACCGGTCTCATCTCGCCGACCGTCCGCACGGCCCACGGCTCGGGCAGCCAGCGCCTCTACTCCTTCCGCGACATCCTCGTGCTCAAGATCGTCAAGCGGCTCCTCGACACGGGCGTCTCGCTCCAGCAGATCCGCCTGGCGGTCAAGCAGCTGGAGACCCACGGGGTCGAAGACCTCGCCCAGATCACCCTCATGTCCGACGGCGCTTCCGTCTACGAGTGCACTTCCGACGACGAAGTGATCGACCTCGTCAAGGGCGGCCAGGGCGTCTTCGGCATCGCCGTCGGCCGCGTGTGGCGCGAAGTCGAGGGGACGCTCGGCCAGCTCCCCACCGAGCGAGCCGAGGGGGAGGAGCGCGCCGGCGTCGAGGACGAGCTCGCCAAGCGCCGGGCCGCCAAGCGCACCGCCACCATGTGAGGGCCCGCCCTCCCGCGGCGCCCATCGCCGGGGCCGCCCCGTGACGCGCCGTCGATTCCCGGCATCGGCCGTTCAGACCCGCTGAGCACGCTTGCCTGCCGGGCGGCGGGCCGGGCGCGGAGTCAGCCGCTCTCCGTATGCCGGCCTCTTTCCCTCGTGCGGCCGCGGCCCTGCAATCGCCTCGCGAGGCTGCCGGTCATTCCCCCGTGAGCTTGGACTTCCATGCCGTGCGCGCGGGGTTGGCCTCGGCCAGGAGGATGCCGAGGCGGTCGCCGGCGATGTCCACGACCTCCGAGAGGGCGACGAGCTCCTCCTGCTCGGGCGTGTGGCACAGGCGCCGCCCGCAGTTCTCGATGATCCGCTCGGGGGTGTCGACGGGGCTGAGGTAGGCGACGAGGGGCCAGCCGAACTTCTCCCGGTAGTCCGCGCTCAACCGGTCCAGCCGTTCGAGCTGGCGGGGCGTGGCCGAGTCGAGGGCGAGCGAGCCGATGTCCTTGGAGATGCGCTGCGCGGTCGGCTCGTCCGCCCGCAGGAGCTCGGCGATGTCGGGGTAGTCGGAGAGCAGGGCCAGGCGTTGTTCGCGCGTCCCGGAGAAGACCGCCGCCTGGAAGGCGCCCCTCAGGCGGGAGGCGTCGGCGAAGGGGCGCTGGGCCCAGGCCCGCCTGAGGGGCCACGTCTGCGTGTTGACCAGGCCGCGGAAAGCCGAGACGAAGGCATCCTCGTCCATGCCGTTGACCTCGTCGGCCGTCAGGCTGCGGCCCCCGGCGTCGGCGGCCATCCGCGAACCGGTCTGGCGGCCGACGTGGAAGAAGAGGACGTTCAAGAGGATCGCCGCGATGGCGCCGGTGGTCATGCCCGAGCCGAAGAGGATCCGCGCCCACTCGGGGAAGGCCTTCGCCAGGTCCGGTTTGAACGTCACGAGCATCGCCAGGCCGAGCGACGCGGCCACGATGATCGCGTTGCGATTGTCGCGCATGTCGGCCCGGGCGATGGTCTGGAGGCCCACCCACGAGACCGTCGCGAACATGACGAGCGAGGCGCCGCCGAGAACCGGGGGAGGGATCGTGGCGACGACGGCGCCGGCCTTCGGCAGCGTCCCGAGCGCGACCATGACCGCGCCGGCGCCCGTCGCCACCCAGCGGGACCTGACGCGGGTGATCCCGACCAGCCCGACGTTCTGGGCGAAGCACGTGTACGGGAAGGAGTTCATGACCCCGCCAAGGAGGGTCGAGGCTCCGTCGGCCCTGATGGCCGCGGCGACGTCCCGCCCGTCGATGCGCCTGCCGACGATCTCGCCGGTGGCGAAGACGTCTCCGGTCGTCTCGACCATCGTGATGAGCATGACGACGATCATCGACGCGCAGCCCAGGAGCGTGAACCGGGGAGCGCCGAAGTGCAGGGGAGTGGTCACGTCGAAGGCGGCGGCGCCGTGGAAGGCGTCGACCTTCTCAGCCGAGAGGCCGCCAGCGGCCAGAGCGGCGAGCGTGCCTCCGACGAGGCCGACGAGCACGGCGATCGTGGCCAGGAACCCCGTGAAAAGCCGCTGGATGAGCACGATGGCCGCGAGCGTGCCGAACGCCAGGCCCAGGTCGGCGGCGGCGGGCCGTCCCGCGGCGTGGCCCACGAAGTCGTCGGCGGAGATCGCCAGGAGGCTCGTGCCCATGACGAGCAGGACCGTCCCGGTGACCACGGGCGGGAAGAAGCGCAGGAGCCGCGCGAAGTAGGGGGCGGCCAGGAAGGTGAACAGCCCCGAGACGATGACGGCCCCGTAGACCGCCGGAAGCGAAGATTCCGGCTCCCCGGTCCGCGCGGCCGCGCCGATCGCGATGATGGGGGCGACCGCCGTGGTCGTCACCCCCTGGATGATGGGCAGGCGCACGCCGACGAAGCGCGTCAGCCCGGCCGACTGGAGGATCGTGGCGATGCCGCAGGTGAGCAGGTCTGCGTTGACGAGGTGGATCGTCGTGGCGGTGCTCAGCCCGAGGCCCTGGGCGATGAGCAGCGGGACGATGACGGCTCCCGCGTAGAAGGCCAGAACGTGCTGGACGGACAGGATCGCGAGCTTCGGAGCGGACGGAACCTGATCGACGGGATGGCGTGCCACCCCGACAGAATCTCAAAGACCCGGCGCGCGGCGGCAGCCCGTCCGGTCCGTGAGACGCCGTGGGCTCATTCGCCCCGACCGAGCCCGCGGGCGCCGAGGGAGCGGGCGGTGGCGTAGCCGGTGTCGAGGTCGCGTATCGAGACCTCGACGATCCCGTGGGCGTCCACGGTGTAGTTCTCCTCGATGAGCGCTCCTTCGGCGGTCCGGCGCACGTCCACGCCGTCCAGGTCCACGCCCGCGCCCCGCAGGGCCGGGTCGAAGGGGAAGGAGACCTGCCCGCAGGGCACGACGGTTCCGCGCGGCACGCCGTCCTCGGTGCGCGTGTACTCGACGAAGCGGTAGCGCCCGAGGTTGTGGGCGGCCCGGTACCTGCGCGTCAGGGAGACGGCCTTGCCGGGGGAGACCCGCAGCTCGGGGGAGAGGAGAGGGTCGAAGGTCACGAGGGTGCCCGACTCGCCCTCGCGGAAGACGCCGACCCCCCGGGAGAGCTGGTCGGCCAGGGAGTAGCCGGCCTCTGGGTCGGCGGCCAGCGCCAGCCCGATGGCCGTGGACCCGGCCGTGTAGGGGGAGCGGTGGACGCGCCGCCCGTAGCGGTTGCGCAGCATGCGGGCCACGATCGGCAGTTCGGACCCGCCGCCTACGACGTAGAGTCCCGCCACGTCGTGGGCGATCGTCGCCCGGCCGTCCCTGCCGTGCTCCATGAGGGCCTCCAGGGTGTCGAAGGTCGACTCGACGAGCGGGGCGACGGCCTCGTAGAAGCGGCGGACGGGCACGGCGATGGCCGTCCCGTCCACCTCCAGGGTGGCGAACCGGGACTGGGGGTACAGAGACTCCTTGGCGACGCGGGCGGCGTCGAGCAGGCGCTGCCAGCCGACCCGCCCGAGCTCCTCGCGGGACGTGCCGCCGATCTGCGCCGCGCATCCGGCGAGCACGGCGTCGAAGTCGTCCCCGCCCAGGCGGTTGTTGCCGTGGGAGGCGAGGACTTCGTGGCTCTTGCCGTCCACGGCGACGAGGGAGGCGTCGAAGGTGCCGCCGCCCAGGTCGTAGACGAGGACGCGCGTCCGGCGGGAGTTGAGGGTCTTGGCGTGGCGGTGCGTGTACTCGAAGCCGGCGGCCGAAGGCTCGTTGAGCATCGCCGTCACGGCGTATCCGGCCCTGCGGAAGGCCTCCAGGGTCAGGAAGCGCTGCGCCGAGTGGGCGTGGGCGGGCACCCCGACGACGGCCTCCAGCGCCTCGCCCTTGCCGGGGCGCGAGGCGAGCACGGACCTGCCGACGTAGGCGAGGTACTCGGTGACCAGGTCGATGAGGGGCATCTCGCGGTCGCCGATGCGCACGGTGCTCCTGACGGTCACGTCGGGGTCGGCCAGGGACCGCTTGAACGAGCGGATGTGGGGGGCACCGGAGAGGGCCAAACGCGACGCTTCGAAACCGAAGACCAGCTCGCCGCCGTCGAGCGCCGCAATCGACGGCAGATACTCGTGAGCGTCATCATCCTGGTCGGTGAAGGCGAACAGCGGATAGTTCCCACGATCCACCACGGCCACCGTCGTACGCGTCGTCCCAAAGTCCACACCCAGTCTCATGCCTCATAGGCTAGCGCGCTTTCGGGCGGAAGTGGTTGAAGGTGTCGAATGACGAATGGGGAGCGATACAACAGGAGGGCGAAGGACCGCCGGCGAAGGCGGGCTGGATGCGGGGAAGCGGGCGGCCTGGATTCGGGAAGCGCGAATTGACATAATGTGCATTATCGGAATAATCCGGAAGGGGCTGGGCGTTCCGGCGGCGAACGCACGGCCCGGCGGTGCGCGGTTCGCCGGCTGACCGTCGAGCTGCGGGCCGGCCGGCGAATAGAATGGTCGGGAACGGACGAAAGGAACCACCCATGGCAGAGCGCTCGTTGCGCGGCATGAAGATCGGCGCGAATTCACTGGAGACCGACGAAGGCGTGGCCTTCGTCGAGCGCAAGCGGGTCGTCTACGAGTGCCCGAACGGCCACCAGTTCGGCGTGGCGATGGCCGTCGAGGCTGAGCCTCCCTCGACGTGGGAATGCCGCTGCGGCGCCGAAGGCGAACTGCGCAACATTCCGGCCCCGGACGACAAGAAGCCCCTCAAACCGCAGCGCACGCATTGGGACATGCTCCTGGAGCGCCGTTCGGAGGCCGAGCTCCGGGTGCTCCTCGAAGAGCGGCTCGCGCTCCTCCGCTCCGGCCAGCTGCGCATGCGCCGCCATTCCTCGTGACGGCGCCGATTGCGAGGCCACGAGGCGGGCGACTCCGCCCGGCAGCGGCGGCGCCCATGCCTCCCTCCCACGTTTTGACATAACGTAAGCGGGTCGGATTCGCCGCATCGGCCCGCGGCCTCCCGACCTGCGGTCTGTCTCGATCGCGGCCTCGCACACCATTCGCACGGCGTGTGCGCCCCAGGGACCTCAGGACGGACGCCGGCGGAGCCTGTTGGCCGCCGACCGCCCCAGGGTGGCGACCTGCCTGGCGCGGCGCTTGACGCCCATCTTTGTGGCCCTGGAGAAGGACTCCGCGAAGATGCTCGCCGACAGCTTGGACTCCCCCACCTCCCGCTGGGCGAAGTTGATCGGCATTTCGATGATCGAACCGCCTAGCTGGTGGACTTTGTCGGTCATGTCGGTCTGGAAGAAGTACCCCGAGGACTCCACCGACGTGAAGTCGATCCTGCGCAGGAAGCCGGTGCGGTACACCCGGTAGCCGGCGGTGACGTCGGACGCGGGGATTCCCAGCCACGCCTTGATGTAGAAGTTTCCGGCGCGCGAGAGGATCTCGCGGGACTTGGGCCAGCCGACCATCTCTCCCCCGCGCACGTAGCGCGAGCCGATGATCAGATCCGGGTAGTCGCTCATGCCCGCGCGTTCGAGCAGAAGCGGAAGCTCCTCCGGCCGGTGCGAGCCGTCGGCGTCCATCTGGACGACGTGCGTGTAGTCGCGTCCCATCGCCCAGTCGAAAGCCGCCAGGTAGGCCTTGCCGAGCCCTTCCTTGCCCGCCCGGTGCAGGACGTGGACGGTGCCGTCGTCTTCGGCGATCCGGTCGGCCAGGTCGCCCGTCCCGTCCGGCGAGTCGTCGTCGACGACGAGGATGTCCGCGTCCGGAACGGACGTGCGGACCCTGGACACGATCGGTTCGAGGGCTTGAACCTCGTTGTAAGTCGGAATGACGACGAGAACCTTCATCGGCCACCTTTCTCCCTGCGCTTGCCGTTTCCTCCCGGGCGGTTGAGACCCTGTGCCAATGCTAGCCCGCCGAGGGCCGCGCCAGCGAGATAGAAGGCGGCGGTGGCGTACCCGTGCACCCGGGTCGCGGGCGTCGTCCCGGATCGCAGGGCCACGCGGGCCAGGCGCGCCTCGGGCCTCCACGGCTCGGTCATGTGGTGGACCCTTCCGTCCGGTTCGGCGACGCCCGAGACGCCGACCGTCGAGACTTGGATGGCGGTCCTGCCCGTCTCCGCCGACAGGAAGCGGGTCATGTCGAATTGCTGGCGCGACTCCGCGGAGTGGCCGAAGGAGGCGTTGTTGGTGGGGACGGCGATGAACTGCGCCCCTTTTCGCACGGCCTCGTTGACGATGCCTTCGTATCCGATCTCGAAGCAGATCGGAACGGCCACCCGAAGGCGGCGCCCGCCGGCGTTCACGTCGAGGAGGGCCGGGCCGGAGCCTGCGCGCATGTCGAGGTAGATCTGGTCGACCGCGGACGTGAACAGGCGGAAGAACCCGCGGGCGGGCATGTACTCCCCGAAGGGGACGGGGTGCTGCTTGGTGTACCGACCGGACGGGCCGCGATCCGGCAGCCACGCGATGTAGTCGTTGTACCGATAGTCCCCCGGATAGCGCTGTGTGCCCAGAAGCAGGGGGACGCCCAGGCGTCTGGAGGCCTCCTCGACGACGGCTCCGGCATCCGGATCCGTGTGTGCGTCCAGATCGGAGGCCGACTCGGGCCACAGCACGAGGTCGGCGCCCCTGCCCTCCAGGCGGCGGGTCGCGGCCGCGAGGTTCTCGGTGACCGTCAGCGCCCGGAGCCTGCCCGACACCTCGCTCTTGGCCGGGATGCGCCCCTGGACGAAGCCGACGGCGACCGTCCCGGTTCCGGCGGAGACCGGCGAGAGGGGAAGGAAGAGCGGCCCGAAGACGAGGCCGGCCGCGGCCAGGCAGCACGCCGACGCGCCGATCGCCGACGCTTTCCCGCCCCTGCGCGCCACGCGTACGGCCGCCTCCAAGAGGACCCCGGCGGCGACGACGGCGAAGCCCACGGCCTGGGAGGATCCGTACGGGGCCAGGCGGAGCAGGGGCCCGTCCACCTGGCCGAAGGCCAGCGTCCCCCACGGCATGCCTCCCAGCGGCCAGGCGCCGCGGAGCTGTTCGACCGCGACCCACACCGTCGCCAGCGCCGGGGCCAGAAGCAGCGGGCGGTCGCCGAGCGACTCGAACAGCCCGCGCCAGACGAGCGCCATGGCCGCCGTGTAGAGGGCCAGAACGGCTCCCAGGCCCGCTCGGGCGACCCACGTGCCGGTGGACTCCGAGGCCCAGTCGACCAGAAGGCCGAAGAACGCCAGGCCCGCCAGGAAGCCCGTGCCGAAGGCCGCCCGAGGGCGGCGCCCCCTCAGGGCGGCGACGAGGACCGCGACGCCGACCGGAGCCAGGAACCACCATCGCAGGGGTGCGAAGGACGCGTACAGGCACAGACCGCAGACCGCGGACGCCAATGCGGGGGCGGACGCCCGCGCCGCGCGCAGGAGGGATCCCGCCGCGCCGCCCGGGCGGCTCCCCGTCCCGGCAGGATGACCCGGCATCGGCCCGGGCGAACGCCCTCCGGGCGCGTCCGCGCACTGCGGGGCTGTCCGAAAGGTCCGTTCCGGAGGCGTCTGGGAGGCGGGCATCACATCACCTCCTTCCGGCGCGTCCTCGTACGGGCCTCGCGGGCGAGCGGCCCAATCCAGGTTCCCTCCCCCGCGGCCGCCATCTGGCCGAGGAGGTCGATGAGCCGCCGGGCTGCGTTGACGAAATCCCCCGCGGACATGCGCGAGCCCCGCAGACACGCGTCGAGGCCGGCGCCGGAGCCCCATTCCGAGAAGACGTCCACGCATCGCGTGACCGGCTCGCGGGTCCGGTCCAGCCCGTGCCGCGCCTCCACGTCGCGCAGGAAGTCGGCGTCGGCGAGGGCTCGGCGCGCCAGGGCGCCGAGCCTGCCGTGCGGCAGGCCTCCCGCGAGCCGGTCGTCCCCGAGGAACATCGACGCCCACCCCGCGAACCCTGCGGCGTCGAGCTCGCCCTCCCGCAGATCCGTCAGGCACCGGTAGGCCAGGAGGTCGTTCTCGACGTGCAAGGCGCGCAAGGCGGCGGCACCCGGGCCGAGGCGGGTGGCCTCCCCCTCCCCCTGCAGGATCCCGAGATCCCGCAGCACGCCGGCCGTCGAGTCGAATTCGCGCCCGACGGAGTCCGTGCAGCCTTCGGCGAGCTCGGTCAGCTCCCGTTCGCGGGCGTCCAGCGAGAGCAGCGTCTCGGCCGCCCGCACGTGCTCCCCGATGTGCCGGCAGGAGGCGCACGGGTGGGCGAGCAGCGCGTCGTCCTCCCGGACGGCGAAGCGGGACCACGGTTCGAGGAGGTCGCGGTCGACGCCCAGTTCCGTCCGCTCCTCGACGGCCTGGGCGATCGCGTCGGCGAGGTCCTCGCGGACCGGGCGCTCGCGCAGGCTCCGGCCCTGGGGGATCGGCACCGAGGCGGCCTCGCGCAGCTCGGAGCGCAGGTCCCCCTCGCGCAGCCAGGAGGCCTCGCCGTACCAGTCGAGGACGCGCAGCCGTTCACGGCCGCCCGACAGCACGAGGACGTAGTCGAGTTCGCCCTCCCGGTTGACCGCGTAGACGACTCCGTTGCGCGCCCCGGCGAAGGAGTCGGCGATCCTGGCGCGGTAGGCCCGTTTGGCCTCTTTGCGCGAGGACTTCGCGGCCCGGCCGGAGGCCGCGCGCGCCCGAACGTATTCGACGATGTCGCCCCTGTCGCATCGCAGCTCGCGGGCCTCCAGGGCGATCCTGCGGCGTATGCGGGCCAGTCTCGCCTCGATCCGGCCGAGGTCGGCGTTGCGCTGGTACTGGGCGAAGCTGCGTCCCATCATGGCCCTGGCCCGGGAGTAGGGCTGTTCGGCGAGGAGGCTGACGACGGTGTTGTAGGAGGGGAAGAAGGCCGACAGGAGCGACTCGACCTTCCCGGATCCGAGCGCGGCCAGCTCGTAGGGGTCGGTCTCGGCCGTGCCGACGACGACCGCGTGCCCGACGTCGTCTTTGCCTCGCCGTCCCGCCCGGCCGATGAGCTGCGTGTACTCGGTCGCGGTCAGGTCGGCGAACCCGTCGCCGTCCCAGCGGCGCAGGGATTCGACGACGACCGACCGCACCGGCATGTCGATGCCGAGAGCCAGGGTTCCCGTCGCGTAGACGATGCGCAGGAGGCCGTCGGACATGAGGGTCTCGGCGAGCTCCTTCAGGGCTGGGTGCATCCCTGCGTGGTGCGCGCCGTAACCGCGGAGCAGCGCCGCGGATACGGCGTGGAAGCCGATGGCCCGCAGGTCGGATTCGCCCAGGCGGCCCCGGAGGTCGCGCAGGCGCCGGCGGATCGCCGCCTGCTCGTCGCGGTTCGTGAGCGTCACGTCGCCGCGCACGAGGGCGGAGACGGCCTGGTCGCAGCCTTTACGGGAGAAGATGAACTCGATCGCCGGCAGCAGGTCCCGTTCCTCCAGGAGGGAGATGATCCGGCGCCGGTCCCGGTTCCCCAGTCGGGCTCGAGGGTCGCCTCCCAAGCCCTGCAGCGCCGAGACCAGGGCCTTCGACGGCTCCGAGCCCCGGCCGTGGAGTGCGACGAGCCTGCGGCCCGTGCACACGTGCTGGACGAGCGGGACGGGTCTGACCTCGCTGGTGACGACCTCGGTCCGGCCGTGGACGGAGCCCATCCATGCGGCCAGCTCGTCCACGTTGGCGATCGTGGCCGACAGGCTGACGAGCCTGACGGGCTCGGGAAGGGCGAGGACGACTTCCTCCCAGACGGGGCCGCGCTCCCTGTCGGCCAGGTAGTGGACTTCGTCGAGGACGACGCAGCCGACCTCGTCGATCTCGGGGGCGTTGGCGAACAGCATGTTCCGCACGACCTCGGTGGTCACGACGAGGACGGGGGCGTCGCGGTTGACCGCGGTATCGCCGGTGAGCAGGCCGACCGTCTCCTCCCCGTAGCGTCCGGCCAGCTCCGCGTACTTCTGGTTGGACAGGGCCTTGATCGGCGCCGTGTAGACGCAGCGGCGGCCCGCGGCCAGGGCGAGTTCGACGGCGAAGTGGGCGACGACGGTCTTGCCGGAGCCCGTCGGGGCGGCCACGAGGACGTCCCGGCCGGCCAGGAGCGCCCGGCAGGCCTCGACCTGGAAGCCGTCGAGGCGGATGCCGCGCTGGGCGTACCCGTCGGCGAAGTCCTCCAGCAGGGCGCTCATGCCAACAGCTCCAGTGCTCCGGGAAGGCATCGGACGTCCACGGGCGGCGGCCCGAGGACCTCGCCGTCGGCCATGGCGATCGGGGCGGGCGCGCCGAGGCCCGGCACGTCGCAGATCCGGATGCGCCTGCCGCGCAGGACGTGCACGTTGGGGTGGGCGACGTGCCCGCCCGAGTACAGACGCGGCAGCAGCGCGAGGATCTGGACGGTGGAGAGGTCCTTGGCCACGACGACGTCGAGCAGGCCGTCGCCGGGATCGGCCGGCGGGGCGATGCTCATCCCCCCGCCGAAGTACTTCGTGTTCGCCACCGCCACGAGCGTCGCCAGCCCGGCGGCCGCGCGGCCGTCCACTTCCACGCGCACGCCGTAGGGCGAGAATCCTCTGAGGGTCGCCAGGGCTCCGCGGACGTAGCGCAGGGTTCCCGGCGGCCAGGCCAGGGAATTGGTCCGCAGGTTGATGGCGGCGTCGATCCCGGCCGAGACCACCGCTAGAGCCCGGTGGGCGACGCCGCGCGAGGAGACCTCCATGGCGTCGACGGGCCGGGAGTCGCAGGACGCGAAGAGGTCGAGAGCGAGCGCCGTGGACTCTTCGGGCCGGCGTATCGGCAGGTCGAACTCGCGGGCGATGTCGTTGCCCGATCCCACGGCGACGATGCCGAGCGGCACGCCCGTCCCGGCGAGGGCGTCCACCGCGGCGTGGACGGTTCCGTCGCCTCCGACGGCCAGCAAGAGGTCGATGAGGCCCAGGCGTGCGGCGTCGCGGGCGCTTTGCGCGCTGTCGGCGGCGGTGGCGCCGGTCAGGTCGAGGGACGCGACGCCTCGCCCCTCCAGGCAGGCCTTGACGCGTCCGGCGTGACGTCCGCCGGTGTCGCGTCCGCTCGCCGGGTTGGCGATCACCCCCGCCCTCATGCGTCCGCGTCCTCGGCGAGGGCGGCGAAGCGTCCAGCCAGACGCCGGGCCACTTCGGCGGGTCGGACGTCCAGGACGGCCGGGCCCAGTTGGAGGAGCAGCGTGGCTAGGAATTCGTCCGATTCGGAGCGGAGCGTCACCTCGGTCAGGCCGTCGCGCTGGACCGCGGTGGCGCCGGGGAGCATCTCGGCGATCCATCTGCCGGCCCGCGTGACGGTGAGCGTCACCGTCACGCCGCCGGGCTGCCAGGCGGAGTCTCGGCGTACGGCCGATCTGGCGGCCGCGAGCTCGTCGCGGCGGGCGCCGGGCCCCAGGCGCACCGCGCCTATCCGGTCGAGGCGGTAGGTGCGCGCGCCGTCGGCGCTCCAGGCCAGAAGCACCGGGTTGACGGCCGAGCGCACGTCGACGGGGATCGCGCGGACGGCGGTCACCGACTCCCGCAGGCCGGGTCCCGGCCGGTGGTAGGAGAAGTCGATCCAGGCTCCGCAGGCGAGGGCGGCGTCTATGCGCCCCATCGTCTCCGGATCGGCGGCCGCGGCGGGTTCGGGCCAGATGACGCCCGCGAAGCCGGCCTCCTCGCACGCGGCGACGAGCTTGGCGCGCATGGCCGACAGGGCGTCGGCCGACGGGCCGGGCGGGGTGATCTGCGCAACCGAGTCGACGAGGGCGACGATCGCGATGACCTCGTCGAGGGTCAACGGGAGGTCTGGGACGTCGGCCGAGCCCCACGCGCCGAAGGAGACGGCCGAATCGGCCTTCGCCGGCTCCTCCCCCGGCTCCTCCTGGCCGGGCCGGACGGGCAGGGTCAGGGAGTAGGCGTCGACCAGGTCCCCCAGTTCGACGAGCGAGGCGCTCCACAGCAGGTCGAGGGCTTTCTGCCAGGGCACGCCGAAATGGGCGCCGAGCTCGCGGAGCGTGGCCGTCCGGCCGGGGCATTCGGCGAGGTAGACGAGCATGGCGTTGGTCAGGACGACGCCGTCGGCGTTCATGGAGTGGCTGCCGTTCACGATGCCTCCCGGTCCGGATCCGACGGGGGTTCCGCCTCAGCCGGGCCGGCGGACGGCTTCGGCGCCGGCGGGTCAGCCGAGGCGGCCCCTGACCGCGTCAAGCCGGCCAGATGGCCCAGGCGCCGCCTCCACTCGGCCACGAGGTCCTCGCCACCGAGCAGCCTGACCTCCCGGGCGTAGGAGCCGAGGATCTCGTAGAGGCGGTGTCTGTCCAGGGAGGCGAGCTGAAGGCACGCCCACCCGTCGGGGACGCGCGCGCCGGACGGCGGCTGGCAGGGCCGTCCGCGGGCCAGGAGCGGTATCGTCGCGTCCGGGCTGACGGCCAGAATCACCTTCCGGGCGGTGAACACGTCGGCGTCGGGGGCCTCGTCGCGGGGCCGGGTCGCCGGCTGGCCGACCCGCAGGCTTCCCGGGACCACTCGCGACACCCTGAACGTGCGGTAGCCCCACTCCCCGTCGTCGCCGCGCGCCTGGCCCGACGCGTAGAAGGCCCCGCGCTGGACGAACAGCCGGGCGGGCTCCAGGACGTAGTCGCGCCGGCGGGTCCCCCGGTAGGCGAAGCCCACGCGCCGTCGGTACTGGAGGGCCCTGGCGATGGGCACGACGGCGTCCCCGGAGGGGACGGCGGCGTGGACGAAGCGCGGCGCCGGCTGCTTGGAGGCCGTGGTCGCCAGTATCTTCGCCATGCCGGTGTGCGCGGCCGATCTGAGGCTCCCGCCGCGCCCGAGTCCCGTCAGGAGGGAGCGCACCAGGCCGACGTCGAGCGCGGTCAGCGGCGCGATGATGGGGGCCTCCTCGGCGATGCGGTAGGAGTCGTCCTCGACGGCGATCGGATAGCCTGCCTGGCGGAGGACCGCGATGTCCCGCTCGAAGGTGCGCCGGAAGGCGGCGGTCGAGTCGTAGTCCGCGTATGCGGGGATGTCCGCGCGGGCCTGGGCCCGGGTCACGCCGGAGGGGCGCCCGATCGCGGTGAGGAGGGAGAACTGGCGTTCCCAGCGCGTGTATCGCTTGGCCTGGTGACTCACACGTCAAGGGTAATGGAGCTGTACCCTTGATCGCGTGATGATGTGGCGCAGCGGGGAGGTCGTCTCCCTGGGGGAACGGTGGAACGGATGCGTCGAATGCCGGGTGCGGCTCGACGGCGGCGGCCAGGCCCGGGCCTTGGCCTACACGCGGATCGTCGGGACGCCGGACGTCGGCGCGCGCGCGATCCTCAGCGCCTCCGCGGCGGCCAGGGGCCTGGGGACCGGCGGCTACCTCATGGTCGTCGCCCTGCCGGACCGTCTGCCCGCCGACCCCGCCCCCGCCCCGGGGCACATCGTCAAAGCGCGTTACACGCCGCTCCAGTACATGACGATGGGCGCCGACGAACAGGAGTCGCCGTGGCACGACCTTCTCCGCCACGCCGACTCGATCGAGGGAATGCCCGTGGTGGTCGCCGACCTCCACTCCGCCCTGCCCGCCGTGGCGGCCGCGATCCGCGCCCGCAGGCCCGATGCCCGCATCGCCTACGTCATGGACGACGGCGGCAGCCTCCCGGCCTGGTTCTCCCGCACTTGCGCCCGCCTCCGCGAAGAAGGGAGCATCCTGGGCACCGTGACGGCCGGGCAGGCCTTCGGGGGCGAGCTGGAGGCCGTCAACGTCCACTCGGCCCTGCTCGCGGCGCGCCTCGTATGGGAGGCGGACGTCGCCGTCGTCTCGCAGGGCCCGGGGAATCTCGGCACCGGCACCCGGTGGGGCTTCTCGGGCACGCGCGCAGGCGAGAACCTCAACGCAGCGGCCGCCCTGGAGGGCCGGCCGATCGGGCTTCTGCGCATGTCGAGCGCCGACGCGCGCGGACGCCATCGCGGGCTGTCCCACCACACGGCGACGGCCCTGACCCGCGTGGCGCTGGTGGAGACCCTGTGCCCGTGCCCGGTCTTCGACGGGTCCGAGCTGTCGGGCCTGGTCGGCGAGGACGTGCGCGCGCTGTTGACCACCCAGCTCGATTCGCTCTTCGAGTGCGGCAGGCTCAGGCGAGTCGACGTGTCGGTGGAGGGCCTGGACGAGGCGCTCGCCTCCTCCCCCGTCCCCCTGTCGACGATGGGGCGCGGACTCGCCGAGGACCCTCTCGCATTCCTCGCCGCGGGCGTGGCCGGGTACGCGGCGGCGGACGCGCTGTGACGAGCCGCTCCGCTCGTGCCGGTCGGCGTGGACCCCCTCGGTCCGGGCTGCGCAGCCGCGGGCCGCTCGTGGGGCCAGTGCCGCGACGTCCGGCAGCTCCGCGCGGCAGCATCCGGGCGTCGCGCCGGACTACGGCGTGAGGATGTACTTCGATCCGACGCCGCGGGCCATGTCCTCCAGGCTTTCGACGAGCGCCTCCAGCGGGCGGACCTCGGTGCACAGGGTCATCCCGTCGAACTTGCCGGACGAGAGCAGCTCCACCGCGATCTGAACGAAGCGCGGCTGATGGTGGTAAACGCCCTTGAGCGTGTACTCCTTGTAATGCATGTCCGAGGAGTCGACCTGGAACGGGGCGTTCTTCGGGGTCCCGCCGAAGAGCACGGCCGTTCCGCCGGGGCGCAGGCACAGAACGGTCTGTTCCCACACGTTCGGCAGCCCGACGGCCTCGATGGCGACGTCGGCGCCGCGTCCGCCGGGCGTCAGCGGCCGGATCGCCGCCGCGCATTCCTCGGGCGTCTCCAAACCGGTCAGGTCGACGACGGCGGAGGCCCCCGCGGCCTCGGCCTGGGCGAGGCGGCCTTGCGAGCGGTCGGCCACGACGACCGTCGCTCCGCGCAGCTGCGCCAGCCTCAGGTACATCTGGCCGATCGGGCCCGCGCCGTTGACCACGACGGTGTCTCCGAGCGCGATTCCCGATTCGTGCATCCCGTGGACCACGGTGGACAGGGGCTCGAGCGGGGCCGCGGCCTCGAAGGCCAGGGTGTCCGGGATCGCGTACGTGTTGCGCTCGACGATCGCGCGCGGGACGACGATCTGCTCGGCGAAGGCGCCGTTGAGATACTGGAGGTTCTCGCACAGCGACTCGCGCCCGATGGTGCACGCCCAGCAGTGGCCGCACGGAGCGGTGTTGGCGGCGACGACCCTCTGGCCGACCTCGAAGTCGGTCACGCCTTCGCCCACCTCGCAGACGATCCCGGAGAACTCGTGGCCGAAGCGGGCGGGCAGCGTGGGAAACAGGGTGGGGTGCCCCCGCCGGTAGGATTTCAGGTCCGTTCCGCACGTGGCGGCGGCCTTGATGTCCACGGCGATCTCACCGGGGCCGGGGTGCTCGACGGGGACGTCCTCCAAGCGCAGATCGCCGGGGCCGTAGAACATGTAAGCCTTCACGATTGGTTCCTTTCTCGCGGACGGGCGAAGGCGCGGTCGACGGTGACCGCCGGCCTTCCCCGGAATTCGGCTCGGGCCCGTTCATGCCGTCGTTGGCATGGCGTGACGGGTCCCCATTCATCCTAGTGACGGCCGCCACGGGGATTCAAACGGACAGGCGCCGTCGGCGCTCCGCGTACCAGCCGGCGGCGGCCCGGTCCCGAGGGCGCCGGTCGGGATGCCCGGGGCGAAGGGCGCGGCCCAGCAGGCCCCACCTGGACCCGCAAGATTCGAGCGTCGGGAGAAGGACGGGCGCGGGGAGATCCTGCACGCCAAGCCCGGAGCACGGCGAACGCGGTCGTCGGGGCCCGGGTCAGATCCTGCAGGCCAGGACCGGGGTGACGATGATCCCCCTGGCGCCGATCCGGTAGAGGTCGTCCATCACCCTGTTGACGTCGCCGGTCTCGACCATGGACCGCACCGCGTACCAGCCGGCCTCATGAAGCGGCGATATCGTCGGCGACTGGAGGCCCGGGGTCAGTTCGACGGCCTCGGCGAGGTTGGCGGCGGGACAGTCGTAGTCGCACATGACGTACTGCCGGGCCACGAGGACCCCCTCGATCCTGCGGTCCAGGATCTCCAGAGCCGCGGGCGAAGGCCTGTCGCCGCGGATGAGCACGGCTTCGGACTCCAGGATCGCCTCCCCGAAGACCTCCATCCCCGCGGCGCGCAGGGTGGTGCCGGTCTCCACGACGTCGGCGATGAGGTCCGCGACTCCGAGGCGGACGGAGGATTCGACGGCACCGTCCAGGTGGACGACCGTCGCGTCGACGCCGCGTTCGGCGAGGAAGCGCCGGACGAGGCCGTCGTAGGACGTGGCGATGCGCTTGCCCCGCACGTCCTCCAGGCTCGCACAGGTTCCCTCGGGTGCCGCGAAGCGGAACCGCGACCGGGCGAACCCGAGCGCCCGGTGCTCGACGGCGCCCGTGCCCGAGTCCAGGAGCAGGTCGCGGCCGGTGATGCCGGCGTCCACCGTTCCCGCGCCCACGTAGACGGCGACGTCCCGAGGTCGGATGAAGAAGAACTCGACGTCGTTGTCCGCGTCGGCGAGGACGAGTTCGCGCCTGTCCCGGCGCTGACGGTATCCGGCTTCGCGCAGCAGCTGGGAGGCCGGTTCGGAGAGCGATCCCTTGTTGGGCACGGCGATGCGGAGCATGGCGATCCTAGAGGTAGCGGTAGACGTCGGCCAGGGTCAGGCCGCGGGCGATGAGCATGCACTGGAGGTGGTAGAGGAGCTGGGAGGCTTCTTCGGCGAGCTCGGCGTCGCTCTGGTATTCGGCGGCGATCCAGACCTCTCCGGCCTCCTCGAGGATCTTCTTGCCGATGAAGTGGATCCCCGAGTCGAGTTCCCGGACCGTGCCCGAATCCTCCGGGCGTTCCTCCGCTTTGACGCGCAGCTCGCCGAACAGTTCCTCGAATGTCTTCACACTCCGAGTTTACAGGGCGCGGATTCCCGAGGCGGCATGGGGCCGCCCGGGGGGGGGATCCGACTGAGCCCGGTCGGGGGAACAGCGGAGCCCGTAAGGGGCCGCCGTGCCCGCCGAGGCGATGCTCCGCCGGGTGGCGGGAGGCCCCGGCTGCGTCCCGACCCCGGGCGGCGGCTACTTCGTCAGATCGGTGTAGGCGTCTGCGGCGGGGACCGGCTTGCTCAGCAGGCCGTTGTCCTGCATGAAGGAGGACATCGCCGTCCAGGTTCCCGCGTTCTGGGAGCCGAAGGCCCCCGAGGCCGTGTACAGCTCGAGCGTCCGGGCGAGCGTGGCCTTGGCGGCCGCGCGCCGCTGGGGGTTCGCCAGAGCGGGCACGTGCCTGCGCGTGATGGCCAGGACATCGTCGGGGTGCTCGCGGCAGTATGCGACGGCCTTGTCCAGAGCGGTGAGCATCTTGCGGTAGGCCTGGCGGTTCGTCCGCAGGTTCGCCGACTTCGACCCGAGGCCGACCCCCACGAGGGGCAGGCCGTCGGCCACCGGGGAGACCGTGCGGACCTTCATGCCCGCCGTCTGCAGTGCGACGGCGTCCGAGTTCGTGAAGCCGATGACGGCGTCGACCCGCTTGGCCGACAGCGCGGCCGACTGCGTGTAGCCGATGTACTGGACTTTGACGTCCTTCTCGGACAGGCCGTAGGCCTTGAACATCGCCCGCAGAGTGAAGTAGTTCTCGCCCTGTTGGCCGGGCAGGCCCACCGTGCGGCCTCTCAGGTCGGCCGGGGTCCGGATGGGCGAGTCCTCGGGAACGATGAGGGCCACGGGGTATTTCTGGTACATCGTCGCCCAGTCGACGACGTCCAGGCCGTTGGACCGTCCGCGCATCATCTCGTCTCCGCCGGCGAAGACGACGTCTTCGTGGCCGGCTTCCAGGGCGCCCAGCAGCGACTCCTGGGCTCCGTGGTGGCGGAGCGTGACGTTCAGGCCCTCCCGGGTGAAATAACCCTTCTCCTTGGCCACGTAGAAGGGGGCGAACTGGATGTCGGGGACGTAGGTCAGCCCCACCGTGACGGCCTTGCCGGAGCCTTTCGAGCCGGCTTCGCCGGACGCCGAGCAGGCCGTCAGGGCGAGTGCGAGAGCGGCGAGGACCGCCGCGATCCGCCGTTTCATGTCGTCTTCCTCTCCGCCGGGCGCACGCCCGGCCGTCTCGTGCGCCGGAGCCGTCCGGTCGCGTGGTGCATGGGGTGCGGACGCCGGGGCTCGTCTCTGACGAGGTAGTTGGCCCGCCGCTCCACCAGGGCGAGGAGCCCGTAGATAGCCGTCGCGCTGAAGGCCAAGAGGAGGATCGCCGCGAACATCCCCTCGACGTCTGCGGAGGTCTGGGCGCTGGTCAGCTGCATCCCCAGGCCCGTCCCGCCGATGATCATCTCCCCGACGACGGCTCCCGTGACCGACAGGGTGAATCCCGTGCGCAAGCCGGCGAGGATCGACGGCGCGGCGAGGGGCAGCTCCATGTAGCGCAGGAGCGTGAGCCGGGAGGCCCCGTCCAGGCGGGCGGCGCCGATGACCTCGGGGTCGATGTGCCGCACGCCCACGGAGGTCGAGACGATGACGGGGAAAACGACCATCATGACGCACAGGACGACGATGGGCACGAGCCCGTAGCCGATCCAGATGGTCAGGAGTGGTGCGACGGCGACGGCTGGCACGGCCTGCGAGGCGGCCAGGTAGGGCTGGACCGCCAGGGAGAAGAGTCGGGACTTGGCGATGGCGTATCCCAGCGGGATGCCGACGACAGCGGCTCCCGCACACCCCAGAAGCGCCTCCTGCAGAGTCAGGAGCAGGGCTTCGCGCAGGTATCCCTCACGCAGGCCCTCGACCATGCGCACGACAGTGGCCCGCGGGGTGGGGAGGAAGTGCGTGTCGACCAGGCCGAACGCGGTCGCGCCCCACCACAGGAGGCAGACGGCCGCGCCGAAGACGACGGGCGGCACCGCCGCCGGCCATCTTTTGGATTCCATTCGGTCCTCTCCCCTGCCTCGGCCATCGGGGAAGGGAGGGAACCGGCATGCCGCGCCGCAGGCATGCGCCGTGAGGCATAGTCGACCCGCGTGCGCCTCCCATCCGGACTGTCACCGTCGGTCGGGGAATTCCACCCCGTCAACCGCTTGCGCGGGTCGCGGACTGTCACCGCCGGTTCAGACTTTCACTGACCCCGGAGCACGTTCGTGTTCGATGCGATTATGCCACAAGCCGGGCGGCAGGGGGAATCGTCAGTGGACGTGCGGGGCGGCCAGCTGGCGCAGCGCCTCGACTTCGGCCGCCGCGTCCTCGGCCCTGTAGACGGCGCTGCCCGCCACGAAGTTATTGGCGCCGGCCTGGGCGGCCTTCTCGATCGTCGAGCGGGAGACGCCGCCGTCCACCTGGACCCACACGTCCAGGCCCGCGTCGCGGATGGCTTTCCGGGTGCGGCTGACCTTCGGCATCATCGACTCGATGAAGGACTGGCCGCCGAAACCCGGTTCCACCGTCATGACGAGGATCATGTCGAATTCGCCGAGGATGTCGACGTACGGTTCGATGCCGGTCGCCGGGCGCAGCGCCAGGCCGACCCGCCTGCCCTGGGCCCGGATCTCGCGCGCCAGGCGGAGGGGGGCGCTGGCGGCCTCGGCGTGGAAGGTCACCGAGGCGCACCCCGCCTCCGCGTAGACGGGCGCCCACCGGTCGGGGTCTTCGATCATGAGGTGGGCGTCGACCGGGACGGAGCTCGCATGGACGGCCGCCTCCACCAGGGGCAGCCCCAGAGCGAGGTTGGGAACGAAGTGATTGTCCATCACGTCCACGTGCACGTAGTCCGCGGTGGAGATTCTGGCCAGTTCGTCGGCGAAGTGGCCGAAGTCGCAGTTGAGGATCGACGGTGATATGACAACGCTCATGGCGCAATCCTACCCGCCTGCCGCAGGCAGGGGCTTCCGGGCCTTCGGACCTCGCCCTCCGCGCGACCGCCTAGCCGCACACCGGGGGCAGGGGCTCCGCCGCTTCGATCGCGGCCGCCCGCCGCGGGCCCCGATCGTCCCCGCTTGCCCCCGGAGCCGCTCATTCCTTGGCGAGGACGGCGAGGAACATCCCGTCCGTCTCGTCGGCGTCCGGCCACAGCTGGACGCATCCGTCGTAGCCGGCGACCTCGCGCACGGCGACGGCGCTCGCGATCGAGCCGGCGTCGAGAAGCCTCGCCCGCTCGGTGGCCTGCACGAAGGAGGAGACGACGGAGCGGGTCTCCTCGACCACCGGGGTGCACGTCGAGTAGACGAGCGCGCCGCCGGGCCGCAGGGCGCCGAATGCGGAGGCGAGGAGTTCGCCCTGGAGCCTGGCCAGGGGCGGGACGTCGCCCGGGTCCTTGCGCCAGCGCGCCTCTGGCCTGCGCCTGAGCGCCCCCAGGCCCGTGCACGGCGCGTCGACGAGGATCCTGTCGTAGCGGTCGGACTCCTGGGAGCCGAGGTCGCGTCCGTCGCCCAGGCGGAGGTCGACGATGTCGCTCCACGGCTCGACGGCGTCGGCCACGAGGTCGAGCCGGTGCTCTCGGGGTTCGTTCGCGTGGACCCTGGCGCCGCGGTCGGCGGCGAGCGAGGCGAGTGTCGCCGCTTTACCCCCCGGCCCGGCGCACATGTCCAGCCAGAGGCCGTCCGGCCCTTCGACGGGGGCTCCCGCCAGCATCGCGGCCACGAGCTGGCTTCCCTCGTCCTGGACTCCGGCCAGGCCGTCGCGCACGGCGTAGAGCCGGTGCGGGTCGCCGCCTCCGAGCAGGAGGGCGGAGGGCGCGAGTGTGCCCGGCTCGGCTTCCATGCGGGCCGCGCCGACGCGTTCGGCCAGCTGCCCGACCGTGATGTCGCGGGCCACAAGGGCGACCTTCGCGGGCTCGTTGTCCGCCGCGAGGACGGATTCCACGTCATCGCGGTCGCGTCCGGAGGCGGCGAGCGCCTCCTCGAACTTCTCGACGATCCACCGCGGGTGGGAATGCCACAGGGAGAGGAACTCCGTGCGGCTCGCCGTCGAGGAGCGGATGACCTCCTCCCATTCGTCCGCGCGTTCGCCGACGCGGCGGAGCACGGCGTTGACGAAGCCGCCGGCGCCCTGGCCGAAGAAGTTCCTGGCGACGGTCACGGTTTCGTGGATCGCGGCGTGGGGCGGCGTCTGCAGGCCGAGGAGCTGCTGGCAGCCCATGCGGAGCAGGTCCAGGACGGGCGGGTCGATGTCGTAGATGCGCCGCCCTCTGGCGCATCGGCTGATGATCGCGTCCCATCGGCCCCGCATGCGGAGGGTCCCGTAGCACAGGTTCGTGGCGAAGGCGGCGTCGAGCTTTCCCAGCCCTGCCCGCCGGATCTCCAGCGGGAGGACGAGGTTGGCGTAGGCGTCGTCCTCGTCGACTTCGCGCAGCACCTCGAAGGCGACGAGCCTGGCCGGGCTGGATTCCCGGCGTTTGGGGTGCCAGCCCGACGGGCGCCGCCCGGCCTGCCCTCCGCGTCCGTCGGCGCTCTCGGCAGCCGGGTCAACCGGGCGCGTGCTCACTGCGCCTCCTTCACGTCGAATCCCCGGCCCTCCTCGAGCCGGGCTCCCCTCAGCCAGTCGACGGCGGGCATGGGCTTCCTGCCCGCGGGGGCGACCCAGCTCAGGGCGACCGCCCCTTCGCCGGCCCCGACCAGGACCTCCTCCGCCCCGTCCGCCCGGCTGGCTCGGATCCGTCCCGGCGCCAGGCCCGCCACGCCGGGGCGTGCGGTCAGGGGCCCGAGTTTGACGCGCGCCCCGCGCAGTTCGGTCCAGGGGCCCGGCGTGGGGGTGTGGGCGCGGCTGTGCCGGTCGATCCGCTCGGCCGCGTCCCGCCAGTCGATGCGGGCGTCCGAGGTGGAGATGGTCGGCGCGTACGTCGCGGTGCCTTCCTGGGGGGCCGTCTGGGCCCTGCCGTCCTGGAGGTCGCGGAAGGTCGCGGCGAGGAGGTCGGCGCCGGCCTCGGCGAGGCGTCCGAGGAGGTCGCCGGCGGTGTCGGACGGCCCGATCGGCTCTGCGACGCTGGAGAAGACGGGGCCGGTGTCCAGGCCCTTCTCCAGGCGGAACGTGCACGCCCCGGTGACCGGGTCCCCCGCGGCGATCGCGTGCTGCACGGGCGCGGCGCCCCTCCAGGCGGGCAGGAGGGAGAAGTGGAGGTTGACCCAGCCGTGCTCGGGGACGTCCAGGAGCGGCGCGGGCACGATCAGCCCGTAGGCGACGACGGCGACCGCCTCCGGCTGCCATTCGGCGATCCGGTTCTGGACGTCGGGGTCCTTGAGGGTGGTCGGCGTGTCCACGGGGATCCCGAGGGCCTCCGCTTCGGCATGGATCGCCGAGGGCCGCAGGACGTGTTTTCTTCCGGCGCGCGCGGGAGGGCGGGTGAGGACTCCGGCGAGCTCGTGGCCGTCGGCGACGAGGCGCCGCAGGGACGGGACAGCGGTTGCGGGCGTGCCCGCAAAGAGAATGCGCACTCGCTCAGTCTACCGTCGCCGCCGTCCGCGATTCCGGTGGGCGGTCCGCACGGTTCGCTCACCACCGAATCCTCGGCCCTCCGGAGCTCGCCGGATGGCGTGGGGTTGTCGCCCTCGTCTCGGCGGGGCGGTCGAGGGCGGCTTGCAGTGGTCCTCACGGTTTGGGCTCATCGGCCTCCGGTTCTATGGGCTTGTCGAATGGGGGGGGTCGAATCGACGGGTTTGTAGACGTATTCGTCTTCCATGTGGTCGAAATCCGGGTAGTTCCAGCGCATGTAGGAGTCGATCGCCGAACGCTTGAGCTTTCCCACATGGGAGTGAATATTATGGTAGTCGCTTTCGGTGTAATCGGACACGGTTGCTCCATTTCATTGTACGAGGATTCGATCGCCGACCGGAAAGCTTCGGAAGGTATTGACTTTGTGCGCTCGAGTCTAGATCGAACCGATGGGATGCGCAATGGCGTATTGCGTCGGTATCTGTGAGTGAATCGACGAGCGGACGCTTTGACGGCCTCTCGGCTCAGAATGCCGCGCGGCAGGCCCTAGACGAGCGGGTTGACTTCGAGCCTGAGCGGTGCGCCGATCTGCTTGCCGGTGTACTGCCTGTAGGTGGATCTGGCGGTCTCGCTGAGTGCTTCGGCTGCCTTTGGGCCGGTCCGCACGTACACGGTGATCTCGCCTTCGCGTCTGCCCGGCACGGGCCCCAGGAGTGAGAAGCCCGGTGCGATGGCGACGACTCCTCCGGCGAGGAGGGCGTCGGCCTGGGGGCGTGCGGCGTCGTCCTGGGCGAGGCCCATGCGCAGGAGCGCGGCGCGAAGCGACCCCAGGTAGGAGCGGACGTCGCCCGGCCTGCCGCTGACGGCCAGCCATCTCGCGTACGGGGGCAGCTGGAGCTCCTTCCGTTCGGCGAGGAGGCCGCGGGCGAACTCGGGCATGGCCCACGAGCCGAGGAGTTCGGCGACCCCGGGTTCGGTTCCGCCGGCGAAGAGCACGTGCCCGCCCTGGCGCCCGGGGCGCACGAGGGCGGCTATCCGGGTGACGCGCCGCAGGAACTCGATCTGAGAGCCCGGGCCCTCGCCGCGCAGATACCGGGAATCGAGCAGGAGGGCCGCCGCGTAGCCGCCCTCGGCCGGAGGCTCGGCTCCCGGCGTGGCGACGACGAGCCGCGGCTTGGCGCTCACCCGTTCGACGATGCCTTCGCTGGTCTGCGCCCCCGACAGAAGGATTCCGGTGCCGGGGAAGGCGCGCCCGACCTCCTCGGCGGTGCGGTGGGAGCCGATCCTCGCCGAACGCAGGCGGCCGCCTCCGCAGGCCGGGCACCTCCACGACGCGGCCTTCCTGCCGCAGCGCCCGCAGACCGGGCCGGCAGCGCCCGCCGCCAGACCGAGCCTCCCCGAGCACTCCGGGCAGACGGCCGGCTGGCCGCAGGAGGCGCAGGAGACGAGCGGGATGTAGCCGGCCCGCGGGACGGCGACGAGCACCGGCCCACGCGTGAGGCCCTCGCGCACGAGGGCGAAGGCCGACTCGGGGATCCGAGACCACTGCTCGCCGTCCCTGGCCCACTGGTCGGCTGTGCTGGCCCGGGGGGCGAGGTCGCGGATCGCCGCGGGCTCCCCGGCCACGAGCGCCGCGTCGCCGCGCTCCACGAGCAGCGCGGATTCGAGGCTGACGTAGGGCGAGAGGACCAGCAGGGCGGCCTTCTCCCGGACGGCGCGCAAGGCGGCGACCTCCCCGGTCTGGCAGTAGGGCGAGCGCACTTCGCGGAGGGAGGGGGCGGCGTCGTCGAGGACCGCGCACAGGCCGAGATCCCTGACCGGGGCCCACACGGCGCTGCGCGTGCCGACGACGATGCGGTCGTGGCCGGAGAGGATCCGCAGAAAGGTGGCGTAACGCTGTTCGTGGGCGTCCTCGGAGACGACCACGGCGACGCTCTCCCCGAGCGCGGCCCGCAGAGCCTCGGCGAGAGCCTGCGCCTGCCGGGCCGAGGGGACGACGACGAGCGCCCCCCTGCCCGAAGCCCTGGCGGCCCGCACGGCCGTGGCCACCGCGTCCGCGCCCCCCGCGCGGCCGGGCAGGGCGCAGCAGACGGCCCGCGGGCCCTCCCCCGCGGCGACGCGCCTGATGAACGCAGCCCCTCCCCTGTACGCCGTCCACGGCCCCGGCTCGGCGCCGGCCTCCGGCAGCTCCAGCAGTTCCGGCGCCTCGCCCGCCAGATGGGCCTTCTCGGCGCGGGCGTGCCGCTGCGGCACCGCCAGGGCCAGGACGTCGGACACGGAGGCCGCGCAGGACAGCGCGACCCGGCGGGCGAGGCCGTACACCTCCCCGGTCAGCACGGGGAGGGCGGACACGACGCGCCGCAGGGGGCGGAGCCTGCCGCCGGTGGAGGAGGCGGAGTCGCGCGCCACGACGAAGCCCGAGGCCCTCAGGCCGGCCACGTCCACCGAGACGCGCACCCCGGGGACCGCCGCGGCGTCCATCGCGGCGGGGACGAGATAGTCGAAGACCTTGTCGAGGTGGGGCTGGTGCAGTTCGACGTGGACGTGCGCGACGGGGTTGCGGACCTCGCCGACGATCTCGCGGGGCCCCGCCCCGACGCTCAGCAGCTCGCCCTGGTCCCCCACGTCGGGCAGACGTCCGAGCCCGGGAAGAGTCTCCATGCCACCATTCCACCACGCGTCTCCGGCATCGCCGACGAGCCTATGCGGAGTTCCCGCCCCGGCGAGCTGGCGCCGCCGCATACGGAAGGCTCAACGATCCAGTCCGCAAAGCCAGCAGTCGCATCCGCGCCGCCATATACCGGGGCGGGTACCGCGATCGCTCCCGCTTCCCCGCCGCATGCCGAAGGCGGCGCCGGGCAAGAGGACCGTGCCGGGCTGCCGGCTCACAGGGCGCGCAGGAGCTCCTCCACTCGGTCGGTCCTCTCCCACGTGAAGTCCGGCAGGTCCCTGCCGAAATGGCCGTAGGTGGAAGTCGCGGCGAAGATCGGGCGCTTCAGGTCGAGTGTCTCGATGATGGACGCCGGGCGCAGGTCGAAGACTTTCGCCACCGCGTTCTCGATCCTCTCGCGCGGCCGGGTCTCGGTGCCGAAGGTCTCGATGCGCAGGGACACCGGGCGGGCGCGGCCGATCGCGTAGGCCACCTGGAGCTCGCACCGGGAGGCCAGCCCCGCGGCGACCACGTTCTTGGCGGCCCAGCGCGCCGCGTACGCGGCCGAGCGGTCGACCTTCGAGGGGTCCTTGCCGGAGAAGGCGCCGCCGCCGTGACGGGCCGTGCCGCCGTAGGAGTCGACGATGACCTTGCGCCCGGTCAGCCCCGCGTCTCCCATGGGCCCGCCCGTGACGAAGACCCCGGACGGGTTGACGAAGAGCTGCGTTCGGGAGGCGTCGAGCTCGACGCCCTCGGCCTGCAGGACGTAGTCGAGCACGTGTTCGCCGAGGGCCTCGTGCAGCCAGCGGCCGTCGACGTCGGGATTGTGCTGTGCGGAGACGACCACCGCGTCCAGGCTCACCGGCGTCTGCCCCTCGTAGCCGATCGTCACCTGGGTCTTGCCGTCGGGGCGCAGCCCCGGGACGATCCCCTCCTTGCGCACGGCGGCCAGGCGTTCGGCCAGCCGGTGCGCGAGCTCGATGGGGGCGGGCATGAGCGCCTTTGTCTCGTTGGAGGCGTACCCGAACATGAGCCCCTGGTCGCCCGCGCCCTGGGCGTCGAACCTGTCGACGTCGCCGCCGACGGCCTGCCGGGCCTCCAGCGACGTCGTCACGCCCGCCGAGATGTCGCGCGACTGCTGCCCGATCGAAAGCGTGACGCCGCAGGATTCCCCGTCGAATCCGACGACCGAGGAGGTGTATCCGATCTCGCAGATCGTCTTGCGGACGAGTTCGGGGATCTCGACGTACGAGTCCGTCGTGACCTCCCCGGCGACGTGGATGAGGCCGGTCGTCGCCATCGTCTCGACGGCGACCCTCGAGTCGGGGTCCTGGGCGAGCATCGCGTCGAGGATGGTGTCGGATATGCGGTCGCACACCTTGTCCGGATGCCCCTCGGTGACGGATTCCGATGTGAAAGGTTGACGGTGCATGGGTCCTCCGGTTTCAGTGCGTGCGCCATGCGCTGATGGCGTCGAGGATGATGCCTGCGAGCTCGGCCTTGGACCCGCGCGCCTCGGCGACGGTGGCCCCCGTGCCGTCGACGATCGCGATGGCGGTGTCGACGTCGCCGAAGCCGGCGGCGTCCCCGACGCGGTTGACCACGGTCAGGTCGGAGCCCTTGCGGATCGCCTTGGCCCGTCCGTGCTCCCACGCCGTCGCCGAATCGTCGCCCGTCTCGGCGGCGAAGCCGACCACGGTCTGCCCCTCCCGCCTCCTGCGGCGGGAGAGATCGGCCAGGATGTCCGGGTTCTCGACGAGTTCGAGGACCCGCGCGCTCGAGGCGCCCTTCTTCTGCTTGGTCCGCTCGTACGCCGCGGGGCGGTAGTCGGCGACCGCCGCGGCCATGACGACGACGTCGGCCTCGCGGGCCGCGGCGTCCATCGCCGCGTGCATGTCGGCGGCGGATTCGACCGTGCGGACCTCCGCCGGCGTCCCGGCCAGCAGGTCGCCGGCGACGTTGGCGGCCACGAGGATCGTCCTGGCCCCGCGGCGGGAGGCCTGCCGGGCGATGTCCACGCCGAAGCGGCCGGTCGAGCGGTTGCCGAGGAAGCGGACGGGGTCGACGGCCTCGTGCGTCCCCCCGGCGCTGACCGCGACGGTCAGGCCCGCGAAGGAGCCCGCCGCGTCGAGGCCGTCGAGGAGCGAGAGGACTTCGGCGGCGACGTCCTCCGGCTCGGGCAGGCGTCCGGGGCCCGAATCCGATCCGGTCAGCCTGCCGGAGGCCGGATCCATGACGAGCACCCCGCGTTCGCGCAGGGTGCGTACGTTGTCCGCGGTGGCGGGATTGAGCCACATCTCGGTGTGCATGGCGGGTGCGAGGAGGATGGGACATCGGGCGGCGAGCAGGGTGCTCGTCAGCAGGTTGTCGGCCATCCCCGCGCGCATCTTGGCGATGGTGTCGGCCGTCGCCGGGGCGACGACGATGGCGTCGGCCCAGCCGCCGTGGCGCACGTGAGCGACGTGCGCGGCGTCCTCGGTGATCTCCGTGTGGACGGGCTTGCCGGTCAGCGCCTCCCAGGTCGCCCTGCCGACCATGTCCAGGGCGCGGGGCGTGGGGATCACCGTGACGTCGGCGCCCGCATCCTGCAGGCGCCGGACCAGTGTGCAGGCCTTGTACGCGGCGATGCCGCCGGTCACGCCCACGACGATGCGATAGGGGCCTCCCTGACGGGGGGCCCGGCTGCCGCTCACTCGGACTCGGCCTCCCATTCGACCTTGCCCTCGGTGATCTCCTCGAGCGCGATCGACAGGGGCTTGTCCTCCGGGTTGGCCTCGACGAGAGGGCCGAAGGTCGTGATGTTGCCGTCCCCCCGGGTCATCTCCTGCCGGTAGGAGTTGATCTGGCGGGCGCGCTGGGCGGCGTAGACGGCGAGCGCGTACTTCGAATCGACCTTTTCGAGCAGGTTGTCGATCGGCGGGTTGGTGATGCCCTCGGGCTCGGGAACGGTTCCGAACATTCTTCCTTCTCCTCTAGACGTCCGAGCGCTCAGTTTACCCGGCGAGTCCCATGATGTGGAGCAGTTCGTCCGTGGCACGTGACACGGAGTCGTTGACGACCACGGCGTCGAACTCCCCGACGGCCGCGAGCTCCCGGCGGGCCGTCTCCAAACGGCGTTCGCGCTCCTCCTCGCTCTCCGTGCCGCGTTCGGCCAGGCGGCGTTCGAGCTCCTGCCACGAGGGCGGCGCCATGAAGATCTGTTCGGCCTCGGGCAGCGACCGGCGGATCTGGCGCGCGCCGTCGAGGTCGACCTCCAGGATGGGCACGCGCCCCTCGTCGAGAGCCCGGAGCACCGGTTCCTTCGGCGTGCCGTAGCGGTTCGCCCCGTGGACGAGAGCCCACTCGAGCATGCCTCCCTGGCGCACCAGGTCGTCGAAGCCCTCGGGGGTGACGAAGAAGTAGTCGGCCCCGTCGGCCTCCCCGGGCCGCGGCGGGCGGGTCGTGGCGGAGACGGAGAGCCAACACCTCGGTTCCCGTTCGAGGAGCTCCCGGAGCACGGTCCCCTTCCCGACGCCGGACGGCCCCACGATGACGAAGATGTCGCTCATGCGAACATTTTAGCGAATAGCCGACTCGACGCCTTCGAGGGTGAGGGCGAGGCCTCGGCGCAGTCCCTCCTCCGTGGGTCCCTTGGACAGGATCGACCGGGAGGCCGAGGCGAGCACGCGGCCGAGGCCCGCGCCGAAGACCGCGGCGAGCTCGGCTCCGCCGGCTCCCTGGGCTCCCACGCCCGGGGCCAGGAAGAGGCCGGGGAAGGCGGCCAGGTCGATTCCCAGGCGCGAGGCGGCGTCGGCGGTGGTCGCGCCCACCACCAGGCCGAAGGACCCCGGATCGTGCGGGGTCAGCCGGCGGTTCCACTCCGCGACGGCCTCCACGACCCGCTTGGCCACCGACTGGCCGCCGCCGACGTGCTGGAGCTCGGGGCCTTCCGGGTTGGAGGTGAGCGCCAGGACGAACAGCCCCCGGCCGGCGGCAGCGGCGCGCCGCGCGGTCGGCTCGAGCGAGCCTGCGCCGAGGTAGGGGGAGACGGTGAAGGCGTCGCCGGCCAGCGGCCCCGACAGGTAGGCGTCGGCGTAGCCGTCCATGGTCGAGCCGATGTCGCCTCGTTTGACGTCCGCGATCGCGGGCACCCCGGCCTGCCGGCAGGCCGCGAGGGTCTCCTCCAGCGCGGCCACGCCCGCCGACCCGTGCCGCTCGTAGAAGGCCGACTGCGGTTTGAAGGCGGCGACCCGGTCGGCGAGGGCGTCCACGGTGCGCAGCGAGAATTCGCGCAACCCGGCGGCGTCGTCGGGCAGGCCCCAGGCCTGCAGCAGTCCGGCGTGGGGATCGATGCCGGCGCACACCGGGCCGCGCTCGGCCATCAGACGCGCGAGCCTGACTCCGAAGGGCTCGGCTGCCGGGGTCCCCATCATGACCTCCTGGCCAGTCGCGCGGCGTCGTACTCCTGAAGGCTGACGACGTCCTCCTCGCCGCGGCGCATGGCCGCGATCGCCTGGACCGCGGCGGCGAAGGCTTGGACGGTCGTCAGGATCGTCTTGCCCGCCGAGGTCGTCGCGGTGCGGATGGTGTACCCGTCGGCGCGGGTTCCGTGGCTGGCCGGGGTGTTGACGACCACGTCGACCTCCCCCGCGGAGATGAGGTCGACGATGGTCGGCTCGCCGTCCCGCCCGCGGCCCTCGGACTTCTTGCGCACCACCGTGGTCGGCACCCCGTAGCGGGTGAGGACCGCGGCGGTGCCCGACGTGGCGAGGATCGTGAAGCCGAGCTCGGCCAGCTGCAGGGCGGGCAGGACGATCGCCCCCTTGTCCCTGTCGGTGACGGAGATGAAGGCGGTTCCCCCCTCCGGCAGGCGCCCGACCGATCCCTCCTCGGACTTGGCGAAGGCCGTGGGGAAGGTCGCGGCGATGCCCATGGCCTCGCCCGTCGAGCGCATCTCCGGGCCCAGAACGGTGTCGACGACCTGCCCGTCGGCGGTGGTGAACCGCTTGAAGGGCAGCACCACCCCCTTGACCGCGACAGGCTCGGCCATGTCGAATAAAGGCGCATCCCCGGACGGAAGCGCGCCGTCCTCGCGCAGCCGGGCGATGGACCGCCCCATCATGATCCATGCGGCGGCTTCGGCCACCGAGACGCCGGTCGCCTTGGACACGAACGGGACCGTCCGGGAGGCGCGCGGGTTGGCTTCGATCACGTAGAGCGCGTCCTGCATGAGCCCGAACTGGACGTTGAGCAGGCCGCGGACCCCCACGCCGGCGGCGATGGCCTCGGTGGCCGCCCTGATCCTATCGATGACGGACTGGGAGAGCGTGACGGGCGGAAGGACGCAGGTGGAGTCGCCCGAGTGGATCCCGCACTCCTCGACGTGCTCCATCACGCCCGCCAGGTAGAGCTCCCGGCCGTCGTAGAGGGCGTCGACGTCGATCTCGGTGGCGGCGTCGAGGAAGCGGTCGATGAGCAAGGGGGCCGAGCGGCCGGACGTCCCTCCGCCTTCGCTGCGGCGCCGGGCGAAGTAGTCGCGCAGCTGTTCGCGGGAGTAGACGATCTCCATCCCGCGCCCTCCCAGGACGTAGGAGGGGCGGACGAGCACCGGGTAGCCGATCCTGTCCGCGATGCACGCCGTCTGAGCCTCGTCCGCGGCCGTGCCGTAGGCGGGCGCGCTCAGCCCGGCCTCCGCCAGGACGGCGCCGAAGCGTTCGCGGTCCTCGGCGAGGTCGATAGCCGTGGGGCTCGTGCCGACGACGGGCAGGCCCTCGGCCTGGAGGGCGGCGGCCAGCGACAGCGGCGTCTGGCCCCCCAACTGCACGATGACGCCGGCGATCGGCCCGGCGGCGGCCTCCGCCCGGTAGACCTCCAGGACGTCTTCCAGCGTGAGGGGCTCGAAGTAGAGGCGTGCGGACACGTCGTAGTCGGTGGAGACCGTCTCCGGGTTGCAGTTGACCATGACGGTCTCGTAGTCCTCCCCCAGAGCCCTGGCAGCCTGCACGCACGAGTAGTCGAACTCAATCCCCTGCCCGATCCGGTTGGGCCCCGAGCCGAGGATAAGGACGGCGGGCCGCTCCCGGCCGGCGACCTCGGTCTGCTCGTCGTAGCTCGAATAGTGGTAGGGGGTGCGGGCCGCGAATTCGGCGGCGCAGGTGTCGACCGTCTTGTAGACGGGGTGGATTCCGTAGGCCCGTCGCACCTGCCGGACCGCCTCCTCCCCGATGCCGCGGATCTGGCCGATCTGCGCGTCGGAGAAGCCGTGCCGTTTGGCCAGGCGGAGCGCCTGCGCGCCGAGCGCCTCGCCGCGGGCGAGTTCGTCGGCGACCTCGTCGACCAGGCGGATCTGGTCGACGAACCAGGGGTCGATCCCGGTCGCCTCGTGGGCCTCCTCGACGCTCACCGGCCCGCGCAGGGCCTGCTGGAGGGTGACCAGGCGCCCCTCCGTGGGCGTGGACGCGTCCCGGAGCAGGGCGACCGCCTCCTCGCGGCTGGGCGGCAGGCCCTTCCAGTGGAACGCGGCGCCGCCCTTGTCCAGGGATCGCATGGCCTTGTTGAGGGCCTCGGTGAAGTTCCGGCCCAGGGCCATGGCCTCGCCCACCGACTTCATCGTGGTGGTCAGCCGCGGGTCGGCGTCGGGGAACTTCTCGAAGGCGAAGCGCGGCACCTTCACCACGACGTAGTCGAGCGTGGGCTCGAAGCTCGCGGGCGTCGAGCCGGTGATGTCGTTGGGGATCTCGTCGAGGGTGTAGCCGACGGCCAGCCGGGCCGCGATCTTGGCGATGGGGAACCCCGTGGCCTTCGAGGCGAGGGCCGAGGAGCGCGAGACCCGGGGGTTCATCTCGATGACGACGATGCGCCCCGTGGCCGGGTCGACCGCGAACTGGATGTTGCACCCGCCCGTGTCCACGCCGACCTCGCGGATGATCGCGATGCCGATGTCGCGCATCCTTTGGTACTCCCGGTCTGTCAGGGTCAGGGCGGGCGCCACGGTGACGGAGTCCCCGGTGTGCACGCCGACGGGGTCGACGTTCTCGATCGAGCACACGACCACGACGTTGTCCGCCCTGTCGCGCATGATCTCCAGCTCGTACTCCTTCCATCCGAGGATGGACTCTTCGAGCAGGACCTCGGTGGTCGCCGAGGAGCGGAGCCCCTGACCGGCGATCCTCTCCAGGTCGCGCGGGCCGAAGGCGAAGCCAGACCCGAGCCCTCCCATCGTGAAGGACGGCCGGACGACGACCGGGTAGCCGAGCCGCTCGGCCGCCCGGCGGCACTCCTCGATGGTGTGGCAGATGACCGATCGCGCGGATTCGGCGCCGCACCTGTCGACGACCCCCTTGAACTCGTCGCGGTCCTCTCCCTTGGCGATGGCCTCGGCCCGGGCGCCGATCAGCTCGACCCCGTAGGCCTCCAGCACTCCCCCGGCCACGAGGTCCATAGCGGCGTTGAGGGCCGTCTGCCCCCCGAGCGTGGGCAGGAGGGCGTCGGGGCGCTCCTTGGCGATGACCTTCTCCAGGGTGCCGGAGGTGATCGGCTCGACGTAGGTGGCATCCGCCACACCCGGGTCCGTCATGATCGTGGCGGGATTCGAGTTGACGAGGATGACGCGCAGGCCCTCCTGTTTGAGCACCCGGCACGCCTGGGTCCCCGAGTAGTCGAACTCGCAGGCCTGGCCGATCTGGATGGGGCCGGAGCCGATGACGAGAACGGAGCGGATATCCTCGCGGCGCGGCATCAGCCCACCTCGCTTCCGTGGAGGGCGCCGTCCCGCATGAGGGACATGAACCGGTCGAACAGGTAGGAGGCGTCGTGGGGCCCTGCGGCGGCCTCGGGGTGGTATTGCACGGAGAACGCCGGGATGTCCAGGCAGGCGAGGCCTTCGACGACCCCGTCGTTCAGGCCGACGTGCGAGACGCGGACCCGGCCGTAGCGCCCGCCGTCGAAGGGGGCGACCGACGTGCCCTCGACGGGGGCGTCCACGGCGAAACCGTGGTTGTGGGCGGTGATCTCGATCCTTCCCGTCGCCCGGTCGAGGACCGGCTGATTGATGCCGCGGTGCCCGTAGTCGAGCTTGTAGGTCCCGTAGCCCAGGGCCCTGCCCAGGATCTGGTTGCCGAAGCAGATCCCGAAGAACGGGTATCCGGCGTCGAGCACGAGGCGCAGGAGGTCGACCTCGCGGGTGGCCGCGGCCGGGTCGCCCGGGCCGTTGGAGAAGAAGACGCCGTCGGGCCCGATCGCCTCGATCTGGGCGAAGGCCGTGTCGGCGGGCACGACGACCACGCGGGCCCCGCGTTCGGCCAGGCGCTCGGGCGTGCGGGATTTGATGCCCAGGTCCACGGCGACGACCGTCGCGACGGCGGGGCCGTCCGGCTCGATCGTGTACCTCTCGGGGGTCGTGACGTCGCCCGAGAGGTTCGCGCCGACCATCCCGGCCGACCCGCGGACGATGTCCGCGAGGGCTTCGCGTGCGGCCGCGCCGCCCTCGGCGGCCCCCGACGGCAGGGCGGAGCCGGAGAAGACCCCCGCCCTCATGACCCCGGCCTGCCGGAGGTGGCGGGTGAGCGCCCGGGTGTCGACGTCGCGGACGCCGACGACCCCCTGCTCGGCGAGGGCGTCCTCGAGTTCGCCGTTCGAACGCCAGTTGGACGCCCGGCGGGCCGGGTCGCGTATGACGACCCCCCGAGCCCAGTACCTCCTCGACTCGGCGTCCTCCGCGTTCACCCCCGTATTGCCGATGTGCGGGGCCGTCATGACGATGATCTGCCCGTGGTAGGAGGGGTCGGTGAAGGTCTCCTGATAGCCGGTCATGCCCGTGGAGAAGACGATCTCGCCGAGGGCCCGGCCTCTGGCCCCGTAGGCGCCTCCCGAGTAGACGCTGCCGTCTTCGAGCACGACGACGGCCCGTTCCGTGTGTGTCATATACCGTCCTTGCATCCCTTGCCTGGCACCCCGCGCGGGTGCGCCCGCGCGGCTGACGCACCCGTCAAGACGGCGCGTCGCCGCCGGCGGCGATCTCCTCCCGCGTGCGGAGCCTGCCCTCCCACACGGTCGGGACGCCGCGGTAAACCGTGTAGAGGACGCGGCCCGGAAGGGTGCGGCCCTCCCACGGGGTGTTGATCGCCTTGGAGTGCCCCTCCCGGCCCGCCACCACACGTGATGCGGCGGGGTCGGCGAAGCACAGATTGGCGGGCTCGCCGGGTTCGATCGGACGGCCCTGGCCGGGGTTGCCGCAGACGCGCGCGGGCGCGAAGCTCATGAGCCGCGCGACCGCCTCCCAGTCGGCGATCCCCGTCTCCACGAGCGACTCCTGCACCACCGACAGGGCCGTCTCCAGGCCGATCATGCCGTTGGCGCCCGCGGCCCACTCGCAGTCCTTGTCCTCGATCGGGTGGGGCGCGTGGTCGGTGCCGACGACGTCGATCGTCCCGTCGGCCACGCCCTGCCGCAGCGCCTCGACGTCCTCGCGGGTGCGCAGGGGCGGATTGACCTTGAAGCGAGGGTCGTAGGAGCGGGCCTCGGAGTGGTCGAGGGACAGATGGTGGGGGGTCGCCTCGGCTGTGACGCGCACGCCCTGGGACTTCGCCCACCGGACGAGGTCGACGCTCCCCGCGGTCGAGACGTGCAGGATGTGGACCCGGCTGCCGACGTGCTTGGCCAGCAGGCAGTCGCGCGCCACGATCGACTCCTCGGCGACGGCCGGCCACCCGCCCAGCCCGAGCTCGGCGGAGACGTCGCCCTCGTGCATCTCGGCTCCCTCGGTGAGGCGGGGATCCTGGGCGTGCTGGGCGACGACCCCGTCGAAGGCCTTGACGTACTCCAGCGCGCGGCGCATGAGGACCGGGTCCCAGACGCACCGGCCGTCGTCGGAGAAGAAGCGGACCTGCGCGCCCGAGTTCGCCATAGCTCCGAGCTCGGCCAGGTGCCGGCCCTCCAAGCCCTCGGAGACGGCGCCGACGGGGTGCACGTCGCAGTATCCTGCGAGCTCCCCCAGGCGCTTGACCTGTTCGACTACGCCGGCCGAATCCTGGACGGGGGTCGTGTTGGCCATCGCGTTGACGCACGTGTACCCGCCGGCGGCCGCCGCTTGGGATCCGGTCAGGACGGTCTCGGCGTCCTCCGCTCCGGGCTCGCGCAGATGCGTGTGCGGGTCGACCAGCCCCGGGAGGGCGATCAGCCCGGCCACGTCGACGACGTGCGCGCCTCCGGCGTCGATGCTCCCGCCGACCGCGGCGATGCGGCCGCCGCGCACGTGGATGTCGCCCGCCTTCCCGCCGAGGAGCCTCGCTCCCCTGAAAACGTATTCGCTCACTAGATCTCCTGCCCGTGCGCCAGAAGGAGGTACAGGGCGGCCATGCGCACGGACACACCGTTGGCCACCTGCTCGGTCACGACGGAGTGGGCGGAGTCGGCCGCGTCGGCGCAGACTTCCAGCCCTCGGTTCATCGGCCCGGGATGCATGAGGATGGCGCCCCGGCCGAGCGCGGCCAGCCGCTCGGCGTTCAGGCCGAACTGGCGCGAATACTCCTCGGGCGAGGGGAAGAAGCCGCCGCCGGCGCTGGACATGCGCTCGCGCTGGACGCGGAGCATCATGACGGCGTCGGGCCTGCGGGCCAGGACGTCGTCGAGCGTGTAGGAGACGTCGCACGGCCAGGCCTCCATGCCCACCGGCAGGAGGGTCGGCGGGGCGACGAGCGTCACCCGGGCCCCCAGGAGGGCGAGCAGTCCGACGTTGGAGCGGGCCACCCGCGAGTGGAGGACGTCGCCGACGATCGCCACGTGGGCCCCGTCGAGGCCGGAGCCCTCCGGGGCCGCGAGGTCCGCTCCCCGGTGGAGGTGGCGGCGCAGCGTGAAGGCGTCCAGGAGGGCCTGCGTGGGGTGCTGGTGGGTGCCGTCGCCCGCGTTGAGGATCGGCACGTCGACCCATCCGCAGTGGGCGAGCCGCTGCGGTGCGCCCGACGCCCTGTGGCGGACGATGAGCGCCTCGGCGCCCATGGACACGATGGTCTGGGCGGTGTCCTTCAGGGACTCCCCCTTGGAGAGGGAGGACCCTCCGGCGGAGAAGGAGATGACGTCGGCGGAGAGCCTCTTGGCCGCCGCCTCGAAGGATAGGCGGGTGCGCGTCGAGTCCTCGAAGAAGGCGGTCGCCACGGTGCGTCCGCGCAGGACGGGCAGCTTCTTGATCGTGCGCCCCTGGGTGGCGGCCATGTGCTCGGCGGTGTCCAGGAGCGAGGTGGCCTCGGAGCGCGAGAGGTCGCCGACCGCCAAGAGGTGGCGCATGTCAGGACTCCTCGATGCTCACGGAGTCGGCGCCGTCTTGGGGGATGAGGGCGACGCGGACCCTCTCCGAGCGCGAAGTCGGCAGGTTCTTGCCGACGTAGTCCGCGCGGATGGGGAGTTCGCGGTGCCCGCGGTCGACGAGGACGGCGAGCTGCACCGCCGCGGGCCGGCCGATGTCCGCGATGGCTTCGAGGGCCGAGCGGACGGTGCGTCCCGAGTAGAACACGTCGTCCACCAGGACGACGACGGCGCCGTCGATCCCGCCCGCGGGGATGTCGGTGGGCTGCAGCACCCGGATGGGCTGGGCGCGCAGGTCGTCGCGGTACATCGTGACGTCGAGGGATCCGGCCGGGACGTCCGCCCCGCCGGCCTCGGCCAGGGCGTCGCGGAGCCTGTGCGCCAGGGGGACGCCGCGGGTGGGGATGCCCAGGAGGACGAGGTTCTCCGCCCCCCTGTTTCGCTCGAGGATTTCGTGCGCGATGCGCTTGAGCGACCGCGCGATGTCGTCGGCGTCCAACACCTGGCGGGTGCGCGCCTTCTCTGCCATGGTGGCCTCCCTTTTCCGCCTCACGGGACGGTCTTAAAGAACGGAACTAAGGCGAAGTTCCCGAGAACACATTATTCCACGCTCGGGGCCGCCCCCGAAAACGGACACCCCTTCCGGGCCCCTATTCGCCGGATGCGCCCGCCGCACCATCCGCCGGCCCCGCGCCGCCGGACAGGGCGAGGGCCGCGGGGTCTTCGTCGCAGGCGTCCGGGGACTCTCCGGCGTCCCGGACGGGATCCGATTCCCCGGCGTTTCCCCCAGCGTTCCGCGCTTGCCGGACGCCTTCGCCGTCCGGTGCGGTCCGCTCGCCGTCCGCGGCATGGCCGCGTCCCGATTCCTCGGGGGCCTCGGCGCCGGAGGGAGCTTCGGCGTCGGAGAGTGTCTCTGCGTCGGAGGGGACATCGGCTTCGGCGGGCGAGCCGCTCTGGGACGTCTCCCTCTCGCGGATGTCGGCGACGCGGTTGAGGATGCCCATGACGAATCCGACGGACCGGTCGGTGGAGAACTCGCGGGCGAGGGACGCCCATTCGGGGATCAGCTGGCCGCGCTCGGTGCCGATGTAGAGGAGCTCGGCCGTCCCCGCGCGGAGGATCGAGCGGTCGACCGCGTTCATGCGGGACATCGCCCAATCCTCGCTGGAAGCCTCGACGATCGTGTCGACGTCGTCGATATTGCCCGCGTAGGCCTCGACGATCCGGGAGCCGAACTCGCCGATGGGCACCTGGGCGGTGGAGACGAGCTGCCTCTGGGCGAGCAAGTCGCGCAGCGAGTCCTCGTCGAGGAGCGACTTCTCGTCCGCCTCGAAGATGACGTCCAGAGCCCGGTTGCGCTGCTTGGTGCGAGAGGTGAAGCCTCTGCGTTTCCGATCCCGCCCCGCCATCAGTCCGTCACGCGGGAGATGTAGTCGCCCGTGCGGGTGTCGACCTTGACCTTGTCGCCCTGGTTGAGGAAGAGCGGGACCTGGATCTCGTAGCCGGTCTCCAGGGTGGCGGGCTTGGTTCCCGCGTTGGAGCGGTCGCCCTGCAGCCCGGGCTCGGTGTAGGCGATCTCCAGGACCACGGAGGCCGGAAGCTCGACGAAGAGGATCTGGCCGTCGTGGGAGGCGACGATCGCCTGCTGGTTGTCCAGGAGAAAGTGCGCGCCGTCGCCGACGGTCTCGGGGCTGACGGGGATCTGCTCGTAGGTCTCCATGTCCATGAAGATGAAGTCTGTGCCGTCGTTGTACAGGTACTGCATGTCGCGGCGGTCGACCGTGGCGGTCTCGACCTTGATCCCCGCGTTGAACGTCTGGTCGACGATCTTGCCGGACAGAACGTTCTTCAGCTTGGTGCGCACGAAGGCGGGGCCCTTGCCCGGCTTGACGTGCTGGAACTCGACGACGCTCCAGAGCTGCCCCTTCAGGTTGAGGACCATTCCGTTCTTCAGGTCATTGGTGGTTGCCACGCGGGCTCCTTCTCTTCTCCCTTGCGCGCCACGCCGGCGCCGCCTTACAGGATAGCCTGTCCGCCGGGGGAGGGCGAAGACGTGGGGATTATGGCGTGCGGCGCAGGCCCGAGGCGATCTCCTCGACGACGTCGTCGATCTCCCGCCCGCTCACGTCGACGACCGCGTCCGCGTACGCCTCGTACAGGGGCGCGCGGGCGGCCAGCTGGCGCAGGAGGATTCTGCGCGGCGAAGCGACGGAAGAGAACCGGGGCCCGTCGAGCCCGGCCCGCTTGGCGAGCGCGGCCAAGTTCGCCGTGAGGTAGACGGTTCGGGCGCCCCGGTCGCGCAGGCCGTCCAGGCTCCGGCGGACCGCCGCGAACTCCTCGTCCCCCGGATCGTCTCCGAGGCAAGCCGAGCCCAGAGCGAGGATCCGGTCGTCGCCGTCCGCCATGCTCTCCAAGAGGGCGAGGGCCACCGCCGATTCGAGCGAGCGCAGGCGTGCGATCCCCGATTCGACGGCGATGGCGGACGCGGGCCGCCCGTCGACCGCCTCGACCGCGGCCTCGACGGCGGCGAACTGACGGCCGAGCCGGGCCGCGAGTCCCTCCGCGCATTCGGCCGCACGCGTCCCCGGCGGGCCGTAGAGGATCAGATTCACGGAGCGGGTTCCCCCCGGACGCGCGCGTCGGGCCGGCCGAGCAGGTCGAGCACCCTCCTGGCCACGCGCCACGCCGGGCCCTCGTCCGACTCGACCGTGTAGCGCGCGCATCGGCGGTAGATGTCGTGGCGTTCCCTCCACAGGGCCGCGAGCCTGCCCTCCGGGTCCCCCTCAAGGAGGGGGCGGGGCGTGGGCGAGCCGGAGATCCGCCGGACGAGTTCGCCGTGCGCGACGTGGATGAACACCACGGGGTGGCCCGCCAGGGCGGCGCGGGTCGACTCGGCCAGCACCGCTCCCCCGCCCAGTGAGAGCACTCCGTCGAATCCGTGGAGGGCCTCGGCTATGCAGGCGGCCTCGACCGCGCGGAAGCCCTCCTCCCCCTCGCTGGCGAAGATCTCGGGAACCGTCCGGCCCTCGCGCTGGACCACGAGATCGTCCGAATCGGCGACCTGGCAGGCCAGAGCGGCCGCGACCAGGCGGCCGACGGTCGTCTTGCCCGATCCGGGCATGCCGATGAAGACGGCCTTCACGCTCATCGGCGCGCCCGGGGGATCGAGTCGAGGTATCCGCGCAGCGAAGCCCGCAGCGCGTCCATCGAGTCCCCGCCGAACTTCTCGACGAGGCACTCGGCGATGACCAGGGAGAGCATCGCCTCGGCGATGACGGCCCCGGGGACGACGGCGGTCGTGTCGCTTCTCTGATGCAGGGCGACGGCCTCCTCCCCGGTGCGCGTGTCGATCGTGCGCAGCGCGCGGGGAACCGTGGAGATCGGCTTGAACGCCAATCGGACCCTGATCGGCTCGCCGTTGGACATGCCGCCTTCCACGCCGCCGGCGCGGTTGCTCAGGCGGCGCACGCGACCCTCCCGGCGCACCATCTCGTCGTGGGCCCGGCTTCCCCGCCGGGCGGCGGAGGCGAAGCCGTCTCCGATCTCGACCCCTTTGACGGCCTGCACGGACATCATCGCGGCGGCTATCCTCGCGTCGAGCCGCCCGAGCGGCGTCGCGTAGGTCCCCAAGCCCTGGGGGACGCCGTAGGCGAGGACTTCGACCACGCCGCCCAGGGTGTCGCCGTCCTTCTTGGCGGCGTCGATGGCCGCGACCATGGCCTTCTCGACGCCAGGGTCCAGGCATCTGACGGGGCTCTCGTCGAGCGCGTCCGCGTCCGCGGGGCCGGGAGGCTCGGATCCGTCGGCGACGTCGCCGACGCTCACGACCCTGGAGAGCACTCGGATGCCGGCCGCCTGCTCGCCGATGGCGGCGGCTATGGCGCCGAGGGCCACCCTGGCGGCGGTCTCGCGCGCCGAGGCTCGCTCCAGGACGGGGCGGGCGTCGTCGAAGCCGTACTTGTTCATCCCGACCAGGTCGGCGTGGCCCGGGCGCGGCTTGGTCAGAGGCCGGTTCCGGGCGACTTCGCGCTCGTCGCCGGTGCCCGCGTCGACGAGCAGCGCGGCCGGGTCGACGGGGTCGGGCGACATGACGGTCTGCCACTTGGGCCATTCGGAGTTGGCGATCTCCAGGGCTATCGGGGAGCCGATCGTCGTCCCGTGGCGGATCCCGGACAGGACGGTGAGCCGGTCGCGTTCGAAAGCCTGACGCGCTCCGCGGCCGTGCCCTCGACGCCGTCTTGCCAGCGCGCCCTCGATGTCCGCCGTTTCGATCCTCAGGCCCGCGGGCGCCCCCTCCATGAGCGCGACGAGGGCTCGCCCGTGCGACTCTCCGGCGGTTGACCATGCGAACATGCCGCCCATTGTCCCACGTTTGCCCTGCGCGGTCCCTCCCCCGATCGGATCCCGGATTCCCGCCGGCCCTCGGCGCTTCCCAGACTCGCCGGCCCTGGACCTTCGGAAGGCTCCGACGCCGGGCGCGTCCGCGGCGAGCGCCGACGTGTCCGGACGGGATCAGGCGGCCGGCCCCGACCCGCTCACGGACCAGACCCACCATGCCGATCCGACGAGCCACGGCCCCAGCGGAAGGGCGCCGCCCGGGTTCAGCCGCCCGGCGGCCGCCAACGCGAGGGCGTAGGCTCCTGCGGCGCCGACGCCGCCGAGGACGGCGACGCCGGCTTGGAGCGGCTGGCCGAGCCACAGGCCGATGGCTCCGCACAGCTTCGCATCCCCTCGCCCCAGGCTCGTCGTAGCCGCGACAGCGTAGGCGACTCCGATGGCCGCGGACGCGACGGCGCAGGCTCGGACGGCCTGACCGGGCCCCGACTCGAGCGCCGAAGCCCCGGCTGCGACCGCGGCGCACAGCAGGAGGGGATCGGGCAGAATCCGACGGACGAAGTCCACGTAACCGGCCAGGGCGAGGCAGCCCGCACCGAAGCTGGCCGCCGCGAGCCCCGGCGTCGGCCCGCCGGACGACGGGCCGGCCAGACCGGAGGCGAAGCTCACCGCGCTCACGAGGGAGAGGATCGCCACCGCATGACGGGGCGACAGGCAGGACCGGAGCACTCGCTCCTTCGACCAGAGGGGCATGCCCTCACGCTAGGCGCGCCACGGCTTCGGCCGTTCCCGCTGTCCACAGGCGAAGGCCCGGGCCGTCGTGACCGCTGCGCGAACCAGACCTGTGGAACGGTTCGCGCACACGTGTCGCGGCGCATCATCCGAAGGCAGGCGGGCCTGATGCGACGGCGATACCCGTCCTCCAGGCGCCGTCCGGGCCACATCCGCATCCGGCCACGGCGGCTCTGACGGCTCTCAGAGCCGGGCGGCCGCGCGCATGGTCCGCATGTCCGGCTCGCGGGAGGTCAGGAGACGCACCTGGGCGGCCACCGTGTGGAGGAGGATGGACGACCGGCCGACGCAGGTCCGCCCCGCCCGAAGGCGCAGGCTCCGCGAATCGTAGACCGCCCCGCTTCCCTCCTCCCACGCGGCGAGCGGGGCGGTGGGAAGGTCGAGGCCCATGCGGTGGGCGACCGCGCCCGTCACGGCGTCGCGGGGTTCGACGTAGGCGGTGATCGCCGCCTTCAACTGGGCGAAGGCTGCCAGCGCGGCCCAGGCCTCCGGCCCCGAGCCAAGGACGGCGAGCTCGCCGCGGAGGCGTTCCCGGCCGGAGGCCTCGCGCACGGCCGCGACGATCCCGCCCACCCGCGTGCAGAATGCGTAGGCTCGCGGGATTCCGGCGGCGAAGGCGAGGCAGTCCGCGCACCCCACGGCCGTCGCCAGTCCGTCGCCCGCGTCGGCGCGCCGGAGGGTCCCGGCGAGCGGGGCCGTGGCGAAGCCCAGGCAGTCCTCGCGCCAGGCGGCGAAGGCGGCGTCCAGGCCGTCGGCCACCGTGACGTCGACCAGTCCCGACGCGTCGAGGAGCCGGCGCTCCACAGCGTCGCCCGAACCGACCCAGACGACGTTCACCCTCCGGAGGACGCCGAGGCCGAGCCCTTCTGGGCGCTGTGCTCGGCGCTCCAGGCCTTGTACTCCTCCACGTTGGCGTTGTGCTCGTCGTGGGTCTCGGCGAACTTGGTCTCCCCGGTGGTCAGGTTGACGGTGACGAAATAGAGCCATTTTCCGTCCGCCGGGTTGATCACGGCCTTGATGGCCGAGTCGCTGGAGGCGCCGATGGGCGAGGGCGGGAGGCCTTCGTGGTTGTACGTATTGTACGGGGTGTCCTTCTCCGGCTTGTGGATCTCGTCGGAGGAAGGGGCGCCGCTGTTGGTCTTGCCGAGCCCGTAGAGAACCGTCGAATCCATCTGGAGCTTCTTCTTGACTTCGTTGGTGTCCACGAGTCTGTTCTCGATGATCCGCGCGACCTTCCTCATGTAGTCGTCGTTCTTCGTGCTGCCGATCTCCTTGTCGACGATCGACGCCTTGGTCAGCACGGCCTCCCACTGCTGGCGGGGGACGTTGAGCGACTCCAACTGCTTGACGCGCTTGTCGATCATGGCCTTCATGGCGTCGACCGGCGTCTTCCCCGCCTCGAAGGAATAGGATCCGGGCAGGAACCAGCCTTCCGGATTCCCGTTGGCCTCGGCGGGCAGCCCGATGGCCGCCGAGTTGGCCGCGGCGGCTTTGACCTGGTCCTTCGTCGTCCCGAAGGAGACCGCCAGCCGGTTGAAAACCTGCTCCTTCGTGAATCCCACGGGGACGGTGACGTTGCGGTCGGTCCTCAGCCCGCCGTCCAGGAGGGAGGATATCGCCGCGGAGGCCGATATCCGCTTCTTCAGCCTGTAGGATCCCGGTTGGATGGTCGGGGCGCGGTGGTCCTTCCTGTAGGCGTCGACGAATGCGCGCGGAGTGGCGACCACCCCGGCCTTGACGAGGATGGTGCCCATTTCGGAGCCGCTGGCGCCCTCGGGTATCTCGACGGTCGTCTCGCCCGAGCCCGGGCCCGTGTAATCGGAGGGGCCGGCCGAGTCGGTGAAGAATTCGGGGATGAAATATGTCGTCGTGCCGCTCAGGAACGCCACGGCGAGGGCGAGGATGACCACGGAGCGCCACCGTCTGCGGCCGCGGCCGCCCTTGCGCGCCTTCTTGTGCGCGTCACGCTCTCTGGCCATCCGTTCCCGCCGTGTGATTTTGCGGTCCGAGGCGCCAAGATCGTCAAGTAGATCGCTCATGTGTCTCCATCGCGGATACCAACGCCCTGCCCGGGTGCGCGGCCGGTTCGGCGTTCCGTCTCCAATGCCGTGTTGAGAATAATACTAGCGGCAGCCTGGTCGACGATGTCGCGTTGTCGTCTGATTTCGCGGCCGGCCTCCGTCAACGCGGCATGTGCGGCGACCGTGGTGAGCCGTTCGTCGACCATGCGCACCCCTACGGGGGCGATCCTCCGGGCGAGCTTGCGGGCCCAGGCTCGCGCTTTGGCCGCCGCCCCGCCTTCGCTGCCGTCCATGTTGAGGGGCAGGCCCACGATCACCTCGATGGCGTCGCCTTCGCGGACGAGCCTCGCTACGCGCCGAATGTCGGACCCGTCGCGGCGGTACGTGGCGACCGGGGTGGCGAGGATCCCGTCGGGGTCGCACTGGGCGACTCCGACTCGGACATCTCCGACGTCGACCCCGATCCGCCGTCCGCGGCGCATCAGCCGAGTTCCGCCTCGAGCGTCTTCAGCGCCTCCAGGAGCCTGGACGGATCCTGGCCCCCTCCCTGGGCGATGTCGTCGCGGCCTCCTCCGCCTCCGCCCAGGGTCTTCGAGAACGAGGCGACGAGCCTTCCAGCCCTGGCCCCCGCCTGCCTGGCCGCCGAGGTCGTCGCCACGACGACGGACGGGCGCCCGTTGACGGTGCCTCCGACCACCACGACGGCCGGATCCGAATCGTCGATGCGGCCTCTGACGTCCGTGGCGACGGTCCGGACGTCGTCGCCGCTCGCGACCTCGCCGAGCCCGGCCCAGTAGACGTCGAATCGCCCGACGCGTCGGCGCCCTCCGAGGATGTCGCCGACGCCCGCGGACAGCTTCTCGCGTCTGAGGGCGGCGATCTCCTTTTCGGCGGACTTCAGGCGCGCCAGGACGGCGTCGATCCGCTCGGGCAGCTCGTCGGGGCGCGCGCCGACGATCCCCGCCAGCTGCGACACGAGCGCGTGCTCCTTGGCGCCGTAAGCGTAGGCGCCTTCGCCGACGAGGGCGTCGACTCTGCGCACGCCGGAGCCGATGGAGGACTCTCCGAGGATGCTCACGAGCCCGATCTCGCCGGTTTCGCCGACATGGGTTCCCGCGCACAGCTCCTTGGACCAGTCTCCTCCGATGGAGACGACCCGGACGCGCTTCCCGTACTTCTCGCCGAAGAGCGCCATGGCGCCGGCCGCGCGCGCCTCCTCGAGGTCCATGACCTCGTCGGTGACCTCGAGGTTCTCGCGCAGGCGGTCGTTGACGCGGTCCTCGATCCCGGCGACGACGTCGGCGGGCACCTGCTGTCCGTGCCGGAAGTCGAAGCGCAGACGGGACGGCGAGTTCTCGGATCCGGCCTGCGTGGCCTGCTCGCCGAGGAACTCGTGGAGAACCTTGTGGATCATATGCGTCGAGGTGTGCGATCTGGCGATCTGGCCGCGCCTGTCGACGTCGATCTGGGAGAAGGCCCTCTCCCCCACGGCGATCGTCCCCTCGCTGACGGTGCCGCGGTGGACGTGGAGCCCCTTGACGGGGGCCTGGACGTCGTCGACTCGCACGAGACCGCCGCCTTCCACGCCGATGGTCCCGCGGTCGGCGAGCTGCCCGCCCATCTCGGCCCAGAAGGGCGTCTGATCCAGGATCACGTCGACTTCGGCAGGAGCGGTGGCCGCCGGGACGGGGACGCCGTCGACGAGCAGCGCGACGATCCTGCCTTCGGCCGCGGACTCGGTGTACCCGAGGAAACGCGTGGGCCCGCCGTTCTCGTCGAGGATCCCGTGGTAGACGGCCGCGTCGACGTGCCCGGTCTTCTTGGATCGGGCGTCGGCGCGGGCCCGGTCCCTCTGCTCCTGCATGAGACGGCGGAATTCCGCCTCGTCCACCGCGAGCCCCTGCTCGGAGGCCATCTCCAAGGTGAGGTCGATGGGGAAGCCGTAGGTGTCGTGGAGGGCGAAGGCGTCCTCGCCGGAGACGATCCTGTTCCCCTTAGAGGCTGTGGAGGCGGCGAGGTCGAAGATCTGGGTGCCGGCGGCCAGAGTGCGCCGGAAGGCCGCCTCCTCCTCGCCCGCCACCTGGAGGATCTGGTCGGCGTCGGCCTCCAGCTCCGGGTAGGACTCGGACATGGCGTCCTTGGAGACCGTCACGAGTCCGGTGAGCACCGCCTCGTCCACGCCCAGGAGGCGGACGGAGCGCACGGCCCGCCGGATGAGCCGCCGCAGGACGTATCCGCGGCCGTCGTTGCCGGGGCGTACGCCGTCGCCGATGAGCATGAGGGCAGAGCGGACGTGGTCGGCCACCACGCGCATGCGCACGTCGTCCTGGGCGTCGGCCCCGTATTTCTTCCCGGTGATCTCCTCGGTCGCCGCGATGACGGGGAAGACCTCGTCGATCTCGTACATGTTGGCTTTGCCCTGGAGGAGGTAGGCGATGCGCTCCAGGCCGGCGCCGGTGTCGATGGCGGTCTGGTCGAGCTTGCCGACCAGTTCGAAGTCGTGGCCCTCTCCCTCGCCCCTGACGAACTCGTCGAAGACGAGGTTCCAGATCTCCAGGAAGCGGTCCCCCTGCGCGTCGGCGGCCGGGCCTCCGTCCGGGCCGTAGGCGGGGCCGCGGTCGTAGTGGATCTCGCAGCAGGAGCCGGCCGGCCCGGGCTGGCCGGTGGACCAGGAGATGTCCTTGAAGGGGAGCTTCTGGATGTGGTCGGCCGGCAGGCCGACGACGCGGGTCCAGTGGTCGTAGGAGACCTCGTCCTCCTCCCAGATGGTCATCCACAGGCGGTCGCCGTCGAGCCCGTAGCCGCCTTCGGCGACGGGCGAGGTCAGCAGGCCCCAGGCCAGGTCGATGGCGCCCTCCTTGAAGTAGTCCCCGAAGGAGAAGTTGCCGTTCATCTGGAAGAAGGTGCCGTGGCGGGTCGTCTTGCCCACGTTGTCGATGTCGTTGGTGCGGATGCACTTCTGCACCGAGGCGGCCCGGGGCCACGGAGCCGGCTCGGTGCCCAGGATGTAGGGGATGAAGGGAACCATGCCGGCGACCGTGAAGAGGATCGACGGGTCGGGCGAGACGAGAGGCACCGACGGAGCGATATGGTGGTTGTTCTTCTCGAAGTAGTCGAGCCAGCGTCGACGGATCTCAGCGGTACGCATATCTTTTGTGTGCCTTAATGACGGTGAATGTGTCGCGATACCAAGAACGCGCCCCGTGGGGCGCGTCGCCTGGCTCGATTCAGCGCGAGTAGTGCTCGACGACCATCTGGACGTCGCAGATCACGGGGACTTCGGCGCGCTTGGGGCGGCGGACCAGTGTGAAGCGCAGCTTCTCCAGGTCCACGTCGAGGTAATCGGGGACCTGCGGGAGGACGTCGCGGTGCGCGCCTTGGGCCGCGACGTGGAACTGGGGGGACGCCTGGGAGCGCGGCTTGACCTGGACGACCTGGCCGGGCCTGACCCGGTAGGAGGGGCGGTCGACGATCTTCCCGTCGACGAGCAGATGGCGGTGCACGACGACCTGGCGGGCCTGGGCGATCGTGCGGGCGAATCCGGCGCGCAGCGCCAGGGCGTCCAGGCGCATCTCCAGGAGTTCGACGAGGTTCTCGCCCGACAGGCCCTCCGCTCGGCGGGCCTCCTCCCACACGCGCTTCATCTGGGCCTCGCGGATGCCGTACTGGGCGCGAAGGCGCTGCTTCTCCTTCAGGCGGACGGAGTAGTCCGAGTCCTTGACGCGCCCGCGGCCGTGCTCGCCCGGGCGGTAGGAACGGCGCTGCATGTACTTCTCAGCCTTCGGGCTGAGGGCGATGCCCAGTGCGCGCGACTGGCGCACGAGCTTGCGGGAGCGATTGCCCGACATATGCTTCTCCTGTCGATGTCTCATGCGCGGCCCGCGGGCCGCGGGGCCACCGTCTGGCTAAGGCCCCAGGTTTCTCTAATGCCGCCCGGATGGGCAACCCTGAGAGTTTATCAGGTATCGCCGTCGAGTATCTCCCGGATCCTCGCCAGGCGCTGCGTGATCTGCGACTCGAAGCCCCTCGTCGTCGGCTCGTAGTACCTGGCGCCCTCCAACCCCTCGGGCATGAACTCCATGGGCGCCACGCCCGCCTCGTAGTCGTGGGCGTACCTGTAGCCGGCGCCGTGCCCCAGGTCCGCGGCTGAGGCGTAGTGGCTGTCGCGGAGCGCCTCCGGCACCGGTCCCGCCTTGCCCGCCCGGACGTCCGCCAGAGCCGCGTCGATCGCCGTGTAGGAGCGGTTGGACTTGGGGGCCGTGGCCAGGTGGACGACGGCCTCGGCGAGAATGATCCGCGCCTCGGGCATGCCGACGAGGGCCACCGCCTGGGCGGCGGCGGTGGCGGTCTGGAGGGCCGACGGGTCGGCCATGCCGACGTCCTCGGCGGCGCTGATCATCATGCGGCGCGCGACGAAGCGCGGATCCTCCCCCGCCTCGAGCATCCGGGCGAGGTAGTGGACGGCGGCGTCCACGTCGGAGCCGCGGATCGACTTGATGAAGGCCGAGACGACGTCGTAGTGCTGGTCGCCCGACCGGTCGTACCTCACGGCCGCCGTGTCGGCCGCCTGGGTGACGTCCGCCAGGCCGATGCGCGAGCTCCCCCGCGACTTCGCCCCCTCGGCCGCCGCCTCCAGGAGGGTGAGGGATCGCCTACCGTCGCGCCCGGCGATGCGCACGAGGTTGTCGAGGGCGTCGTCGTCGACGGCGAGGCTCCCGCCGAAACCGCGCTCGTCTTCGAGCGCCCGGGCGACGAGGGTGCGGATATCGCCGTCCGTGAGCCCTCTGAGCGTGACGAGGAGGGAGCGCGACAGAAGCGGCGAGACGACCGAGAAGGACGGATTCTCGGTGGTGGCGGCCACGAGCGTGACCCAACCGTTCTCCACCGCGGGCAGGAGGGCGTCCTGCTGGGCGCGGTTGAAGCGGTGCACCTCGTCGATGAAGAGGACGGTCTCCCTCCCGTTCGCGGCCAGGCGCTGGCGCGCCGCGGAGATGACGGCCCGCAGGTCCTTCACCCCCGCCGAGACGGCCGAGACCTCCTCGAAGTGCCGGCCACCGGCCCTGGCGATGAGGTAGGCGAACGTGGTCTTGCCGGTGCCCGGAGGCCCCCATAGGAACACCGACGACGGCGCCCCGCCCTGCGCCTCGACGAGGCGGCGCAGCGGCGAGCCCTCGGCGAGCAGGTGATCCTGGCCCACGACCTCGTCGAGAGTCCGCGGGCGCATCCTGGCTGCCAGGGGGCCGCCCGCCCCGTCGGGGATCCCGGAGTCGTCCGTTCCCACCGCGTCGAAAAGGTCCATGGCGCCATGCTATCGGCAGGGTCCGGCGCTATCGAGCGGACTGCCGGCGGCGTCCCGCCCGGCGAACCTATACTTCATACTATGAGAAACGTTCACGACCCCCTCCCCTTCGAACGGGTCGTCGTCGTGCGGGGCATTAACTCCAGACCCGGCGACCACTGGTTCCCTTGGCTGATGCGAGCCGTTCCGGCCGTCGAGATGGTGGACCTGCCCGACCCCGCCTGGCCGGACGCCGCCGCATGGATTTCGGCCGCGGCCGAGGCGATCGGCTCGCTCTCCCCGAGAACGGCCGTCGTCACGCACAGCCTCGGCGGCATCACGGGGCTGCGGGCCGTCCAGCTCCTGGCCGAGCGCTGGGCGGGATCGCCGGCCGAGGCGCCTTCGCTGGGCGCCTTCGTGGCGGTGGCGCCGTTCGCCTCGACCCTCCCCGACACCGGCGAGGACCACCTGGACCGGTTCATCGCCTCGGGCCTGGGCGGATTCCTCTCGGGAATGGCCGTTCCGAACCCCCGCGTCTTCGGGAAGGCGACCGTGATCCACTCCGACGACGATCGGCTCGTGCCTCCCGCTAAGTCCGAGGAGTTCGCGGCCGCGATCGGCGCCCGGACCGTCGTGGTCCCCGGCGCCGGGCACTTCCTGGCATCGGACGGCGTAACCGCCCTGCCCGAGGTGGTCGACGCGCTGCGAGCGGCCGAATCGGAGAAACGGCCCTGACGGCCTGACTGCGGGAGACGGCCGCGATCGGCGGCGACCTGCCCGACCCTTCGAAAGGCCTCCTCATGACCCTCGTGTACTCGCCGGATCGCCCGGTCTCGCAGAGCGATCTCCTCGCCCTCTACGGCTCGGTCGGGTGGTCGAGCTACACTCGGGACCCCGCCGGGCTGCACCGCGCCGTCGCCGGCTCCCTGTGGCGGATGGGGGCGTGGGACGGGCCGGAGCTCGTCGGCCTCGTCCGCGCCGTCGGCGACGACGTCTCGATCGCCTACGTACAGGACGTCCTCGTCCGCCCGGACCGCCAGCGCCGAGGCATAGGCGCCCGCCTCCTCGCCGCGGCGCTGGAGCGCTTCGCGCACGTGCGCCAGCTGGTCCTCATCGCCGACGACGAGGAGAAGACGGCGTCCTTCTACCGAAGCGCGGGACTGACGGATCTGGCGGACGAAGGGTGCCGCGCCTTCGTCCGCTTCCCGCCCGCCGGCGGCGCGGCCTGCGCGCCGTGACTCCCCGGGCGCACTGCACGAGTTCAAGCGGACAATGGCAGGGCGACTCCCCGGGGACGCAGGCGGCGGCTGTCGATCAGGATCGCCTGACATCTGCCGGCGGCGACACCGAGCGGGCCCCGGGTCGGCCGGCCCGGCTTCGGCCACCTCACGGCCCGGGCCTGGAGGCGGCGCCGGTCAGTCGCCCAGGGCGGCTATGGCCTCGGCGCTGGCGGTGGCGGCCTCGTCGATCCAATCGGGGATGTCGCCTCCCACGTAGGGGCGCACCAGGCCGTAGGGGCACATGTGGGTGGCGGTCACGAGCAGGGCCGTGCGGCGTTCGTCGACCTGGCCGTAGCGGCGGCGCACCAGGTCGCTGCGGACGGCGTTGATCTCGTCGTTGAGGGTGGCGACCTCCTCGCGGTAGGACTCCGGGGCCACCGGAAGGAGGGCCGTCTGCCGGAAGAGGGTCATCCCCAAGGCGTCCAGGGGATGGTCGCGGCAGAATCTGGGGATGTGGCCGGCCGCCACGAGGACGGCCTTCCGGGCGTCCGGTGTGCGGCAGGCCTCCATGAAGCCCGCCTGGAAGCGCCGGACGGAACGCAGCCACAGGCCGACGAACAGCTCGGTGCGGGATGAGAAACGGTGGTAGATCGATCCCGTCGGGGCACCTGCGATGTGCCCGACCTCAGAGACGGACGCGTCGCGGCCGTGCTCCAGGATGGCTTTCGCGGCGGCGTCCAGAAGATCGTCTGTGCGGAATTTTGCAGGCCTGGCCATGGCAAACCAGTGTAATATACTCGCGACATGGGTTTTAGAATAAAGAATCTATTTAGTTTCGCCTCGCCTCCCGGCTCGACCGGGCGCGCACCGCAGCGCTGGGCGAAGGCCGCCTGCTGGACCGCCTTCCTCAGCCCGCTTCCCTCCGCCTGCTGGCGCATCGCCATGCTCGCCGGGGCCGACACCGGATTCGCCGAGGCCGCCCTCTACCGTTCGAACGCATCCGGCGTCGTCTACGTTCTGTGCCTGGAAGCCTTGCAGGTCGGCGCGGCGGCGCTCTCCCTGGGGCTGTGCTACGGCTGGGGTGAAAAGGTTCCGAGGTGGGTGCCGCGTGTGGGCGGGAAGGCCATCCATCGTCGCCTCGCGACGACGGTCGGCGGGGCGGGGGCTCTCTGCCTGTACGTCATCGTCGGCGCATACACCGTGCGGATCGTGGGCGTGAGCACCGGCGCGTGGGACGGCTGGAATCCCATGACGGGCATGAACCCGGGCCAGCGCGCGGCTCTGATCGCCGCCTACACCCCGGCGATCGCCTGGCCGATCGCGCTCACGGCCGGGCTCGTCGGCTATTGGCGCCGGCGCGCGCCCGAGTGACCGCGGCGAGGGCCCCGCGTCGGCGAGGCGCGAGCCTCCCGCGCCCGCGGGTCCAGCCTGTGCGGGAGTGCGGAACCGGGTCCCGCCCCCGCTGGACGAGCGCCGCCGACGCCCCGGCGTCGAAGGGACGCCGGAAGGCCCGCCTCCCGGCTACTGCGCCGCCCCGGCCTTTCCGGTCTCGGCGTCTCCGGGCTTGGCGTCTTTGGGCTTGGCGTCCACTCCCGCTTCTTTGCGCTGCTGCGCGGTGATCGGTGCGGGCGCGTCCGTGAGAGGATCCCAGCCGGCGCCGATCTTCGGGAAGGCGATGACGTCCCGAATGGAAGGAGCGTCGCTCAGGAGCGAGACGATGCGATCCCATCCGAAGGCGATCCCGCCGTGGGGCGGGGCGCCGAATTTGAAGGCGTCGAGCAGGAAGCCGAACTTGGCCTGCGCCTCCTCGGCGGAGAGCCCCATGACTTCGAACACCCGCTCCTGCACATCGCGCCTGTGGATGCGGATCGACCCGCCGCCGATCTCGTTCCCGTTGCACACGATGTCGTAGGCGTAGGCCAGTGCGTTGCCGGGGTCGGCGTCGAAGGAGTCGAGCCATTCGGGCTTGGGCGAGGTGAAGGCGTGGTGGACGGCCGTCCACGCCGAATGCCCGAGTGCGACGTCGCCCTCCGCGGCCGCCGCGCCCGAGGGCTTGAACAGCGGCGCGTCCACGACCCACGTGAACGCCCACGCCTTGGGGTCGATGAGGCCGCAGCGTTCGCCGATCTCCAGGCGCGCGGCGCCCAGCAGCTCGCGCGAAGCGGTCGGCTCTCCGGCGGCGAAGAAGACGCAGTCGCCGGGCTCGGCCCCGACCTTTTCGGCCAGCCCGGCGCGCTCGGACTCGGAGATGTTCTTCGCGACCGGGCCGCCCAGAGTGCCGTCGTCGGCGAACGTCACGTAGGCGAGGCCTTTCGCGCCGCGGGCCTTCGCCCATTCCTGCCACTTGTCGAAGGTTCGGCGCGGCTGCGAGGCCCCGCCGGGCATGACCACCGCCCCCACGTATTCGCTCTGGAACACCCTGAACGGCGTGTCCTTGAAATACTCGGCGAGGTTGACCAGTTCGCATCCGAAGCGCAGATCGGGCTTGTCGGACCCGTAGCGTTCCATCGCGTCGGCGTACGTCATGCGCGGGATCGGGGTTTCCAGCTCGTAGCCGACGAGCGCCCACACCTCGCGCAGAACGCCCTCGGCGACGGCGATGACGTCGTCCTGGTCGACGAAGGACATCTCGACGTCGAGCTGGGTGAACTCGGGCTGGCGGTCGGCGCGGAAGTCCTCGTCGCGATAGCAGCGGGCGATCTGATAGTAGCGCTCCATCCCCGCCACCATGAGCAGCTGCTTGAACAGCTGGGGCGACTGCGGCAGCGCGTACCACGAGCCGGGGTTGAGCCGGGCGGGGACGAGGAAGTCGCGCGCGCCCTCCGGCGTGGAGCGGGTCAGGGTCGGGGTCTCGACCTCGACGAAGCCTTCGGCGTCCAGGACACGCCGCGCGGCCTGGTTGACCTTGGCGCGCAGCCGCATGGCGCGCTGCATCGGGGCCCGGCGCAGGTCGAGGTAGCGGTAGGCCAGGCGGGCCTCCTCCCCTACCTGCCCGGAGTCCTCGGCGTGCTCGGAGACCTGGAAGGGAAGGGGCGCGCTCGGGTTGACGACGGCGACGTCCTCGGCCTCCACTTCGACCTCCCCCGTGGCCAGGGATGGGTTGGCGTTGCCCTCCGGGCGCTCGCGCACGACGCCCGTCACCCGGATGCAGTATTCGTTCCTGAGTTCGTGGGCGACCTCCTCGCGGATCGTCGCCTGGGCGATGCCCGAGGAGTCCCGGACGTCGATGAAGGCGATTCCGCCGTGGTCGCGACGGCGATCGACCCACCCCGCGAGGGTGACGGTCGAGCCGATGTCCTCGGGCCGGAGCGAGCCGGCCATGCGCGTGCGAAGCACGTGTACCTCTTTTCGATCTGGACCGCTAGACGGGCGGTCGTCCGGCCCCGCCAGACGAGCGGCGGCCATTCGAACATGCTAGTCCCGCCGAGGGGCGCCGCCCGGCCCGACGCCCGCAAACGCCGCGATCGTCACACTCCGCGTGCGAGGGACGCCGGACTCTGGAAAAATTCCCTCGTCGCGATTGGAGGGTGCGAACATGGACGAGCCGGCGAGCGAGCCGATCCGCGGGAGGCGGGCGCGCGCGGAGCGGATGAGCCAGGAAGGCCCGGCGGGCGCGGGTCGGAACGGGGCGGCCCCGAATCGCCCGGAGGACCCGGCGGGCGCTGCCGGCGGCGTCGCGGGCGGGACGGCGGGCACGGGGCCGTCGTACGTGGACCGCGCCACGGAACGCTTCCTCCTGGTCATCTCCGTCAGCGTGATCACGGCCGTGGCCTTCGAGGCCGTCGCGGTGGGAACCGCCATGCCCACCGTCGCCTCGCGGCTGCACGGGCTCAACCTGTACGCGGTGGCGATGGGCATCCCGTTGGCCGCGCAGCTCGTCACGACCGCCTTCGCGGGCCTGTGGTGCGACGCGAAGTCGCCCCAGAGCTGCCTCCACCTGGGCATCGGCGTGCTGTCGGCGGGGCTCGTCGTCTGCACCGCCGCGCCGAACATGCCGGTCTTCGTGGTGGGGCGGGCCGTTCAGGGCCTGGGCGCGGGCATGTGCGTCGTCCCCCTGTACGCGATGGTCGGCTCGAGCGTGAGGACCGAGCGCCAGTCCCCGATCTTCGCTTCGCTGTCGGCGGCTTGGATCGTGCCGTCCCTCGTCGGGCCGGGGATCGCGGGCTTCCTGGTGGAGCACGCCTCATGGCGGCTGGTCTTCGGAGCCGTCCCGGCGCTCCTGGCGGCCGCCTTCCCGGTCGTGGTCGCAGGCACGCGGCGGATCCCGCGGACCCACGGCCCCCGGCCGCTCACGGGGACGGGGCGCATCCTCTTGCCGGCGGCCGGCGCGGGAGCGGCCGTGGCGACCCTGCAGATCCTCTCGGGCGCGGATTCGGGCGGCTTGACCGCGTGGGTCTACGCCGCGGCGGGGGCGGCCGCCGCCGCGACCTTCGCGTGCGTGCGCCCGCTGCTGCCGCCGGGGACCTTCGCGCTGCGGTGCGGCCTGGCCTCCACGGTGCTCGTGCGCGGCCTTGTCTCGGGCGTCTTCATCGGGATCGAGGCCTTCCTGCCCCTCCTGCTCAAGGAAGTCCACGGATGGTCGCCGACTCCGGCGGGGCTCATCCTCACGGTCGGCTCGGTGACGTGGGCCCTCGGGTCGTGGATCCACGGACGCGTCGTCTCGCCCCGGCTGACGCGGCGCCTTCCGGCCTTCGCCGTCGCATGCCAGTTCGCGGGCGTCGCGCTGGTCGCCCCCGGCTCGTTCGCGGCCGTCCCAGCGGGGTTCGTGGTCGCGGGCTGGACGCTCGCCGGCCTGGGGATCGGGCTCGTCTTCCCGGCGATGTCCGTTCTGGCGCTGGCCATGACGCCGCGGGACCGCCACGGCGCCACGTCCTCGGCCATCCAGCTCGCCGACACCCTCGGCGCCGCATTCTGCGTGGCCGTCGCCGGCCTCGTCTACGCCGCGATCCTGCCCTCCCGGCAGGCGGCCTTCGCCGTGGCGATCGGAGCGCTCGCCCTCATCCTGGGCGCGGCCCTCGTCGCCGTGCGGCGAATCCGCCCGATTCCGGGGTCTGCGGAGGAGGCGGAGCTGGCCTCGCGCGGCCAGGGCTCCGGGGACGATCGGTAGGAAGCGGTCGACGGCTTCCTCGTCGAGCGCCTTCCTGCAGAACGGCGGGAAGGCGGGGCGGCCCGGGCGGGCTCGTGCGCAGCGGCCGCGCGAACGCACGATCCGGTCGCCGTGCTCCGCGGAGACAGCGGAGCCTGCCAAAAGCGTGGTCTACGCCGGCCGGAAAACCACGGCGCTCCGCGGAGGCCGCTGACCCCCGCCTCCCACCACGGGTGGTGTGAGACGTCACGGACGGTTCGCGTCCCGTTCCGCAGGCGGACAACTAGACTTTGCGAGGCGCGCGGGCGCCCCAGCTGATCGCCTGGAGGACATGGGCGAACGCGTAGTGTTGTCAGGTTCCTCGGCGCGTGCTGGCTCGACACAGGTGGATCAATGACCGAACGCACCACGCCCTCTCACGACCTCGCCGCACAAGAGCGAGGGCACGACGTCAACGCGAGCGACCGTGACTTCGCCGACCTCGGCCTGCCCGAGGACCTCCTCGCGGCCGTCACGGACCTCGGTTTCGCCTCCCCCACGGCCGTCCAGGCCTCGGCCATCCCGCTGCTGCTCGAAGGGCGCGACGTCGTCGGCGTGGCGCAGACGGGCACGGGCAAGACGGCGGCCTTCGCCCTCCCGCTCCTGGCGCACATCGACGCGGACGACCCCCGGGTCCAGGCCCTCGTCCTGACCCCCACGCGCGAGCTGGCCATGCAGGGGGCAGAGGCCGTCGAGTCCTTCGCCTCCCGGTCGCGGGGCCTGGACGTCGTGGCCGTCTACGGGGGCTCCCCCTACGGCCCGCAGCTGCGCGCGCTCGAGCACGGCGCCCAGGTCGTGGTGGGGACGCCGGGCCGCATCATGGACCTCATGGACCGCGGCGCCCTGCTCCTGGACGCCGTGCGGTACTTCGTCCTCGACGAGGCCGACGAGATGCTGCGCATGGGCTTCGCCGACGACGTCGAGACCATCGCCTCCGATCTGCCCGCCGAGCGGATCTCCGCCCTCTTCTCGGCGACCATGCCCCCGGCTATCCGCCGGGTGGCCGAGCGCCACCTCCGCGACCCCGAGGAGGTGACGATATCGCGGCCCGCGACGACGGTCTCCACGGTCCGCCAGACGTTCGCCGTCGTCCCCGAGCGGAACAAGGTCAGCGCCCTGGCGCGCGTGCTGGCGGTCACCGAGGCCGACGCCGCCCTCGTGTTCGTGCGCACGCGCTCGACGGCCGAGGATCTGGCCGTCGAACTGGGGGCGCGCGGCGTGGCGAGCGCCGCGCTGTCGGGGGACGTCGTCCAGAAGGAGCGGGAGAAGCTCGTGGCGCGGCTGCGCGAGGGCACGCTGGACGTCCTGGTGGCCACCGACGTCGCCGCGCGGGGGCTGGACGTGGAGAGGATCGGCATCGTCGTCAACTTCGACGTGCCGCGCGAGACCGACACCTACGTCCACCGCGTGGGCCGCACGGGTCGGGCCGGCCGCTCGGGCGAGGCTCTGACCTTCGTGACGCCCAAGGAGCGTCCGCGGCTGCGCAGGATCGAGAGGCAGACGGGCTCGCGCATGGAGCAGGTCGAGCTGCCCACCCTGGCCGAGGTCTCCAAGCTTCGCGCCGAGCGCACGATCGACCGGGCGATCGCCCGGCACGCTAAGGGGCGCCTGTCCGTCTACCGGGACGTCCTGCGCTCCTTCGAGGCCGCCCAGGCCGAGGCCGCCGAGCCGCTGCCGCAAGACGAGCTCCTCGTCTCCCTCCTGGCCCTGGCCGTGCGCGACCCGGGGCCCGTCGCGGGCGAGGAGCCCGAGAGGCTGACCGTCGACGTCTCCCCCGAACGGGGCGAGGGCCGCCGGCAGCGGGACCGCGGGCCGCACCAGCGCAGGCCCCTGGACAACGCCGTCCGGTACCGCGTGGAGGTCGGCCACAGGGACAGGGTCAAGCCGGGCGCGATCGTGGGCGCCCTGACCCACGAGGGCGGGCTGCGGGGTTCGGATCTGGGGCACATCGACATCTATCCCACGTTCTCCCTCGTGGAGATCGGGGTCCCCCTGACCGCCGAGGCGCGCGAGCGCATCTTCGCGGCGCGCGTGTCGGGACGCGCCCTGCGCATCACGGAGGACCGCGGCCCCGGCGGGCGGGCCGACGGAGAGGGCCGCTCCCATCGGCGGAAGAACACGCACTTCAAAGACGACGCCCGCAGCAATGGCCGGGACGCCCACCGCTTCGATCGCGAGGGCAGGCGCGAGGGCCGGCATCCGCGGTCCGAAGGCCGCCCTCGGCGGTGAGCCGGATGGCAGGCCGTTCCCCGCGCGCTCGCCCGTCCGACCGGGCCGACGGGCCGCCGGATGCGGCACTCGAAGTGGCCGTCCGAGTCGCCTGGCTGGTCGGGCGGGGCGGCCGGGCGGTCCTCGTGGGCGTCGACGGGCGGTCGGGGTCGGGCAAGACAAGTCTCGCCTCCGAGGTCGCCGCCGTCCTGGAGGGCCGGGGCGTCGCCGTGGCCCTCGCCGAAGTCGAGGCCTTCGTCCCCGGCTGGGACGGGCTGGCCGACGGCGTGCGGCGCGTGGCCGAGCGGCTCCTCGCCCCGGTCCGGGACCGGGGATGGGCCGAGCTGGCCCCGTGGGACTGGCATGCGGGCCGGTGGTCGCCGCCCGCGAGGATCCCCGCACGGGGCTGCGCGGACGTCCTCCTCCTGGTCGGCTGCGGGTCGACGAGCGCTCCCTGCGCGCCCCTCCTCGACGTGTCGGTGTGGCTCGACCTCGACGAGGGCGAACGGCGGCGGCGCGTGACCCGCCGCGAGGGCGACCCGGGAGCCTGGTGGCGGGCGTGGGGGCGTCAGGAGGGCCTGCTCCTGGCCGAACGCGACTCGGCGCGCCTGGCGGACGTGCGCATTGCGCCGACGGCTCGGCGGACAGCCTCGGCCTCGGCCTCCGCGGCCGACGAAAAGGCGCCGGTCGGCCATCCCGTGACCGGCGCGCAAAGCGATCGGCCTCCGCGGCTCTCGGCTGACGGATAGGCGGCGAAACCGTCTCGACCCCGCTGCCGGCCGGCTCTCCGGCTGCCCAGGCCGGCTAAGCCCGCGGGCCGATGCGCCGGTGCGAACGGCGGCGCCGGGGCGTGCGACAGGCGCACCGTAAGGCTGGCCGGCGCGAACGGGGCGCGGGCGCGACGGCGCGCAATCCGGCGGTCCGGTATGCGAACAGTGCCTCGCGAGCCGGTATCGGTCTATAGTCTGACATCATGGAGCAGCGGGGCAGTTCTCTCAAGCATGATCAGCTGAACGTGCTGGACACGTGGTACATGGTCGAGCAGTTCAGCCCGCCGCCGATCCCCTCGCCGACCCGGCAGCGCATCCCCCCGGGTCCCCCGCCGCAGGAGGCGGACGGCGACGGGCGCCCCGGAGCCGGGGCGCCCGTCCATCAGGTGATCGACTGGCGGGCGGGCGAGGACCTGCCGTGGGACGTTCTCGTCCCGCCTCGTCAGCGGGGCGGAGGGCCCGCCGGCGGCGAAGCCCGAGACGTGCGGGACGCCGACGGCGAAAGGCCGGCGTCCCGCCCCCGCGGCGGGCGGACGGGGACGCGGAGCTGCGAGTGGCGTCACACGTGCTTCCTCGGCTGTTACGCGATCGAAGACGTCTACGGGGAGCTTCAGGACGTCTTCGACGACGACGGCTCCCGCACACCCCGCGCTGCCGGGACCGGGGCTTGCGCGGTCGTCGAACTCGACGGTTCCGGGCGTCTCCGACCGCAGGCCGTGGGCCTGTCCGCCGCGCTGTGGAGCGTCGGCCGGGCGAAGGACCCCGGCTGCGACGACCCCACGTGGCTTCTGGGATTCCACCGTGCCGAGCGGGCCTTCGCGGAAGGGGTGGCGGAGTTCGAGGCCGTCCGGGCGGCGTCCGGGGCGGACCCGGAGGGCGGTCCGCACGGCGACGTCCCGTCCTCCCTGCCCCTCGATGCGGACGGGCTGGGACGGCTCGTCGCCCTGGCGCACAAGGCGGCGGGCGTCCAGGGCATCCCCCGGCTGGCCGCGCAGACGGTGCGCATCGAGACGAGGCGCGTCGCCGCGGACGCGGACGGCCGGGGCCCGGGCGGGCCGTCCGCCTCGACCCTGGTCAACGGCTTCGTCCTGGGCGAGCTGCTCGACGTCCGCGAGAGCCTGGAGGACGACGACATAGGCGACGCCCTGTGGCAGTTCCTGGCCCCCGCGCGGACGATCAACACGGCGCAGCGAAGCGACGTGCGCGGACACCCCGGGAAGGTCGACGCCCAGCTCTCCGCCGCCCGCATACCGCTCGGCCGCTGGCCGGCGGACCCGGACCGCCACCTCACGCGCGGCCAGCAGTTCGCCGTCAACCAGGCGCTCCTCGACATCGACAAGCACGGCGACCTGTTCGCCGTCAACGGCCCGCAGGAGGCCGAGAGGACGGTGCTGCTCCGGGAGATCGCGGCGGGCAACGTCGTCGAGCGGGCGCGGCGCCTGGCCAGACTGACCGATCCTCGGAGCGCCTTCACGGGAGGCCCTCTCAGGTGGAGGGACGACGGGGCGGGGCGCACCCGCACGATCCGCCGGCTCGCGCCCGAGTTGACCGGCTTCGAGATGGTCGTCGTCGGCGCCGACGACGAGGCGGCCGAAGCCCTCGCCAAGAGCCTCTCGATCCCGGGAGGCGCCGGGCAGCGACGCGCCGGCGGGGGATCCGGCGACCGCGACGAAGGAACGCCCGGGAGCGAGGAGGGCTCCGACGCCGCCCGCGGGGAAGGCCCCGGCGGGGCCGCATGGGGCCCTTTCGCCGCGTGCCTGGAAGGGGACCGTGAGAGGTTCGGCGAGGCCTTCCGGCTCGACGTGCTCGCCGACCGGTCCGCAGACGCGGGCGCGTCCGGTCCGCTCGCCGACCGCGAGCGGCAGCCGGAGGCCTGCGCGCACGCATGGCACAAGGCCCGGGAGGAATTCCTCCGCGCGGAGCAGCACGCGCAGGCCCTGCTCAGACGCAGGGTCGAGGCGGACAATCGGCGGGTGGTCCACGTCGAGCTGCCCGGGCGGATGGCCGACGAACGGAAGGCCATCGCCGCCGCGACCGCGCAGATGCGCGATGCCGAGCAGGCGGCCGTCCAGCTGCGGGACCGCCGCGACCGCGCCGAACACGACCGTCGAGACCTGGAGGGGCGGCTCGCCGAACTCGACGCGCAAGGCCCCGGGCCGTGGGCGACGCTGCGCACGATCGGCTCGGCGCACCGGCGGTGGCGGAGCCGGCGCCGCGAGCTGTCCGCGAGTCTGAAGGCCGCCGCCGCGCACGCGAGGACCGCCGCGCAGGCCTGCCGGGAAGCCGACGGGAAGGTCGCGGACTGCGCCGCCCGTCTGAGCTCGGCGCTGCACGCCCTCCAACGCCTGCGCAGATCGGCTTCCCAGATCGCCGTCGAATGCGCGAAGGACGGGGAGTCCTTCGGGCGGGCCTACCCGCTGGACCTCTCGGCCGGCGACGCCGCGCGCGAGGAGCGGGCTCCCTGGCTGGACGCCGAGGTGGACGCGGCGCGGTCGGATCTGTTCGCGGCGGCGGTCAGGCTCCACGAGGCCTTCGTCTTCGCCGGCGGCTCGGACGTGCGCCGGGGGCTGGCCGCCGCGGCGGACGTCGTGGCCGGCGAGACCGACGGCCTGACCGAGCCGGTCCTCCTGGCCGCCTGGCAGCTGTTCTTCCTCGCCGTTCCGGTCGTCTCGGCGACTTTCGCCTCGACGGGAAGGATGTTCGCCGGGCTCGGCCGGGAGGCGCTCGGGTGGCTGTTCATCGACGACGCGGGCCGGATCGCGCCCCAGCTGGCCGTCAGGGCCCTGTGGGGGGTGAAGAGGGCGGTCGTGGCCGGCGACCCGCTGCACACCGGCCCCGCAGCGCCGGTTCCCGGGCGGGCGATGGCCGAGATCGCGCGGCTGTACGGGATCGAGACGACGTGGCTGGCGCCCGGGGCCTCCGTGCAGGCGTTGGCCGACCGGGTGAGCGCGGTCGGCACCGTCGCGGCGGGCGCGGACGGCCGCTGCACGTGGGTCGGCTCCCCGCTTCGCATCGACCGGCATCCCGGCCCGCCGGCGAGCGGTTCGGCGGGAGGCGATCGCGCGGCCGAGGACGGCGCGGAGGGGGGATCAGACCACGTCGTAACGGCGACCGTCGCGTAGGGCGGAGACGGCGCGGCGGGTCACGGCCAGGCCGACGCCCGCCCAGACGGCGGCCGCGAGCAGGTCGCGCGCCAGACCTCCGGCCCCCGAGCCGTCGAGCGCGCCGACGGTGCCGCTGACGGGTGCGGCCGCGCTCAGGGCCCGCAGCCAGGCCGGGCAGGCGTCCAGGGGGACGATGACGCCGGCCAGGACGGGCAGAACGGCGCCCACGAGGGTGGAGCCGAGATAGGGGTCGGGCAGGTTGACGCCGACGCCCGCGGCCCCCACGCCCATGAGCACGCCGCAGACGACGGCGCACGCGGCCAGGCCGGCCACCCGTCCCAGCAGGGCGGCGTCGCGCCTGTCGGAGAGGGCGAAGACCGCTCCGACGACGACCGCCGTCGTCGCCGAGGCGAGGAGGGCCGGGACCGCGCACACGCTCGCCCAGTAGACGGGGTCGACGGCCCGGCGCAGGTGCACCTCCTGGAAGACGCCGAGGTTGCGGTCGCCGGCCACGGCCGCGACGACTCCCCCGGCCACGCTGACCGCCAGGGCCACGAGCGCCGCCGCGTAGCCGGTGCGCTCCAGGTTCGGGGCGGACAGGTCGGACCCCATGGTCACGTCGAAGAGGACGTCGAACAGGGGCAGGACGAGCAGGGTGACGACTGCCGTGCCCAACGTCGCGAAGGCGGTGGAGGAGGCCCAGGAGACCCGCACGCCGGTGCGGAGGCGGGCGAGGACGTCGCGCATCAGACGGCCTCCAGGGTTCCGGCGCGGGTGGCCAGGCGCAGGGCCCGGCGTCCCATGAGCCCGGCCAGGCAGGTCCAGGCGGCCGTGCAGGCGAGCCAGCCCGTCCAGCCGGCCGGGCCGGGGCTGCGCCCCATCAGCAGGTCGACGGGGACGGTCAGCGGCAGGAGGCGGCTGGGGACGGCGAGCCAGGAGGGGATCGCGGAGGCGGCGAACACGACGCCGGAGAGCAGGAAGGCGGGGACGAGCAGGAGCCCCTCGTAGCTGATCGCGTTGGGGGTCAGCACGAACAGGGCGGCGACCACGAGGCTCGTGGCCAGCGCGCCGCACCACAGCGTGAGCGCGCCGACGGCGTTCCGGCCCAGGCGGGCCCAGCCCATCGGGTCGAAGTCGATCGAGGCGTCCAGCGCCGCCCAGGTCAGCCAGGCCACGGGGAAGGAGGCCAGCCCGAAGGAGGCGGCGGCCGAGACCACCGCCGCGAGCGAGCGCAGGGCCCCCACCGGGGCCATGACGAGGTGGACGAGCGTGCCCTTGTGCCGTTCGAAGCCGATGATGCCGGCGGCGCAGGTGGCGGTGGACCACAGGCCGATGACGCCGGCGCGGGTCCAGCCCTGGGCGGGCGTGACGGCGCCCCAGGCGCGCACGGCCAGGTATTGGACGAGCGCCGTGATCGCCGCGGTGACGGCCATCACCTGGACGAAGTAGGGAACGGAGACGAATTGGCGGATGTGGAAGGCTGTCATCCGCAGCTGGCGCCTCATCGGGCGAGCCTGTCTGCCAATGCCAGGTATGCCTCCTCCAGGCGGGCCGGGCGCGTGATCAGGTCCGCGGGTAGACCCGGGCCCGCCTCCAGAAGGGCCTTCAAGCGTGCGAGGCCGCCGTCGCGATCCGGGGATTCCAGCCAGTAGACGGTCACGGCCCAGCGGGCGGACGAGGCGCGCTGGGCCACCTCGGCGGCCGGGCCGAGGGCCTCCCGCAGCCGCTCGGCCGCGTCGGAGGCGGAGGCGGGCAGGGTGAAGGTCGTTGTGGCGCGCACCCCGGCGGCCTCGGCGACGTCCTGAACGCCGCCGCGCGTGACGATCCGGCCGTCGCCGATGACGGAGATGACGTCGGCGAGCTCCTCGACCTCCGGCATGGAGTGGGAGGTGAGCAGGACGCCGACGCCCTGGGCGGCCAATTCCCGCACGAGGTCGCGCACGTGGAGGGAGACGTCGGGGTCGAGGCCGGCGGTGGGCTCGTCGAGGAGGAGGAGCGCCGGGTCGGCCAGGATGGCGCGGGCCAGGTGGAGGCGCTGGCGCATGCCGCGGGAGTAGCCGCCGACCTTCATCGCGCCGTAGTCGGCCAGGTCGACGCGTTCGAGGGCCCGGTCGACGGCGCGGCGCCTCTCGCGGTGGGACAGGCCCTGCAGGTCGGCGAAGAAGAGCAGGTTGTCGCGGGCGCTGGCGCGCGGGTAGAAGCCGAGGTCTCCGCCCAGGACGAGCCCCACTCGCGCGCGGGCCCGCTCCGGGTGTGCGACGGCGTCCACGCCGTCGACGGCGACGGACCCGGAGGTGGGGCGCAGGAGGGTGGCGCACATGCGCACGGTCGTGCTCTTGCCGGCGCCGTTGGGGCCTAGCAGGGCGTGGATCCGCCCGGGGAGCACGCGAAGCGAGACGTCCCGGACGGCCGGGAAGCCCTCCCTGCCCAACAGCCGGACGAGGCGGACGGCCTCGAGCACCGCGTCACCGCTCATCGCCGCCCGCGCCTTCCATCGCCACGCAGCGCAGTCTACCGGCCCGGAGGTTCGGAACGTAGAATTCACGTGGAGAGGCAGACGGAGGATTTCCCATGACGGCAACCGACCCTGAGGCGGTCGCGGACAGCGCCGAGGCGCGCGAACCCCGCGACGGCGGGCAAAACGTCCGCGAGGATCCGCGCTCCGTTTGGCGGCGGATCGACCGTGCGGACGCGGCCCGCACCCTCTTCACGGGGCTGTGCGCGGCCGTGACGGCGTTCGCCTCGGCCTGGCCGGATCGGCGCTGGCCGGCGGTGGCCGTCGTGGGGCTGGCGGTCGGCTGCTGGCCGATCGCCGCCGAGGCGTGGGAGGATCTGCGCCACCGGAAGATGAGCATGGAGCTGTCGATGCTCATCGCCGTCGTCGCCGCCGGCGCCATCGGCGAATGGGTGACGTCCCTGGTGATCGCCGCCTTCGTGCTGGCCGCCGAGATCCTCGAGGACCTGTCCAAGGACCGCGGCAGGGACGCCCTGACCGACCTCATGGCCTTCCTGCCCGAGACGGTGCGGGTCAGGCGGGAAGGAGGAACGCAGAGCCTCCCCCTGGCCGAGGTGAGGCCGGGCGAGGTGGTCGTGGTCGCGCCGGGCGGCAGGGTCCCGGTGGACGGAACCGTGGGGGCGGGGCGCTCCTCCGTCGATCAGTCCCGCATCACCGGCGAGCCTCTGCCGGTCGACGTCTCCGCCGGCGAGACGGTCTACGCCGGCTCTATCAACCGGGTCGGCGCCCTGGAGATCCGGGCCGAGCGGGTCGGATCCGACTCCTCCTACGGGCGCATCGTCGAGGCCATACGGCGGGCCCAGTCCTCGCAGGCCCCGGTGCAGCGGCTCGCCGACAGGTTCGCCGCCTACCTCGTCTACCTGGCGCTGGCCGGCGCGGCCGTCACGTTCGCCGTGACGCGCGACTGGACGGCCACCATCTCGGTGGTCGTCGTGGCCGGGGCCTGTGGAATCGCGGCGGGGACGCCGCTGGCCGTGCTCGCCGCGATCGCGCGCGTGGCCCGTTCGGGGGCCTTCGTCAAGGACGGCGCACACCTGGAGGCGCTCTCCCAGGCCGGTGCGATCGTCTTCGACAAGACGGGGACGCTGACCGCCGGCGCGCCCGCCGTATCGAAGGTCCTTCCGGCGCCGGGGACCTCACCGGAGGATCTGCTGGCCGTGCTCGCCGCCGCCGAGAGTTACTCGGAGCATCCCCTGGGCGAAGCCGTCGTCGAGCACGCCCGGAGCCTCGGCCTTCCCGTGGCCGCGCCCGAGGCCTTCGAATACGAGCCCGGATTGGGCATCAGGGCGCGCGTCGGCGGGCGGGCCGTCGCCGCGGGCGGTTCGGCCCTCGTGCCGGACGTCCCCGAGGCCGCCGAAGAAAGCAGGGAGGGCGTCGTCACCCCCATCCACGTGGACGTCGACGGGGCGTATGCGGGAACCGTGCTGCTGGCCGACGCCGTGCGCGGCTCGGCCCGCCAGGCGGTCGCCGCTCTGCGGGCGATGGGGCTGGAGGTTTCGATGGTCACCGGCGACCGCGAGCCGACGGCGCGGGCCGTCGCCAGGCAGCTGGGGATCGACCGGGTCCACGCCGGGCTTCTGCCCGACGAGAAGATGACGGTCGTCGACGCGCTGCGATCGCAGGGGCGGCGGGTCGCCATGATAGGCGACGGCGTCAACGACGCCCCGGCCCTGGCCCGCGCGGACGTCGGGATCGCCATGGGCAGCGGAACCGACGTGGCACGCGACAGCGCCGACGTCGTCCTCATCAGCTCGAACCTCGACGATCTCGTGGCCACCGTGGCCGTGGCCCGGCGCGCACGCCGCATCGTCGCCTTCAACTTCGCCGGCACGGTCGCCGTGGACCTGCTCGGCATGATGCTGGCTGGGATCGGCCTGCTCACACCGATCCTGGCCGCCCTTGTGCACGTGGGCAGCGAGACGGCGTTCATTTTGAACTCGGCGCGGCTGATCCCCGGCAGGGTCCGGCGTGCGTAAGGCACCTGTCGACCGACACGAGAAGAGATGTGAGCTTCCTCGGCGCTCCCGGCGTGCGTGAGGCGCCTCAGGTGCGATATTGCAATTTTCCGCACGATCGCCGGCTCCCCCGAGGCGCCTCGCGGTTGTGAATTTCATTTTTCCGGCATCGCGGCGCTCCGCGCGCAAAGCCCCCGGGGGCCGGCCCCGCGGGGCTGATTTAGACTGGGGGCATGCGCATTCTTCTCAGCGAGGGCTCGGGCTTGACCTCCAGGCAGACCGCGGGGCTGCTGGCCGCCTCGGGGCACCGCGTAGGGGTCCTGTCCTCGGACCGCACGGCGCTGACCAGGTGGACCCGGGCGGTCTCGGCCTGGCATCGGGTGCCCCCGTTCGGCCCCGATCCCCTGGCCTGGCTGGATGCGGCGCTGGCCGTCGCGGCGCGGCACGGTTACGAGATGCTCCTGCCCACCCAGGAGCAGGCGGCCGTCATGTCGTGGGCGGTCGACCGCGGCGCGTGGCCTGCGGGGCTGGCGACCGCGGTCCCGGCCTTCGCCTCCCTGGCGTGCGTTCAGGACAAGCTCAGCGCCGCACGCACCCTGGAGGCCTTCGGCGTCCCCCGCCCGCGCTGGGCCGCGATCCGCGATCCGGGTGAGGCGGTCGAGTGGGATGCCTATCCTGCTTTCGTCAAGACGCCGATCGGGACGGCGTCGGCGGGGGTTCGCCGGGTGCGCTGCCGCGGCGAGCTCGCGGCCGCTTTGCGGGCCGGCCCGTACGCCGAGGCCTTGCGCGGCGGCGGGCTTCTGCTCGAGCAGGAAATCGACGGCCCGCTCGCGATGGTCCAGGCCGTGTTCGACCGCGGTCGTCTCGTCGCCTTCCACGCGAACAAGCGCGCAGCCGAGGGGGCCGGCGGGGGCGCCTGCCACAAGGAGAGCGTCCTGCTGCCCGGCGTGCGCGACCGCATCGCACAGCTGGGGCGCGGCCTGGGCTGGCACGGCGCCCTGTCGGCGGACGTCATCGCCGACGCCCGAGGACGGCACGTCGTCATCGACGTCAATCCGCGATTGGTCGAACCCGTGAACGCGTGGCGGAGCGGCACCGACCTAGTCGGCGCGCTCGTGGATGCAGCCCGCGGGCGCCCTCCCGCGGACCGTCCGTCAGGCAGAGGCGGCGTGCGCACGCATCAGCTGCTGCTGTCGATCCTAGGCGTCGCCGAGCGCACGGGGTCCCGGCGGGCCGTGTGGCGGGAGGTCGTGCGCGCGTCGCGGCACAGCGGCCTCTACAGGGGCAGCGCCGAGGAGCTGACGCCCATCAGGCGGGACGTCCGGGCGGCCGTCCCGGTCGTCGTCGCCCTCGCCCTGGCCTCACTCCGACCCAGCCTGGGCGGCAGGATGGCGGACAAGGGCACCGGCGCCTACTCCATCACCCCACAGGGCTGGGACCGCCTAGTTCGCGACGAAGCCTGAAAGCACAGAGGCGGCGAGTCACCGGCACGGGGGCCGCCCGTGGTCTCGGGGGTGGTGGGGTGTGGGGTTCGTTAGCCCTGTTGTCGTCGTCGGGGCTTTTCGCGTCGGGGTTTTTCGTGGTGGGGTGGGAGTCTGTCGCGTGCTCCGTTCTCTGTGTGCTTTCCTTGAGTGTCCTTTTTCCGGACGTGTCAATGGGTGATGGTCCCCGTTTCGGGGGAGCGGCGTGGTGGCGGGGGTGTGGGTGGGTGGCCGGCTGGTCGGGTGCGTTCGGATCTGGTGTGTGTCTTCCGGTCGGCCTGATGGGTGTGTAGGCTGGGGTGTATTCGCATAACGACAGCGATGGATTTCTCACGAAAGGGGACGGCGATGGCCGGCGGGGTGCTCTTATTCAACCGTGATGCCGTGGGGATCAAGGGGAACCAGATGTGGGCGGATAATCAGATGTTCGTCAACATCGGCAACGGGGTCGGGAAGCTGACCGGTGATTCGGACAGGGCCGTGGCGGTCTTGCCGGTAGACGGCGTGGGCGGGGGCGGCAAGACGGACAACGACGGCACGTCCGGTTTGAGGACCGAGTTGCGGGCGGATGTGCAGACCGTGGCTCGGGTTGCTATGGAGATGTCGGATGCCTGTGCGGTTCTGGGGTCGGGGGCTCGAGGCGCGGTGGAGGATATGGACGCGGCGGAGAGCAAGGTGACGGCCGATTTCGAGTTCATGATGTCTTCCAAGCCCCGGCGTTGACCGGCCCGCGACCCGGTCAGGCGGCCGGGCAGCATGCATCTGTCAAGTGTGGTGCTCGCCGCTTAGCGGTGAGAGCTTCATAAGTAATGAAGGCCTTAAAAGTGAGGAGTTGGTTGTTGTGGATAGTTTGGTGCCGGGTGTGCGGGCGTTGCCGCAGCCGGAGCGGGCGACGACTGTGGGGAGTATTGCTGAAGCGTTGCATCATATTGCTGGAGCGATGAGTGATACTCAGGTGATGACGGTGGGTGAGCGTATTGTGGGGTGGGTTGGTGAGAGTGCGGGGGCTTTCGCTCATGAGGCTCGTCATATTCAGGCTGCTGTGCGGAAGACTCAGGAGGCGATCGCTGGTATGGTGACGGCGTTGAATGAGTATCAGTCGGTGTGTGATAGTTTGACGCAGCAGATCACTGCTCATCAGCAGAAGTGGGATGCGAATATCGCCTGGTATAAGAAGGCCGTTTCAGAAGTGAAATTGCCGGATAGCGGTCAGAATTTCACTGAACTTATTACGGATGCAACTGGTTTAATGAAATCTAAACCTATTATAGATGCAGCTGGTCTAATGAAAATGGAGAAGGCGTATTTGAGGGTTCAGTTGGATGAGCGTCAGGCGGATGAGGCCCGGGCGTATAATAAGACGGTGGAGGCGGTTGATGCGGCGGCGGCGTCGACGGCTGCTAAGTTGAAGGCGGCGATTGATGCGGTGGTTCCCTCGGGTGGGGGGCCTGGTGGGGGGCGGGGTGTTCCGTCGCGGGCGGCTGTGGGTTTGGCGTTGTTCGGGGGGACGAAGGGGATTTTGGCGGCGCAGAGCAGGTGGGCTGCTGCTCAGGCGGATGCTCCGGCCGCGGCGGCGCTGATCGACCGGACCGATGGCAAGACGGGGGTGCCTAGCCAGGCGGCGGTGCGTCAGTTCAACGCGACCTATGGGGCCCGTTTGGCCAGCGACCCCTACTTCGCCACCATGCTCATCAGACACATCGGCGCAGAGAAACTCTATTCGATTACCGCGGCTGTCAGGGGATCTGGGGTGTCGGATTCTCATAAGGCGCTTTTGAAGGTTTTCACGGCTAATATGGGGGCGGGTCTGATTCTGGCCACCGGCGGCAGCTCGACAACGGACACCGGCACCACCACCGGGTTCAAAGCCCTGGACAACGCCCTGACGGTGGACGGCACGAAAACCGTCCGCCAATGGCGCTCAGACTTCCAAGCAGCACTCAACAAATACGGACAGAAGGAGTTTCTTCCTGATGGAAAGATGATTGCAGATGAAAAACCGGCGTCGAAGCAGAGCGGGCGGAGCGTTGGTACGGTGACGCCAAGCCGCGGCTATGAGCTTTTAGGTCAATACCTTGCTTACGGGGCGAAGGCTCATCCTGAGCTTTCCGTTGGTGATCACTTCCTTAATGGTGTTGATGGGAAGAATTCTGTTGCACATGCCATGGTTGATTATGATATGAAGCATCCTACTAATTTTAATATGAAGCATAATATTAATGATGTGCATCAGCAGTCTGGAGCTCTTCAGGGGAATATGAAAAAGTCTTCTATATTTGAAGACGGTGTATCGTGGGATTATATTCAACACTTGTATGAAGCAATGGATAATGCGCCGGATAAGACTCCTTCGCAGGAATTTATGAATTCTAAATCTAATTTTTATTGGGATCATGACGGTAAGAGCAGTACGCCGAATGAGCCGATGAATATGGCGCGGTATCTTGTAGGGAACCGTAAATGTATGACTGAGGATAATTATCATAATTTTTCTTTGTCTACAGATGATAAGGGGAATGCTTTAGGTCGTTTAATTAATGAGATTTCTGGAGATACGTCGAATCCTGCTTCTGTGAATATCGCACGTGAATCCATTAAAGGGTATAATGATGGATTGAATAGGAATTATGATCGTGTAGGGCCCGTTGAGATTACGGGAAAAATCGGTGGGCAGAATGCTTTCGGCCATGAGAATTCTGGTTTCCGTTCTCATATCGGAAATATTTTACAAGAGTACATGTCTGATATTGTCGAAGAGAAAAAGCAATATACGGGTATTGATAAGGGGCCCGCTGCAAGCTGGGATGTGCGCGACAAACGATATCACATGGTATTTGATGCTGAAACATACAAAATGTTTCATGATCAGCTCAAAACTGATTCATCAGGCAAATTAGTGGTGGAGCAACAGTGTGAATTTATGAAAGATATCGGGCACGACAAAAAATTAGTAAAGACTATTACAAAAAATACTATCAATCAATTGACGACTGATTATTATCAAGCGTATACCGCGTATGGTGAGAATAGGCATAAAAATGATCTAAAAAAGTATGTTGTTGAAAATTATTCAAATTTTTTAACTAGTCTTAAGCAATCGGAAGTCAGTGCTGGTGTTGAAAAATCGAAAACTACGGTAGGGAGTGCTGTAAATTTATTTAAAGTACTTAATTCACATATAACTAGTAAAATACCGATCATTGGACCTAGTCTTCAAACGGCAGGAGATGAACAGATTCAAGTTTTCAATGATAAGTTAATTGAAGAAGCCATTTCCAACTATTCATCTAAGGATGCCGATGCGGAAATAAAGGTTTCGGATGTCCAAATGATTATACATAGCGGATATATAGATGACGATAAATTAACAAGCCCAACAGTAAAAGAATACGATAATCCTCGAGGTAACACGAAATTACAGAACATTCCTGGGGCACGGGAGTATTCTGATATGCTTCCTGAGGAAGAGCGTTTTTTGATAGTAATGGCCATGAAATTATCTCGAAAGACTTGAGTTATGAGCAGAAACAAGCAAGAAAACGTTTTCATCTCAGTGAATGGAATGGCCAACGCGGTTAGCATATACAACTGTAAATTATTATTAGTACTATATAACGGATGAAAGAGTAATCGTGCACACGTTAAAATTTGTAAAAATTATACTCGCATTGTTGTTTGCATATAGTTCCACTAATTGCACATCCGGTGAGTCCAATGTGTCGAATTCACCAGATGCGTTGAGAAAAGAAGTATGTGAGAAAAAAGAGAATAATATTAAATTTCCTTTAAAAGTAAAACATCAGTATGGTACAACAGTTATAGATAAAAAACCTCAACGAGTTGCTGTTTATAGTACTTACCATCGTGATGAGGACGTATTCCTCGCTCTTGACGTCGTTCCTGTAGCGTTGTCGGGAATTAGCGAGGAAGATGCTTTTCCGCAATGGGAAAAAGAGAAAATACAGCAATTAAAAGCGCAAAACCCAGTGATAATCAACGCTCCATTTAAAGAGTATTTACAAAAACTTAAAACTATGCGTCCAGACATTATCATTATATCAAGCTCGGACTTAAAAAAATATAAAAACTATAAAGCTCTATCAAAAATTGCTCCTACTATTCCATTTCCTGATGATGTAGTTTATAGCGAACAAGCCACAGTCTTATGTAAAATGCAATTCTATTCAAGAATATTAGGTACGCCGAAAAAAGGCGAAAACTATATGAAAAAAGTTCGTTTAATTATGAGGAACGCGCTCAATGCTCATCCTATTTTGAGAAGAAAACGCGTTATCGTCGCTTCTGTGTACTCGGAATCAGGTTCTATAAGTATCGGACACTCAGACCGTAGTGACCCGCGTACCGGATTCCTTTACGATGTCGGCCTACCGATTCCCAAAGCCTTCAAATACCAGAGCTTTCGTTCCATTTCCGGGACAAAATTATCTGATTATTTTTCGGACATCGATGTCTTCGTCCCCTACAATCTTACGAATACGAATGCGAAAACAATCGCAGCCTTACAGGCTGACCAATATGCTATGCAAATTCCTGCCATTAAAAACGGAAGAATCGTCCAATTCAATCAAAACAATAAAGAATATGGCTATGTCAGTTATTCATATCCGCTCTCCATCCCTTGGGGAGTCAATAAATATCTCGACATACTTGAAGAAACAGCTAAGAAATGACCGCACATCCACATCTGACCCGGATGCGCCGGCTGAGGCTGCGCCGGGTTGCCGGGGGAGTGCGCCCGGCGACCCGGCACAGCCCGGAGGCTAGTCTTCGCCGCCCTCCGCTTCCTCGCTGTCCTCGGCTTCGAGCTCTTCCTCTTCCGCCTCCTCGGCCGCCCGCGCCGCCTCTTCGGCTTCGGCCGCGCGCCTCTTCTCCTCGGCGGCGATCTTCGCCAGTTTCAGGGCCTCTTTGTCGCGCGGGGCCAGGTAGACGGTTCCGAAGGGCGGCAGTTCGAGCGACGCCGAATAGGGGCGCCCGTTCCAGCCGACCTCGTCGGCCTCGACCGCGCCGAAGTTGCCGACTCCCGAGCCGCCGTACTCCAGGGCGTCGGTGTTGACGATCTCGTCCCATTGGCCGCCGAAGGGCAGCCCGACCCGGTAGTTCCCGTGCGGGATGCCCGCGAAGTTGCACACGACGACGAGGATGTCCTCCTCGTCGGCGCTGCGGCGCAGGTAGCTGATGACGTTGTGGTCGCCGTCCGAGCCGTCGATCCACTCGAAGCCGTGGTTGGTGAAGTCGTCGCTCCACAGGGCCGGGTGCTCGCGGTAGACCTCGTTGAGCCGGCGGACCAGGGAGAGGACGCCGTCGTGCGAGGGCTCGTTCGTCAGCCACCACTGCAGGCCCGCCGACTCGTTCCATTCCTCGGTCTGGGCGAATTCTTGGCCCATGAACAGCAGCTTCTTGCCCGGATGCGACCACTGGTAGGCCAGGAGTTCGCGTACGCCGGCGAGCTTCTGCCAGTCGTCGCCGGGCATCTTCGCGTAGAGGGAGCCCTTGCCGTGCACGACCTCGTCGTGGGAGAGCGGCAGGAGGAAGTGCTCCGAGAAGGCGTAGACGAGGCTGAAGGTGATCTCGCTGTGGTGCCACTTCCTGTTGACGGGCTTCTCCTCGAAGTAGCGCAGGGTGTCGTTCATCCACCCCATGTTCCACTTCAGGCCGAAGCCCAGGCCGCCGTGCTCGGTCATGGCGGTCACGCCCGGCCAGGACGTCGACTCCTCGGCGAGCATCATGATGCCGGGGGCGACCCGGTAGGCCGTGGCCGTGGACTCCTGGAGGAAGGAGATCGCCTCCAGGTTCTCGCGCCCGCCGAAGACGTTCGGCTGCCAGCCTCCCGACTCGCGCGAGTAGTCGAGGTAGAGCATGGAGGCGACGGCGTCCACCCGGATGCCGTCGATGTGGAACTCCTGGAGCCAGTACAGGGCGTTGGCCACGAGGAAGTTGCGCACCTCGCAGCGCCCGAAGTTGAACACGTACGTCCCCCAGTCGGGATGCTCGCCGCGCAGGGGGTTGGGGTCCTCGTACAGGGCGGTTCCGTCGAACCGGGCCAGCGCCCACTCGTCCTTGGGGAAGTGGGCGGGGACCCAGTCGACGATCACGCCGATGCCCGCCTTGTGGAGCTCGTTGACGAGGTAGCGCAGGTCGTCGGGGGTGCCGAAGCGCGCCGTGGGGGCGTAGTAGCCCGTCACCTGGTAGCCCCACGACGGCGCGAAGGGATGCTCGGCCAGCGGCATGAACTCGACGTGGGTGAAGCCGCAGTACTGGACGTGGCCGATGAGCTGCTCGGCGATCTCCCGGTAGGACAGCCCCGGGCGCCAGCTGCCCAGGTGCATCTCGTAGACGGAGATGGGGCCCGCGTGCGGGTCCTTGCCCGCCCGCTCGTCCATCCACTCCTCGTCCTCCCAGGTGAAGCGGGACCGGGTCACGATCGAGGCCGTCGACGGGGGGACCTCGGCCCGGCGGGCCATGGGGTCGGCCTTCTGGTGCCAGGACAGGTCGGGGTACTGGATCTCGAACTTGTAGCGCTGGCCCTCCAGGGCGCCGGGGACGAAGATCTCCCAGATGCCCGAGGACCCCATCGTGCGCATGGCGGTGAGCGTCCCGTCCCAGCCGTTGAAGTCCCCGATGACGCGCACGGCTTTGGCGTTGGGCGCCCAGACGGCGAAGCTCACGCCGCTGATCTCGCCCAGCTCGCTGGGGTAGGTGCGCACGTGGGCGCCGAGCGCCTCCCACAGCCGTTCGTGGCGGCCCTCGGAGAACAGGTAGGTGTCCATGTCCCCGACCGTCGGCAGGAAGCGGTAGGGGTCGTCGCTGAGGTTCTCGACGTCGCCGTAGACGGCGACGACTCGGTAGTCCGGAATGTCGGTGCCCGGGAGAACGGCCCTCCAGACGCCACCCCATTCGTGGACGGCTTCGGTCCGGCCTTCGGCGGTCTCGATGAATACGCTGTCGGCCAGGCGCCGGATCGTGCGCACGGTGACGCAGTCCTCGGCGATGTGCGGTCCGAGCACGTCGTGCGGCGAGTGGTACCAGCCGTTGGCCACGGCGTTGAGAACTTCGTCGTCGACGCGGACGTAGGGTGAATCAGTCATGTGCTTTACTCTTCCATGTGAAGGGGGTGGTGTCAGTGTGAGGCGGACAGAGAATGGGGGTCGGCTCCGAGGATTCGCGCCGCTCCGGCGAGCGGGATCGGAAGCCACGTGGGGCGCTGGGCCGCTTCGTACGAAACCTCGTAGAGGGCCTTATCGAGGATGAGGGCGTCCAGAAGCACCCGTTCGTGTGCGCCGATGTCGCCGTATCCCGTCAGGAAGGCGTCCACGGCCGCCTTCTCCCAGGCGGCCATCGTCTCCTCGTCCGCCCCGGCGGCGACCGCCGAGCCGGTGGCGTAGCCGAAGCTGCGGATCATCCCCGCGACGTCGCGCATGGCCAGGTCGGGCGTGTTCCTCTCGGCCAGCGGACGCAGCGGCTCGCCCTCGAAGTCGAGTGCGACCCAGCCCCTGTCCGGAGCGTCGAGGACCTGGCCGAGGTGGTAGTCGCCGTGGATCCGTTGGAGAGGGGGCCAGGTCACGTTCTCCGTGCGCGCGAACACCTCCTCGATCCTCTCCTTCCAGGGCTCGAGCCCCAGGACGAGGGCGCAGGCGTCTGCGGCCCTGCGCGACCAGGCGGCCCGGATGCGCTTCCGGTCGGCGGCCTCCGCCTCCACGCGGGGGCACCGCTTGGCGAGGGTGTCGTGGATGCGCCTGGTCAGCTCTCCCAGGCGGGGTATCGACTCCGCGGCGGCGCCGAGGCTCCCGTCCGAGTCGGCCAGACCCTCGGTGATCACCTGCCAGGCGTCTCGCGCCCCGCCCAGGAACTCCTGGGCGACGAGGACGTCGGCGTCCTGGCCGTCCCACGTCAGGTGGGCGGCGCCGCGGGCGCGCGGCACGGTCCCCGTGTCGGAGAGGACGGCCTGGAGGTGGACGTCGGGGTTCGACCCGGGTACCAGGACCCGGAAGATCTTGAGGATCAGGCGTTCCCCGTCCTCCATCGTGTAGACGATCGACGTGTTCGACTGCTCGCTGGTGAGCCTCTTCGCGCTCGAGACCCTCGCGGGTGGGGCGGGCGCGTCCTCCGCCGGAGTCGTCCGGACCGAGGCGGGCAGCTTGGCCAGGGTCGCCTCCGGGTCGCCGACGTCCCCGGACGCGACGGCATGGACGGCCTCGGTGCCGCACGCCAGCGCGAGGAGCGCCCGCTGGCCGTCCCGGTCCTCCGCGGCGTCGAAGACGCGCAGCCCGCCGAGGGAGGCGACGGGGCGGGGGGCGTCGTCCGCATCGCCCGCGGCGTCGCGCAGGACCACGGGGACGTTGTGGCGGGTCGAGCCGGAGGCGAGCACCAGCCACAGAACCGTCGCCTCCCATTCGCCCGCGAGTTCGATCGCGCTTTCCACGGCGGCCGGGCCGCCCGAATACCACCGACTGGCCTTCAGCCAGGGTCCGAGTGCCTCTGCGAGATTAGTCATGTTCGCCATCACAGTGCCTTCCGAGATTAGTCATGTTCGCCATCACAGTGCCTTCGCCGAGAGGATGTGAGCGCACTGCCCGCGCGGGTCGAGCCGCACGTAGGGGTGCTCGTTCCAGCGGAAGGTCTGCCCGCTCAGCTCGTCGGTGACCTCGAGGATGGCGCCGCCGTCCCAGCGCGGGAAGACACCGAACGGCCCGAGGTCGAGGTAGACCTCGGCGTCCCGGGTGGCGTAGGGGTCGAGGTTGAGCACCGTGATGACCGCGTCGGGCTTGCCGTCGGGGGTCTCCTCCGGGCGGGCGTAGCGGGTGAAGGAGATGACCTTGTCGTTGGACGTCGGGTTGATGACGATCTCCCGCAGGCGCCTGAGGGCCGTGTGCCGGGAGCGGATGGCGTTGAGGTTGCCGAGCAGGTGGGCGATCCCGTTGTACTCCGCGGCCTTCCAGTCGCGCACCTTGAACTCGTACTTCTCGTTGTCGACCTGCTCCTCGGCCCCCGGCCGGGCGACGTTCTCCACGAGTTCGTAGCCCGAGTAGATCCCCCACGTGGGCGACCCGGTGGCGGCCAGGACCGCTCGGATGGAGAAGGCCGCCAGCCCCCCGCGCTGCATGTAGGGGGTGAGGATGTCGTGGGTCGTCGGCCAGAACGCGGGGCGCACCCTGTCGTCGCTCTGCCGGGCGAGTTCCCACAGGTAGTCCTCGATCTCCTTCTTCTCGGTCCTCCACGCGAAGTAGGTGTAGGACTGGTGGAACCCCGCGGCCCCCAGGCCCTGGAGCATCGGGGGCGCGGTGAAGGCCTCGGCGAGGAAGAGGACGTCGGGGTGCTCGGTCCGGAATTCGGACAGGAGCCGCTGCCAGAAGGCCAGGGGCTTGGTGTGGGGGTTGTCGACCCTGAAGATCGTCACTCCGTGGGAGACCCACAGTTCCAGGATGCGCTTGATCTCGCGGTAGATCCCCTCCGGGTCGTTGTCGAAGTTGAGCGGGTAGATGTCCTGGTACTTCTTCGGCGGGTTCTCCGCGTAGGCGATGGTGCCGTCGGCCCGGGCGGTGAACCATTCGGGGTGCTCGGTCAGCCACGGGTGGTCCGGCGAGCACTGGAGGGCGACGTCGAGGGCCACCTCCATGCCGTGCCTCTTCGCCTGCTTGACGAAGTAGTCGAAGTCCTTGAAGGTGCCGAGCTCGGGGTGGATGGCGTCGTGCCCTCCCTCGGACGACCCGATCGCGTAGGGGCTGCCCGGGTCGCCCGGCTTGGCGACGAGCGTGTTGTTGCGACCCTTGCGGTTAGTGGTCCCGATCGGGTGGACGGGAGTGAGGTAGACGACGTCGAAGCCCATGCCGGCGATGCGGTCCAGGCCCCTGGCGGCCGTGCGGAGCGTGCCGGACTTCCACGTCCCGTCGGCCGCCCGCCTGGCGCCTATCGACCGCGGGAAGATCTCGTACCACGAGCCGACGAGCGCGCGGATGCGGTCGACGTTCAACGGGTAGGCGTCCGTCTCGGTGACCAGGTCGCGCACGGGGGAGGCGGCCAGGGCCTCTCGGACCTCCTGCGACGTGGCGGCGGCGAAGCGCTCGTCGGCGGAGAGCTGGCCGTCGGCGACGGCGGCCTGGGCGCCCTTGAACGCGGCGCGCGCCTTCGACCTGGCGGGAGCCTGCTCCCACGCCCGCTTGAAGAAGGCCTCCGCCTCTAGGAAGACGAGCGGCACGTCCACGCCGGCGCCGATCTTGATCTCGGCCGAGTGACGCCACGTCTCGTAGGGGTCCGACCAGGCGCGCACCCTGAACCGCCAGCTGCCGGGGCGGGTCGGGGTGAGCCAGGCCTCGTAGCGTCCCAGGCCGGGCCTGACGAGCTCCATCGGAGCGCTCTGGACCACCGCCCCCTCGGGGTCGATCAGGTCCGCTTCGGCGGCGAAGGCGTCGTGGCCCTCGCGGAAGATCGTCGCCTGGACGGGGAAGGATTCGTGCTCGGTTCCCTTGGCGGGCAGGCGCCCGCATTCGACGCGCGGTGTGACGTCCATGATCGGGATCCGGCCGATCACGGCCGCGCCCGCCTGCCTGCCGGCCGCGGACTCCTCCGTTTCTGACGATGATGGCCCGACCTCCGCAGGCCGTCGCGCCTGTGAGGCGGGTGTGGAGGCGGCTGCCGCAGGCTTCTCAGTGGCCTTGGCAGCGGACTTCTTCGCGTTTGCTGCTGTGGCCGCGCGGGGCGCGGACTTCTTCGTCGGGTTGCTCACACCCCCAGCCTATTCGCTCTTTCCCTAGCGTGCACGGGTATCTCACGTAAGATGGGGAAGTCTAGAGAAGGGCTGCGATGTTCAAGTACGACGCATTCATCTCATACCGTCACGTCCACCCCGATATGGAGATCGCTCAGGACATTCAGCGCCTCATCGAAGCCTTCGTCGTCTCGAAGGCGGTGCCGGCGGTCCCCAAGCGCAGAGACTTCCTCGTCTTCCGCGACCGCGACGAACTGGCCTCGGGGGAGCTGGGCGAGGCCATCGAGAACGCCCTGGAGAACAGCGCGTTCCTCATCGTCGTGTGCTCCAGGCGCACGCCCCTCTCGCCGTGGTGCCGCCGGGAGGTCGAGTACTTCCGCGAGGTGCGCGACCCGTCGAATATCATCGCCGTCCTCCTCGAGGGCGAGCCCGAGGAGTCCTTCCCGCCCGAGCTCAGGGACGTCAGGAAGCTCGTCCGCACCCCGGGCGGCGCGGTCCAGGAGCGCCGCGACGAGTTCCTGGCCGCCGACGTGCGCCCGGACAGGGTGCGCGCCGAGGGCTTCCCGGGGTACGAGGAGGTCGAACGCGACCCGCGCGCCCTGCGCGCCCTGAGGAGGAAGTCCGCGGCGCTGCTCAAGCGCACGGAGATCAACCGGATCATGGCCACCATCCTGGGCGTCTCCTACGGGGACATCACGCAGCGCCAGCGGGAGCGCAAGATGCGCAGGGCGATGGCGCTGGTCTCCGTCGTCGCCCTCGTCCTGGGGGTGTTCGCCACGACGGTCACGGCGATGTGGGTGAAGTCGATGCGGTCGGAGGAGAAGGCCAACGAACGCAACGCCGCCATCACCATGAGCCTGGCGACCAAGGCGATCGCCGACGGCGACCGCCTCCTGGGGATCCTCTACTCGCGCGCCGCCATGTCCGCGGCCGACCGGTCCATGGGCAGCTACAGCAGGCTTCAGGGGGAGTACTACAGCAACCTCTCGGCGGCCACCCTCTACGAGGACTACACCCCGACCCTGGAGATCAAAACGGACTCGGGCGTGCCGTCCTTCGGCCAGAGCGCCTCGGGCGGCGAACTGGTCACCGCCGGCCGGGACGCCTCCCTGACCGTGTGGAACGCGCGCAACGGCACGCCCGTCCGCTCGATCCGCCTGCCGAGCAAGCCGACGAAGGTGGGAAGCGCCCGCGACGGCTCCTCCTTCTACGCCCTCACCGAGAACAACGACCTCCACCTCGTCTCCTCGGGCGGGGGTCGGATCAGGACGGTCCGCACGGGCGTGGCGGGGCAGGTCGCCAACCTCGTCGTGTGGAAGGACCACGCCATCTTGGACGTGGGCGACGGCGCCTCCGAGAAGGTCGTGGGCGTCGACCTGGCCGCCGGCCGCCGGCTCTTCGCCATGGACTTGAACAAGGAGGGCGTGGTCTCGGTGGACGTGCGCGACGACGGAGCGGAATTCGCCGTGGCCTACGCGGGGGGAGGCGCTTCCCGGCACGACGCGCGGACCGGCGCCCTCTCGGCCTGGATCGCCGGCCGGCCGGCCGGCGCGCCCTCTGGCGCCTCCGGGTCGCTGGCCCGAAGCGAACTCATCCACTACGCCCCGCGCGGGAATATGCTCGTCTACCTCTCCGGGAGCGCGCGCGTCTACTACAAGGCGGACACCTCCACCGGGAGCGTCCAGGCCGCCGGGGGCCTGGCCAAGCTGACGCCGACGGGGGCGGTCGCGACCATGCAGGTCCGCGAGGACGGAAACGCCGTGTACGCGCTCTGGGAGTCCTCGGGGGCCGTCTACCGGTTCGACTTCGCCTCACCGGACAAGATGCGGACCCTGCCGGCCGGCGGCAAGGACATCTCCAGGATCGCCATCACGCCGGACGGCGAGCGCCTGGTGGGCCTCGCCAAGGACAACTCGCTCTTCTTCTGGCAGGGCATGGACGACCCCCGGCTGGGCGCCCCGGCCTTCGCGCCCCTGCCGAATCCGGCCGGAGGGACGGACCCGCTGGGGGCGAGCGTCACGCAGGTGTCCTTCTCCGCCGACCGCAAGCGCGCCTTCCTCCTCGGCGCGGACGCGAGGATCACTGTCGTCCAGGTGGCGGGGACCGAGAAGACCGCCTCCGGCAGGGGCGCGCCCCAGGCGAAGTCGAACGACGGGAAGACCCTGTACTCCATCTCCTCCGGCACCGGCTACGTCGAAGGCCCCGGCATGCCGCACAACGACGCGAGGCAGAAATCCGGTATCAGGCGGTGGGCGGCGGTGAGCAACGACGGCCGGCGCGTGGCCGGGATCAAGAAGAACAGCTCCTCGGTGATCGTCATGGAGGGGAACGCGGTGTCCTACGAGTCGGACGTATCGGTCTCCTCCGCGAACGAGAGCGGCCCGCTCATTGCCTTCTGTCAAGGCGACGCCGTCGTCTTCGCCGCCTCGGACGGCTCCGTGGTGCGCTACGGCAAGAACGGCCGTCTCAATCGATACGGAGGCAGAGGCGGCGGGGACGTCGTGTCGATCCGCGTGAGCCCGGACGGGTCCCTCGTGGCCGTGTCCCGCCGGCACGGCGGCTACGCGGTCTACTCGGCGGCGTCCGGGAAGAGGCTGGCCGGCGGCAAGGGGGAGGCGCTCTCCCTCGGTGGGGCGTCGGGCAGGCTCTCGCACGTCCTGGCGATCGACGGCCACGACATCGTCCGCTCCGATTCCCGCGGAAAGCCGACCAGAGCGCCCATCCCCGCCGCGCTGGCGGCCCAGGTGGGCACCAGCGCGGTCAAGGACGCCTCTCCGGACGGCAGCCTCCTGGCCCTCAGCGACGGGGCGAGCAACGTGACCGTCCTCGACGCCCGCTCGGGCACGGCCCTGCGCACCGTCTCGTCGAAGACCACCTCGCCGACGGCGCTGCTCCTGCACGACGGCCTGGCCTACCAGTCGACGGCTCTGACCGATCTGTCCAACGACGGGCACCGCCGAGTCAGGATCCGCACGCCCGGCGAGCTGGAGAAGCTCGCAGACGCGGCCCTGGACGGGCGCACGCTCTCGGCGGAGGAGAAAGCGAAGATCGGCCAATGAGGCCAATGAGGAGGACAGGCCAATGAGTCAGCCATCCGGACGGCGCAGCATCGCCCGCTCCCCCCTGTTCATCGCGCTCGCCGTCTCGGCGGTCCTGGCATCGGTGGTCGGCAACGTCCAGGCCATCTGGGGGACGCAGCCGACCCCGTGGGCCGACCTGTCGCTGTCCCTGTACGGAAGCGTCAAGCTCTTCCTCTTCGAGACGGCGCTCGAAGACCAGACGACCGGGCCCGCGCTCTACGAGATCGCCAGGTGGATCGCCCCGCTGACCACCGCGGGCAGCCTCCTGGCGGTCTTCGAGGCCATGGCCGTCAACGTCCGCATGCGCCTGCATCCGGTCAGGGGAGGGCACGTCGTCGTCCTGGGGTGCGGGGAGCGGTCAAGGGCCGTCATCCACCAGGTGCTCGGCTGGGAGGGGGCCTCGGCCGTCGTGTGCGTGGTCCCGGACACGACCCCGTACGACGAGATCCAGTCCTTGAAGCTCTCGGGCGTCCACGTCGTCGCCCTCGACTACGACAACGTCGAGACCGAATCCGACCTGCGGGCCGTCAGGCGCATCCGGCTGGACACGGCGCTGGGCGTCATCTGCCTGGAGACCGAGCCCGAGAGCTTCGGCCACGTCCGCTGGATCGCCGCCCACACGCCCAGGGACGTCAAGGTCACCGTCCACCTCAACTCGGAGAGCCGACGGCTCAGGGAGATCTTCGAGCAGGTCATCCGCAGATACCCCAACTTCGACATCCACTACTTCGACCTGTCGGAGCTGGCCTCCCACCTGCTGCTGAACTCGGGCGAATTCACCATCCTTCCCCCCGAACTCGAACAGTCCCGGCGCTTCGTCGCGGGCCAGGCGAGCTCGCTGAGAGGCGCCGGCGGACGCCCGCGGCCCGTCGCCGGCCCGCTCGGGTTCGAGGAGATCGCCGCGGCCCTGCCCGAGCCGCACGTCCTCCTCGTGGGCGTGGGCGAAGTCGGCTCCGAACTCCTGGGAATGCTGGCCAATCTGGGGGTGACCAGCCCGCTGGACCCTCTCCGCGTGACGGTCGTGGACAAGGCGGCCTCCTCCCAGGTCGAGCAGCTCTTCTCGCAGGTCGAAGACGTCGGGAAGGTTCTGCGCCTGGAGACGGTCGACGCATCCCCAGAGAGCCGCCTCGTGCGCGAACGCCTGCAGGAGATCGCCGCGGCGCATCCGTTCAGCGCGGCCGTCTACGCTCTGGGCAACCCGCGCGAGTCCCTCCTGAGCGCCGACTTCCACATGCCCGTCCTGGGGTCGATCCCCGTGGCGGTCTGGTGCCAGCACCGTGCCGACGTCGAGCCCATCCTCCAGGCCATGCCCGGCGGGCGCTCGCTGCGCCTGTTCGGCCTCGACACCGAAGTCCTCAACCCCGAGGCGATCCTCTCCGACCGCTACCTGGACCAGGCGCGGCACTTCAACTTCATCTACGCCCAGACCACCGCGGAGGTGCAGAGGACTGCGCCTCCCGCCAGCGCCGAGGCCTCTTGGCGGGACCTGAGCACGGTGAAGAGGGAATCGAGCTTCGCCTTGGCCATGCACAGGGAGACGAAGAGCGCCGTCCTCGACCGGATCGCGCGCGTCTTCACCGGGATCGACGGCCTGGAGCTGGCCAACCTCTGGGAGGCCCGCCTGGAGGGGCTCGACCCCGAGGCGCAGGTCAAGGTCATCGAATCCGACCCGCTCCTGAACTACATGACGGCCCTCGAGCACCGCCGATGGTCCACCTTCTACTACCTGCGCGGCTTCGTCTACGGACCCCGGAAGGACGAAGTGCAGCGGACGCACGACTGCCTGGTCGACTCCTGGCCCGAATTCCTCAACGGCCCCAAACGCGAGACCGCGATCTACGACGCCTTCGCCTCCCTCGTCATCGACGGGAAGCTGTTCGACGACGACGCGGACGAGGCCCCGCGGCCCGGAGACCGCGGGGCCCTGTGGCCGGCCCGGCCAGCTCAGTAGGTCATGTTCATGGCCTCGCGCACCTCGGCGAGGGTGGCCTCGGCGCGTTCGGTCGCACGCTCGATGCCCCGGCGGAGCACGCCGCGGACATAGCCGGGGTCGGCTTCCAGCTCAGCCCGCCGGGCTCGGATCGGCGCCAGCATGTCGTTGACGGACTCGGTGACGAGCTTCTTCAGCGCGCCGGCGCCGCCGTCCCCGATCTCCTCGGCGACCGCCGCCGGTTCGCGGCCCTGGGCCATCGCCGCCAGAAGCACGAGGTTGGAGACCTCGGGCCGGTTGGCCGGATCGAAGGCGATGCGACGGTCGGAGTCCGTGACCGCCTTCCTGATCAGCTTGGCGGTCTGATCGGCGCTCATCCGCAGCTCGATCGTGTTGCCCCGCGATTTGCTCATCTTCGCCCCGTCGAGCCCGAGGACGGTCTCGGCCTCGGAGAGGAGCCCCTGGGGGCGCGGGAAGACCGGCCCGTCCGCCCCGTCCGGATGGCCGTAGCGGGCTTCGAAGCGGTCGGCGACCACGCGCGTCTGCTCCAGATGCGGCAGCTGATCCTTGCCGACGGGCACGATGTTCGCCTTGCAGAAGAGGATGTCGGCGGCCTGATGGACCGGATAGGTCAACAGGAGCCCGGACATCGGCCGGTTGCCGGTCGCCTCGAATTCGGCTTTGACGGTCGGATTGCGCCGCAGCTCGGCGTCTGTGACGAGGGAGAGGAAGGGGAGCATGAGCTGATTGAGCGCCGGAACGGCCGAATGCGGGAAGATCGTCGTCTTCTCGGGGTCCAGGCCGACGGCGATGTAGTCCATCGCCAGCGAGAGGACCCGCTCGCGGATCGGCCCGACGCCGTCGCGGTCGGTGACGACCTGGTAGTCGGCGATGACGACCCATGTGTCCACGCCCGCCCGCTGGATCCGCACCCGATTGAGGAGCGAGCCGAAGTAGTGGCCGATGTGCAGGTGGCCGGTCGGACGGTCCCCCGTCAGGACGCGGAACTGCGTCGGGTCGGCGGCGATGCCCGCCTCGATCTTCGCGCTGACCGCGCGGGCCCGCGCCAGCGAGGCGTCGCTCGTCGAGTTCTCCAGAGCGTCTTCGATGCCCTTGCCCATGATGTCCTTTTCCGTAAGTGATGCTGTCCCTGGGATTCTACCGAAGCGGCCCGGCCGGGCGGTGGCGGCCGATCCGACGGGCGGCCGGGGATTCGCCGCTTCCGTTCCCGCCCCGCGGGCCCGAAGGCTCCGGCTCCCCCGCGACGCGGGGGGAGCGCAGGCAGACGCGACCGGACCGGGGTCGCGGATGTCCGGCGCGCCCGGCCCCCGCCGAGCGCGGGGCCTAGGTCAGGTACACGCGCATCGACAGGGGGTGCAGCGACGTCGTCGCCCCGGGGGCGTAGACCGGCGTCACCGAGCGCGGGCGCTCCCACGTCGAGTCCCAGGCGAGCTTGAAGGGGACGCCCCGCCCGGCGGGGAGCGTCACCTGGATGGGCCACGGCGAGCCGTTGAAGACGAGGAGCACGTCGGAGCCGGCCCCGCCGCCCGAGCGCAGCATCTGCAGGGTCCGATACGAAGGGTCGAACCACAGGTACTGGGGCATGGGGCCGCCCGAGACGTCGAACCAGTCCAGGTCGAGCAGCGAGTCGTTCGCCGGGGCGTACTCCGTGTAGAAGCGGACAGGGCGCAACACGGGGTTGTCGCGCCGCAGGCGCAGGAGGAAGGCCGCGGTGCTGCGCAGGTCGATCTGCCAGGGATCCAGTTCCCAGTTCACCCATGTGAGCGCGTTGTCTTGGCAGTAGGCGTTGTTGTTGCCCATCTGGGACCGGCCGAGTTCGTCCCCCGCGGTGAGCATGGGGGTGCCCGCCGCGAGGATGAGCGTGCCGAGCATGTTGCGCATCGACCGGCGGCGCGCCACGGCGATCTCCCTCGGCACGTTGAGGAATCCCTCCCAGCCGTGGTTCCAGGACATGTTGTCGTTGCTGCCGTCCCGGTTGTCCTCCAGATTGGCCTCGTTGTGCTTGTCGTTGAAGGAGACGAGGTCGCGGAGGGTGAAGCCGTCGTGAGCCGTGATGAAGTTGATCGACGCGTAGGTGCCGCGTCCACCGGGTATGCGCCCGTGGCCGAAGTGATCGGCCGACCCCGCCAGCCTCGTGGCCAGGTCGCGGAGATCGCCTCCGCCGCCTCCCGAGGTGATCGACCGGGGCTGGGCCAGCCAGAAGCTGCGCACGGTGTTGCGGAAATGGTCGTTCCAGTCGGCGGTCGGAGCCGGGAACCGCCCCGTGTTCCAGCCGTTCGGCCCCAGATCCCACGGCTCGTTGATGAGCTTGACGGTGCTCAGCAGCGGGTCGGTGACCATGGCCATGTAGAAGGGGTGGCTGGCGTCGAAGTGCTCGCCGTTGCGGCCGAGCGTGACGGCCAGGTCGAACCGGAATCCGTCGACGCCGATCTCGCTGACCCAGTAGCGCAGCGAGTCGAGGGTCATCCGGATGACGGGGGAGCGCCTGAAGTCGAGCGAGTTCCCGCAGCCCGTGGTGTCCATGAGGACCGCCGGGTTCTCCTGATACGTCATGTAGTAGGTCGTCTGGTCGAGTCCGCGCCAGGAGACCGTGGGGCCGTCGATGCCCCCCTCGCACGTGTGGTTGTACACGACGTCGAGGATGACCTCCAGCCCCGCCTCGTGCAGGGACTGAACCATGGCCTTCACCTCGTCGACCACGGCGAGCGGGCCGGCTTCCTGCGCCGCGCGCGTCGCATAGCTCGGCTCCGGCGCGAAGTACGACAGGGTGTTGTACCCCCAGTAGTTCGGCAGGCCCTTGTCCACCAGGAAGGGCTCGGACATCTTCGCGTGAATGGGCAGGAGCTCGACGGCGGTCACCCCCAGGGACGTCAGGTAGCCGGTCACCGCCGGGTGACCGAGCCCCGCGTACGTGCCGCGCAGCTCGGCGGGCACGTTGGGGTCGAGGGCCGTCTGCCCTTTGACGTGGGTCTCGTAGATGACCGTGGTGTCCCACGGGGTGCGGGGGTAGGTGTTGGGCGCCGGCGATGACTCGCTCACGACGCCGAGCGACATGAACGGCGCCGAATCGCGCGTATCCGGGCCGGAGTGCATGGGGGTGGTCCCGTCGCCCACCCATTCGACCTTCTGCGTGTACAGCGCCGGGTCCAGCACCGGCGTCTGCGTGATGGCCTTCGCGTAGGGGTCGAGCAGGAGCTTAGCCGGATTGTGGACGAGGCCCGATTCGGGCGCCCAGCGCCCGTCGACCCTGTACCCGTAACGCTGGCCGACTCGCACGCCGGGGACGTGGGCGGACCACATGCCTTGGCTCTCGGTGTTGAGCGAGTACTGCCGCTCCACCTGTCCCAGGGCGGTCTCGTCGAAGAGGCAGAGGCTGACGTCGGTGGCGTGCGGCGCCAGGACTGCGAAGTCGGCGCCGTCGTCAACGAGATGTGCGCCAAGGGCCACGGGCAGCCTATGCGCCCGTGTCGTCGCTTCGGGCGTTCGCGCCGCGTAAGCCGTGAGTGTATCGTCGATCAACGTCACCAGACCATTATCGCAGATTCCGCACCGCGATATAGACGTTACCCGGAAGAGTTTGAGGGACCTTCGTCTCAGGACAGCTCCGGCGGACGCCTGTCGCACGGCCTCCGCGCGGCGGCTCCGGCCCCGCCCGTTCCGGCGGTCGGAGCCCGGACTGCATCGGAAGGCCGCGAAAGGATGCCGAGATGGACGCCATGCCGAACCTGGCCCGGGGGCGGGTCGACCGCGACGGAGCCGCCCGCACGCGCCCGCAGGCCGTCGAGGAGGCGCGGAGCGGCGGGGCCGCCCGATTCCTGCTCGTCCGCCAAGGCGACGTCGCCGTCGAATCGGACGAGGTGCTCGTCCTGACCGCCGGCGAGGTCGCGCGCCTCCATCGGCGCAACGCCGAGGACGCGATCTACCTCGGGCGGGTGGACGGGATCCCGTACTTCGCGTGCGACGTCCCCGCCGGGGCCGAGGAGGGGAGCGTGGAGTTCCGCTCCGTGCGGATGCACGCCCACGAGTGGGACGACGACGCCACTGCGCTCGCGGTCGAATCGGTGGCCATCCTCCAGTGGCGGCGCTCGGCCCGCTTCTGCCAGGAGTGCGGACGTCCCCTGCGTCCGGCGGCGAACGGATGGGAGAAGCTCTGCGACGGAGGGCACAGGGCCTTCCCCCGGATCGATCCGGCCGTCATCATGGCGATCCGCGACCCGCAGGACCGCCTCCTGCTGGCCAGGAACAGCCTCTGGCCCGAACGGCGCTACTCGGTTCTGGCCGGTTTCGTCGAGGCCGGGGAGACCCCCGAGTCCGCCGTGGCCAGGGAGGCCTACGAGGAGGCAGGCATCCGCGTCGAGGAGGTCCGCTACGTGGCTTCGCAGCCGTGGCCGTTCCCCCGCTCCCTCATGCTCGCCTACGAGGCGAGGACGCCGTGCGGGCAGGAGGACGTCCGGATCGACGAGAAGGAGATCCAGGACGCCCGCTTCCTCTCCCGCGGCGAGCTCAGGCGGGCCGTCGCCTCAGGGGAGATCGCGCTGCCCGGCCCGACGTCCATCGCCGCCATGCTCATCGAGCGCTGGCTGTCCGAGCCGCTGGCGTGAGCGCCGGGGCGCCGGCCGGTCCCCGGCACCGCGCCGGCACGCTGGCTCCGACGCCGAACCGGCACGCGCCGGGAGCTGTCCGGGGCGTCAGGAGGCGTCGGCGAGCTTGGCCTTCACCTGCGCGAGGCTCGGATTGGTCAGCGCGGCCCCGTCGGCGAACTCGAGGGTGGGCACGGTGCGGTTGCCTCCGTTGAAGCCCTTCACGCGTTCGGCGGCTGCGGCGTCCTCCTCCACGTCGACCTCGTCGTAGTCGATCCCGGCCCGGTCGAGCTGGCGTTTGAGGTTCTTGCAGTGGGGGCACCAGGTGGTCGTGTACATCGTGATATCGGACATGCGGCCAGTCTAGGTGCCGGCGGGCGCGCCGGGCGGGCGGCGTTCGCGGCGGGCGTGGCGGAGGCCCGTGCGAGACTTGGACGTGAAGGGAGACGCCGATGAACGAATCGCCGGAGGAACTGCTCGACCGCCTCGACCCGGAACAGCGCGAGGTCGCCACGCGGCTGCGCGGCCCGCTGTGCGTGCGGGCCGGCGCGGGCACCGGGAAGACCCGCGCCATCACCTATCGGATCGCCTACGGAGTGCGCACCGGCGCCTACGATCCGCACAGCGTCATGGCCCTGACCTTCACTTCCCGCGCGGCCGGGGAACTGCGCGGCAGGCTCCGCGATCTGCAGGCCCGCGGCGTGGCCGCCCACACCTTCCACGCGGCCGCGCTCAGGCAGCTGTCCTACTTCTGGCCGACGGCCGTCGGCGGCAAGATCCCCCCCATCGCCGAGCACAAGCTCTCCATGGTCGCCCAGGCGGCCGGGCAGCTGGGCCTGCGCAACGACGCCGTGTCCATACGCGACTTCGCCTCCGAGATCGAATGGTCGCGCGTGAGCCTCATCGTGGCGGAGGACTACCCCGCCCGCGCGCAGGCCGCCGGGCACACCGGCGTCGGCGGCTATCCCCCCGAGGAGATCGCCAGGCTCATACGCGCCTACGAGGGGGTCAAGGCGGACCGCGGCGTCATCGACTTCGAGGACGTCCTGCTCCTGCTCATCGGCGTCCTCATCGACCGCCCCGACGTAGCGCGGACGGTGCGCCGCCAGTACCGGCACTTCGTCGTCGACGAATACCAGGACGTCTCGCCCGTCCAGCACCGCCTCCTCCAGCTGTGGCTGGGGGACCGCAGGGACCTGTGCGTCGTGGGGGACGTCTCCCAGACCATCTACTCCTTCGCGGGGGCCTCCTCCGCCTACCTCGCGGACTTCGCCTCGGAGTTCTCCGGGGCGCACACCGTCGAGCTCGTCCGCGACTACCGGTCGAGTCCGCAGATCGTCGCCTGCGCCAACGACGTCATCGCGACGGATCGGTCCAGGGGGGCCGTCAGGCTCGTCTCCCAGCTGCCCTCCTCGGTTCCCGTGGCCTTCCACGAGTACGCGAGCGACGCCGAGGAGGCCGAGGCGATCGCGCGCGAGATCCTCGACCTGCGCGAACGGGGCGTACCGCTGGGCGACATGGCGATCCTCTATCGGACCAACTCCCAGTCCGCGGAGTTCGAGGCGGCCCTGTCCGCAGCCGGGATAGCGTTCTCCCTGCGCGGATCCGAGCGATTCTTCTCGCGCCGCGAAGTCCGCGAGGCGATGGTGGGCATGCGCTCGGCCGCCCGGGCCGGCGCCGACGGCCCTCTGGCCTCGGACGTGAAGTCGGTGCTCAGGCAGGTCGGCTGGCGCGAACAGGCGCCCGAACAGGCCGGAGCCGCCAGGGAGCGCTGGTCGGCGCTGGCGGCCCTGCTCAGACTCGCCGAGGACATGGAGGCGGCCCGCGGCGCCTCCATGGCGGAGTTCGTCGCCGAACTGGAGGAGCGCGCCCAGATCCAGGACGCCCCCGACGTCGACAGCGTCACCCTCGCCTCCCTCCACGCGGCGAAGGGCCTGGAATGGCAGGCCGTCTTCCTCGCCGGCATGAGCGAGGGCCTCGTGCCGATCTCGCTGGCCGAGGGCCCGGAGGCCGTCGCCGAGGAGCGGCGGCTCATGTACGTCGGCATGACGCGCGCCAAGCAGCATCTGCACGTCTCCTACGCGAAGGGCAACGGCCAGCGTTCCACCCGCAAGGCGTCCCGGTTCCTGGAAGGCGTCTGGCCCAAGCCCGACAAGCCAGCCGTCTCCCGGGCGACGGGCTATCGGCAGCGTAAAGCCGCGCAGGCCGAGGAATTCGCCAGAGAGCACCCCGAGGACCTCCCTCTCTTCGAGGCCCTCGTCGAATGGCGCTTGCAGACGGCCCGGCGCATCGAGCGCCCGCCCTACGTCGTCTTCCACGACACGACCCTGCGGTCCATCGCCGTCGCCAAGCCCTCCAGCCTGTCCCAACTGGGAAGGGTCAGAGGCGTGGGCGCCACGAAGCTCGCCGAGTGGGGGGAGGCCGTCCTGGCGGTCGTCCGCGAATTCGCGGGGTGACGTCGATCCGCGGAGCGGCCGCCTGGCTCTCACGCCCCGTCGGGGGCGTCGAACCCGTCGCCGATGCATCCGCACGAAGGGTGGGCGGGCACCGAGACCAGGTACGGCGCCTGCGCCCCCTGCGGCACCCGCCACTGGACGTCGTGCAGAGTGTTGCCCGCCCCTTCGAGGAAGCCCATGACGGCGCGCGCCCCCAGCGCGCTCGCCAGGTCGCGGACTGCGGGGGTCGGGCCGATCGGGCGCGCCAGCGCGGCCTGGGAGGCGAGATTCGCCCACGCGCCGTCCGCCTCGCAGCGGGCGTGGTACGCGCACGCCGCGCAGGCGCCCGCGCCGGGCTCGACGAAGGGGCCGACGCAGGCGTCGACCTCCTCCACCCACGCGAGCAGATGCGGCGTCCGCTCGTCGCACAGCCCGTACGTCCTCCTGGGGTCGATCAGCCGCGAGCCGGTCACCACCGCGGCGTCGGGCTCGCCGTGCGTGCGAATGCCGGGGGCGGCCGAGCGCAGGACCGTCAGGAAGGCCCGGTCCCGCCGTTGCCCGGCTCCGCGGCGCGACAGCGCCGGATGGTCGGACGCGGCGACGGGGGAGGGATCGTCGAAGACGACCGAGCCGACTCCGGACCTCGCCAGCGTCAGGCCGATCGCCACGCCCAACGGATCGAGGCTCTCGATCCGCACGCACGAAGAAGACAGGGGCGAGGAGGGGGCGAGTCGGCCGTCCCGCAGGACGTCCGCGCGTTCGAGCATGGAGAGGATGCGCTCCACGCGCGTTGGACGCAGGCGGTGCCGGCGTGCGAAGGCGTCGAGTTCGGGCGCGGTCATGGGGCCTGACAGTCTGGCGACGAGGTCTTGCTCGGCCGGTGTGAGATCCTCGATCACGACGCCGACGCGGGGGTCGAGCCCTATCTGCAGGGTCTCCGCCGATCGCCAGAAGACTCCCAGCCCCTCCTTGATCTGAAACGTCCCCTCCATGGGCCAAGGCTAGGAGGGCGTCGACGCGGGTGGAATCGCCTGTCCACACATGTGGATTCCGCCTGGACCGGCCGGCCCTCTCGGTGTATAGATGGACGTTTGGGCGCCGGGTCCAGGCGAGTTCGGCGTCCAGCGCATGGGTCTCAGGCGCGGGCATTCCGCGGCTCCGGGTGCGTTCGCCTAGGCGCGGGCGGGCGAGCCTGCCGCCGTCCGCTTGGAGCCGTCCCCTTCGACCCTGTCGGCTTTAGCGCGGCGAGGCCGGCGGCCGGCCGCGGTCAGTCGTGGGCGTCCCCTTCGTCGAGAAGCTGGGCGAGGAAGGCGTCGAGCTCCTCTTCGACGGCCGAGGGCGCGCTCTTCTCGAAGAACCCCTCGGGCTTCTCCAGGTCCTCGCTGGTGGGCAGGAGGTCGGGGTGGCTCCACAGCCTGTCGCGTTCGGCGACGCCGACCCTGTCGGTCGCCAGCTGCCAGAATCGCTGCGCCTCGCGCAGCTTGCGGGGCCGGATCTCCAGGCCGACCAGGGGTCCGAACGTTCGCTGGGCGGGGGAGCTCGACGCCGACCGGCGCGTGAACATCTCGCCGAGGGCGACGGCGTCGGGCAGCTGCGCGCTGACGACGTGGAGCGAGACGGCGCTGACCCACCCCTCGACGAGGGAGAGCAGGTGCTCCAGCTGGGCGAGCGCGGCCGTCTGGCTCTCGGTCGGCTCGCTGGCGAAGACCTTGGAGAGGTCGAATTCCTGCATCTTCTCCGGATCGAAGCCGGACTCGCGCACCTGCTCCTCGATCGAGTCGGTGTTGATCTCGATTTCCCGGGCGTAGGCGGAGACGGAGTCGAGGACCCGCGCGCGCAGCCAGGGGATGCGGGAGTAGAGCCTGGCGGCCGCCTGCTCGCGAACGGCGACGAAGAGCCTGACTTCCTCGTCGGGCGTGTCCAGGCCGTCGGAGAAGTCGGCGACGTTCGCGGGGACCAGGGCGGCCGTCTGCCCCTCGACCAACGGCAGGCCGGTGTCGGACGTTCCGAAGGAGACCAGCGCGAGCTCGGCCAGGCCGTGCCCGTACTGGATGCCCATGAGGGAGGAGATGAGGTTGCGCAGCATCGGCTCGGGGTCCATCCCGCCGAGCATCGACCGGATCTCCTCGGGGACGTGCTCGAGCTGTTCGAGGAAGGCGTCGAGGAACGCTCGGGCGACGTTCTCCGCCACGGGCTCGGTCAGGCGCCTGAACGTCGGCAGCGAATGGGCGAGCCAGTCCAGGCGGCTCCAGGCCTGGTTGGGGCCCGTGCACGGGTCGATCTGCACCGCGGGGTCGAGCCAGAGCGAGGCGACGGACAGGGCCTCGCGGACGCGGTCCCCCTGCTCGGCGGTCACCGTGTCGAAGTGCTCCCGCTGGATCGTCTCGCGGGCGAACCGCTCGCCGATCTTCCAGTTGACGGGCCCTTCGCCCGACGAGCCGAGAAGCTCGCGCAGCTGGTTCATCACGAGGGAGAAGTCCATGTCTCCCAGCGCCTGCATGGAGGACGCCGACGGTTCGACGCCCGCGGCGCGCATCTGCTCGAGAAGGCGATCGGCCGCTTCGTCGCCCATGACGGCCCGCAGCATCTGCTCCCACTGGTCGTGCTGCGAGCGGCCGGGGTCCGACTCATTTTCGCTCATGCCTAGTCCTTTTCCTCGGAAAGTTGTTCCTCAAGCCTATTGCGCCTCGCCGTGACTTTGGGCTCTGTCCGCCAAGGGCGCAGCGGGATGGTGCATCATAGTCGGGTGAATCCAACGCGCAAACGCCTGGTGTCCGGCTCGCTGTTCGCCATTCTCACGCTCGTCGGGCTGGCGATGCCCGGAGCCTACGTCGTGGAGACCGCCGGCCCCGCTCCCGAGATCACCGGCGCCCAAGACGGCGTCGACCTCCTGACGCTGACGGGAGGCAAGACCTACGGGACGCAGACGAAATACTACATGACCACCGTCAGCTCCTATGGCAATTCGGACTTCGGGGTGGTGGGCGCGCAAGCGTTCGCCGCGATCTTCTCCCGCGACAGCCAGGTCCTCCCGGTCCGCTCCCTGTATCCGGCCGGTCAGACGGCCGACCAGGTCGACAAGCGGAACACCGCCCTCATGGGGGATTCCCAGCAGGCCGCCGCCTCGACGGCGGAGACCGCGGCGGGGCTCCCGGTCCGCATGAGGATCGGCGTGGCGGGGGTCCCGAAGGGCTCGCCCGCGGCGGGCAGGCTCCGCGAGGGCGACCTCGTGACCCGGATAACCGCCAACGGCGTCACGACGCAGATCGCCGCCTACGCCGACCTCGGGTCGGTGCTCAAGAAGACGCCCCCCGGCACCACCGTGAACATCGGCTTCACACGGGACGGGAAGGCCATGGACGCCGACGTGACCACGTCCAAGCACGAGCCCGACTCGACCGGATGGATCAAGCCGGGGTCCCGTCTGGGCCTGTATCTCAAGACGTCGGATGTCAAGCTCCCCATCGCCGCGAAGTACGGCGTGGAGGGCATCGGCGGCCCGTCGGCCGGTCTGATGTTCGCCCTGACCATCTACGACCGGGCCACGCCCGGCTCGCTCGGCGGAAAGGCCAGAATAGCCGGGACGGGGACGATCTCCCTCTCCGGAGACGTCGGGCCGATCGGTGGAATACCCCACAAGCTGGAGGGAGCGGCGGCCACGGGGGCCAGGCACTTCCTGGCGCCCGCGGAGAACTGCGCCGAGACCGTCGGATACGAGCCCGAAGGCATGCGGATCTACGCCGTGCGCACCTTCGACGAGGCCCTCACTGCGGTCAGGAGCATCGGAGCCGGGAAGACAGACGAGCTGACCACATGCTCCGACGTGGTGAAGGCCGGCAAAGCCGGGAAGTGATCCGAATCCCGTCGGCCCGGGCGCGCGTCCGCAGCCTCCGACGGCGCGCCGCCGCCCGGACGCGGTCCGCCGATCCTGAGCCCGGCCTTCTTCCGCCCTAGAGGAAGGTGGCTCGCAGCGCCTGGACCAGCTCGGGGACGAGGTCGGGCGAGCCGAGGACGTCGGCGTCCTCGTCGTGCGAGCGCAGGCGGATCGTGCACCAGCTCGAGCCGTCGCGCATGACCCCCACCACCATGCGTATGTCCTGTCGGCGGGGATCGGCCGACGCGAAGGCCTCGGCCTCGGCGGGGTCCTCGGGGATCTCGGCTTCCGCCTCGGGCGGCATGGCGATCCGCTCTAGGCTGACGGCCGCGCCGTCGACGGTCTCGGGCCACGCCAGCTGCGCGAGGAGGTCGCCGACGGAGGCGGCCGGGGGAAGGCCCTCCTGTTCGACCGAGAAGAGCGACTCCGGGTGCTGCGCGGCCTGAAGCGAGACGTCGGACGGCAGGTGCCCGGCCAGTTCGGGGTCGGCGGCGAGGACCTGGGAGCGCACGAGCGCGAAGACCCGGACGGGTCCGTCCCAGCCGCCGCGGGTCACGTGGGAGTCGATCTCCCTGACCGCCTGTTCTATTGCGCTTGTCACGCGTCAAGTCTGCCATGTCCGCCGCGTTCGCCGCCGCGTCCCGCGGGCGGCCGCGCGTTCGACCGGGCCGGTGACGGCGCAGGGATCGGCACGGTAGAATCGTCCGGACCGGACGCCCGCCTCGTCGCGCCGCTCCGGGGTCCCGCGCCGGGTGGACTCGGGCTCGCGCCTTCTGCGCCGGGCGGACCTTCTGGGAAACGGCGCTCCGATCGGTTACTTTTGAGTAGTGTGGGCGGAGGGTCCATGCCACCGAAGCGACGCGAGGATAAAGGTTGTCCACTACAGAAAAACCGCAGAAAGCGACACAGCGGCCCGACGGCAGGTTCTCCCTGGGCATTTTCGCCGCAACACTCATCGTGCTTGCGCTGCTGCTCGGCGGCCTGCTGATCGTCGCCAACGTCTGGACGGACGTCCAGTGGTACAGCCAGCTGAAGGCGGTCCGGGTTTTCTGGACTCAATGGGGCTGGGCCGTGGCGCTGGGGACCGTCGGCCTGCTCCTGGTCGGAGGGGCCGCGTACCTCAACCTCATGCTCTCGCGCAGGAGGGAGGGCGGATCGACGACCGGAGCCGGCGAATACCGGCAGTACGCCGAAGATCACCCGTGGCTCGCCCGCCTCGTCCTGCCCCTGGCCGTCGGCGCCGTGTTCGGGGCGCCGCTGGCCTCCGAATGGCGGACGTACGTCCTCTGGCTCAATCGGACCCCCTTCGGCCAGTCGGACGCCCAGTTCGGCAAGGACATCTCCTTCTACGTCTTCACCCTGCCGGTCCTCCATTCGATCCTCGGCTTGGCGGTCATCGCCCTCGCCGTCTCCGTCGCGTTCGCATGCGTCGGGCACTACCTCTACGGAGGGGTGCGCCAGGAGGACGGCAGCATGGTCCTGGCGACCCGGGCGCGGGTGCACTTCGGCTCTCTGGCGGCGATAGGCGCCATCCTGGTCGCCTGCTACTTCTGGCTGAGCCGCTACGACATGCTCCTGGCCGAGAACAAGAAGTTCTCCGGCGCCTCCTTCACGGACATCAACGCCACCCTGCCCGGCAGGACCATCCTGGCCGTCACGGCGGCCCTCGTGGCCGCGCTCTTCGTCTTCGCGGCCGTCAAGGGCGTGTGGAAGCTGTCGGTGATAGGCATCGGCGTCAGCGTCATCGCCGGGCTCATCGTCACGATGATCTACCCTTACTTCCTCCAGCGCTTCACCGTCGAACCGAACGCCGCCGAGAGGGAGTCCCTCTACATTCAGCGCAACATCGACGCCACGCTCAAGGCCTACGGGCTGGACGGAGTGGAGAAGACCAAGTATTCGGCCCACACTCAGGCGGAGGCCGGCCAGCTCCGGCAGGACGCCGAGACCACGACCCAGATCCGCCTGCTCGACCCGAACATCATCTCGCCGACGTTCAACCAGCGTCAGCAGAACAAGCCGTACTACCACTTCGCCGACCAGCTCTCGGTGGACCGCTACACCGTGGGCGCCGCCGCGCGCGACACCGTCATCGGGGTGCGCGAGCTCAATCTGGACGGCATCGACAAGGCCCAGCGGACGTGGGTCAACGACCACACCGTCTACACCCACGGCTACGGCGTGGTCGCGGCCTACGGGAACACGACGACGGACAAGGGCCTTCCCGCCTTCTGGGAGCAGGGCATCCCCTCGCAGGGGGAGATCGGAAAGTACGAGCCTCGCGTCTACTTCGGCATGAGCTCTCCCAAGTATTCGGTGGTCGGCGCCCCGAAGGGCTCCAAGCCGTGGGAGCTCGACTACCCGGTGGACACGACGAACGGCCAGGTGTCCACGACCTACAAGGGCGACGGCGGTCCGTCCATCGGCTCGACCTGGTCCAAGCTCATGTTCGCCATCAAGTTCCGCGACACCGACCTCTTCTTCTCCAACCGCGTGACCTCCAAGTCGCAGATCCTCTACAACCGGGACCCGCGCGAGCGCGTCTCCAAAGTCGCGCCCTACCTCACACTCGACTCCCGCGTCTATCCGGCGGTCGTCGACACGGACGGCGACCCGAAGACCCCCAAGCGCCTGGTCTGGATGATCGACGGGTACACGACGACCAACCAGTATCCGTATTCGGAGCGTCAATCCCTCGAATCGGCGAAGGCGGACGCGCGCACCGCGCAGTCGTCCGGGTACGGCAGGGAGCCGAAGCAGGTCAACTACATCCGCAACTCCGTCAAGGCCGTGGTCGACGCCTACGACGGCTCGGTCACCCTCTACAAGTGGGACGAGAAGGACCCGCTGCTCAAGGCGTGGAGCAAGGTCTTCCCGGGGACGCTCAAGTCCGTGAAGTCGATGTCGGGCGATCTCATGGCCCACATGCGCTACCCGGAGGATCTCTTCAAGGTCCAGCGCACCCTGCTCTCGCGCTACCACGTCACCGACGCGAAGGACTTCTACTCCGGCGGGGACTTCTGGGACATTCCGCAGGAGCCCACGGCCAATCGGGGAGAGGCCTCCCAGCAGCCTCCGTACTACCTCACGCTCAAGATGCCGGGGCAGAAGACGGCCGAATTCTCCCTGTCCACCGGCTACATCCTGGGCGGCACGTCCAAACGCAACGTCATGACGGGCTTCCTGGCCGTCGATTCCGAGGCGGGGTCCACTCCGGGCAAGGTGCGTGCTGGGTACGGGAAGCTCAGGCTCCTCGAGCTTCCGCGAAATCTGACGGTCCCCGGCCCCGGGCAGGCCTACAACAACTTCGTCACCGACTCGAAGGTCTCCACCACTCTCAACCTGCTCAAACAGGGCGGCACCCAGGTGGTGTACGGGAACCTCCTGACCCTTCCGGTGGGAGGCGGCCTGCTCTACGTGCAGCCGGTGTACGTGCAGGCCTCCAGCGGCAACACCTCGTATCCGGTCTCGCAGTACGTCCTCACGTCCTTCGGCGAAGGGACCAACATCGGCTTCGCTCCCACGCTCGAAGAGTCCCTCAACCAGACCTTCCGGGGGGATTCGGGCGCCAAGGCCGGAGACGCGAACGTGACCGGCCAGAAGGCGGCTCCCGATCCGAACGCGAGTTCGAACAAGGGGAATTCCAACGGGAGCGGGAAGACGACGCCGACCCCCAGTCCGAGCGCCAGTTCCAGCCCGAGCGCGAGCCAGTCGGGGGCGGGAGGCGGTTCGGGTAGCGCCCAGCAGCAGCTCGACAAGTCGCTCAGCGACGCCCAGTCCGCTATCAAGAGGGCCGATGAGGCCAGGAAGTCCGGCGACTGGGCCGGCTACGGGCAGGCTCAGAAGGACCTGCAGAGCGCGTTGGAGAAGGCCGTCGCCGCCAGGGAGGAGCTCAACAAGGCGGGATGAGTCCGCAGGACTCCGCTTCTCTCCCCCTGGGAGGCGGTCTGCATGGCGAGTGCGGTCGTGGGCGTCGGCCCCGCTCCACCGGCGGCGAATCGCGGGTCGGATCCGTGGAGGCCGCCGATGGGTTCGTGGGCGAGTCGGCACGCAGCGCGGCGGTTCCCGCATACGCGGGGAAATGGCTGACTCTCCGCTTCGCCGGGGCGTCCGGCCGGGGTTCGGGCCCGCGATACGGCTCCGGCGGGCACTGTGGGCATGTGAGTGTCCGCACGCTCGCTCGCCTTGTCCGGATCGCGGTGCCTGGGTAGACTGAACGGGTCGACGCGGGGTGGAGCAGTTCGGTAGCTCGCCGGGCTCATAACCCGGAGGTCGAGGGTTCAAATCCCTCCCCCGCCACCACAGCCCCCGGTTCTCTAGAGAACCGGGGGCTCTTCTCGTCTCGGTGGAATCCGCAGGGCGCATCGCCTCCTCGGCGGTTCCCCGCGGAGGCGGGGAACCGGCTGCGGGGCGCGGGCGGCGCGAATCGGGCCCGGGGAACGCCCCGGGCCCGGGGCGCGAGCTCAGCGTCTGATGGGCAGTCGCCGGATGAGCAACCACGAGACGACGACGCCCGCCGCCGTCCAGGCGAGTGCCTCGGCGCCGTCCAGGGCGATCATCCGCATCGAGTTGGATGCGAAGGGCTTTGTCGCGTCATAGGCGCCGTAGCGGAACAGCCTGACGAGCCCCTCGACCATGGAGAGGGCGAGCAATCCCGCGGCGGGAATGTACCAGGGGAAGCGGACGAACAGGGACGCGACGGTGAAGCCCAGCCAATAGGCCCCCAGCGAGGACGTAATCGCGGCGAGGAGGAGGATCCACGAGCTCGCAGTCTGTTCGGTGTGCGTGAGGGTCAGCCTCCCGGACGCGTCGCCCGCGACGGCGGCCTGAAGGAGGACCGCCGCGAGTCCGAAGGAGGCGACGGCGGCGGTGTTGCTCAAACTCGCGCGGATGTGCATGCCGAAGAACTCGCGGCGGGTCAGGCCCGCTCCGAGGTACGTGCGGACCGTGGCGGCGCCGAGGCAGCCGTGGACGCAGGCGGTGAGGATCAGCGCGCCCGTCGCGATGACGCCTACGAAGAGGATCGCGACGGTTCTGCCGTTGGACGTGACGGCCTCGGGCAGCGAATCGATCGAAAAGGCATGGCCGTCGATGTGGACGTCGGTTTCCGGCAGCCAGCGATGCAGCCTCTTCGCCGCCCAGAACACGAAGGCGGTCACCAGGGAGGCGATCACGACGGCGACGCCGGCGACGACGCCGTCGACGATGAGGTGCTTTCTGAGAATCCGGCGGTTGAGCGGGCGCATGCGGTCGCCCACGGCCGTGGGCGAGGTGTCAGTGTGCATCGTCGTCTCCCTTCGGGGTGATGACCTCCCGCTGCGCGGTGGTCAGCGTGAGGTCCATGAGGATGTCGGTCAGGGACGCCTGCTGGCCCGGCCGGGAATGGCGTGCCCGGACGTCGTCGACCTCGCCGCGTTCGATCACGCGGCCGCCGTCCAGGAAGACGACGTGGTCGAGGAGGTCTTCCACCTCGTGGATGAGATGGGAGGAGACGACGACCGTGCGCGGGTGGCTCGTGTAGTCGGCTAGGAGCGCACGGTAGAACATCTCGCGGACGACGGCGTCCATGCCCAGGTGCACTTCGTCGAAGACGGTCACCGGGCACCGGGAGGCCAGGCCGAGGGTCGCGAAGAGGGCGGATCGCTGGCCTCGGGACAGTCTGTCGGGCCGTTTGCGCGGGTTCACCTGGAAGGCGTCGAGAAGCTGAGCGGCGTAGTCGGCGTCCCACGTGGGCCGGGTGACGCCCCACAGTTTGAAGGTCTCGCTGATGCGTCTGTCCCGGTAGACGGCGGTCGAGTCGCTCGTGTAGCAGATCGAGGCCATCGCCTCGGGCGCGTCGAAGACCGGCTCGCCGCCCACGAGGACCGTCCCCGCCTGGGGGTGGAGGAGACCCGCCAGGAGCATGCCGACGGTCGACTTCCCCGAGCCGTTGCGCCCGAGGAGGCCCGTGAGCGATCCAGGGCCCACGGTGAAGCTGACGTTGTGGAGGACGTCGTCCTTGTGGAGGTCGTAGTGGAAGGTCACGCCCGAGACCTCGATTGCCGGGGCGGTCATCGCTTCTCCTTGCTGTGTCGGTGGGATGCGGGTTGTCCGGCGCTAACGCCGGTGGACGCGGAGTCCTCGGCGTCCGCGTTGGCCAGATGCTCCTCCGTGAGGTCGAGAAGGTCGCGGGAGGAGAATCCGAGCGTCAAGCCTTCGTCGAGGGCGGGGGAGAGGGTCTCGTCCAGGTAGGTGGTGCGACCGTTCGCGCGCAGCGTCTCGGGTGCGGTTTGAGTCACGAACATCCCGATGCCGCGCCGCTTTTCGATGACCCCCTCGTCCACGAGGAGGGCGAAGGCCTTGTTGGCGGTCGCGGGGTTGATGCGGTACGTCGTCGCATACCGGGTTGTGGACATGAGCTGGTCTCCGGGAGTGAGTTCTCCCACGAGGATCTTGCGGCGAACCTCGTCTGCGATCTGCAGGTAGATCGGCTGGCTGCTGGAGAAGTCCATGTGATTCACCTCCTCGGTCCAGTGGTTAGTTACAGGACTAATTAACCATGGGATCGGGGACGTGTCAAGCTCGCGTGCGCGGGGAGTTGCCGGACGGCGCCTCGACGCCCGGCGGGGCGGAGCGGTCCGGGGCTAACGCGGTGTCAGAGGCCCGGCATCCGCCGGCGACGGCCTGGTGCGGAATCCCTCCACCAGGGTGTCGGCTGCCCCGGCATCCGCCGGCGAGACGGGACCTTGAGGAGTGCGTGGGGGTGTCGTACGGTGGGACGGTCGTCCAGGCCAGGTCCGCAGCCTCTCTGACTCGCATGGGGCCGCGGCGTCATACGACGTCGCGTCATTGTCAAGGACCCCGGTTCCCCGGTCGAGCCGGCTCCGCGCGGCGCTCCTTCCGCGACGTGGGCGGAATGCGGATAATGGTCGGAGAAACGCGATCGAAGGAGTCACGATGATGTCTAAACGAACTGTGACGACGAGCAAGCGCCCGGTGATCGCCGTGATGACGGTGATCGCCCTGTTCATATCGGGCTGCGGAAAGGATGCGGAGAGGAAGGACTACAAGCCGGTGCTCTATGTGTATTCGGAGGGGCGGACGTCGTTGAGTGTGAATCTCGACTATGCGGGTTCGGTGACGTACACGTATCCCAAGGCCGGTCCCGGCAACGTCTGGCGGGTGACGGCCGGCCCCGACGGCACGCTCACCGACGCCTCCGGACGCTCCTACCCCTACCTCTTCTGGGAGGGGATCGCCCCGCGCGGCTACGGGCAGAAGGAAGGCTTCGTCGTCTCGGGAAAGGCCGCCGCTCCGTTTCTGGAGGACAAGCTCAAGCGCTTGGGGCTCAACGACAAGGAGGCGGCCGACTTCATCACCTTCTGGGGCCCGCGGCTCGCCCAGAACGACACGAACCTCGTGACCTTCGCGACGGAGCAGTATTCGGCCGACGCCCGCTACATCTTCGCCGACGGCGCCGGCAATCCGGTGGTTCCCGACACGTTCATCCGGGTCTACATGGTCTATTCGAAGCTGGACGCCCCGGTCAGCGTCCCCGAGCAGAAGCTCGGGCCCCCGCCGGAGCGCAAGGGCCTGGTCGCCGTCGAATGGGGAGGATCCGAGCAGTGAGACCGTGCGGCTGAGGGGAACGGAGCGAGAGCGCAGGAGTCGAGTGCGAAGGCCGGGAGGCCGTGGAGTGTTGAGACGCGGGCGAGCGGAAGCGTGGGCGAACCGGCAACAGGTGCGTGCGCGGTGTGAGAGGCGGAAGGGCGGATGTGAGAGATGGACGATGGTCGGATGACGGACGAGGGCCGAGGCTGTGATATGGCGTAGAGGCGGAGGAGTGCGGTGGGCACCGATCGACGGTGCCCACCGCTGCGTCGTCGGGTCTAGCGGGACTCGCCCTCCAGGCTCGCCCTGACCCGGCGCGCGGCCTCGACGAGATTGCGCAGCGCGGCCGTCGTCTCGGGGTAGGCCCTCGTCTTCAAGCCGCAGTCGGGGTTGACCCACAGCCGGGAGGCCGGAATCGACCGGACCGCCGCCTCGATGAGGTCCTCGAGCTCTCCGACCGACGGGACTCGCGGCGAATGGATGTCCCACACCCCCGGCCCGACTCCGCGGGTGTAACCGTGCACGGCCAGCTCGGGCAGGATCTCCATGCGCGAGCGCGCCGCCTCGATCGAGGTCACGTCGGCGTCCAACGCGTCGATCGCGTCGATGATCTGGCCGAACTCCGAGTAGCACAGGTGCGTGTGGATCTGCGTCGCGTCGTCGGCGCCCGACGTGGCCAGCCGGAAGGAGCCGACCGCCCAGGAGAGGTATCCTCCGTGCTCGGCCCCGTCCAGGGGAAGGCGCTCGCGCAGGGCGGGTTCGTCCACCTGGACGATCGGCGTGCCCTGCGCCTGCAGGTCGGCGACCTCGTCCCGCAGGGCCAGGGCCACCTGGTCGGCCACCTGGTCGATCGGCACGTCGTCGCGCACGAAGGACCACGCGAGGATCGTCACGGGGCCGGTGAGCATCCCCTTGACGGGCCTGTCCGTCAGCGACTGGGCGTAGGCCGTCCACTCCGTCGTCAGGGGGGCCGGCCGGGACACGTCGCCCCACAGGATCGAGGGACGGGTGCACCGGGTGCCGTACGACTGGACCCACCCGTGGCGCGTCACCGCGAAGCCGTCGAGCCGCTCCGCGAAATACTGGACCATGTCGTTTCGCTCGGGCTCGCCGTGGACGAGCACGTCGACGCCCAGATCCTCTTGCAGGCGGACGACCTCCCCGATCTCGGCGCGGATCGCCTCCCTGTACCCGGCCTCGTCGATGTCGCCGCGGGTGAAGGCCGCGCGCGTGGCGCGGATGGACGGAGTCTGAGGGAAGGAGCCGATCGTCGTCGTCGGCAGGAGGGGGAGGGCCAGGCGGGCGCGCTGCCGTTCCTCCCGCACGGCGTAGTCGGACCGGCGCCTCCAGGATTCGTCGACTGAGGCGGCGCGTTCGCGAACGTCGTTGCGCACGACGCCCGCGCTGCGGGAGCGCGAGGCCAGGACCTCCGCCGAGCGCTGGACCTCCGCCCGGATGGAGCCCCACCCCCGGGTCAGGCCCGAGGCCAGGGTGACGACCTCCCGGACCTTCTGGTCGGCGAAGGCCAGCCACTCGTGGAGGTTGCGGTCGAGTTCGGGGTCGTCCCAGGTCTCCACCGAGGCGTCGTAGGGGACGTGCAGGAGGGACGTCGTCGTGGCGACGCCCACTCCCGCCGCCCCCAGGTCGGCGAGGGCCCGGAGCGAGGCCGCGGCCGCCTCCAGATCCGCGATCCAGACGTTGCGTCCGTCGACGACTCCGCCCACCAGGGTCACGTCCGAGAAGTCGACCCCGGCCCCCACGTCGGGGTCGGCGAAGCCGGCGAGCTGGTCGGCGGGGGCGTGGATGGCCTCGACGCCCGTCTGGGTCAGGGAGGGGATGGCCTGCCGGGCGTCCCCGTAGGGCGTCGTGACGAGCAGCCGGGGGCGGCCGTCCACGGCTGCGAGCTGCTGCCACGCACGGAATGCGGCCTCGACGAGGTCGCCGCGGTCGGCGGGCAGATTGTCGGAGGTGAGGGCGGGCTCGTCGAACTGGACCCAGGTGGCCCCCGCCGCGCCGAGTCCGGCGAGGAGGGCGGCGTAGGCGTCGACCACGTCCTCGAGCCGGTCGAGGGGCGTGTAGCCTTCGGGGGCCCCTTCGGCGGCCTTGGCCAGGGCGAGCCACGTCACCGGGCCGACGAGGACCGGCCTGACGTTCACGCCCGCCTCCCGGGCCTCCTCGTAGCGGTCGAGCACCGCGCGGTCCGTCAGGGCGATGGGCGTGTCCGGGCCGATTTCCGGCACCAGGTAGTGGTAGTTCGTGTCGAACCACTTCGTCATCTCCAAGGGCGCCGTCTCGTCGTCGCCCCGGGCGAGCGAGAAGTACAGATCGTAACCCGTGCGGCCCGCGAAGCGCTGAGGGACGGCCCCCAGGAGCACTGTTGCGTCGAGAACCTGGTCGTAGAGTGAGAACGACTCGGGGATGGAGGCGTCCTCGGTCAGCCCGAGCTCGGCCAGGCGCGCGTAGGAGGCCAACCGGAGGTTCCGTTCGACGGTCCTCAGCTGGTCGGCGGAGGTCTTCCCCGCCCAGTACGATTCGACGGCGCGCTTGAGTTCCCGTGAGGGGCCGATTCGCGGGTAGCCGAGGATCGTAGCCGAGGGGAAGGGTGTCGATGTCATGTGGATTCTCCAGGGTGTCGGTTGTGTCGGTGAAGGGCCCGCGCCCACCGGAGCCGGCTTGCGGTCGGGCAGTCACGCCGCGGGGTCGAACAGTCCGATGCGCGCGAGCAGGCCCAGGGACGGCCTGGCTTTGTTGTAGGTGTACAGGTGCAGTCCCGGGGCCCCCGAGTCGAGCACGGCCCGGGCGACCCGCGCAGTCGCCAGGATTCCGGCCTGCACGGCCGCCTCGGCGCCTTCGGCGTCGCGCAGCGTCTGCGAGAGAGCTTGGGGAGGATCGATGCCCGTCAACTCCGCCGTGCGCGAGAGCCGTCCGATGTCGGTGGGGACGAGCAGCCCGGCCAGGATCGGAATGGTCACGCCCGCCCGTTTGGCGTCGTCGACGAAGGAGATGTAGACCTCGGGGTCCCAGAACAGCTGGGTGATGGCGAAATTCGCGCCTGCGGCCTGCTTGAGCAGCAGGCGTTCGACCTCTTGGGCGGGACTGGTCCCGGCTGCCGGATTACCGGAGGGGAAAGCGGCCACTGCGATCGTCAGGGGGTTGACTGCGGCCCTCAGCGCCGCCGAGGCGTGGCGGGCGCATCGCCTGGTTTCCACGCTGCGTATGAGCGCCACGAGTTCCGTGGCGGAGGACACGCCGCCGGGGGGAGGGGACCAGTCGGGGTCGTCGATCGGGGGGTCCCCGCGAAGCGCGAGGAACGTCCGCACGTCGGCGTCGAGGTAGTCCTCGATGACGGCCTCCACCGTGCTGACCGACGTGTTGACGCAAGTCAGGTGGGCGATGGGGCTGACGGGGGTGTCGCGACACAGCCGCGTGACGATGTCGCGCGCGCTGAAGCGGTCCTTGCCCGCCGCTCCGTACGTGACGGAGATGAAGTCGGGACGGGCGGGACGCAGTTCGTCGATCGTCCGCCAGAATCCGACCACCCTCTCAGGGCGCCGTGGAGGCATGACTTCGAAGGAGACGGTCTGGGTTCGCCGGGCGGGAGGGGAGTCGGCGCTTCGCGGAGGCTGCGAGTCCGCGGAGGGGGAGGGAGATCCGAGTTGAGACGAAAAGGGCACCATTGCGAGTCCTAGAGTGAGGGCTGCGGATCGCGCAGCGTCAATGACCTGGGGAGCTCATCTAGGCATTCGCGCGCGTGCGCCCTCACGCTTGGACGGATTCATTGCGCGCTTGATCGTCATGGCTCCAGTATGCACGACGGCCCGGCGATGGACGGACTCGCCCGGATAGTGAGATGGGCGCCGGGCGGAAAGACGCCGGGGCGGCGCATCGGCCGCCCCGGCGTGAGATCGATCGCGATCAGAGGCCGGACGTCAGCAGCCTCTGGAGGGTCGGCCAGATCGAATCGCCGCCGCTGCCTTGCAGGGGCTGGACGGCGTCTCTGTGGAAGTACCACCAGAAGTATCCGCCGGTGTAGCGTCCGCCGACCTTCTGCGCCAGATCCGAGTGCATGCCGTAGTAGTAGTTGGCGATCCTCTCCTTCTCCGACTTGTTCGGCGTGTCGCTCAAACCGTCGCTCGTGTCCTGGGCGCCGACCTCGCCGATGCCGAGCTGAGCTTTGGGGAAGATCTCGCCGAGCTTGCCGAGGGTCTGGGACAGGTCGCTCGAACTGGGGCGCTGGTGGGGGTCGCATGCGGTCTCGTAGACCGAGAGGAAGAGGTAGTCGACGTTCTTGAGCTTGGCGGGCATGGCCTGGGCGTAGGGGAGGGTCGCCTCCCACGAGTTCTGGTAGCAGTCCGAGCCCGACCAGTAGTTGAGGGTGATCGCCGTGCGCCCGCCCTTCGAGCTGATCGCATCGTAGGCGGCCTGCGCCTTGGCGTTGATCTCCCCGGGGGAGGAGCCGGCCCAGTCGCCGTTCAATTCGTTGCCGACCTCCCACAGGTCCACTTTGTCCCCGAACTTCGCCATGGCCTGCGCAGCGCGACTGCGGACGTCGGCGACGCTCTTCTGCGCCATCTCCTGGGAGTCGACGACCTGGACCATGACGTAGGCGTGGGGATGCAGGGCCTCGACGGCCTTGCCGTAGTTGTCGAGGCTCTCGTCCGAGTCCATGACGACTCGGACGGTGAGCTTCTGCGAGCTGGATTTGATGAGGTTGAGGGACTGGTTGAGGTTCTCGATCGAGTCGAGGGTAATCCCCCGAAGCGGTTTCGGCAGGTCGGGCGACGAGTTGGCCATCGCGCCTCCCTTCTTCTCGTTGGGGCGAGTGGCGACGAGGGTGGTGGGTGAGCTCATCGTCGCGGCCGAAGCCGATTTCGACCTCGAGGCCCCTGAAGTTGTGGACTTAGACGATTCGACGCCTTGCCGGCCCTCTCGGGCCGCACTCTTGGAGGGGCCTGACCTATGACCCCAGAAAACGAAAGCGCACGCTATAGCGGTCATGAAGGACATAAAGCATGCGATTAGTGGGATTATCTTTCTCTTGCCGTCCATACTCGACATTATTCCATGCCTCCGATGTCGTGTCGATCGAAAAATGGCATCATTTTACAGAACCTACGCCCTATGCGAAATCGGTTGCCCCGTGGGGGAGAACGATGTTATGGAAGCAGCCGTGCTATGCAGTGGAGCGGTCAGAGGAGGCGCGTCGAGACGCGGAAAAAGGGGGCCCGAAGGCCCCCTCGTCGATTTAAGCCGCAAGCTCGGTGGCGTGCAGCGCGTCCCAGGCTTCCTGGGCGGCTTGCAAACGGTAAGCCGCCCGCTCGGCGCGCGAGGCCGAAGCGGATCCATCGAGCGAAGCGAACTCGGCGCGAGCTGATTCGAGCTCGGCGGCAGCGCGGCTGAGGAGCCGCGCGTCCTTCTCCTCATTCATGTCTTCTCCTCGTGACTACAGAGCCGTGCTCCTTTTCTTCTCTACACATCCGGACCGCCGCCCAGGTGGCGCGGGACCCTTCCCACGCTCGCCGACGGGGTCTTTCGCGGGTTCGGCTGCATATGCCAATACGAAATATGTAGGGAAGCTATGGTACGCCCGATCGCATTTCGATTCAAGAGGAACTCGAGAATTCATGTGTGGTTCCCGTCATGTTCGCGGATCGCGCCGGCGCGCCGGGAGCCGACCGAGGGCGCAGGCGCCGTTGAGCGCAAAGCGAACGCTCGGGGGGACGGCCGGATCGGACGCGGGCGAGGCGGGTAGTAGTATTGCTGGGTCGAACCACCGGAGGCCTTCGCAGGGAATTCCGGACACTTTCGCAGGAGACTAGGCATGGCGGGCAGGCCATGCGGGATGGAGCACATGCACATCATCAGGTTTCTGGGCAAGCGCGAGTACGGCCTGGGCGCGACCGCCCTGGCCTTCATCGTGCTTCAGGTCTACCTCGACCTCAAGCTCCCCGACTACATGCAGACCATAACGACCCTCATCGTGACCCCGGGAACGGCGATGGGCAGGGTCCTCGGCGAGGGCGCCCTCATGCTCGGATGCGCTCTGGGCTCCATGCTGGCCACGGTGGTCACCGGATACTGCATGGCGGTCATCGGAACGTCCATGGCGCAGCGGATGCGCGCGGGCGTCTTCGACGCCACCCTCGATTTCTCCATGGCGGAGATCGGCGAGTTCTCCACGCCGAGCCTCATCACCCGCTCGACCAACGACGTCACCCAGATCCAGATGTTCATCGTCATGGCCGTCCAACTGCTCGTCAGGTCCCCGATCGTCGCCGTGTGGGCGATCCTCAAGATCTCGGACGCCAATATGACCTGGACCCTCGCGACGGGAGCGGCCGTCGCCGTCCTCTTGACCGTCCTCGGCGTGATCGCCGTCCTCGTCACGCCGAGGATGATGCGGATGCAGCGCATCACCGACGACCTCAACCGCGTCACCCGCGAGCATCTGTCGGGCCTGCGCGTCATCCGGGCCTACAACTCCCAGGGATTCCACGGGCGGCGGTTCGAAGCCGCCAACGCCGAGCTGACGGGCGCGAACACGTTCGTCAACAACGCCTTCGCCTTCCTCATGCCCTCCCTGACGGCGATCATGTCCGGCCTGTCCCTGGCGATCTACGTTCTGGGCGCCGTCATGATCGACGCCGCCACCGGGGCCGAGCGCCTGACGCTCTTCTCGCAGATGATCGTCTTCTCCGCGTACGCCCTGCAGATCGTCGGCGCGTTCATGATGCTGGCCTTCGTCTTCATCTTCATGCCCAGGGCGCGCGTGGCCTGGCGGCGCATCCGGGAGGTCCTGTCGACCGAGCCCGGCATCGCCGACGGCGCCGCCAGGGTGGGGCGCTCCAGGGCGTCGGGCGAAGTCGAGTTCCGGAATGTCTCCTTCCGGTATCCCGACGCCGAGGACGACGCCCTGAAGGACGTCTCCTTCACCGCCCGTCCGGGCCAGACCGTGGCCATCATCGGTTCGACGGGCTCGGGCAAGTCCTCGATCGTCAACCTCGTCCCGCGCTTCTACGACGTGCGCGAAGGCCAGGTCCTCGTCGACGGACGGGACGTGCGCGAATGGGAGCAGAAGGCGCTGCGCGACCGGATCTCCTTCGTCCCCCAGAGGGCTACCCTCTTCTCGGGGACGATCGCCTCGAACATCGACTTCGGCCGCGGCGCGCGGGAGGTGACCCCCCGGGACGTCGTCGAGGCGGCGGAGGCCGCCAGCGCCGTCGAGTTCATCGCCGCCAGGGAGGGCCGCTACGCCTCGGCGGTCGCGCAAGGGGGATCGAATTTCTCCGGGGGGCAGAAGCAGAGGCTGGCCATAGCACGAGCGGTGGCGCGCGGCGGGGGCGTCATGATCTTCGACGATTCCTTCTCCGCCCTGGACTACAAGACCGATCGGGACGTCCGCGCCGCCCTGCGCCGGACGGCCGCCGACGCGACGGTCATCATCGTCGCCCAGAGGATCGGGACCGTGCGCGGGGCCGACCGCATCCTCGTGGTCGACCGGGGGAGGATCGTCGGAGCGGGAACCCACTCCGAGCTCCTCGAGACGTGTTCCGTGTACAGGGAGATCGCCCTGTCGCAGTTGAGCGAAGAGGAGCTGGCATGAGCGGGCAGGAGAGGGGCGTCCGCGCCCGGGAGGCCGCGGGGGGAGCCGGCGGGGACGGCGGCGCGCAGGACGCGCGGCGCCGGGATCTGGAATCCGTCGAGCGCGGACTGGCCGCCGCGATCTCCAGCCGCGAGGAGGGGCTCGCCTCCGCCGGCAACGTCCACAGCGGCCGCAACGACCCGGGCGGCGGCGGGGGCGCCGTCAACCGCCGGACGGTCGGCGCGATGGTGCCGACCGTCCGCAGGCTCCTGGCCTTCGCCCGGCCGGTGCGCTCCCTCATCCTCCTGGCCGTTCTCCTCGCCGCAGCGGGTTCCGTGATGACGGTCATCGCCCCCCGCTTCCTGTCGGACATCACCGACGAGATCCAGGCGGGCCTCTCGGGCTCCGTCGACATGGCCGAAGTGCGCCGGCTGATGGCCGTCTCCATCGCGATCCTCCTCGGCTCGCTGGCCTTAAGCGCCCTGGAGGGCGTGATCATGGTGCGGGCGACGCAGCGCACGGCCCAGGGGATGCGCTCGCAGATCGACCGGAAGATCGACAGGATGCCGCTGGCCTACTTCGACCGGCACCCCCTGGGCGACACGCTCTCGCGCGTGTCCAACGACGTCGACACGCTCTCCCAGACGCTCAACAACTCGGTGGCCTCGATCATCACCGGGCTGGTGACGATCGTCGGATCGGCCGTCATGATGTTCGTGACCGAATGGCGCATGGCGCTGGCGGGCATAGGCGCGGCGCTCGTCGGCGTCGTCCTCTCCGGCGCGCTCATGGGCAGGAGCCAGAGGTTCTTCGTCGCCCAGCAGCGTCAGCTCGGCGCGCTCAACGGCCACATCGAGGAGTCCTTCTCCGGCCACGCCGTCATCCGCGCCTTCAACGCCGAGGCGTCCGCGCGCGAGGAATTCCACCGGCGCAACGACGCCCTCTTCGCCAGCGCCTGGAAGGCGCAGTTCCTGTCGGGGCTCATGTGGCCGTTCATGGTCTTCATCGGCAACTTCGGCTACGTGGTCGTCTGCGTGGTCGGAGCGGTCCTCGTGCTCGACGGTGCCGTCTCGGTGGGTGTGATCGTGGCCTTCATGGTCTACATCCGCATCTTCACCAACCCCCTCGGGCAGATCGCCGAGGCCGCCACGAGCTTCCAGAGCGCCGCGGCGGCCGGGCACAGGGTCTTCGAACTGCTCGACGAGGAGGAGATGGACGACGAGTCGGCCAAGGCCGCCGGCGTGCCGGCCGTCGCGGGGAAAGTGGAGTTCGACCACGTGCGATTCGGGTACGAGGACGGCGAGGAGGTCATCCACGACTTCTCCGCCACGGTCCGTCCGGGGCAGAAGGTCGCCATCGTCGGGCCCACGGGGGCCGGAAAGACGACCATGGTCAACCTCCTCATGCGCTTCTACGAGCTCTGGGGAGGCCAGATCCGCATCGACGGCGTCCCGACGACCGACCTCCGCCGCGAGGACCTCGACTCGCTGTTCTCGATGGTGCTCCAGGACACCTGGCTCTTCGAGGGGAGCCTGCGCGAGAACCTCGTCTACCAGAAGGAGGGCGTGACCCCCGAGCGCCTCGCCGAGGTCGTCGAAGACGTCGGCCTGACGGAGCTGGCCGCCCAGCTGCCGAAGGGATACGACACGGTCCTCTCCGAGCAGACGGCGCTCTCCGCCGGGCAGAGGCAGCTCGTCACGATCGCCCGCGCGATGATCGCTGACAACCCCCTGCTCATCCTCGACGAGGCCACGTCCTCGATCGACACCCGCACCGAGCAGCTCATCCAGGACGCACTGGACGCGCTCACGCGGGGCCGGACGTCCTTCGTCATCGCCCACCGGCTCTCGACGATCCGCAACGCCGACGTCATCTTCGTCATGCGCGACGGCGACATCGTCGAGACCGGCAGCCACGAGGAGCTCCTCGCCCAGGGCGGCTTCTACGCCGAGCTCTACAACTCGCAGTTCGACCAGGCGACCTGAGGGCCGCCCGGACGGCGGTTCGCCGGCCGGTCTACTCCCGGGCGAGGAGCCCGCGGGGGTTTCCCCGGTTCGCCCGCAGCGCCGCCGAGACGTTGACGGCCGCCGCTGCGGCGAAACCGCCTGCGACGACGGCCGCGAGCGGGGGCCAGACCAGGGAGCCCTCAGCGGGCAGTCCCGTGGCCGACAGGGCGCGGGCCGTCATCGTCGAGACGAGGAGGGTGAAGCCCGTCGAGAGCAGGAACACGGTGGCGGAGGTGAGCGCCGCCTCTCCCACCGCGGCGCCCAGCACGGTCCTCCGGCTCGCCCCGGCCACGCGCAGCGAGGCGAAGTCCGCGATCCGCTGGCGGCGCGACAGCAGCATCTGGCACGCCGTTCCGACGAGCCCGATCGCCACCGGCGGAGTCAGGCAGATCACCGTGTCGACGGTGTTGAGCCGCTCGGCCTGACCGCTGGCGTCGATCGCTCGCTGCCACGTGCCGATCATCCCGGTGAACAGACCGGCCACACCCGCACCCGCGAAGAAGGGGAGGGCGGCGCGCGTCGTGCGCTTCGGATACGCCGAGCTCTGGCGGCAGGCCGCGAACCACGCGGGACTGGCCGTCGCGGGCACGGCACGGCCGAGGAGAGCGTTGACGCGGGGGAAGACCCAGGGGGCTCCGGCGGCCACGGCGCCGACGGCCAGGACCCCGGACCCCAGGATGGCGTTGAAGGCGGAGTCGATCGCGGCGCCCGGTTTCGCGGCGAACGCGGAGGAGCCCGTGGAGACCGCGCCCGCGGCCAGCGCGAGCGCCAGCGCTGCGCGCGTCCTGCGATGGCCGCCTGGCTCCGGAACGGCCTCGCGCAGGGTCGGCCCGGGGAGCACGCGCGAGGCAGCGACGGCGGGACGCACGGCTCCAAGGGTGCCCGTGAAAAAGACGGCGCCTAAGGTCGCGCCCATGGCCGCGGGGTCGACCGGGACGTCGATCCCGCTGAGCCCGGCCGCCTCGAGGATCATGCCGACCGTCGCAGGCAGCAGGGGGATCGAGGCCGCGGTACCCAGGGCGCCCGCCGCCAGAGCGGAGGCGGAGAGCATCCCGATCACCACGCCCCCGCTCTGGCGCGGGCTCGCCCCCGCCAGACGCCACTGGACGATGCGTCCCGCCATGTTCCCGACGGTGCCGGCGCCCAGGCCGCCCAGGACCACGATCGCCGGGACGACGGTGAAGGACATGACCATGCAGGCCAACGCGACGTCGTCGGCCACGGCGTAGTCGGGGTGCGCGGCGCGCCAGGCCTCGCCCTGCGATCCGATCGTCATGGAGAGGAACGTCATGCAGGGATGGAGGAAGGCGGCCGTGGTCGCGACGACGATTCCCGGGCCGAGCATGGACCACGGATCGCTTCTCAGCTCGCGACGGCTCAGGGAGAGGAGGCTGCGCATTCTACGCATTCCGGCCGGCCTCCTCGGCGGCGGCCAGAACGTCGCCGGGAGCCGGACTGGTGAGCCGCCGCCTGATGAGGCCGTCCCGCATCACCAGCACGACGTCGGCCATGCAGGCCGCCGCGATGTCGTGCGTGACCATGACCACGCTCCGATCCGCCCCCGGGTATCCGCGGAGGACCTCGAGCACGGCCCGGGAGGAACGGGAGTCCAGGGCGCCGGTCGGTTCGTCGGCGAAGACGACCTCGGGCCGCTGATAGAGGACCCGGGCGAGGGCGACGCGCAGCCGCTGGCCGGCGGAGAGCTTGGCGGGCAGCGCGCCGGCGCGCTCGCGGACGCCGAGTCCGGCCAGGATGGAAGCCGCCCGCGATGCGTCGACGCGCCTTCCGCGGAGCCTGTCCGGCAGCAGCACGTTCTCCTCGGCCGTCAGCGATTCGACGAGGTTGGAGCTCTGGAAGACGAAGCCGATCCTCGTGCGGTAGAGCTCGGCCAGCTTGGAGGACGGCATCGAGGCCATGTCCGCGCCGAAGCCCCGGAGTCTGCCGCCGTCGGGCCTGTCGAGGCCCGACAGGCAGTACAGGAGGCTGGTCTTCCCGCATCCCGAGGGCCCGACGACGGCCAGCATCGTGCCCCGTGGAATCGTCACGTCGATGCCGCGCAGCACCTCGACCCGGTCGCCCGTCCGCGGCGATCCGAAGGATCTGGTCAGCCCTTCCGCCGCGATGAGCGGCTGATGCGATGGTGTCATGGCCGCCAGTCTCCCCGGTCGCCGACGCGGTGCGCATCCGGGTTCGCCCTCGCGGATCTGAGGGATAACCCTCGTCTTCCGGCGCCTGTGAGACGGCAGGCGGCGCCGCCTGGGATGATGGATTCGTGGAAGAGGAACGCGTCGGGCCCTTCGCCCCGCTGCGCAGGCCGCCGCAGCGCCTTCTGGCCAGCGCCCTGCCGTGGCTCGCCGTCCTCTACCTTGTCACGAGTCTGCTCCTGGCGGCGGCGTCCTTCGCGTGCCTCATCGCCTTCCCCCTGATCCCGCTGTGGGGGCGCGTCCTCGGCTGGGTCGAGGAGTGGAGGGCGCGTGCCCTCCTGCCGGAGGGCCGCGACGAGCCGCCGCCGGGCTGGCGCGACGCGAAGCGGTGGATGTGGCGCGTGCTCACCTGGAGGCAGACCGCCCTCGTCCTCGTGAACGCCTCGGCGGGTTTCCTCGTGTTCTTCCTGATCACGGCGGCGTTGACCGCATTCGTCTGCTCCCTTCGGCTGGCCGCCGGCCTGGGCGTGCGGATCGGCGGCGAGAGGATCGTCCTGGCCGGACCGCATCCGGCGTGGGCGACGATCGCTTTGTCCCTTCTGGCCGTCGCCTGCAACGTCCTCCTCGTCTACGCGCTCGTCGCCTGCGCCCTGGCCCAGGCGTGGGTCTCCCGGGGTCTCTTCCGGGCCGACACCGAGGCCATGGAACGGCAGATCACCCTGCTGTCCCAGCGGAACCTCGGGCTGGTCGAGGCCTTCGAGGCCGAACGCCAGCGGATCGAACGCGAATTGCACGACGGGGCCCAGCAGCACCTGGCCAGCGCGGCCATACAGCTCGGCCTGGCCCAGGCCGGCCTGGCCGGCCGATCGGCCGCCGACGGGCATCTGGAGGCCGCGCACGGCGAGGTGGAGGCGGCCTCGGCCGCCATGCGCCGCGCCCTGGCCGGGCTGCGCCCGCGCACGCTCCTGGAGAGGGGACTGGGCGCCGACATCTCGGAGATGGCGGCGGGCGCGCCGATCTCCGTGAGCGTGCGCTACGACGTCCCCGGCCGCCTCGATCCCGCCGTCGAGGCGAGCCTCCACTTCGTCGTCAGCGAGTTCCTGGCGAACGCGTACCGGCACGCCGGGGCCTCCTCGGCCCGAGTGTCCTTCGACTACGCCGGAGGCCTCCTCTCCGTCGACATGAGCGACGACGGCGTGGGCGGCGCGGACCCGCGCGGCGGGACCGGGATCGTGGGGATGGCGAACCGCATCAGGCTCATGGGCGGGCAGATGAGCCTGGACAGCCCTCCGGGAGGGCCCACGCGGCTGCGCGCGTCGTGCCCCGCGCCGCTCGCAGCGGAAGAGGACCGTGCCTCCGGCCGTGGGCACCCGCCGCTCGCAGCCGCCCGGCCGGAGAGGGGAGGGGAGTAGCCGTGCGCATCGCCGTGGCCGAGGACGTCGTCCTCATGAGGCAGGGGATCGTCGCCGTGCTGGCCGGCGGCGGCCACGAGGTGGTCTGGCAGACCGGGACGGCCTCGGACGTCCTGTCGAGGTTCCGCCAGGCCGAGCCCGACGTCCTCGTCACGGACGTGAGGATGCCGCCCGGGCACTCCGACGACGGCCTGCGCGCCGCGCTCGGCGTGCGCGAGGAGTTCCCGGACGCCGGCATACTCGTGCTCTCCCAGTACGTCGGCAACGAATACGCGCGCCGGCTGCTCGCCGGCGCCCACGGCAACTCCGGCGGAACCGGCTATCTCCTCAAGGAGAGCGTCGGGCGGATCTCGCAGTTCCTCTGCGCCGTCGAGGAGGTCGGGGCCGGGGGAGTGAGCATCGACCCCCGGGTGGTCACCGAGCTCTTCGCTCGCCCCGCGGCCTCGCCCCTGGACGAGCTGAGCCCCCGGCACCGCGAAGTCCTCGAGCTCGTCGCCCAGGGGAGGACCAACGCCCAGATCGCCCGGGAGCTCTACGTGTCCCGCGCGACCCTCGAGCGGCTCGTCTCGCAGATCTTCGTCTCCCTCGGGCTCTCCGAGCAGGACGGCAACAGGCGAGTGCTGGCCGTCCTCGAATACCTCAGGAGTCCGGCTCGCTGACCGGCCGCGAAGCCTGCGTCACAGGCGGCTCTCGATTCCGGTGGCGGGCGCGCCGACGCGCTCGTAGGCGCCGATGCGGTATCGCAGGCCCGACGCGGAGACGCACCAGCCGGCAGGCGGACGGAGCGACGCGCACCGCCACCGGTCGTCGATCGCGGGGGCGAAGGCGTCGGGCCGCGCGACCTGGACGTCCACCTCTGTGACGACGAGGACCCCGGCCAGGGGCATGGCCGCCTCGTAGACGCCGGCGCCTCCGATGATCCACGCCTCGCCGTCGCCCGCGCACGCCGCCACGGCCTCCTCGACGGAGGGATGCGTCTCGGCTCCGGCGCCCACGTCGCCGGAGCGGCTCACGACGACGTTCCGGCGCCCCGGCAGGGGCCGGAAGCGGGCTGGAAGCGACTGCCAGGTTCGGCGTCCCATGATGACGGGTCGGCCGGTCGTCACCCGCCTGAAGTGGGAGAGGTCCTCGGGAAGGTCCCAGGGAAGGGCGCCGTCCGCGCCGATGGCCCGAGCGTGCCCCTGAGCCCATATCATCCCCACGAGCGGCGCCCCGAGCGCCGACGGGCCGCGCGGCGTCACACCGCCACCGGGGCCTGGATCGCGGGGTGGTGCCGGTACCCCTCGGAGGCGTCGATGTCCTCCATGGAGTACTCGAAGAGGGAGGGGGCCTTCCTCAAGCGAAGCCTCGGGAAGGGATAGGGCTCGCGGGCGAGCTGCTCGCGGACCTGGTCCACGTGGTTCGCGTAGATGTGGCAGTCTCCGCCGGTCCAGACGAACTCGCCTGGACGCAGGTCCGTCTGCTGGGCGAGCATGTGCGTCAGCAGCGCGTAGGAGGCGATGTTGAAGGGAACCCCCAGGAAGAGGTCGGCGCTGCGCTGGTAGAGCTGACATGACAGCTTCCCGTCCGCCACGTAGAACTGGAAGAGCGCGTGGCAGGGGGCCAGCGCCATGGCGTCGATGTCGGCTGGATTCCAGGCGGAGACGACGATCCGCCTGGAATCCGGTTCTTCGCGCAGTTGACGCAGCACCGCGGCGATCTGGTCGATGTGGCCTCCGTCGGGCCTGGGCCAGCTGCGCCATTGGTAGCCGTAGACCGGGCCGAGATCGCCCGAGCCGTCCGCCCACTCGTCCCAGATGGAGATGCCGCGCTCCTGGAGCCACCGCACGTTGGTGTCACCCGAGAGGAACCACAGAAGCTCGCCTTTGACGGGCTTCATCGCGACGAACTTCGTGGTGATCCTCGGGAAGCCTTCGGCCAAGTCGAAGCGGATCTGGCGGCCGAACGCCGAGATCGTCCCCGTCCCGGTGCGGTCGGCCTTCCGCGTCCCGTGCTCCAGGACGTCGGCGAGCAGATCCTCGTAGGCCCGGTTGATCATGCGGTCATTCGCCGGCGACGACGGCGTTGACGAGGGAGGCGTCCTTGGCCAGGAGCCGGTCGACCCTGCCCGCCGCCTTCTTCTCGACCGTGCCGCCGATGAGCGGGATCTTCACATTGAGGTCCGCCTCCAGCGTGGCGGTGGTCGTCTCGCCGGCACCCTCGAGCGTCAGGCGCGCGGAGACGTCGACGGGCACGCCGTGGGGATCGACCGTGTAGGTGACGGTCTCGCCCGCCGCCTTCGTGGTGATCGTCGCCTTGGCTCCGTTGCGCGCGAACTTCCTGGCCTTCGAGGGGAGCCTGTCCGCCGGGACGGTCACCGTCGTGACCGCCGTCGAGCCGTCGACCTCGTGCGTGTAGTCGTCGACCTTGGCCAGAGCCGCGCGCTTGGCGGCCAGCTCCGGGGAGAGGAGGGCGGCGATGACCTGGTCGGGAGTTGCGTCGAACGTAAGGGTGCTAGTGATTTTCATGCCCCTATTGTGCACGATCGGCCCCGGGCGCGCATCGCCGCCCGCTGTGCGCCCGGCCCCGCTGTGCGTGGAGGACGGCGCAGGACGTATCCTTGGCCTGTGCCCTCCCTGACGAACATCCTCGGCCGAGCCTCCGTGCTCAGCGCGCCGGACAAAGAATGGCTTCACCAGCTCGTGGGCGACTGGCAGACGGTCTCGGACGTCTCCTTCTCCGACCTCCTCCTGGCGGTGCCCAACGACGACGGCCGGGTCACCTTCGCCGCCCATTGCCGCCCCGCCACGGCCACCACGCTCTTCGACGAGGACGTCGTCGGCTGCGAATCCACCCCCGACTTCCAGAAGGCCGCCTGGGCCACCCTGACCGACGGCGTCGAGCGCACGGTCAGCCAGTCGGCCTTCAGCCTCGTCCTCAACCCGGTCCGCCGGGGCGAGGCGATCATCGCCGTCGTCGCCGTCGCCAAGGCGCACGCGCGCAACGTCGTCCCCTCGCAGATCCAGTCGGACTACTCGGAGATCTCCCGGGCGCTCGTCCACATGATGGCCACCGGGGAGTTCCCCTTCGACGGTCGTCCGACCGGCTACCGTCACGGGACTCCCCGCCTGACCGACGGCTTCGTGCAGATCGACCCCGACGGCGTCGTCCTGTACGCCAGTCCGAACGCGATCTCCAACTACCACCGCCTGGGCATCCCCGGAAGGCTCGTGGGCAAGGTCCTGGCCGAGGAGATCACCGAGACGATCGAAGACTACTCCGTGGTGGACGAAACCCTGCCGGTCGTCGTCATGGCCAAGGCGCCGTGGCTGACGGAGCTGGAGTCCCACGGGGCGATCCTGTCCCTGAAGGCCGTGCCGTTGCGGGATCGGGGGAGGCATCTGGGAGGGATCGTCATGTGCCGGGACGTCACGGAGCTGCGCAGGCGCGAACAGGAGCTCGTCAGCAAGGACGCGACGATCCGCGAAGTCAACCACCGGGTCAAGAACAACCTCCAGACGGTCTCGGCCCTGCTGAGGATGCAGTCCAGGCGCGCCGCCAACGACGAGACGCGCGCCGCCCTGGAGAACGCCCAGAGGCGCGTGGCGACGATCGCACTGGTCCACCAGACCCTCTCGGAGACGATCGACGAACACGTCGACTTCAACGAGGTCTTCGGCCCGCTGCTCGGCCTGACGCGCGAGATCACCGCGACGGGGGTGACGGTCACGTCCCACCTGTCCGGCGACTTCGGGCGGATAGGCGCGAACAAGTCGACCTCTTTGGCCATAGTGCTCAACGAGCTCGTGTCCAACGCGGTCGAGCACGGGCTGGCCGACGGAGGGCACATCGAGGTGACGGCCAGTCGGGACGGAGACTTGCTCAGCGTGGACATCGAGGACGACGGCCGGGGCCTGGGAGCCCAGGGACCCGGTAGAGGGCTGGGCACGAAGATCGTGCGGACGCTCGTCGAAAGCGAACTGCGAGGCTCCATCCGCTGGAGCGGACGGGACCAGGGCGGCACCCGGGTCCGCCTCACCGTCGATGTGGGGGACTAGACGCGGCCGGCCCGGCATCCTGCCCAGAGCCCGCCTGCGGTCCCCGCGCCGGCTCACGCCATGCTCGAACGGCGTGCGCGCGCCGTCCTCCGCTTGAGCGAGCGGCGTTCCTCTTCGGACAGACCACCCCATACGCCCGCGTCCTGGCCGGTGTCGAGCGCCCATTTGAGGCAGATGTCGGACACCTCGCAGCGGTTGCAGACGCGTTTGGCCTGCTCGACCTGTGCGAGCGCGGGACCGGAGTTCCCGATGGGGAAGAAGAGTTCCGGGTCCTCAGTCAGGCAGGCCGCCCTGTGACGCCAATCCATAGTGTGTTTCTCCTTTGTATGCGTGCGCGCCCGTCGGTTGCGTGATACGTGCAGTATTAAAGGTTCGCAGGTTTGGCGCCCCCCGTAAAGACCCCCCAGCATGATTTTCACTTGGCGTGCGTCACAGTCTCAGGAAGTTACCGTCGCGAAAGGACGTCGAACGTCGTTCCATCCAGGACTTCGCCGGCACCGCCGTCAATCCGACGGTCACCAGGAACTCCAGTCCGATGACGATGGAGATCGAGAGCCACGGCACGGAAATGAAAATTCCGGTGTCCACGCCCGAGAACAGAGCCCTGGTCGTCAGCACGGAGCCGACCACCCCGAAGACGAGCCCCAGCGCCATCCCGACCGAGCCCAAGGCGGCCTGCTCGATCGTCAGGGCGTTGCGCAGGCTGTGCCGCGTCTGGCCGAGGGACCTCAAGACGGCGGTCTCCCGCCGGCGTTCGACGAGGGCCAGGGCGATCGGGCTCGTCACGCCCGCGGCGGCGATGAGCGTCGCTACGACGAGGTGGGCGCTGAAGACCCCCGTGACCCTGGCGACCGCCGTCCGATAGGCGCGGTGCTGTCTGAGCATCCACGAGGTGACCACGGGCGGGTGTGCGCCGCTGACGGCGTTGACCCCGGTGGCGACGCCGGTCGCGATCTGAGTGCTCGAACCCGCTGAGTCCGCGACCGAAGCCCACAGGGTGGTCGGCGGGCCGGTGCTCGAGATGCGCTTGAGATCCGCCAGCGCCATGGTGGGCTTGGCGACCTTCCCGTAGCGCACCTCGAGCCGGATGCTGCGGCCGTTGTTGCCCACCGCGGAGGCCGAGCCGACTGTGCGCCCGCCGTTCTCGGGCAGTAGCAGCCTGCCCTCGCGCAGCTTCGCGGGGCCCGAGCGCGCGGACACGACGGTGCGGGCGACGGAGGGGTCGAAGGCCTCGACGGTCGTCGACTCGTATCCGGCCACGCTCGTCTTGACCTTCGTCTCGTAGATGGGGAGCACCCCCGAGACGCCGCGGGCGGCGGCGACGGAGGCCTGCTGCTCGGGGGAGATTCCCATGCCCAGGCCTTCGGAGTCGAAGGCCTGGTAGACGTTGATGTCGTGGGAGTGGCCCGCGTCGAGGTTGGCCAGGAGGGTCTCGCGGGCGCTGGACGCGCCCGCCGCGGCCCCGGTCAGCAGCCATGTCGTGATGAACAGCGCCGATATCGCCGCCCCGGAGCGGCGGGGGGACCGCTTGATGTTCTCCGCCGCGAATTCGGCGTCGACGCGCCTGTCCTGCGGCGCCAAGGCGCGGACCGCCCTGGCCACGGGCGCGGCCGTCGCCCCGGAGAGGAACGGGCTGAGCAGGACGGAGCTCGCGATGAGCAGGGTGCCCCCCACGCCGATGCCCCAGATCCCCGGCTCCGTGCCGAGTCTCAGAGCGGAGACGGACTGCCCGAGGACGACCACGCACACGCCCAGGCCCATCACGACCGCTCCCGGGAGGAGCCGCCGGCGCAGCCCGGGGGCTCGTGGGTCGCCCGCAGGCTCCCCCTCGTCCAACGCGGCCAGCGGAGCGGTGTGCGTTGCGCGGTATCCGGGCCAGATCGCGCAGCCGAGTGTGATGAGGACGCCAGTCGCCAGCGCGAGCAGGGCGAAGGGAGGGTGGAGGGTGATGGACGAGGGGATCTCCCAGGCCTCTTCGGGGCCGCGGACGACCTTCGGGATGAACTCCGCCAGCGCCATCCCGATTCCCAGGCCGAGCGTGGCGGAGACCGTGCCCAGCAGCAGCGCCTCGCCGAGCACCATGGCCCAGATCTGGCGGACGGAGGCGCCCAGGCACCGCAGGGTGGCCAGGGAGCGCCGGCGCGTCAGCGCGAGGACTTGGAAGGTGTTCCAGATGACGACGCAGGTCAATGCGACCGCGAACAGCCCGAGCGCGAGCGTGGTCGTCTCCATGATGCTCGCCGAGTCGAGGAGGCGCTTGGCCCGGTCCTGGGCCATCGACGAGCGCGACTGGACGACGACGCCGGGCAGCGTGGAGACCTCGGAGAGCATCTGGGCGTCCGAGGCTCCGGCTGCGGCGGTGACGTACACCTTGTCGACGGCTTCGTTGGGGTTCTTGCCTTCGCGCACCAGCCACTGCCTGGACGTGGCGTCGGCGACGTATCCGGTCAGGCTCGTCCCCGTGGCGAGGGTCGAGCCTGAGCTCTCGTAGATCCCCGACACCACCATGGGAGGGGCGGAGAAACTCTGCTCCTCGGGTTGGTCTTTGCTTCGGTACTTGATCCCGACGGTCACCGTGTCGCCGATCTTCAGGCCGAGCGAGGAGGCGAGGGCCTGGGTGACGGCGATCTCGTTGGTCTGCAGGGGCATCCTGCCGTCGAGGAGCTTGTAGAACCCGAAGGCGGGGTCGGGGACGTTGAACGCCCGGAAGTCGACGGCCTTCGCCTCGTAGCGGATCCGGGCCTCGTGGCTCGACTGCCCGTAGGCCTCGCCCACGGTGGGCACCCGGGCGACTTCCGCCGCCAGGTTGCGGTTCGCGCTGGGTGCCTTCGGCGTGACGACGGCCGTGGCCTGCCCGTAGCCGCTTCCCGAGCTGGCGGTCGCGGCGTCGCGCCCGTAGCGCCCCAGCTCGAGGCTGACGACCGTGAAGGCCGTGGAGAGGACGATCGCCAGGAACGTCAGGATGTAGCGGGAGCGGTGCAGCCGGGCCGCCCGGACGAAGAGCTCGATCATTCGATCCCCACGCGGACGTCGAGCGCTTCCAGAGCGGTGAGGATGGACCGGGTGGTTGGATTCGAGACCTTGCCCGCCACGCGCCCGTCGGAGAGGAGGACGGTCTGCTCGGCGAAGGCCGCCGCGGCGACGTCGTGGCTGGCCATCACGACGGTCTGCCCGAACTCCCGAACGCAGATGCGCAGCAGTTCGAGCACCTCGGTGGACGTGGCCGAATCGAGGGAGCCCGTCGGCTCGTCGGCCAGAATGACCTCCGGGCGCCCCAGCAGCGCCCTGGCGATGGCGGCGCGCTGCTGCTGGCCCCCCGACAGCTGTTCGGGGGTCTTGGCCAGGAGGCCGCCCAGGCCCAGCGTCTCGACGATCCGCTCGAACCAGGGCCCCTCGGGCCGTCGGCGCCCGAGCCTGAGGGGCAGGAGGACGTTCTGCCTGACCGAGTAGTTCGGCAGCAGATTGAAGGACGGGAAGATGAACCCGACGTGGTCGCGGCGCATGCGGGTGAGCGCGTCGTCGCCGGCCGAGCTGAGGTCGAGATCGCCGATGACCACGGTGCCCGACGTCGCCCTCTCGAGCCCGGCGACGACGTGCATGAACGTCGACTTGCCCGAGCCCGAGGAGCCCATGATCGAGGTGAAGCGCCCCGAGGGCAGGGAGAGGGTCACGTCGTCGAGAGCGCGCACCGCCAGATCCCCGGCGCCGTACACCTTGGTCAGGTGGGAGGTCCTCAGGGCGTCGCTCACGAGACGTCGCCCGGCCGGACGAGCCCCGCCTCGTAGGCCAGGACGACGGCCTGGACCCTGTCGCGGGCGCCCAGCTTGTAGAAGATATGGCCGATGTGGGTCTTGATGGTCGCCTCGGCCACCGTCAGCGTCCCGGCGATCTCGCTGTTGGTCAGCCCCTGGGCGACGAGCCGCAGGACTTCGACCTCCCGCTCGGTCAGTCCGTCGAGGAGGTGCGGGTCGATCGCGCGTTGCGCCGTCGCCTCCCGAGCCAGCTTCTCCACGAGTTTCTTCGTCGAGGACGGCCCGATGACGGCGTCGCCGCGGTGGATCGTCCGGATCGCCTCGAGCATCTGGTCGGGCGGGGCGTCCTTGACGAGGAATCCCGAGGCCCCCGCCTGGACGGCGCCCATGATGTACTCCTCCTCTTCGAAGGTCGTCAGGATGAGGACTTTCGGGCTCACGCCGGTGGGCAGGGGATTGGAGGTGATCGCCGCCGTCGCCTCCAGCCCGTCCATGACGGGCATGCGGATGTCCATGAGGATCACGTCGACGGGGACCACGCCGAGCCTGTCGATCGCGATCCTCCCGTTGCTCGCCTCCATCACCACCTTCATGTCGTCCTGAGAGTCGATGACCATGGCGAAACCGGTCCGGACGAGGGCCTGGTCGTCCACGAGGCCGACCCGGATCTGGTCTGTGTCACTCATATGGGCTCCTTAAACTGTTGTCGGGATGGGGAATGGGAATGGAGGCGATGACCCGGAAGCCGCCGCTGGGACGCGGACCGGAGATGACGGTCCCGCCGAAGGCGGCGGCGCGCTCGGCCATGCCGACCAGGCCGTGCCCCTTTCCGTCGAAGGGGGCCGCGGCGCCGCGGCCGTCGTCGTCGACCTGGAGGATCAGCGCGGCGTCCGTGGTCTGGAGCAGTATCGTGATCTCCGCGTGGGGGCCGGCGTGCTTGAGCGAGTTGGTGAGGGCCTCCTGGCAGATGCGGTAGATGGCGTTTCCGACGCCGACCGGCAGCGGGCGCGTCTCGCCCGTTCGCACGAAGGAGACCGTGATCCCCGACTCGTGGACGGTGCGCACGAGCTCCTCCAGGTCGTGCTCGACGGGTTGGGGGAGCGTCGGCTGCTCGTTCCCCTCCGCGTCGCGCAGGACGCCGATGATCGATCGAATGTCCTTCAGGGCGTCGCGCGCCATGTCGGAGATGGTCGCCAGGGCGACGAGAGGGGCCTGCGGGTCCTTCTTCGCCGCGTAGCGCCCGCCGTCGGCCTGCGCGATGACGACCGAGAGCGTGTGCGCGACGATGTCGTGCATCTCCCTGGCGATGCGGGACCGTTCTTCCAGAACGGCCAGCTCGGCCTCGGTGTCGGCGCGGTGCTCGGCGTCGCGCGCCTGGACGATCAGCGAGTTCATCTCCTGGAATTGGGACCGCCGCGCCAGGGCGAGGCCGTAGACGGCCGCGAGAACCGCGCCTATGTAGGTGAAGCTGTTGGAGAAGGTGCTCCACGAAGTGGCGCCGTTCGGCACGGTCGCCTGGCTGGTGAGCGTGGGGATCGTCAGGAGGAAGTCGCCCAGCACGCTCGCGGCGGCGACGGTCCGGTGCGCCCAGACGGGGCCGTAGACGGTGACGGCGTACAGCGAGGCGAGCACCGCCACGTCGGCGGAAATGATATTCGACGGCTCGAGAAAATGCCTCCACCCGCTCGCCGTGAAAATGAGCACCGCCGACGGCACGGAGTGCGTCCGCCGGAACGCCATGGGGACGGAGTAGAGCAGGCCGATCACCACGTCGCTGAAGGACTCCAACGCCGGCGAAGCGGCTGAGTTCTCCGGATACAGGAGCGCTATCGGACCCCGATTGAGGAAATACAGCATGGCCACGAGAAAAGCGGCACCGACGTCAATGGGGCTTATTCCCCAAAGCGTTATATAGCTGCGCTGCCCCTGTGCCATAGGTACAAGGATACGGTCCCGCCGGTTCATATGCCTTCGTCAATTGTCCTTGGCGTGCGCCACAGGATACCGTTGAGAATTTCGTCTATCCAACAAGGGTGAGCTTGCTGTCGTCATGCGACCATTATTCCCCGGACTCCCGCGTTTCACAACGCACACACTCGGGCGCGGGCCGGTTCCGCTTCCCGGCGGATTTCCCCGACCTCCGACCTGTCACAATAGGGGGGTGACAAGTCAGACGCCGCCGAGCCCGGATGCGGCCCGCGAACGCAGGGACGAGATCGCGCCGCTCTTGGAGCGGGCGCAGAGGGCCTATCATTCGGGATCCGAGCCGATCCTCACCGACGAGCACTACGACCGGCTCGTCCACGAGCTGCGGGACATCGAATCCGCCTTCCCCCATCTGGCGGCCGGCGATTCGCCGGCCCAGCGCGTGGGAGCCCCGGCGGCGGCGGGCTTCGCGCCGGTGGACCATCTGGAGCGCCTCTACTCCCTTCAGGACGTCTTCTCCATCGACGACCTGCGCTCCTGGTATGAGGGCAACGCGGAGGGCCGGACGTGCACGGCCGAGACCAAGATCGACGGCCTCGCCCTCAACCTCCGCTACGAACGGGGCCGGCTGACGGTCGCCGCCACCCGCGGCGACGGGGTCACCGGAGAGGACGTCACGGACAACGCCCGAACGATCGACTCCATCCCCGAGCGGCTCGGCGGAGAGGGCGTCCCCGAGCTCGTGGAGGTGCGCGGCGAGGTCTTCTTCCCCCTCGATTCCTTCGCCGCCTTCAACGCCGCCCAGCGCGAGGCCGGCGCCAAGGAGTTCGCCAATCCGCGCAACGCCGCCGCCGGCTCGCTGCGGCAGAAGGACCCGCGGGTGACGGCCGCCAGGCCGCTGGACTTCGTCGCCCACGGCCTCGGCGCGCTCTCGGGGGCGCCCGAGCCGACCGGAGAGCGCCTGGCCACCCAGCGGGGGACGTACGAGGCCTTCCGGGAGTGGGGCCTGCCCGTCTCGCCCTACACGCGACTCGTCGAGACGTGGGAGGAGGTCGAAGCCTTCGTCGCGCGCTACGCCGACGCGCGCTACACGCTGGTCCACGGGGTCGACGGCGCGGTCTTCAAAATCGACTCGCGCGCCGAACAGGCCCGCCTGGGCAGCACCTCGCGGGTCCCTCGGTGGGCGGTCGCCTACAAGTACCCTCCCGAGGAGGTGGAGACCCGCCTGCTCGACATCGGCGTGCAGGTCGGCCGCACCGGCCGGGTCACTCCCTTCGCTGTCATGAAGCCCGTTCTCGTCGCCGGCTCGACGGTCGCCCAGGCCACCCTGCACAACCCCTCCGAGGTGGCGCGCAAGGGAGTGAAGATCGGGGACACGGTCGTCGTCCGGAAGGCCGGGGACATCATCCCCGAGGTCCTCGGCCCCGTCGATGCGCTGCGCGACGGGACCGAGCGGGACTGGCGCATGCCCGAGCGGTGCCCGTCGTGCGGTGCGCCGCTCGCCCCCGCCAAGGAGGGCGACGTCGACGTCCGCTGCCCCAACACCGCCTCGTGCCCGGCGCAGCTTGCTCAGCGCATCGCCTACATCGGCGGGCGCGGGGCTCTGGACGTCGAGGCGCTCGGCGACGAGACCGCTCTGTGGCTGACCGATCCCGACAGGCGCCGCCCCGACGCGCTCAGGGCCCTGCTCGAAGGCGGCACGCTCCTGGTCGAGGCGGAGGACGGGCGGACCAGGCGCATCGCGGCCGACCGCGCGTTCTTCGTCGAACGCGGCGTGACCGACTGGGACGGCGCCGTCATCGATTCGCGGGCGCTCATCCCCGCAGACGTTCAACGCGAACTCGGCGTCCCCGCCCCCCAGACGCCCGTCCTGTCGGGGGAGGCGGGCCTGTTCGACCTCACGGCGGACAAGGCGCGCGACGTGTGGATCTGGCAGGAAGTGCGCGCCGGCGGCGAACCGACGGGCGACTTCCGCTGCGTGCGCGCCGCCTGGACCAAGCCGAAGTGGAAGAAGGGGCCGGACGGGACGATGCGGATCGCCCGCCCCTCGGAGCCGGGCAAGACGCTCGTCAAGATGATCGGCGAGCTGGAGGCGGCCAAGTCCAAGGAACTGTGGCGCAAAATCGTCGCCCTGTCGATCAGGCACGTCGGCCCGGCCGCGGCGAAGGCCATCGCCGCGGCCTACGGCTCACTGGAGGGCGCGGCGACGGCCAGCCCCGAGGATCTGTCGGAGCTCGAGGGCGTCGGCCCGGTCATCGCCGACTCCTTCCTCACGTGGTTCGACGTGCCCTGGCACAGGCAGATCGTCGAGACGTGGGCCGCCGCGGGCGTGGACTTCGCCGAGGAACGCGAGGCCGCCGCGGTCCCCCAGACTCTCGCGGGCATGACCGTCGTGGCCACCGGCACGCTGTCGGGATACACCCGCCAGTCCGTCAAAGAGGCGATCGAGGCCCACGGAGGCAGCGCGACCGGGTCGGTGTCGAAGAGGACGAGCCTCGTCCTCGCGGGGGACAAGGCGGGCTCCAAAGCCGCCAAGGCCAGGGAGCTGGGCATCCCGGTCATCGACGAGGAGCAGTTCGCGGCGCTCCTCGACACGGGCGAGCTGCCCTGACGGGCAGGCATCGGCTTCCCCCGGTGACCGCACCCGCCGTCACAGGAGGGGCCCCAGGGGCCGCAGGATCCTCTCGATGACGCGGTTGGAACGCCCGCGGGCGTCCCACGCCGCGCGCGTGAGCTCGTGGGAGTTGTCCAGGTCCACCTGGAAGATCCGCTCCATGGCACGGGCGAAGTCGTCGTCGTACACCTCGATGTTGATCTCGAAGTTGCCGCGCAGCGACAACCGGTCGATGTTCGCGGTCCCGACGGTCGACCACTTCCCGTCCACGACCATCGTCTTGGCGTGGACCATGGCGTCCTCGAACAGGAAGATGCGCACCCCGGCGCTTAGGAGCTGATCGTAGTGCGGGCGACCCACCCAGTCGCCGACGATGTGGTTGGAGTATTCGGGGATGAGCACCCGCACGTCCACCCCCCGCCGGGCGGCGTGTCGCAGCGCCGTGAGCATGTGCTCGTCGGGGATGAAATACCCCATGGTGATCCAGGCGCGCCGGCTCGAGCGGTTGATCGCGTCGAGGTAGAGGGATCCGATGGGATAGTCGTTGAGCGCGGGGGTGTTGACCGTGGCTTTGACGGTTTTGTCCCACAGGTGCGTCCCGTTGTCGGGGAGGGTGGGGTGCTCCCTGCGGCGGAAGTCGTTCCACATGTCGGCGAAGGATCCCTCGAGCTCCCAAGCGGCCGGCCCCTCGATCCGCACATGGGTGTCCCGCCAGTGGTGGGCGTACAGGGTGCCGATGTTGTAGCCGCCGACGTACCCGACCTTCCCGTCGATCGCGAGGATCTTGCGATGGTCGCGTCCCTTGTCGCGCGCTCTGCCGGTGAAGATCCCCGTGCGCACCAGCGGGAACTGGAGGGTGTGGAGGTTGCGCATCTTCGGCAGGTGCCGGAACCTCGGATCCTGGTTGAAGTTGCCCCACGTGTCGAAGATCGCGTAGGTCTCGACTCCGCGGCGCGCGGCGTCGATGAGGGCGTCGCGGAACTCGAAGCCGGTCTCGTCGGCCTTGACGATGAAGCACTCGAAGTAGATGTGGTCGGTCGCCGAGCGTATGTCCTCGAGCATCGCGTCGTACAAGTCCCTCCCGTAGGTGTAGACCGTCATCTCGTTGGGTCCGACGACGGTCTCCTGCGGTGGCAGGTGCGGGAAGTTCCCCGACTGGGGAGAGCGGCGTTTGCGCATCGCGTCGATGGCGGTGACGGTTGCCACGGCCGCCGTCTGAACGGCGAGCGTCCCGAGCGCCCCCCACTTGACCGCGCTGACGATGTGCCTCCGACGAGGCCGGCGAAGTCGGGACATGCCACTACTGTAGCCAGTCCCGGCGCGGTGAAGGAAAATCGGCGATTCATCTCCCTGCCCCCGCGCCAACCGTAGTTTCATGTCCCCAGTGCCCTTCCCGCGCACCGGGCAGACCGCCCGCACAGTCGGGACCCATCCCGAGGCGCGGCGTGTGGGAGACGTCGCGGGAGGCATCCCTCCGGCGACGTAGAATCGGGGCATGTCGTCTTTTTCTGTTGACGAGGTGGCGCGTCTCGCGGGCCTCGCCCGGATCTCGCTCACCCAGGACGAGATCCGGCGCCTGGCTGGAGAACTGGATGTGATCGCCTCCGCCGTGGCGAAGGTCTCCGAGGTCGCCACCCCGGATGTCCCCGCCACGAGCCACCCGATTCCCCTGACCAACGTCATGCGCGACGACGCGGTCGTTCCCACCCTCGACCGGGACGAGGTCCTGGCCTCGGCGCCCGCCCAGGAGGACGGGCGATTCCTCGTACCGCAGATCCTCGGGGAGGAATGATGAAGGACTTCCTCACACTCCCGGCGCTCGAGCTCGCCGGCATGCTCGCCGCCGGCGAGCTGACCTCGCTCGAGCTCACCCAGGCCTGCCTGGACCGTATCCATGCCGTCGACCGCCGGGTCGGCGCCTTCCTCTTCGTCGACGACGACGGCGCCCTGGCCGCCGCCCGCCGGGTCGACGCCGAGCGCGCGGCCGGCCGGCCCCTCCACCGCCTCGCCGGCGTCCCCGTAGCCATCAAGGACAACATGGTCTCGCGCGGTCAGCCGACGACCTGCGCCTCGAAGATCCTCGAAGGCTGGCGCCCACCCTACGACGCGACCGTCGTGACGCGGCTGCGCGAAGCGGGCCTGCCCATCGTGGGGAAGACGAACATGGACGAGTTCGCGATGGGCTCCTCCACCGAGCACTCGGCTTTCAAGCCGACGCACAACCCGTGGAGCCTGGACCGCATCCCCGGCGGTTCGAGCGGCGGCTCGGCGGCGGCGGTCGGCGCGTTCATGGTCCCCTTGGCCCTCGGCTCGGACACCGGCGGCTCGATCCGCCAGCCCGCCGCCGTCACGGGAACGGTCGGCGCTAAGCCCACCTACGGAGCCGTCTCGCGCTACGGGCTCGTGGCCATGGCCTCCTCCCTCGACCAGATCGGACCGTTCGCTCGCACGGTCCGCGACGCCGCGGCGCTCCAGGAGCTCATCGGCGGGCACGACCCCCTCGACTCGACCTCCCTCGACTCGCCTGTCCCGCCGCTGGAGGACATCGCGGCGCAGTCCGCGCGGCGCGAGCTGCCGCTGGAGGGCCTTCGGATCGGCGTCGTCGGCGAGCTCTCCGGCGAGGGATACCAGGAAGGCGTCCTCGCGGCCTTCGACGCCGCCGTCGAGCGCATGCGGGAACTGGGAGCGCAGATCGTCGAGGTCTCCTGCCCCTCGCTCGACTACGCGCTCGCGGCCTACTACCTGATCATGCCCGCCGAGGTCTCCTCCAACCTCGCCCGGTTCGACGGCATGCGCTACGGCATCCGCGTCGAGCCGAAGGAGGGGCCGGTGACCGCGGAAACCGTCATGGCCGCCACTCGCGGCGCCGGCTTCGGGGACGAGGTCAAGCGGCGGATCATCCTCGGCACGCACGTCCTGTCCTCCGGGTACTACGACGCCTACTACGGCAGCGCCCAGAAGGTGCGCACCCTCGTTCAGCGGGACTTCGACGCTGCCTTCGGCGAGGTGGACGCGATCGTCTCGCCGACCTCGCCGGTGACGGCCTTCCCCCTGGGGTCGAAGCTCGACGACCCCCTGGCGATGTATCTTCTCGACGTGACGACGATTCCGGCGAATCTGGCTGGGATCCCGGGCATCTCCCTGCCGTGCGGGCTGGCCGGCGACGGTCTGCCCGTGGGCCTGCAGGTCCTCGCCCCGGCGCACGCCGACGACGTCATGTACCGAATCGCCGGAGCGGTCGAGGCGGGGCTCGGGGAGCCCCTCGCCTCGAGCTGCCCGGCCGCGACCTGGGAGGAGCGGGCCTGATGGACGCACTCATGGACTTCGACGAGGCCGTCTCGCGCTTCGATCCCGTCATCGGCCTGGAGGTGCACGTCGAACTGGGCACGGCGACCAAGATGTTCGACGGCGCGCCCAACGCCTTCGGCGGCGAGGCCAACACGAACATCACGCCCGTCTCCCTGGGGCTGCCGGGCTCCCTTCCCGTCGTCAACGCGAAGGCCGTCGAATACGCCGTCAAGATCGGCCTCGCCCTCAACTGCGAGATCGCGCGGACGTGCCGTTTCGCCAGGAAGAACTACTTCTACCCCGATCTGACCAAGGCCTTCCAGACCTCGCAGTCCGACGAGCCGATCGCCTTCGACGGGCATCTCGACGTGGACTTGGCCGACGGATCGACGTACCGCTTCCCGATCGAACGCGCCCACATGGAGGAGGACGCGGGGAAGAACACCCATGTCGGCGGCCAGGACGGGCGCATCCAGGGGGCGCGGTACTCCTTGGTCGACTACAACCGCGCGGGCGTGCCGCTCGTGGAGATCGTCTCCCGTCCCGCGACCGGCGCCGGAGCCCGCGCTCCGGAGATCGCCGCCGCCTACGTGCGCTCGCTTCGCGATGTCTTCCGCGCGCTGGGCGTCTCCGAGGCGCGGATGGAGCGCGGAAACGTCCGCGCCGACGTCAACGTCTCCCTCCGGGAGGGCCCCGACTCCCCGTTGGGCGTCCGCACCGAGACGAAGAACGTCAACTCCTTCCGCGGCATCGAGAGCGCCGTGCGCTACGAGATCCGGCGTCAGGCGGCCATTCTGGCCGATGGCGGGCAGGTGGTCCAGGAGACCCGGCACTATCACGAGGCGGACGGCTCGACCTCCTCGGGCAGGGTGAAGTCCGACGCCGAGGACTACCGGTACTTCCCCGAGCCGGATCTCGTGCCCGTCGCGCCCCCGCGGGAATGGGTCGCCGAACTGCGCGCGGGCATGCCCGAGCTTCCAGCCGCCCGGCGGCGGCGCGTCAAGGAGGAGTGGGGGCTGTCCGACGAGGAGCTCCGCGATCTCGTCAACGCAGGGGCCATCGACGTCGTCGAGGCGACCGTTCGCGCCGGCGCCGAACCGGCAGGCGCGCGCAAATGGTGGATGGGAGACATCGCCCGATACGCGAAGGAAGCCGAGGTCGAATTGGAGGACGTTCCGATCGCGCCCGCGGACGTGGCCGAGCTCGACGGCCTCGTCCGCGACGGCAAGCTCACTGACAAACTCGCGCGTCAGGCCCTCGAGGGCGTCCTGGCCGGCGAGGGGAGCCCCGTCGAAGTCGTGGCCGCACGCGGCTTGGAGGTCGTGAGTGACGACGGCGCCCTGGCCGCGGCCGTCGATGCCGCCCTGGCCGCCAACCCCGGCGTCGCGGACAGGATCCGCGCAGGCAAGGTGCAAGCGGCCGGCGCGATCGTCGGCGCCGTCATGAAGGCGACGGGCGGCAAGGCGAATGCCGCGCGCGTCCGCGAACTCGTCATGGAGCGCTGCGGCGGATAGCCCTGCGGTGGATCGAATCGCGCCCGTGACCGCCGGAAGGCTTTCCGGCGGTCACGGCTTGTCATGCCGATTCCGAGCCGGCCCCGAGAGTCTCAGGTTAAAGAATCGTTAAAGTCTGGGTATCGATTGCCTGTAGGATGCGGCTAACGGTTTCGCGGCTCGAAACGGTTCCATGACTCGAGAGGAGACGGAAAGTGTCGGATCAGACATACCAGATAACGGCCATTCTGTTGTATTTCGCCGGCATGCTGGGCATCGGCTACTACGCTTACCGTCGGACTGCGAACGTCGACGGCTACATGCTGGCCGAACGTCAGCTGACCCCGACCATGGCGGCGCTCTCCGCCAACGCCGCGGACATGTCGGGTTGGCTCCTCATGGGCCTGCCGGGCGCCATCTACACCGCGGGCCTCATCAAGGCCTGGATAGCCATCGGCCTGACCGTCGGCGCCTGGGTCAACTGGCGTTTCATCGCTCCGCGGCTGCGGGCGTATTCGGAGATCACGGACAACGCGATCACGATCCCGAGTTTCTTCGCCAAGAGGCTCAAGCGGAACTCGCGGCAGCTGCGAATAGTGGCGGCTCTGGTCATCCTCGTCTTCTTCACCTTCTATGTGTCGTCGGGCATGGTCGCCGCAGGGAAGTTCTTCGTCAGCTCCTTCGGCTGGAACTACTTCGTCGGGATGTTCGTCGTCGCCCTCATCACGCTGGCCTACACCCTGTTCGGCGGCTTCCTGGGCGCCACCCTCACCGACGTCGCCCAGGGCCTCCTCATGCTGGCGGCGCTCATAGCGGTGCCGATCGTCACCGTCGTCGAGCTCGGCGGGTGGTCTGAGGCCACCGATCGAATCGCGGACGTCAAACACGAGGCCTTCAATCTGTTCTCCGGATTCTCCGGCAACGCCTTCGTGTGGATCGTCGCGACGATATCCACGGCGGCATGGGGATTGGGATACTTCGGGCAGCCGCACATCATCGTCCGTTTCATGGCCTTGCGCTCCCCGGGAGAGGCGAAGACCGCTCGCAGGATAAGCCTCTTCTGGATGGTGCTGACCGCCTCGGGCGCGATTTTCACCGCGCTCATCGGGATCGGGTACTTCGCCGGCTCTCCGGAGATAAAACTCGGAAAAAACGAGTCCGAAGAGGTCTTCTTGGTCATGAGCAGGATCTTCTTCCATCCGTTCGTCGCGGGCCTCGTGCTGGCCGCGGTGCTGGCGGCGATCATGTCCACGATGTCGAGTCAGATGATCGTGTGCGCGTCCGCTTTGGTCGAGGACCTCTATTCGATCATGGGGCGCCGAGTGTCTGCGAGGAATCTGCTCGTTCTCAGCCGGCTCAGCGTGCTCGCCGTCGCCGTGGTGGCGGCGTTCATGGCGCTCGACCGCAATTCGGCCATACTCAAGCTGGTCGAATTCGCCTGGGCCGGCTTCGGCGCGGCCTTCGGGCCCCTCGTCGTCCTCTGCCTTTACTGGAGGAAGCTGACCGCCACCGGTGCCCTCGCCGGGCTGGTCACCGGTGCGGTGACGGTCTTCGTATGGGCGAACGTCGACGTCCTGAAGACGCATATGTACGAGATAGTCCCGGGATTTCTCCTCAACCTCATCGTGGCGATCCTCGTCAGCCGGCTCACCTATGAGGACGATCCCGAGGTGGATCGGGAATTCGCCCGCATGAAGGCGGCGATCGGAGCCCGTTCCCGGTGACCTATCTCGCCGAGGTCTTTCCCCGTCCGTTGAGACGGGGAAAGACCTCGGCGATGCCCGCTCGGCAAGCTCCTCCCATCCCTCCAGAAGGGGGAGATTCGGAGTCGGGGCCTCGACCGCCGGCCGCGAGGCCGACCGACCGACGAGGCCTCAGACGAATTCGGAAAGGTGACCTGATTCACATAATCGGGGTTTGACGGAGTGGATGCGTGGGGGTAGTCTATATACCCGTCGCCTGAAGTAATCGCTATAAGCGGCAGCATGAAGCCGAAAGTTCGATGACTCCAGTGCGCATGAGCTTCAAAGCTGGTGATGTGGATCGCTGAATCTGCGTTTGACAGATCGGAATCTTGCACTAGACAATAGAAGTTGCCTCTTTTCTGTGATGACTGCTGTGTGTGGTTGTTGTGGGGTGTGGGTGTGGTGGTTGGGTGCTTGATAGTGTGTTGGTTGATGTGTTTGTGACTGGCTCGTGTGGGGTTGGTTGTGGCTGGCTCGTGTGGGTTGTGTGCCTGTGTGGGTTGGTTGTGGCTGGTTCTGTGGGGTTGGTTGTTGTTTTTTGGGAGTCGTTTTGGGCTTTCTGCGTTTTTGTGTGGAGAGTTTGATCCTGGCTCAGGACGAACGCTGGCGGCGTGCTTAACACATGCA